>ERZ779876.158-NODE-158-length-83067-cov-8.229111_pt1 | contig 83067 bp, 87 predicted proteins | sample MGYA00511068_ERZ779876 | MGnify/ENA primary metagenome ERZ779876 (study PRJEB29588, sample SAMEA1970858) | human gut metagenome | biome: human gut; feature: human-associated habitat; material: faeces | place: Denmark | collected 2008/2010 ...
TGTGGAGCTGGAGGGCCGTTTCCACGGCGTACAGGAGCACAGGGTCTTGTTCCCCACTGTGCTGTCCCGCCAGCGCGAATTGCCCGCTGAACATCCGCTGTACCAGCTCCAGCAGCAGCGCCTCCTTACTGGGAAAAACGTGGAAGAACGAACTCTGCCCGATGCCCGCCGCCTTTGCGATCTCTCCGGTTGTAGTTCTGGTGTAGCCCTTTTCCAGGAACAACGCCACCGCCGCCCGTAATACCTTCTGCTGCGTCACCAGACCGTTTAACAGTTTTCCTCTTGGCAAGTCAGCGCCCCCCTTTATAACTTTTCTTGCGATTGCACTTTTATAATACCATGCGCCATTCCATCACGCAAGAAAAATTTGGGGCGCCATGCCAGAAAAATTGGAGTCCCCTGTTCCTGACCCAGTTTTGACCCAGAATGGAATTTAAACTGTACCCAAGAAAATGGACACGAGATTTTTAAACTGTACCCAAGAAAATGGACACGAGATTTTGACCCATGGCCCCGTTCGGCGGACACGCATTTGACCCATAGGGTCAGAAGCGCCGCACCTGTGTTATGATAGAATTAGAGAGATGAGCAAAACGGACAGAAAAAACTGCCCGCAAACAGGAAAATGGGAATCAAAAGAGCTTGGGGCGTCTCAAGGGCGCAAAAACCGTAGCGCGGTAGACCCCGCGCCTGCAAAAGGTATGGAAAAGACAGATTAGGCGGAACGCCGAAGCTGTTTGGCAGAACGGTAGGAGTGAGAACCATCAAGGCCATGATCGGACGCTCAGCAAAGGTGGCGGAAAATGCCACGCTCCGCAAGCAGCGGGAGCTGGACGCTCTGACCGCCCGTGACCGGGAACTGGATATGCTCTTTGAACGGCTCTATGAGGACAATGTGTCCGGCCAGATCGACGATGCCGGTTTGCCAAAATGTCCAAACGCTACGAACAGGAGCAGGGCGAAAATGCAAAGAAAATCAAGGCTCTGCGGCTGGAACTGAAAAAAGACGAGGGCAAGCGCATGGACATTGACGAGTTTCTTGAAACGGTGCGGCGGTACACCGACGCGACCACCATTACAAAGCGCATGGTCGCGGAACTGATCGACCACATTGAGGTGTACCACGCTGAAAAGCAGGACGGCGTTACCAACCAGCGCGTCGTTATTCACTATAACTGCATCGGTGCCTTTGATGTGCCGGATCGCCGGAAGATCCCGGAGGCCGACATTATCATGGAAACAAGAAAAGGCGTAGCACTCAGCTACGCCCCGGAACAGGTTGCGGTATGAATTTTGTGGGAAATAAAAAAGCAGAGTGTCCATTACAGGATACTCAGATCCTATAAGGACACTCTGCATGGTCCGAGTGGCGAGATTCGAACTCGTCGATGGGTAAACCGGGGTGTGATGCCCCTTATTTTTTTGTGCTGAGACATGCGCTCTTCAAGGGATCAAGTATCAATTCATGCCTCTTGATGTTACCGCCTGATAGAGTCTAAAGGGAAAATGTAAGGGAAAACTTTTGCCGCATACCGAATGCTCAAATTTGCTCTGCATCTTCTAAAACTCTACAGTCTGGAACAGCCTTGACTTTATTAGGCGTGTCGATAGCAACTCTATACGGCAATCGCGTCTACCATCTTCATAGTAATATCTCAGGCCGACTGTTCATCATTTTTCTTTTTTAGTCATATGGTTAATATTGCGCAATCTCTAGATTGTAAACGGAACATTGCAGTCTTTGAGTAGTTCGTTGCTCTCAACAAGTGCTTCCATGGCTTCGATGCGTTCGTACATCATGTCATCATTTTCCATAAAAGTAACTGTTTTTCGCACATCATCATGGAGCTTTTGTGTCACAGGAGACATAGCTTTATGATCACTCAAGTCAATCGCCTGTAAGGCTGTCATCATGGTCATGGAAACCATGCGGCGCAGCTTCTGCACTGCCGCATAGAGCTGGCGAGCCGCAGTATCATCACGATAAATGGGACTTTCCTGACCAGCGCTGACTGCCGCATTAAAGCAGGCAGCAGGAGAAGCCAGCAAGGCAATATCGGCAAGAAGTCCAGCAGTAACATATTGCAGAATCATATAGCCGTTGTTCAGGCCAGGATTCTTCACAAGGAATGCAGGAAGACCGCTTAAGTGCGGGTCGACCAAACGTTCCACATGGACCTCAGTAAGTTTGGCAACATCCATGACGGCAATAGCAAGGGAATCACAGTAAAGTTCGATTGTTGTTGCATCCCAGTTCGAACCCATGAGCGCTGTGCCGTCAGCAAGAAAGACGGGGTTGTCAAAGACGGCGTTCAGTTCTTCCATCAGCGCATCGTAGGTCTGCGTGACCATACGTTTGGCGGCTCCATGAACATGCGGGATAATGCGGGTGTTCATGCTGTCCTGCACGCGCAGTGTGCGGGATTCATTCATGATTTCACTGCCGTTAAGAACTTTACAAAGAAATTCCGCCGTTTCGGACGTATCCTTGTGGTTCTTCAGCTGAATGAGGCGCGGGTCATAGGCCTTGTCCGTACTACGTAGCGCTTCACATACTAAGGCTGCGCAGAGGTCTGCGTGGCGCATCGTCATGATGAAATCATAAACGGCGAGCAGACCAACACCGATGGAGTGGCTCGCGTTAGACAGCAGGGCGAGGCCTTCGCGAGCTTTGATGCTCAGTGGCTTGATACCGTGCAACTTAAGCACCTCGGCCGCAGGGCAAGGCACTCCGTTCTCAATAAGTCGTCCCTCGCCGATGTAGGTCACGGCGATGTAGGGCTGGAACGAAAGGCCTCCAATGGTTCCCTCGCAGGGTGCATAGGGATAGAGGCCCTCATTGAGAAACACCCGAATTTGCTCAAGCATCTCTAGGCGCACCGCGGAATACCCCTTGCCAATGCTCATCAGTTGCATAAGCATCAACGCACGGGCTTCCTCTTCCGTCAAGATTCGTCCAACCGAGCAACCGTGGCTGCGCAGGATGTTTTCCTGCAGCTGCACCATCTCATCTTCGCTGATGCGATAGCGCACATTGTCGCCAAATCCCGTGTTAACGCCGTAAACGCCAGCGCCGCTTGCAATAGTTGCCTCTAGCGACTTGCGGCTGGCGCTCACGCGCTTGCGGAAGCCTTCGGTAAACTTCACCTTTGCATGATATCGTGCAACGGCGACAAACTCTTCGATGCTGTTGCGGCAGTCATCCAGAGTAACAGTATGGATGTTTTTCGCATCCTGATAGATCAGCATAAGTAAATTACTCCTTTGGAAAATATGAGCCGTTTGTGAAAATGCGGATTAGGCCGCAGTCTTCTTGGGCTGAGTTGCGAGAGAAACCACGACGAGCACAATCGCGCTGACGATACCGCTGAGCAACTCGCCGCCGATACCTGCAACACTAAATCCTGTCAGCAGTGCATACATCATAAAGAGGCCGCCTGCCAAGAGGCCAGCAATCGCGCCCTGTTTAGTAGCCTTCTTCCAGAATACACCAAAGACGATTGGGCAAAAAACACCAGACGTATAAATATAGTAAGCATAGAAGCAACCGTCGAGAATGGTAGGAAGCAGCATAGAAACCCCCACCGCAGCAAGGCCAGCAATCACGGTAAAAGCGCGAGAAATTGTTACAAGACGTCTGTCCTTAGTGTCCACATTTTTACCGATGTAGGGCAGATATAAATCAGTCATAAAGTGCGATGCGGCTGCCGACAGGCAAGAGTCCGCTGTAGAAAAAATAGCAGAAAGCGCCGCAGCAATAATAATGCCAACAGCCCAACCAGGGAGGGTGCTCATGGCGATTGTTGCAAAAGCCGCTGCGGAGGTACCGGCTGTTGCCAACTCGGGATGTTTCACGCGAGCAATTAGGCCTAGAGTAACAGGCATCACGGATACGATGCAAACCAGCACCGCGGAGCAAACGCTAGCCTTGATCGCTGTTTTATGATCTTTGCAAGCGAACAGCCGCTGATAAATGTCCTGACCGATCATGATGTACATAAGCCCAGGAAGAATCATCCATAGAAGGGACTTAAACTTTTCAGAGTCCATAAACACGTTATACCCTTCGGGAAGTTCGCTCTGAATAGCCGTTAACGATGCATTCAGGCCCGAAAGTCCGCCAATATCGCCCAGCGCCGCTACAGTAATCCAAACAACGCCAACCATAACTAGTATAATCTGAAAACCGTCTGTCACTGTAACTGCCATTAGCCCGCCCATAGACGTAAGCGCAATAATAACGATGCAAGCAAAGAGCGCCGCAATCGTTGTATTTTTCATACCGAGCGCATTCATAATGCCAACGGCTGCGCCAACCTGACTGCCAACAAGCGCTATCAAGGCCACCATGGAGAGGAAAGCGCTAGCACTGCGGAGAAATTTACTATTATAGCGAGTCTCTAAGTATTCGGTAATAGTGCCAAAATTTGAAAAGTCCTTCATTTTTTTGACGAGAAATGAAGCAAGCAGCAATCCAAACCCAGAACCGAATATACCGTAAACATACATCATAGGGCCAGAGTTATACGCCTTCTGTGCGGTACCGGTCAACAGTCCGCCGCCAAACAGAGATGCAGAAATTGTTAGCGTTGCCGCGATAACGCCAAGGCTTTTTCCCGCAAGGAGAAAGTCGCTGATAGTTGCATTCTTTTTACTGTAATAAATACCAACTGCAAACAAGATGACCAGATAGATTATAAGTGCAACATAAATCGAAGTCATAAATATATCCCTCCACAAAGATTTTGTCAGATGGAAGCCACAGCGCTCCCGCTGTAAACGGCCCGACACAGCAGAAAGAAAAGCAGCTTTTTCATCTTTCTGTTGTAAAGTATATCTATGCAGCGTCAGTTTTTCGTCACTTGAAGAAACCCTGGCAAGGGATCAGAACAGCCGCACTCAAGTCTCTTGAGCAGTTCCTGCTCAAAGGCACCTGCTTTTCCTCCTGCCATGCATTTTCTGCAGTGCGCACAATAGTAGGCGATATCCTCTGTCAACACATCGGCAAGTGGGGTTTCTGCGATGTCGAGTTGCGCACTGTAGCAGCAAAGCAGGGCCTTTGTCAGATAAAGAATACCCGTATCATAGGGGACGATCAGAGCTTTTGTTAGCTGTTCGCACTGTAAAATTTCACTTGCGCAGTGCCGATAATCACCGTCAGCAAAACACATCAGCGCATTACAGGCACAATAAAGCGTGCGGAAATAACCTGTTGGTTCCTTGACATTATCTGCTGCACGGTTTGAGTTGCTCAACGCATTATGTGCTGCGGCATAGTCTCCAATCGCCAGCGAAGCCATTGCCCAGTCCACGTAGAATATCGGCGTACTGGTTGAGGTTGGGTATTCTCCAATCATATCGATGGCAATTTGATATTCTTCAATCGCGCGCGCATACATGCCCTGCTTTCGATACGCTTCACCGATATAATCATGCGCATAAGCGCTTTGCAGCCGACGCTCCACCTCATCTTCTGCACTATCGTGCAGCAGTACCAAAGTCCGCAGCAATTCTTCACGCGCATCTTCATAGCGACCCTCCATCACAAGAAGATAGCCATTATAACGGCGGTTAATTGCATAGCGCGCAGCATTTTTCCCCTTCGTTAGGGACAACGCTGCGTCAATATTCTCGCGCATCACATTTGTCTGATAGGTTTGAATACCATAGAATATCATCTGTTCATGGGCGAGATCCCGTGCCTCCTCAGATAACGCAGGATTCTGAAGCAATTTCCGGATTGCGCTAACTCCCTGTTCATAAAGCCCACGATAAATGCAGAAGCACCCAATAGAATAATAAAGATCCGTTTCTGCAGCTTTGAGAGCGCTATCCTCTGGATGAAGCCGCTGCAAATGGCATAGCTCTTTTTTCATCTTTTGAAAGGACTCCAATGCTTCTGGTGTGGAATCCAACAAGCTTTCACTGCTGCTTGGCATACCATTAAGAAGTGCATAGTTAAAAAATACATATGTACGAAAGCGGCGGACTTTATATTGAAATGCATGAAACGCATCTCCGCCCTGCTCATAATGATACGCTGTAAGTGTGTCCAAATTTGGCATTGCAGCCGAGTCAAGCGCAGAGAGTGCCTGCGCTATGTTCAAGTGCAGGATTCGGCGCGAAAGCGCTGGAATATGTGAATAAGTAAGATCCCGAAATTCCGCCTGTGTAAAGACCAGGGAGAGACTTCCTCCATCATAGACTTCATTAAGAATAGCACGACGGCACAGTTCCTGGCAGACATAGAGCAGATCGAGCGTTGGCTTACTGCTAACAACTTCAAGAACCCTGTATGGAGCATAGTCAGGGAACATAGCAACAAGATTGAGTACTTGGCGTCCCTCAAAACTAAGGCCAGATAGCCTATAGGATAGAATCTCATCCATACTGTGTGGCAAAACTTTAGGTTGACCATTTTCCATGATGCTACCGATGAGTTGTGTGAGCAGAAACGCATTCCCTTGCGTATCGTGATAGATGCGGTCCTTGTCCTGCAAAACGATACCGCGGGCACCACACAACTCAATAAACTGCATCGTTTCTTCATAGGTAAACGCTGCAAGGGAAAGGAGGGAGCAAAGCTCATCCTCTTCGACGTTACGTAAAAATCTTTCCACTTCTTTTCCACAAGGCTGACGGCAGGTAGCTGCAAAGACAAACTTCTCAGGTCCAATCTTGTGCAGCGCTTGATCAAGCAGTGCAAGGCTCATGCTGTCTATCCACTGGATATCTTCCACCACAAGCAGAAGCGGTTTCTTTTTCGAAGCGAGTGTCAGTACGGTAAGCACGCTGTCAAACCCCATTACACTATCGACAAGTAGATGTGCTTTCTTTCTCACATCCGCACTGCCAAATTCCCCGAGCATAGGGAACAGCGCACTGACGGCCTGCATATATGCATTAGGAATGGGGATGCTCTCTTTCTCTATAAAATTAGAGAGGGAGAGCATAATAGTCTGCCACGGATAAAGGTATTCATCCTGCTTGGATTTGAAGCAGGATGTAGTAATAATCTCATAGCTTGATACATCACCATGCGAAAGAAAGTATGACAAAAGATGGGTTTTGCCGACTCCCGCTTCTCCAAGAATTACGAAAGACCGTGCATGCTTTGATGTATGCATACGCGAAAACAAATGGAGTAAATACTGTAGCTGATTCTGCCGTCCAACAAGAAAGTCATCGTTAATTTCGCCGTTTTCCGATTGCTCATTCCACTCTTTCATAATGGAATAGTACAATTCTGAAGTATCCTTGAGTGGCGCAATACCAAGCGTATCAGCCATAGCCTTGTGCAGGCCGCGGTAGATCAACGCCGCCCGGTTGTAATCCTTCTGTGCGCGATAGAACCGCATCAGAGAAATGGAAACCGTTTCGCACAGAGGTTCTTCCTGCAAATATTTTCGCCAGAGGGCCTCGGCCTCGCCGTCTTTTCCTTCAGAAAGGCAGAATTCGGCCCGCTTGTCAAGCTGCTGCAAATAGGCCTCTCGCAAGGAAGTACGCGTCCGCTCCAACCATTCCTCATATTCATAGCAGTTCGGAACGCTAAACCCTTTCAGAAACTCTCCCTGATAAGCCTCGACATCCACAGCTTTGAGAAATTCATCGACATCAATGTAAAATCCAAGTTCTGGATTAAGTTGAATTGCGCTACGCCCTGCGGGAACCACAAGCTCAATCGGTACAACCTTTTTTAGATGATAGAGATTATCGCGCAAGTGTCGGCGGGCAAGCTCATTGTCTTCCCCTCCCCAGAGGAGGCCTGTCAGCTCATCTCTTGTTGCCTTTTTATGCACCAGCAGATAAAAAAGAAGTCCCTGCGCCTTTTTTAAGCAAATTCTTATGGGCGTGCCATTGCACTCAATATGCGCGTAACCGAGCAGAAGCGCTTTGATAATTGTGTCTTCCATCACACTATCCCCCCTCAAAAAAGTAGTCTGGTTTAATATACAACATTATCGTCACGTTTCCGTCACTTGTCAAACATCCAAGTGACGGAAATCTATAGCTTATAAAAAGTCGCAGATGGCTCTCTGACAAAATGTGTTAGAAAAGTGTTAGAAAGCGTTATTTTGCGCCTTCCGATTACCGCCAGCAGGCTAGAAAAAAGTCCTGAAACCGACCGGTTTCAGGACTTTTCTGGTTGCGGAGGCAGGACTCGAACCTACGGCCTCCGGGTTATGAGGGCGATACAGCCATTTTTAGAGCGTATAAACGCTTGAAATACGTACATTTGTAATCTCGTTTTGTTTTGATTGGATTGCCGTAAAGGCTTGTCCCAAGGTTCTCATAGCTTCAACGTCTGGTGGAGAAACATTACCAAGAAGAAATTGTCTGCAAACCTGTACAGCAACAGAGAAATTCGCCTTGCAAGGGTGTTTTGTTTTGAATTTCTGAATGACTACGTGTGAGGTAATCAATTCAGAGAAGTTGTACATGATAAGCCTGGCATAAATCTCCTGCGTAATGTTCCCTCTTTTTCGGCTTCTTTTAGTTTTCGGCCTTGGTCTCGCAGTACAGGCAGCGGTAGGTGCGCGTGCTCTCTTCGGTCAGTGTGAAGACCTGCGGCAGCTCCTGCTCAACGGAGGTGATGCAGCGGGGATTCTTGCAGCGGATGACGTTGGTGATGCGCTCGGGCAGCTTGAGCTGGCGCTTTTCGGTGCGCTTGCCGTCCTTGATGATGTTGACGGTGATGCCGGGGTCGACATAGCCGATGACATCCCAGTCAAGGTCGAGCACCTGGTCGATCTTGATGATGTCCTTGCGGCCGAGTTTGCCGCTCGAAACGTTCTTGAGCAGCGCGACGGAGCAGTCGAGCTTGTCAAGGCCGAGGATGTTGTAGAGCTCCATCGCCTTGCCGGCGGAGATGTGGTCGATAACGATACCGTTGGAAATAGCGTCGATGATCATGTGTAAGTCCCTCCCTTATTCAATACCAAGCAGCTTGAGGATGAGCGCCATGCGGATGAAGCGGCCGTTGCGGACCTGCTTGAAGTAGCAGGCGCGGGGATCGTCGTCCACGGCGACGGAGATCTCGTTCACGCGCGGCAGCGGGTGCAGGATGCAGAGATCCTTCTTGGCGTTGCGCAGCTTCTCCGGGGTGAGGATGTAGCTGTCCTTCAGACGGAGGTAGTCTTCCTCGTTGAAGAAGCGCTCGCGCTGAACGCGGGTCATGTAGAGAATGTCGAGCTGGGGCATGACGGACTCGAGATCGGTCGTCTGCTCGTAGGGGATGTTATTCTTCTTGAGCGACTCGGCCTTCACGTAGCTGGGGAGCTTGAGCTCCTCGGGGGAGATGAGAACGATCTTGATGCCGGTGTAGCGGCTCAGGGCGCTGATGAGGGAGTGAACTGTACGGCCGAACTTGAGGTCGCCGCAGAAGCCGACGGTCAGGTCGTTGAAGCGGCCCTTTTCACGGTTGATGGTGAGCAGGTCAGTCAGCGTCTGAGTGGGGTGGTTGTGGCCGCCGTCGCCCGCGTTGATGACGGGAACCTCAGAGTGCATGGAAGCGACCAGGGGCGCGCCTTCCTTCGGGTGGCGCATGGCGATGATGTCGGAATAGCAGCTCACGGTGCGCACCGTGTCGGAAACGCTCTCGCCCTTGGCGGCGGAAGAGCTGCTTGCGGACGAGAAGCCCAGCACCTTGCCGCCGAGACCGAGCATCGCAGACTCAAAGCTCAGGCGCGTGCGGGTAGAGGGCTCAAAGAAGAGCGTTGCGAGGATCTTGCCATCGCACTTGTGTGCGTAGGCCTCGGGGTTGGCGATGATGTCATTGGCCGTGGCGACCATTTCGTCGATCTCCTGGGTGCTCAGCTGTAAAATGTCGATCAAATGCTCCATGTTAGTTTTTTCCTCCGATCCAAGATTCGTCCGATGGGTTGTTGCGGAACTGAATGAGACGCGCAACATCGTTGGGGTGGATATAATTTTGTTTCGCCGCTACGTCGGCGATGACGTCAAAGTTGGTCAGGCTGTGGTTCTTCACGTTCGCGGCGGCAAGGCGGTCAAGCCCCTTCTGCATGCCGTAGGTGAAGATGCTCGCAACGCCGAGCACCTCCGCGCCCGCTTCGCGCAGGACGCTCACAACGTCCAGAACGCTGCCGCCGGTGGAGATCAGATCTTCAATGACGACGACCTTCTGACCCGGCTCGAGGCGACCCTCGATCTGATTCTGGCGGCCGTGATCCTTGCCGGACGAGCGCACATAGCCCATGGGCAGCCCCATCATGTGGCCGACGATGGCAGCGTGGGCGATGCCCGCCGTGCTCGTGCCCATCAGTACCTCCACATCGGGATAGTCGGCGCGAATAATCTTGCACAGCGCACTTTCCACCTGCGTGCGCACCTCAGGTGCGGTCAGGATCAGGCGGTTGTCGCAGTAGACGGGACTCTTGATGCCGCTGGCCCAGGTGAAGGGCTCGTTCGGACGGAAGAATACCGCACGGATGGAGAGCAATCCCTCCGCAATGCTGCGTTCCAAATGCTCCATTTCTATCTCTTCTCCTTTCAAAATGTCAGTTTGTTGACAAAATTAGCGTTTCCAATGCCTCCGGGGTTTCGGCGATCTGGTCGGCGCCGGCGGCGGTGAGCTCTTCGCGGCTGGCGGTAGCCGTAGAGCACGCCGATCACGTCGAGTCCCGCAAGATGCGCGCCGATGACGTCATGCTCGCGGTCGCCGACCATCACAGCGCGGGAAAGATCGTCGCAGCCAGCCGCTTTAAGCGCGGCTTTGACGACATTTACCTTTTTGCCCGCTTCCTTGTCGCCCTCGGGCGCGCCGCAGATGGCGTCGAAGTAGGGTGCGAGGCCGAAATGCTCCAGAATGCGCTCGGCCATGGTGTCGAGTTTCGACGTGGCGACGAAAAGACGCTTGCCCTCGCTCTTGAGATGCGCAAGCAGCGCGGGGATGCCGGGGTAGGGGGCGTTGTCGAGCCAGCCGTCCTGCTGATAGTATTCGCGGAATTTCGCGACCGCGGCGTCGACATTCTCTGCGCTCACGAAGCGCGCGAAGGTCTCGCTGAGCGGCGGGCCGACGAAGAACGACAGCTCGCGCCAGTCGCGCTCGATGCCAAACGCGCGCAGGGCATACTGTCCGGCCTTCATGATGCCGGGGCCGGAGTCGGTCAGCGTGCCGTCCAAATCAAATAAGATGATGTTGCGGCGCATTGCTTAGCCCACAAACTCGCTGACACAGCGGCGATAGGCGGCGACGGGATCCTCCGCCTGCGTGATGGGGCGGCCAACGACGATGTAGTCCGAGCCGATCTCGCGTGCCTTTGCGGGCGTAGTGATGCGCACCTGATCGTCCGCCTTTGCATCGGCAAAGCGGATGCCGGGGGTGACGGTGAGGAAGTCCTTCGTGCAGGTCTCGTGGATGCGGCCGGCTTCAAGCGGGGAGCAGACCACGCCGTCGAGCCCGGCGAGTCTTGCATTTTTGGCGTAGTCGATGACCACTTCCTCAAGGGGGCGGTGGATGCCGATCTCTTCCTCCATGCTCTGCTGGCTGGTGGAGGTGAGCTGCGTGACGGCGATGAGCATCGGACGCGTGCCGTCCGCGCGGGTGAGACCCTCAAGCGCGGCGCTCATCATGGCGCGCGTACCCGCGGCGTGGAGGTTGACCATGTCCACATCGAGGGAGGAGAGCGCGGCCATCGCTTTTTTCACGGTGTTGGGGATGTCGTGCAGCTTGAGATCGAGGAAGATCTTATGGCCGCGCGCCTTGATCTCGCGCACGATGGACGGGCCTTCAGCGTAGAAGAGCTCCATGCCGATCTTCACAAAGGGCTTTTCGCCGGTGAAGCGGTCAAGAAATGCGAGGGTCTTTTCCTTGCTGTCAAAATCCAGTGCGATGATAACGTCCTTACCCATGGTGGGCACCTCCTATGATGTCGTTCAAATCGTTGATGTTGTATTTCTGCATGACGCGGGGCAGATCCTCGACGATGCGGCGGCAGGCGAAGGGGTCGACAAGGTTGGCAGCGCCGACCTCAACAGCCGTTGCGCCGGCGAGCATCAGTTCGATGACGTCCTCGGCGCTCATCACGCCGCCGAGACCGACGATGGGAATGCGCACCGCTTCGTACACCTGCCAGACCATGCGCACCGCAAGCGGGAAGAGTGCGGGGCCGGACATGCCGCCCGTGCTGTTGGCAAGAAGCGGCTTTCTCGTTTTGAGATCGAGCCGCATGCCCATCACGGTGTTGATGAGGCTGATGCCGTCCGCGCCTGCGTCCTCGCAGGCCTTGGCAATGTCCGCAATGCTTGTGACGTTGGGCGAGAGCTTGACGATGATGGGTTTTTTGACCGCGTCCTTCACCGCGCGCGTGACCGCTGCGGCAGCCTTCGGGTCAGTGCCGAAGCTCATGCCGCCGCCGTGGACGTTGGGGCAGGAGATGTTCACCTCGAGCCAGCCAACCTGCGGACAGGTGTCGAGCTTCTGGCAGACCTCGACGTATTCATCGAGCGAAAAGCCGCTGACATTTGCCATGACGGGCTTGCGGAAAACGCGCGCGAGCTTGGGAAGCTCCTCGGTGATAACCGCGTCCACACCGGGGTTCTGAAGACCCACGGCGTTAAGCACACCGCTTTGCATCTCAGCGATGCGCGGCTGGGGATTGCCAAGGCGCGCATCGCGCGTCGTTCCCTTAAAGGAGAACGTGCCGAGGCAATTGATATCGTAGAGTTCTGCGAACTCGTGGCCGTAGCCGAAGGTACCGCTCGCGGGAATAACGGGGTTATCGAGCGGAAGAGAGCAGAGCGTGACGTTTGTTTTTACCATTTGATCTCATCCCTCCTGAATACGGGGCCTTCGCGGCAGACGCGCTTGGGGCCGTTCACCGTGTCGATCGTGCAGCCCATGCACGCGCCGAAGCCGCAGCCCATGCGCGCTTCCAGACTGATCTGACCGGGCTTGTCCGTCTTTGCGCAGAGCGCCTTGAGCATCGGCATCGGCCCGCAGGCGCAGATGGTGTCGAACCGCTCGGGCAGCGCGTCGATCACAAAGCCGCGCGTACCGCGGCTACCGTCCGCCGTTGCGATGACAGTCTGCACGCCGAGCGCCTTGAATTCATTTTCGTAAAAAACATCCTCCGCAGTGTTGAAACCCAGAACGGCGACGGGCGTTTTGCCCGCGGCAAGAAGGCGCTTTGAAAGGCCGAAGAGCGGCGCGACACCGATGCCACCGCCCGCAAGGAGCGTCGTTTCGCCGCGGGTGGCAACGTCAAAGCCGTTGCCGAGACCCGAGAGCGCATCGAGCGCCTGCCCCGGCGTGCAGCGGGAGAGCCAGTCCGTTCCGCCGCCGACGACTTTATAAAGGAGCGTGATGCTCTTTTCGTCCCAGTCGCAGATGGAGATGGGCCTGCGCAGGAAGAAACCGGGCAGGCGAAGGTCGAGGAACTGACCCGGCGCGGTGATGGCCGAGGTGTCGCCCTCGAGCCTCAAGCGGTAGACGCCCGAGGCAATGAGGGCGTTCTCCGCGATGGTGTAAGTTACTTCGATCAAAGCATATCCTCCTTCCAGACGATCTCGCCGCCGATCATCGTCAGCTTGCACGCACCGGTGAGGCACGTGCCGGCGAAGGGCGTTGCGCGTCCCATGGTCAAAAATGTTTCGGGGTCGACGGTATAAGTTCCGTTGAGGTCAAATACGGTCAGGTCGGCGGGCTGGCCGACAGCGATCTCTGTGCCGCAGCCAAAGCGGCGCATCGGAGAGGTGTGCATCAGCTCGACGAGCTTTTCCAGCGGCAGAATGCCCTTTTTTACAAGATGGGTGTAGCTTGCGGCAAAGGACGTTTCCAGACCGACGACGCCCATGGCGCTCTTTTCAAGGCCCTTGGACTTTTCTTCGTGGCTGTGGGGCGCATGGTCGGTGACGAGCATGTCGATCGTACCATCCAGAAGACCCTCGATGAGCGCATCCTGATCGGCCTGATCGCGCAGAGGGGGATTCATCTTGAAGCGTCCGTCCTCCTGCAGATCGTCCTGCGTGAAGGCGAGGTAGTGCGGCGCTGTTTCGCACGTCACGTTCACGCCGCGGCGCTTGGCCGCGCGGATGACCTCGACGCTTTTCTTGGTCGAAACGTGGCAGACGTGGTAGGCGCAGCCCGTTTCCCCGGCAAGCTTCACGTCGCGCGCGATCTGCCCCCATTCGCTCTCAGAGCAGATGCCGCGGTGCCCGTGGGCGCGGGCATACGCACCGTCGTGGATGTAGCCGTCGCGGAGCAGGGAATTGTCCTCGCAGTGCGCGGCAAGGATCTTGCCGAGGCGGCGGCACTCGGCCATCGCCTGGCGCATTATGCTCTCGGACTGCACGCCGCGTCCGTCGTCGGAAAAGGCGATGACGTTTTGCGCCATGCCCGCAAGGTCTGCGAGCTGCTCGCCCTTTTCGCCGACCGTGATCGCCCCGTAGGGATGCACATGGACGAGGGCGTCCTTCTCGATGAGCGCGCGCTGGAGATTCAGCGCGTCGACACAGTCGGGGACGGGGTTCAGGTTCGGCATGTCGGCAACGTGGGCAAAGCCGCCGTGCGCGGCAGCCAGTGTGCCGGTGCGGATGGTCTCCTTATAAGAAAATCCCGGCTCACGAAGATGAACATGAACATCAACGAAACCGGGAAACAAAACCATATTAGAAATATCAATAACAATAGTATCATTGGAAGGGGAAACACCATCACCAATAGAAACGATCTTTCCGTCCGAAAGAAACACGTCCGCCAAATGAAACACGCCCTGCGAGAAAAACTTTGCATTCTTCAGAAGATAGCGCACTTTCATTTCCTCCTTGTGTTGTTTTCGGTGCATTATACGGGATAATCTGACGAATGTCAAGAGCAAAAGCTTCGGGAAAACGATATCGTCAGCGGCAGAAATAACAGCACAAGCGTAGCCACAATCAAAAAGCTTTGCGATGGATATTGCCACATGCGTTACAAGAATGCTTGGACGATACACTGGTGGAATGAGATCTGCTCTTTTTGGCATTCGGACCTTTCTGCGATTTTTATATGAGACCGGGATCACTGCGTATAATTTTTGTAAAGCACTTCCGGAATTTGTTTGCCCTCGGAAGAATTTTCACGAAGGATTTTCCTGTGATGAATTGGAACCTCTTCGATAAAAAGTTTCAAATTTTTTAGGAAAGACGAGCAATAAAAAGTATCCGAGAGCGTAGAGCCCACCATAAAGCAGGCCAAATCAGCCGAGAATTGAGTTCAAATCCTTCCTGACACTCTTAAATGCCCTTGTGTATCTATAAAACACGCTTTGAAAAAACAGGGCATAAAAACGCTGAAACCCCTGATTTCTCAGGGGTTTCAGGTGAGTGTATCCATTTTGGTCACTCAAGATGTCATGCGTGACCAATTTAGATACACGCTGAAAATAGGAAAAATCGAGAGCTGAAGCGGCTTTGGGCTGTTTCAGCCATATTTTTTGCTTTCAATTTCCCATGATAGCGGGAAATTGGGCATTTTTAAGAGTGACCGAAATAGATACAGCCTCGCATCTCCGATTTCCGTCTTTGCGCTTATTTCCGCTTGCTGTGTTTTTGAGAATTATTTTCCCGCTCTTTCAGCCATGCCTCAAATGCTTGAACATTTTCTTCGTGCGTATAGAACTCTCGAATGACGGGGAGCAGTGATGCAGCCAGCCCTTTGATTGCCCACAAATCAGGTTCGACTTTATCGAGGTTGTAATCTTCCACATCTATGACTGTGCCATCCTTGTCAAGATGGATGACGCTGACGGGTATTCTGTTAAACTTCTCATCCATCTTTTCTCGGCTCCTCAGAGGTGGAATCTATCCGGATTTGTAATCGGCGCTTCTTAGGTCGTCAGGCACTTCATCCGGAAAGTTCTCGGCAAACCAGCGGAATGGTATTAGGACCATATCCGGCAGACCGTTTTCTGTTATTACGAATCCGATGTCTTCGTTGTCAATGCGTTCCAGGATTTCATCCAGTTTTTCGACGAGCAGGGTTTGCTCGATGCGTTCCATTTCGGATAGTGGCGGCAGGCTTTTCATTTTGACATCCCCTTATTCCTGCTGTGATGTGCTTTCTCCCGAAGATACAGGGACAGGCTTTAGCGTACCGGTTATAAAATCATACAGTGCTTCAGGCTCTTTCAGGCAATACTTCATGGTGCAATCTGCTTCCCATACCGTATAGTCATCGGTCGCTTCATACAGCCACCAATCGATGTAGTCGTATTGGTCATTGACCGTTTCTTTCAAAACATCTCTAAGAGCCAGAAGATACTTGTTTTCGGTACCGAATACAAAGTGGCCATTGCCAACCAGGTCGAGTGCTTTGCTGAACTGTTCGTCGATGGACTCTTGCTCCTTTATCATTTGGAGTGCTTTGCAGAATCCTTCTTTACTTAGCATTGGTGCTATTCCTCTCTTGAGCTTCCTGTTCCTCTTTCCACCTTTTGAGAAGTGTAATCGCATGATCCTGTGTCTTTGGGTCGGCACAGTATTTGAAGAACTGCACCGCGGCTTCTTCCGGCGTGAGGCCATAAGACTTTAGCACCTCGGTTACCTGCGCCAGCAGTTCTGCATCGATTTCTATGGTAATCGTAACTTTGCCATCATCCATCATGCTGTTCCTCCGATTCTTTAAGATTGTCGTATTGAGGTTCCTCGGAGTAAAAGACCTGCATATCATCCAATCGGAGACACGACAGTCTTCCAAGTGCTCCTGACCAAGGGTCACCCTTTTCAGGAAGCATACAGCCGCAGTCGATTCCGATCCAACTCTTTGCATCCCATATTGCCATTGGGTTATCATACTGGAAACGGATAGTTGGCGTGTGTCCGAAGATGACTGTACAGTCCTCCAGAACAGGGAAACTGTCAAATCGCATCCAGACGGCAAAGTCTCGCTCACACTCATATTTACGACCGTAGGTCTCATACAGCTCGGCAGGAGCCGCGTGGGTCAGAATGAATTGCCTGCCATTCACCGTGATTTCCATGTTTACAGGCAGCTTCTCCAAATACTCGAATATCTCCTGACGAACGGTTTTCTTTATGTGCTTCAGATAATTATGTGTTATCTCGCCTCCATTTCTATACCACAGAGACTGCTTGCGCTCATAGTAGTATTCAGGCCACTCCTCATCCTCTGGGGGTGGGTAGTAGAGAGCATTCATCATCATTAATTCGTGGTTACCCAGAAGCATTTTGGCATTTGACATCGCCATGATCTGACGAAGGATTTTGATGCCATCCGGGTTTCTGTCTATCACATCTCCAAGGACATAGAGGGTGTCCTCGGGCTGTAGGTTGATTTGCTTCATGACGGAATCAAAGCGTCGCTTTTGTCCATGAATATCGGACATTACATAAATCATGGTGTTCCACCTCCTTTTCTGTAACACGAACAATTACCATATTTCAGAGCGAATAGCTATCAAAAAATCACAATTCACAGATAATGATCCTGATTGGCATTTCCGATGACCTATCAGTCACGACGTACGGGATGGTCTGTCGGAAAATCTGGATTTGGTCTTGAATCCTGACAAGCAGCCCTTTGAGTAAATCCTTTGAAATGTATCCATCGTTTTCATTCTCAACAGACTTTTGAAGCAGCATCTCCAAGTCAGCGAGGTTGCCCCAAATGAAAAAATCCCATGAGTCGAATGTACTGCGTTCGAATGCTGGATTTTCTGCGCAGATGATATCCTGAGTTTCTGCTGCCAGGTCAGAAAAGCAGATTCTCTCTTTACTAAGAGCCAGCTCATCATGTGCGCTGGAGAAGATATCTCGTTCGGGCGCAGTATACAGATAGCGGTGTCTGAGTTCTCCATTTGCGTGTCGATGCCACTGATCGATGTTGAACCATTGACCATTGGAGAATAGCTCTACTGTGTAGCCGAGCCATTTACTCATGTGGTGCGCCTCCTATCGCCAAGTGCTTTGCCGTACCTCTAATGGAGTCTTCCAATTTAAGCAATCATCTTCCCCACGGGAACCCGAAATCCTTGCGTTTGATCTTGCACCGAGGGTGTCCATCTTTCCAGAAGACGATCCCCTCAATCACATGGGTTTCCAGATAAGTGCGGATGCCTTCAAAGCTCCGATCCAATACAACAATATCCTTACCGTGGGGCTTGAGTACATCGGCATCAAGGTTGTATGGGTTTGCTCTGAAATGTGGGCCGATGGCCTCATATGTTCCATCCGGTACAATTCCCATTCTGTCATACGCATCCCAGAACCATTTATCGCCGGTTGCAGTTCGATCACAAGGTACCCAACAAGGTAGGTGGCCAGTGACAGGGTCTGCGTTCTCCTGACACTTAATTGCGTTAGATGGAATGGGCTTTCCATGTTTTGCATCGTATCTTTTGTAGAAAACACCATTGATGACCGCACAGCAGGCACCGTCCCATTTGATGGTAGCTACGCCGTCGCCGGCCATGACCCAAGCAAGGTCAGGGCTGATATTTGGCAGTATCCGGACAATTCGATGGTTTTCAAATTCTCGTTCAAAGAGAGTGGGTATCTTTTTCATTCACAATCCTTTCTGATGCAACCTCATCTCCGCTTCCACTGAGCCATTCCTCAATAGGAATAAATCTCTCGGCATGACTGATTTTGCCAGCACAAGTGTCACAGTAGGGACTGATCCAGCCAGTAGAAGCCTTTGTTGCAGGGTTCCCACATCTGATGCAAGTTCTCGCAGATAGGCGCTCATATTTGGGGATGATGTCACGAAGCATCCGCTCTGTACAGCCAAAGTCATACCAACAGAGCGTTCCATATTTCTCCTTGATCTGGGTAATGCGGTATTGGTCGAGATACTCGGCACGTACCAATTCCTCACGGATATCTTCACACATTTGCTCCCCAAAAGCCTTTCGCCAGCCATCAGGCATGGAATCCAGTTCCGTATAGGAATAGTCGTAATCCTCTGGAACTTTTCCCGTCCAGCGGTTACGAGGTATTAGAAACGGAAATCGCTCAATCAGCTCTTGGTTCGATTCTTTATTCGATTGCATCTGAAACCCTCCTGTGTGTTTTCCTTTAGGTTGAAAAAAGCATTATTCGGACAGAGGTGATTTCTGCCCGAGGGTTTATCGCTTTCCAATCCTTGACCTGTGCGGCGACCTTCTTTTGGATCTCCTCATAATAGCGATACGCACCGGAGCGGTCATTCCATTCGAAATATTGATAAGCCTTCTTGAGTTCATCCTCCATCTTCCGATATTCGTCTACTGAGACGAAGTCCAAAATATTATCGGATTCATCATTCTGAAAGGCAGCTACTTCAGATCGAAGAGCAAATGCAGAATGTTCTTTGCCGGAAGTGTTCAGTAGCTTCAAGATGTCATCGTAGCAAACGGCAATTCGGACACTGTCCTCTGGGGTAAGCCAGTCGTTCACCGATGCCTGTAGATTTCTTGACATTTCGTCTACTGTGAACGGGTGTCCATCGCACTCAAGCTGCCGGTATGCTTTTTCAAACTGATACCTGCTGTCCGAGCGAAGCGTTGGAACAAGAATGAGATGTTCGATAGGCAGCAACTTCATCACTTGGGGGTTGATACAATGCCACTGATCATTTGCCAGAACCTCCGTAAAAATGAAATATGATGTGCTCATCTTACTCACTCCTTTCTGCGCTTCGACCGCTTTGTGATGTGGCCAACTCTCTTGCATTAGCTTCCACATCTCAAGTCTTCCGTCCAGACATAATAAGGAATTGGCGAATGTGTCCCACGTTGGTGGGGTGGGAGATGCGTCATAAGTGATTGCAATGGAATACCCATCTTTCCCCTTTGAGGCAAGATCGGCTTTGATCTTTGCAATCCTATCTGGAGACTTGCTTTCTTCATATGCGAGGCGGTAGCAGGCAAACTTGTATCTGCCACCTTCACTGAAGGTTACCTCCATACATCTTCTCTCAAATCATTTCTCATCGGGCCCCTCAAACAGCGCACGGAAAAGAGCCACATGCTCTCCCACGAGCTGCGGATATTGGTAATAGATGTGTCGGCAAAGGCTTCGATAAAGATCGATGAAGCGGATCTCATCGCAGAAATCGCAGAGGCCATCCATGATTTGTTCTAACTGCTGCTCGTCGGTGATTTGATCCTTCAGCACCTGCTCGACCAATAAAGAGTAGTGCGCGTATGCTGTGTCTCGCAGGTTGCTGATCCCCTCGACTATATTGCGGAGTTCCTCCATTGCGTGTTGGCATTCATCCATTTGTCTGTCCTCTTTTGCCATATAGTTCTCGCAGCTCTGCTTCTCTCTTTTCTGTGATGGCTTTGCTGTAATAGGTTGGGCGACCTGAGTGGTACTCTTCTGCCATCCATTCATCGAGATCAAAACTCCACTTGTGGGGCCCGAACTCGTCCGGGTAGTTCTCAATGAGAATGTGCTGCTTCTCACGGATCTGTTCCATGATAGGGGCGATATCATATTCCGAGAACATCCTGGCGCCTTTCAGCACATCGAGGATCTCGTTGCCCCACACACGCTCATCAACGCCGCTGTATTTTTCAAAACCGATGCTGTCTGGATGTTCCTCGATTTTACCGCTATAGGAGATCAGGAGACAGTCATCTTTCAGGAAGTGGTTGATCCACAGGTTTGGGATATACCGCAAGTCGGTAATACCTTTTGTGGAGAGAAAGCCCCACAGCTTATAGTATCTGCCAAAGACATACCATTCCGGGAGATCTTCCTCTTTGATTTTCGTTTTGTGATGCCCTGAAAAGAGAGTGAAATCATCGTTCTGAATCCAGCACAGCTTGTGGTTTCTCCATACTCGGCGCTCAACAGTGTAGAGATTGCTCTTGAAACGACTCATTTGAAACCTCGCTTTATCATTTCCAGTGACACAACATCGTGGAACAGGAAGCGTAGCTTGTCAATTTGCTTCTCTATGTGCCAGTGTCCGCAAAGCCATGCCTTGTAATCCACTTTTTCTTCTATTCCATCAAGCCATCGCTCTGTGCTGTCATCAACCGTGCTCTGATCGATTATGGGTAAAAACGCATCCCGCGGTTCGTACTTATAGGGGCAGGTATGAGAGAGAACAATGTCAATTCTGTTTTTCGTGATTTGATCTTCCACATATGTTTTGATTTCTGCCGAGGGCTGCTCATCAGCAAACCACAGCAGATCGTTTTCCAGTCGGTAGTATTTGTCCACGCTATAAGCGCCGCCGATGACCAGATGCCGGGTTCCTTCCATAGTGAAGATGTCTCCGTCCCTGGCGAAGAGTAAGTTCGGATACTCATCCTCGTACCACACAAGGCCACCATTCCATTCTTTCTGCTTATAGCCCGCGAGAGTGTCTGGACGCCGTTCATGGTTTCCGTGAACACAGAAGACGGTTGGCTTTATTTTGGCAAGCGCATCTTTGCAATACCGATCTCGCCTGTTGCCGTAATAGTTCGCTCCGACATCGCCAAGGATGACGATGATGTCCGATTCTGTGAGCTCATAGTGTTGGGCAAAAGCAACGATTCCTTTCGCACTGCCGTGAATATCGCCGGTGTAATAGATCATACATCCTCATCCTTTCTGGCTTGACCGGATTATAGCATCAATAGAATGGAAAATCTCGCAAAAGCCCAAATCATAATCGTTTTGGGCGAAAACATAATCGTTTTTTGCACGCAACAGACCACAGGTCACTCTCTTAACCTGTGGTCTGTTGCTATTTGATATTCAGTTGATAAAATGATTACCACTCATCCTTGAGGAGATGGTGGTGCGAGCGTAGAGCGTTCTTGGTTGTTTTCAGTACATCCAACAGGACATAGGTTTCATACGGGGTGCAGTTGGCGAAGATTTTCTGCGCCTCGGCATTAGACATCTCAGTCGCACCTGTGAGCTGCCTGTTCAGGAGCGTATCAGTCGACACCTCCAGCGCATTGGCGATGCCAACAAAAGTTTCGAGACTCATAACCTTTGTACCGCACTCGAGATAGCTGATGTATCCAGCGGACTTGTCGATCATGGTGGACAGCACCGCTTGGGAGATACGCTTGTTCTTCCTGATTTTTTGGATTCTTTGACCAAGGACATAGTAATTGAGTTGCATAGAGAAACCTCCTTAAAAATTTTGGCAACTCAATTATATTTGAACCGTTATTTTATAGCGGTACGATTATATAAATTTGACCTTCGCATATTATATACTAACTTAAATTATAGTCGTTAGCTTATATCCGGCGAAGGGGAGGTGAGCTGGTCATGTATGAACAACAAGATCTGAAGCTGGTCGGCTCACGCATCAAAGCTGTTCGAATCAGCAGAGGCATGAGCCAAGCGGATTTGGCAGTCGAAGCTTCTGTTTCACTGCCGCTGATTAGCAACATCGAACGAGGAAAAACGGGGATGCAACTTGAGACTTTCGTCAAAGTGGCGGAAGCCCTTCAGGTATCTGCAGACTATTTGCTCCGCCCAGATGTACCGGAGGTCAAAGCAATCTATCAGGGTGAGTTTGCGGAGCTCCTTGAAGACTGCTCGGCCAGTGAGATGGAAACCATCTTAAAGATTGTCCGAGAGGTCAAAGCCTCCATGCATAAGAAGCAGAATAATGATTAATTATCGGATTGGGTGACCAATCCGATAATTTTTTTGTCATTTCCATACCATAGGTCAAGATGCTGACCTATGGTATCTTCTTATTTTTAAGCATTTTCCCTATAATTCACCCAAAAGGGCTTGCCCAAATGCCGGAGGAAAACATGGAAAACACGAAACTGCTGCCTTTAGGTACTGAACAAGGACTCGAAGAGACTGAGTATCCCTCCTTTGACCTGTGCCTGGGAGAAAACATGGTATCACCCCTTGTGGCACAACACAGGCAGTGGTTGAAAACTATCCGCCACGAAGTACCGAACCCCAAGATCCCGTTCAAGGTTGCAGTGTACATCCGCTTTTTCAACCAGACGAAATATAGAGACGAGGAATATCTCGAACGCAACAAAGAGGTTTTTCGTGCTACGCTGGCTCAGTATCCTATGTGGGAGTTTGTAGGTTTCTATATTGACAATGGATCGACCGCTCCGTATATGGAGAACTCTACAGCATGGTCTGAACTCCTGTCTGACTGCGATGCGGGGAAAGTCGATCTCATAATCACACAGAAGGTCAGCAATGTGTCCAGAGATGCTCAAGAAATGGCGATTTGCGCAAGAATGCTCGCTGCTCGCAAGCCTCCTGTTGGCATCTACTTCATATCAGAAGATCTATACACTTTGGCATCGTATTATCGCGACGATCTTCGAGAGCCTTGTTTTCTCCCAACCCCTGACTGGAAGATCCTGCCTGATGACGAGCTGGATATGAGAGGTGCGCTCCATGAGTAAATCAGCCAAGAAAGCCGCTGATCAAGCAGAACGCGAGAAAGTACATAAGCGATACTCGAATCGGAGAGAGCCAGATGTCATCTATCCGGCAAAGAAGCAGGTCGATTTCTACGATGCTGATATTCATCAGCGTGTTGCGGTCTACGTCCGAGTTTCAACTGATAATCTGGGTCAGGAGACTTCTTATGAGCTCCAGAAGAACTATTATGAGGAGTTTGTCTTGAAGCATCCTAATTGGAAGCTTGTAAAGATCTATGCCGACAAAGGAATCTCAGGCACTTCGACAAAGCACCGCGTTGAGCTAAACCAAATGCTCGCTGACAGCAGAGCCGGAAAAATCGACTTGATCATCACCAAATCAGTCTCGCGTCTCGCCAGAAATACCGTTGACTGTATTACTATGGTGCGTAATCTTGCGGAGCTCCGCAATCCAGTGGGCGTTTTCTTCGAGAGTGAATGCATTTTCTCACTGAACGAGGATACAAACATGCCGCTGTCTTTTTTGGCTTCCATTGCGGAAAACGAGTCCCGCATTCGAAGCCGCAGTATGGAAGTTTCGCTTGCTCAGCGGTTGAACGGAGGACTTCCTCTGACACCCAAGCTGTTGGGCTATTCTCATGATACTGACGGCAAGCTGGTGATCAATCCGGACGAGGCTCCGACCGTCAAACTCATATTCTACATGTATCTGTCCGGATATTCTTCATCGCATATCGCAAAAACCCTTGAGGCGCTTGGTAAGAGGACATTCCTTGGTAACTCCAAGTGGACTTCCGGCACCGTTATTCAGGTCTTGAGGAATGAGCGGCATTGTGGTGATGTTCTCACAAGAAAGACATTCACGCCTGATGTGATCAGTCATAAGTCCAAGAAAAACAGAGGAGAACGGCAGCAAAGTCTATATAAAGGAGAACATGAGGCAATCGTTTCGAGGGACGATTATATAGCCGTTCAGCACATGATCAATAATGCTAAATACGGAGGAAAGTCTATTCTGCCGGAGCTTCGGGTGATTGAATCTGGCGTTCTAAAAGGATTTGTCACGATTAGCCCCAAGTGGGCAGGTTTCAAGGCAGCCGATTATTTACAGGCTTCCATGAGTGTCTACACGGACGATACATATTACGGCCAGCCCGCAGAGGGCGACGCTACATTCGAGGTGGCAGCTGGAGATTTTGATTTGCGCGGCTTTGAAGTTACGAATTCATCTCTCTTTGATGCGAACAAAAGACCGTATGTCTTATTTCAGAGCAAACAAATCAAGTTCAGCACAGATTGCGTCAGGCAGTTCGGAAAGGACAACAAAGTTGAGCTGCTGATCCATCCGGGATTGCGGAAGCTCGCTGTTCGTCGCGCCTCTAAGGATTCTCGCCAGTGTGTACAGTGGTCAAGGCCTGACGATGGAAAATACTATGCCAAAGAGATACCGTGTACCGCATTTGGTGGAACCCTATTCGAACTGCTCGATTGGGAAACCGATTTTAAGTTCAGGGCCTATGGTAGACTCCTCCAAAACGAAGGGGATTCGGTGTTCATATTTGATTTGAGTGAACCCGAGATTTTTATCCAGTCCTATCTCATGACGGGGACTGATTCTCCCATCAGCGGCGATGGTGAACTTTCTCCGCTTTCCGTATCAGGAAAGCGTGTTCGGGCAGTTCCTAAGAAACTGGCAGACAGGTTTGGCAGTGACTTTTATTCTCACAGACTTACCTCATCTTCACCGGAATTACAAAGTGAAGATGCATGGAAGCTTTGGCTGGAAGGCCAACTCTTTGAAACCGGTGAGAAGCTTCGAGTCACCAAGTTTGATGAAATGCAGCGATTCATAGCAGAGCAATTAGCCCCCATAAAGCAGAAGGACGAGGTGGATTTTAATGCCTGAAAAAAACGATATCCCAATCTTTCGGAATCTTGATGGAGTGTACTACCGTGTGATTCGTGATGGTATACATGTCAACCGATGCTTTTCTGATTTGTCCGAAGCCGAGCAGGATGAGATCATGGCAGAGTATAACGCGGAACAACTCAGACGGCTTTGTCGCTATCTCAGCATGAGCCTACACCAGATTGGAGATGCGCTGGATCTTGTCAGAGACGAATGAAAGGAGAGCAGAATGGAAGTAGAAAACCAGGTTTCTTTCATCTCACCGATGCTGCAGAAGACTCAATTCGGCAATATCGCTGATGAAACTACCATTACCTTTAAGGAGGATGCGGACACGCCAATGACAATCGACGCATCGGCACCAGGCGATGTGATCGAACTTAGTGACGACTTCGATTTTGATGGGTATCAGGTGGTTCGTAGAGAGTTCTTCGCTCATACTTTCGAGCCGTCTATCACCTTCAATAATTACAAAGTTTATGTCAATACTGCTTGCTTGAACAAGTTTCCCCATGCAGACTGTGCTCAGCTCTTGATCAATCGAGAGTCGCACATTCTTGCGCTACGCCCTTGCGCCGAGTCAGAGCGAGACGCATTCGCGTGGTGCAACACATCTGGTGGGAAGAGGAAGCCACGCCAGGTGACGGGCAAGTTCTTCTTTGCAAAGCTCTTTGAGCTGATGGACTGGAATATTGATTACAGGTACAAGCTGCTTGGCAAGGTCATCCATGCCAATGGTGAGTATCTGATCGTATTCGACTTGAATGCCTCTGAGATCTATCAGCGTATTGCAAAAGACGGAGGCAAGCCCAAGACTGCGCGTACACCTGTATTCCCTGCCGGTTGGAAGGATCAGTTCGGCTTGCCTTATCGTGAGCACCAGAAGTCCCTGCAGATCAACATTTTTGATGGATACGCAATCTATGGAATCAAGGATAGCACTGTATCCTCCACGGCATCCGTGGAAAATGTCACATCAGCCCATAACGCATATCAACCAGAGGTACCTGTGCAGGAGGGGAGTGTAAATGGGTAGTACGGATAACAGCGCGATCATGACCATTGACTTAAAGTGGAATCGCTTTCGCATACATAAGTCCACCCTGAACAAAATGGGGAATCCGCAATATGTTCAATTTCTGGTCAATCCAGAAGAAATGTTCATTGCTGTACTTGGCTCAGATCGGCCCCTCGCTGGTGGCACCTCCAACCGAGTGAAGTTGGTTCAAACATCACGCCATTATTCTATTGAGTTCTACAGTAATACACTCCTGTGTGCTTTGGTCAACATGATCGGTACTCTCGACTTCCAATACAGTTATCGTATGAGCGGAGAGGTGGATGTTGCAAACAGAGTCGCCTATTTCTCCATGAAAACCTTAAAGAAAAATGAGAGGAGACCTCCCAGCGATGGATAAAGGATTTGCGGTGTTGGAGATCGACCCGGAATTCAAGACACTCATTCGACCTTTACGGAAAGATGAGTATCTTCAACTCGAAGTAAATCTTACAGTAGACGGCTGCAGAGAGCCGATCATCACATGGAATAACATCATCATTGATGGCCATAACCGCTACGAGATATGTAACCGGCTGCACATCCCCTATGCTGTACGGAAGATGCCATTTGAGAACCGGGAGCAAGCAATTGTCTGGATCTGCAGCAATCAGCTCGGTCGCCGAAATATCACGGAGGAAACCAGACGATATCTCATTGGAAAGCAGTATGAACTTGAGAAAGTAGCGCGTAAGCATCCGCCCAACATCAATGGGTTCAACCAGTATAAGCGGAGAAACAAGGGTGAGCGAGGCGAGACTTTTCGGCGCACAGCCCAGAAGTTCAGTGCTCAATACAATGTATCTACTGGATCTGTGCAGAAGTATGCGATCTTCAGCAAGGCATTAGACGTTGTTGGACAGGCAGACCCCGAACTTCCTGGCAAAGTGCTTTCTGGCACTTTCAAAATTTCTCACGAGAACCTTGTGGCTCTTTCGAAAATGCCGCCGGAAGAGATCAGGCGAATCGGGACAAGACCCGAAGACCTACAGCACCCGTTCACCAGTTACAGTGACACACGAAAAGAATTTGCTGATACAGATGAGGAGCCAGTCGAATCTATGCAGGAAACTTTACCTCTTATCAAAATTCCACCTATGCACGACCCGGACGCCGAAATCGCCGGTTTGACTCTGACCGTTCCGTCATGGGTCAGTTCCATCGAGCGAGCCAGAAACAATGCGGATATGAACGCCGCTTCAACGAGTGCAAAAAGCAAACTTGAGGAGGCGCTGTTGTCACTACAGGAGAAGGTGTCCGAGATGCTCTCAGAAATCAGGGAGGTAGACTAATGCAAGACTTCAGCAGATTTGTTCCGAATGTCCACTTCGAGCAGATCCCGATCAAAAATCTCGTATCTAATCAGGAATACCAGCGGCCATTGTCTCAGGCACAGGTTGAAAAAGCCATCGAGGATTTCGACCTGAACCAAATCAACCCGGTAAAGGTGAGCCGCCGTGATGGTGTCAACTATGTCTTTAATGGTCAGCACACCATAGAGATCGTTGCTACTGTATCCGGTTCGCGGGAGACTCCTGTTTGGTGCATGATTTATGACAGCTTAGATTACAAGAACGAAGCAGACATTTTTGCAAATCAGATGAAGCATGTGCGCCCGTTGAAGCCTTATGAGATATTCATGGCTAATATCGAAGCAGGAAATGAGCAGCAGCTTGTTATTAAGCGGCTCGTTGAATCCTATTCTCTTTCTATCGGGCCGACTAAAGCATATGGCGTGATCTGTGCGGTTGCCACGCTGGAGCGGATCTACACCAAATATGGTTACCATGTGCTTGACCGAACTTTGCGGCTCTGCGTTGGTACATGGGAGGGGGATATCGACTCTCTGGGGGCAAATGTATTAGCTGGTGTTGCGAGAATGGTCGTAGCATTTGGTGACCAGCTTCGTGACGAAACTTTTAAGGAGAGGGTTGGCTTCATGTCTGTTCGGCGGTTGTCTCGTATCGCTAAAGAGCGTGGAGCAGGGTCTCTTTGCTACGCCGAAGCAATGCTCGTCGCCTATAACCGAAAATGCAAATACACCTTACGAATGACGAAGCTGCATTCTGGGAAGGTTGCTGCGGAAGATGACTTTGTAGAGGAAAACGAAGAACCCCTTGCAGACGATCCTGTCCTTGAGGAATAGCACACGCGGAATGCTCTTTGGCTTGTGACTGGCAAAAAAAGATCCCCCTTGCTCGAAGGGAGATCTGATGGTGAATCAAGCTGTGTTATTCAAGAGCCAGCGAGAAGGCCGGCCGCATATATTCCTGTGCGCTCCGGCTTAATCCACATTCTGTTGCCAGGCGGTTCCAGTTTTCTCGGACGGTTTTCAGGACATCCGTTGCCATAGCTGTTGCGTCCTTGGGATTGATTCCACAATGCGGTGCGATCTCCAGCGCAAGGTCGAGGGAGATCGTCGCATCGTCCTCGTTTACACAGAGGGACAGCTCGTCACCCTCCGGGACGGGGTTTACATCGTACAAGGGTGAGAGATGCCAGCCATCCGCCTTGAGGATAAAGCCGTGATTTCTCATGTGGTCATCCGTATTGGAAACAGCCATATTGAACACGATCCGCTTCCATAGCTCTGTCAAATCTCTCTTGGGAGCAGCGCCGTTGGCCTTGATAAAGGACACCAGTTCAAGATAACTGGAGCCGTCCGCTGCCGATGCCCCATCCGTTTTTCCGAGCATTGTCATGGCGGATGCGAAATGAATCCGCGCAGCACCATTCCGGTCAAACCTTCGTACAAGGAAGGTGCTTCCGTATTTGGAGAAGTCGATCAGCATGGACTCGGGAACATCCAAGCCGCAAAGTCTTGCAAGGTCATGGGTGACCTTTTCCCATGCGCCCACGTTAACATCATCGTGCTTGGACGGAAACTTGGCGATCCACAGATTTCCGCTTGTGTCCAGAACGGTGGCCTTCGGACGAGCGCCACCCAGCGAGGAACCGGGCTTGATGAGCTGATCGATCCATTTCTGTTCGAGACCGGACTCATCGTTTTCGAATTGACGGGAAGCCTCCTCCAGCGTTCGCAGGCTGGTCCAGGGGGGCGTCGGGGTTTTTGAATCATCCGAAAGGAACGGGCCGTCTTTGTCCAGCTTGAAGCGGATCGCGCCCATCCGCGTCTCGTCGTAGACGCCCATCAGGAAGTCGCTGTCTAAGAGCTTTCGAGGCTTCCGGCCTTCCTGCTCCGCCAATATTCTTTCTCTGCGCGTCATCAGCAGGCGGCCCCAGCGGTCGGGGGAGGAGTCAGCGAAAAGACCGAACACATTTTTTGCGCCGGTGGGATACTGACGTCCGGCGTACAGTTGAAGATCCGGGTCGAGATACATGTAGTTTGCGCTGCTTTTTAACCAGTCAGCATCATACTCAAAGGAGCAGCTCTCCCGGCCACGGACATTCTCCACGAAGAGCGTCCCCAGGAAGTTTGGCTCTGTAGATTGGAAGCTCTCATAGACATAAATTGTTTTTTGGTTTGATGCCACGGTTAATCACCTCCGTTTCGTGGTGCTCTCTTGCGCGTGGTAAGTTCAAGGTCTTGGAGTTTACGCCCCAGCTCATCATCCTTTGCAACGAGCAGAAGGTCTTTATCCATATTGTTCAGTGCGTGCAGAACTGCGGCATAGATCCCAATCGCGACAGAAGGGTTTCCCTTTTCAACATTCCACACTGTGGCTCGGCTCACACCGGCTCTTTCCGCGACCAATTCGGCAGACAGATGCCGCCGTAATCTGGCAAGTTTGATCTGTTCTCCCAGCTGTTCTAAAATCGCCTGCGTCTGCGGCAGCACAGCAACACTCTTTCGTCCCATTCTGCACACCACCTCTACATCATCTTTGTGCTTGTTATTATAGACGATACATCTATAATTGTCAATAAATAAAGACATTAAAAGGTGGCGCGTCTGCGATTATCCCATACTTCATTGTGTGCTGACTACCTTACCGATATGCATCCGGCCTTATGCCTGATTGGGGGGATTCTATGGAAGTAATCATTCATTTGCCGTGCTCAACGGAAGGTCAGGAAGATCTTTCCAAGCGTGTTGCAACTGTCCATGCACAGTTGATTTATAATTACATCTCAAGATTGGAGTGTTCAACAGAGCAAAAGGTCGCCCTTCTCGATGCGATTCAGAAGAACATCCACGATGAAATAAAGAAAGAGAAAGAGGGATGCTCCCTCAAACTCCTACGCTTAGACGGATTCTTCGACAAGGTATCCGCCACCGAAGATGATTTCCAACTTGCCGCCAGGATAGACCTTGATGCATTCTACCATCTGACGGACGATGGAGTCGTCGTACTCCATGCATTTGCTTTCTCTTTCTGAGATGATGGCTTGGATCTGCTCGAGGCGGCTCTGTTCGCCGTTATCCTTGGCGGTGCTTTCCTGAATGGCTGCTATACGCTGCTTGAGGAGTTCTGCTTCTTGTGACAGTGTCATGAACTCGCTTTCGTGGGCCTCGATGCCATCACCGGAACTGACACTCTCATTGACAAGGGTCAGCATCTTATTGTTTAAGGCTTCGATCTTTCGCTCCAACATATCTACTTCTTCCGGATCTCCATTAAGGCCGAGGGCTTCGCTGATGGTTGCTCTCATGAGTGCCTTATAGGTGGCGTTATCCTGCTCATTGAACTTGTTGACCGCTCGGACGATGGCTTGTTGTAGTTTGTCCTCCATAATGGTGGGAGAGTCGCTGCAGTATTTCTTGCCGTAGTCCAGACGGCTGATGCAGCGCCACACGATGCGCTTAACGCCGTTTCTTGACCATGTCACACGGCGATAGCGGGTACTGCAGCTGCCGCAGATGAGGACATCGGTCAGGGCGTACCGGGAATACTTGCCGGTAGATGTGATGGAACTCTTTGCGGAGCCTGGCGTTTTCGTCTTTCGCCTGGCCAGTTCTTCCTGAACCTTGTTGAAGGTCACTCGGTCAATGATGGCTGGATGGTTGTTCTGGACATAGTACATCGGAGCCTCGCCGGTGTTCTTTTTCCGCTTCTTTTCGATGCAGTCGATGGTGACGGATTTTTGTAGGATCACATCTCCGCAATATCGCTCGTTGGAGAGCATATTCATGATCATGCCCTTGCTAAAGCTGATGGTTTTGCCGGGAATATCATAGTTCTCAGCCTGCATCATCTTGGATATCTTGTCCACAGTCTCTCCGGCCAGGTAGAGGTTAAAGATGCGTTCCACGATAGCCGCTTCGCTCGGTACGATCTTCGGCTCGCCGTCAGAACCCTTTATATAGCCGAGGAACCGTTTGTACATGAACACCGGGGTTCCTTCCTCGAACTTCTTGCGGACGCTCCATGTGATATTCTTGCTGATGCTCTCGGATTCGGACTGTGCGAAGCCCGCATAGATGACCAGATACAGTTCGCTATCCGTCTTGAGGGTATCGATCTGCTGCTCTTCGAAGTAGATGCCGATTCCTTTGGACTTGAGCATTCGGACATAGTCGAGGCAGTCCACCGTATTTCTTGCAAAGCGGGATACGGACTTGGTAATGATGTAATCGATCTTTCCGGCCAGACAGTCGTTGATCATCTTGTTGAACTCAGGCCGCTTGTCGGCTCTTGTGCCGGATTTGCCCTCGTCAGCGAACAGACCTGCGAAGCACCAGTCTTGGCGGCTGGCGATCATCTCAGTGTACACCTTCTTTTGATTGGTGTAGGAGACGAGCTGTTCTTCACTGTCTGTTGAGACTCGGCAGTATGCCGCCACTCTCTTCTGCCTGTATTTTTCTTTATCTACCGTCATGGAGCGTTTCGGCTCTATGACCGTGACAATTTTCTTAGGAACTTTCGTTACTTCCATCGTCCAGCGTGACCTCCGTTTCTGTCTTAGTATGAAGTACCACCCTGCCTTGCTCGCCGAGCGTGATGTATGAGGCGAGGGTGGTAAAGTAATCTCGATTGAATTCATCCTGCGTGACCATCGTTTGTGCCAGCTTTCTTGCGAGCGATACTGAGAGGTTCAACTTGGCATTACTCTGCTCGTACATGAGCGACGCCATCTCGATGGTTTTCTCTATGATGTATTCCTCATTCGGAGCGTCACGCTCCAGCTCCAGAGCGATATCGTTTCCTACCTTGGTGACCTTCGTGTCCGGTTCATACCGCTTCTTGGGCTTCGGCTGGAGCAGATGGTCATTGAGGATGATCCGATTGATGAGGACTGTAATGGTTTCGATGAGTTGGGCATCGCTGATACGGACTCTGATGCCGCAGTCATCGTTAGTGCAGTTCCAGCTCTCTCGAATGCGATGTTTCATACTGACACGACGCTTCATCGGCTGACCGCAGTTGTCGCACCGGACGAAGTCTCGGAGCAGGTCGATGGCATCGTTCTCCTTCTCACAGGTATTGCGCTGCCGTGCCGTTTTCAGGCTGACCGCTGCTTCATATATGGCCTCATCTATGATGGGGTCGTATTCTTCAGTCCCAACATATTTGGCGTTGTCGATGATTCTTGCGATACGGGCTTTATCCCATGTGGTGGTCTTTTGTGTATATGGGATCTGGCGGCCGGTCAGTTCTTCCGCGATTGCTTTGAGAGAAGCGCCATTCAGATATGCCTTAAAGATATCTCGGATGACTTCCGCTTCCTCCGTCGATATGACCGTTCTGCCATTTCGCATCGTGTACCCGTATGGGATGTACCGTATCTTTTTCATGGTCGCCTCCTATATGCGTTCTCTGAATCGAAGCCCGCCAAGGAGTTCTACGGACATTTCGTCCTCTTTATTGATTTGGATGGACTTCACAATTTCCAGAAAGAGTTTCTCATCGAATGCTTCAAAGGGTTCTTCCAGCTCGAAGATAAGCATCTTCAGCGTCCTGACTTCTTCCAGCATGGTGGCAGCTTTCGAATTAAACTTTTCCTGCCTGACATCCTTGAGTTTTGCCAGCTCTGCATTGATCTCATTGGCTTGTGCCTGATAGACTTCAGGGGCGAGGTATCCCTTGGAGCGGAGCTGTTCGAGCATAAGCAGTTTTGCATTCAACTCGGCGATGCTCTTGCTTAAATCTCGGGCAGCTATATTGTTTCGCTTCATAGCTGCCAGCGTCATCTCCAGTCTGCTGATGACTTGCCCGAGAATGTTATCTTCCGAGAACCGCAGTTTGTTTACCATGGAGATGAAGCCGTCGTAGATCCGTTCTTCGCTGTAGTAGTTGGAGCTGCAAGCTGTGCTGTCATCTTTATGACGGGAGCATACCCACTTCACGGTGCCCGACACGATCCTGCGCCTATAGAAAGAGCCGCACTCAGAACACTGAATGCGGCTTGTAAGCGGGTAGATATTTTGTGTTGTTGCTTTGGAGAAAACATCCTTACGCTTTTCGATAAGGGCTTGGACAGCATCGAATACATTCTTATCGACGATGCTGGGGTGGGTCCCCTTTGCATAGAAACGGTCTTCCTGACCACGATTGGTATGCTGATTGAAAGGTACGGTCGTCTCACGATAGGTTTTTTGATAGAAGCTATCGCCGATATACCTTTCATTCCTCAAGATATATGCCACACGGCTCGGACGCCATGTTTCCTTTCCAGACTTGGTAGGGATGTTGAGCTTGCTCAGCTCTCTTGCGATTTCGCTCGTGGAGAAGCCCTGCAAGTACAGGGTGAAGATATTCCGGACGATGACAGCTTCCGGTTCATACACGGCCAGCATCTTCTCAACCAGCCGATATCCGTAGGGAGCGTTGCTGTCCACATACTCACCGAGTTCCATGCGCTTGACGATAGAGAGCCGCTGGTTCATGGAGATGGACTGCGATTCCTCCTGCGCCAGAGCAGAGAAGGTATTAAGAAGCATCTCGTCGCCCATAGAGAGCGTTGAGATGCCTTCCTTTTCGAACTGGACGCCCACGCCCAACAGCTTGAGTTTTCTTACATAGGACAGCGCGTCTTTTGTGTTCCGTGCGAAGCGGGAGATGGACTTCGTTATGATGAGGTCAATTTGCTTGAGCTCACACATGCGGATCATCCGTTGAAATTCATCGCGGGTTTCACTTTTCATTCCGGTGAGACCTTCGTCGGCGAAGATGTCCACCAGTTCCCAATCGTCACGCTCTCCGATGTATTTTTTGTAGGCTCGGATCTGTGCGGCATAAGAGTTGAGCTGATCTGCGGAGTTGGAAGACACTCGGCAGTATGCTGCGACCTGCATCTTCTTTGTACTCTGTCTTGTGATAGGGGTGATGAGTCGCACTTCAGGCATTCCAGTGTCCTCCTCTCTCTAATTTTGGTTGGTATCATAATATGATACCAACCACTTTTGGCAAACCACAGTATACTGAAAGTCACATTGAATAGCTATCAAAACAATTGAAACAGCGCAGAATTGACCTAATGCACAATTTCAGCGGGCCAATACTATGTCTGCGCCAGTGAGCTTCATATAATACTTCTTCGCCCTGGCATATTCCTTTTCTGTGATCAACTCCTGTGCAAGGAGATCCTTCAGCATATCAACAATAAAGAGAAAATTGGCGTTCTTGGTGTTCTTGTTTGACAGCATAGTGCTACCTCCTTGGTTATAGTTGTTTTTGTGTCTATTGAAATAGGCGGAGAAAAAGACAGCGGGCTACAATATAGCCCACTGTCTTTAGTGGTCTGGCTGCTTTGATATTAAATGCCGGCCGCAATCAAGGCATTGTCGCCTGACTTAAAACTGCATTGCTTCGCTATCCTCCAGACCGTGCTGGAAGAACATGATATAGTAGATGGGGATATAGATGATCTTTCCCTTCGTGGAGACCGCTCGCTCATTGGACACAACAAAGGCTTTCTGAATATGATAGTCTTCATTCTTCACGAAGTTGTTCAGCGCGCTGTGGATGGTATAGTCCTTGCCAGACTTTACTTCAATGGGGACGGCGGATAAGGTGGCATAATCGTCGATGAGGTAATCCACCTCACCTTTATGGCGGTTATCATAATAGAACAGTTCGTAACCATGCGCGATAAGCTCGCTGGCTACGACGCTTTCATAGACGGAGCCGAGATTGATGCTGGCTTCATCGTCCAGCACAGCTCGGATGTTATTGCCATAAAGGATGCCGGTCAGGATGCCCACATCATTCAGGTATAGCTTCAGCAGATTTTTCCCTGAGGACTCGACCAGCGGGAATACTGGGTTAGAGATAGCCTGAACATTGAGGGCAATACCCGCGCTAATCAGATACTCGAACTCGTCTTGATAATCTGCGAAGGTCTTCCCCTTCTTATCTTCTATGCTCTGTGCTACGACACGTTTTTTCTTATTCTCCATGTTGGAGGGAATCAGGTCATAGATACGGCGGATCTTCAACTTGCGCTCCTCGTCATACTTGGATGCGTCGGCGGCATAGTAATCATGAATCTCCTGTTGAATCTCACGGACGAGCTGAATGTTGTGATTTTCCAGATAGGAATTGACCGCATCCGGCAGACCGCCGACCAGCAGGTATTTCCGAAAGTAGTCCATCATCTTGTTGTGGGTCGGCTCATCCAGCGCGTCCAGTCGCTCGAACTTCTTCCGCATGGCAGAGATGGCAAACTCGTTCAGACCATTGGCATAGAGAAATTCCTCGAAGTCCAGAGGGAACATCCGAGCTTTACGGATGCTGCCCATGGGGATCGATGTGGTCTGTGACAATGTCACTCCCAACAAGGATCCGCTGGCAATATAGGTGAAGCGATCATCTTGGGATAGGAACTTCAGCAGCGTCAGCAGATGAGGGTATGCCTGGATCTCGTCGATAAAGATCAGCGTGTTATCCTTCTGCTTCATCTTGCTGCCTTCCAGCATACTGACTTGCAGGTAGAAGTCCTCGACGGTTTTCGTTTCAGCAAATAACCGTGGGCCGATGGAGTCCTCCACCATGTTGATCTCAATGAAGTTTTCAAACAACTTGTGTCCCACATGACGGATGATATAGGTTTTCCCGACCTGACGCGCACCGTCTATCAGAAGGATCTTCTTTGAATCGCTTTGCAGATGATCTTCGATAAGAGATTCGATTTTCCGAAACAGCATCGTTGTCCCTCCTTGCAATGACTTTTCAAGAGGATTATACAACGCAAAGAGCGACTTTTCAATATAATTATGTCGAAGCTGTTGGCACTTTTCAAAAAACAGATGATATAAATCTAAGGACAAGTCTTGTCCTCACATTTCTATCATCAAAAAGGCGGGAGCCGTCCATTAGTTGGAAGAATATTGCTTTTCCCTGGTATGGTTCGGCTCCCGCCGTATTTGTTTTCTTGCTTCTTAATGATCCTATTCGACACTACTTCCCGGATCGTGGGCGGCTAAACTGACCAGTGGCTGGCACCACCCTCCGGGAATCTCACCCCTCCGAGGATCTCTCCGAGCTGCCCCCATTGCTTGAGTCTGTGGCTGGACAGTGAGTACAGGTCAACGGTATCATTGCGAGACAGCTTGCCAAAGCTGCTTTGGGCTGGGTGGGTATCGCTCGGCCACCTTAGTAGGCCGTCTTTTATGCGGTGTTATCCGCACAGGTGGGTCTTGGCGCACCCGCCGCATCGCTGCTCCCCTTCGTCGGGGGCCCGCTGACTGATGTTATCAGTCGCCGGATATTCAGTTTTCAACGTTCACAAGAAGAGATTTTTCTTCTCGCATGTATACGGGAGAAAACAGGCATCTTAACAACCCTCCTCGTCCAAGTTATTTTTGATTTTTTTCAAAATGCGCTTCTTCCGCTCATGGACGGCCTGCTGAGACATCCCCAGCCTCTGTGCGCATTCCCTTTCGGTGCGGTTCTTGAAGTAAAGTTCATAGACCAGCTCGTAGTCTTTCGGAGGAAGCAGATCCAGGACATTACGCAGGGACTGGAATACCATCTCCTCAATGGCCTGATTTTCGGGCGTATTTTCATAATCTATAAACTCGTGGAACCGCTCGTATCCCTCATTTTCGCCGCCGATCAGCGAACTCATCTGTGTCTCATGCTTAAAAAAACGTTCCGTGCTATCTTCGATATTCCATTTCGTTCGCCTGTAAGTCTGAAAAACTTCCTTGGTTACTTGGATAAATTCATATTGGCCGGTCATGGTATTGTAAACATTGAGGACATATACTTTTTCGGACATGATTTTGATCTCCTTTTGATTTTTTGAAATTGATGGGGTTTTCAAAAAATCGGAGATCAGGGATATCGAGCGATATAGGGCTCCCAAAGGCTGGTCAGCATTGTTACCTCCGTTAAGGGGCAACAGCACAAAAAAGCCGGGCATTAAGAAGGTAGGTATACTTTGCAGTAACCTTTTCCTCTCAATGCCCGGCAATTTGGTGACTCATAGACTTCCTAATCTAAGGACCCGTGGCTCGGTGCGATCAGCTTTCTTATTCTGTTGTCGTTCTTATGTGTAAGTGTGGCAGGATACCCGGTAATAGGTAGCTCTCCTGCGGCTTGGGGTGCGATAACTCAGGTCGATTTCAACAACCTTTCGGCAGTTGGGACACTTCAGTTCAATGATGCCCGAAGTAGGCGTCACTTTATCAAATATGCGCCAGTCGCATTTGGGACAGCGCTTTACGACTTTGATCTCATATTGGTTAGTTTTCATAGTATACGGTCCTCCTCATCCATCTCGACTCGAACCAACCTATAGGGGTCGGAAAGATCATTCCTTTTCAGAAGTCCGAGCTGCATCATCCGAATGGACAATGCTGTTTTGGAAGCCCCCATAAATGATGCCATTGTCTCAAACTTCTTATAGTCAGCAGAGGCAAATACTCGGTTAAGTAAGCGCATCTGAGTTCCAAGCCCGAATCGCTCCATGCTCCGAATCACACATTCTGGCGGAAGCAAGATCATGGCAGCCAATGTTTCGACTTGCCATTCCTCCCAATCGGTATTCCCTCTACTGCTCCGGTAATAGCAGTGGACAGAGCGTGCTTTTGCCTGGGCTCCATAGTCATGCGGAAACAGCATTTTCAGAATGTGGTGACAGCTCTCATGGGAAACGGTATAGTTCCTGCGGCCTATATTTGCGCCTTCTTTCATGAGCTCGCTTTCAATCAAAATGGTTTTTCCATCGAGCATATAATATTGCTCTTCTTCGCAGCTCGGATCTTCGGGAAATATCTCAACACCTACCTCACAAGAAGATGTCAGGCCAATTTTCTCTCCGTTCAGGGATAACCGGGCATAATCGACACGAAGGCCCAGGAGCTCTTGGCAGAGATAATCGATATCTACTCGTTCCGGGGCTTGACCGGATATAGCCGGAAGTTTTTTATAGGCTGCGATGACTCTTCCGCCGATTGTCTCAAGGTCATTGCGTGATAGATATTTCAATGGCTCATCTCCTATATATGGAGGTTTTTTGCTTCGACAAACCACTGATCTTCGTCCTCAAAGAGATAGGTTTGCCTTCCTCCAATCATGATCGTATAACGGATGCCTGTTCCGCCAACTTTTGTTGCTGCGGCTTTCCGCCTACCGCAGACACGGTCGATGGGATATTCCTTCCCATCTTCAAAAGTCAGAGAGACAGGAGTTTTGGTGCGGTCTGGTGCTACGACGACCAACACCTTCACCACGGCTTTGTGGAATTGCACTTTCATCTTGTTCAGCCTCTTCCCTTCAGTTGGCAGTAGTTACTGATACATAAGTCCAGGCATGGTCACCAACTGCCTACCGTCATCAGGGATCTTCAAGTCACCCATAAGCACAGCGTAGGAAATGGCTCGTTTGCCGAACCTTTTTCGAATGTCCTCAACAGCGTCCTCCAGACGGATGCGACGATCCCGCTTCTGATGATCCACGAACATGGAGAGCTGCTCTGCTTCTTTCTGTGATACCAAATCAATACCACGGATAGTGACGGCTCGAATTGGCTTGTCCCACCGATATCGTTCCATAAACAGACGAAAGCCTGCCCTCGCGATTTCGCTTGGTAGCTGTGTTCTGAATGGGAGCTTACACTGGTATTGTGAGCCATACAGGTCATTTGCCCGGACGGAGACTTGGACACCACAGGCCATCAACTCGTGGACACGGAGCCGATGCCCAACATCCTGGCTCAATTCCAGCATGACTCGGAAGACTTCTTCCGGCGTTTGCAGGTCAGCAGTACAGGTGATCCCGTGCCCGATGGACTTGACGGGGCTGACAAAGTCCTTGTGCATGACACGAGAAGTATCCGTTCCGTTTGCATATCTCCAGAGCTTGATGCCATTGATCCCCAGCATGTGCTGTAGCGTTTCTGGGGAGGCCTTTGCCACATCACCGATGGTGCGGATCCCGTATTGGGCCAGTTTGTTTTCTGTGGATCTTCCCACATAGAGTAGCTCGGCAGCATTGAGAGGCCAGATCCTTTCCTTGAAGTTATCCTGTCTGACTTCGGTGATTGCATCCGGCTTCTTCATGTCCGACCCGAGTTTGGCAAAAATCTTATTGAACGACACGCCGATGCTCACCGTCAGGCCAAGCTCATCCTTTGTTGTCTGCCGAATTGCCTCGGCGATCTCCATGCCTGTCCCGCGGGTACGGGAGCCGGTCACATCGAGCCAGCACTCATCCATGCCATACGGTTCAACAAGATCCGTATACCGGTGATAGATTTGGCGAGCCAGCTTTGAATACTTGAGGTACTGGTCGTACTGAGGCGGTACAACGATCAGCCCTGGGCAAAGCTGTCGAGCTTCCCAATTCACCATGCCTGTCTTTACTCCGGCTTTCTTGGCTAAGTCGGACTTGGCTAAGACAATTCCATGACGCTCTTCCGTCGATCCGCACACCGCAACAGGCTTCCCTTTGAGTTCAGGATCGAGCATCATCTCAACGGATGCGTAGAACGAGTTCATGTCGCTGTGCAGAATAACACGCTCACTATCCATGTGTTTTTCACCTCTTATCTTGTCCGTGTGCTTTCATAATAATTTGATTATTTATCTATGTCAATGTCGCATTTGTAGAGTAATGGTCAATTTCCTATTGACAGCGAGTATTTTCCACTATATACTGAAGCCATAAACAGAAAAGGCGGTCGCTATTATGAGTAAGAGCAAAGCTAAAATTCTTTCTCTCCCGATAACGAATCACGCGAACTATAATGCAGAGGCAGAGCGTCAAGAAAATGTTATCGGAGCTCGCATTGATGAAGCGCGACGCAAAGCTGGACTCAGCCTTGTCGACTTCAGCGCACTTTTGCGGCAGTACGGGGTAACAATGTCCCCCAGCGGTATCAATAAGTGGGCAAAGGGCAGCGCCCTGCCTAACGCCTATCAGATGATGGCCGTCTGCCATGCGCTTGACCTGGATGTGGATGTTTCTTATTTTTGCAGTAGTCATACGCCGGTGCTCAATGATACTGGTTTGGCAAAGGTCAAAGAGTACAGGGATGACCTGATTGCTTCAGGAAGATATAAGCCGCAGCCGAAGGTGGTCAGTATTCTCAAGTACATAGATATGCCTGTGAGCAATCTTGCGGTATCTGCTGGTACCGGCGAGTTCCTTGAAGAAGGGAACTTTGAGATGGTTAGTTTCCCTGAGAAGTCTGTCCCGAAAGGCGCTGATTTTGGTGTGCGGGTTTCTGGTGACAGTATGGAGCCGGTCTATCATGACGGTCAGATCGTTTGGGTAGAGGAATGCGAGACTCTGGCCGTTGGTGAAGTCGGCATCTTTGTCTATGATGGCGATGGCTATTTGAAGGTTTACAGCGAGCAGGAGCCAGACGAGCAACAAAGGGATGCATTTACTGATAGCTATGGCTGTCTGCACATGCAGCCTGTGATGCTGTCCTACAATCAGGCATACACACCCAAGGCGATCATGCCCGACTCGAGATTCCAAATCGTAGGGCGAGTCCTTTGAGTACAGAGTATTGGGCTATGCTTCCTTTAGGATGGATGAAAGGAAAGAATGTAGAAAGGCGGGGATTACATGAATACGATAGCAAGAGTGATGGAGTTGGCCGACGAGCGTGACCTCTCGCTTTTCAAGCTATCTCAGTTATGCGATGTTTCCTATTCAACTTTGAAGAATGCTGAGATGCGTGGAAGTCAGTTAGGGGTTCCCACGATTGAGCGTATCTGCGTTGCGCTGGGAGTCACATTAAGCGACTTCTTTTCGGAATCAGAAAAATGATATACAAAAAGAGAGAGGCCGGAGCAGTGTTCCTGGCCTCTCTCTTCCTTTTGGGTTATTTACTTTTCTTCTTTTTCTTTATTGCGAAAACAGCAGCTCCTACACCGGCGACTCCTGTTGCGCCAATTGCGATGGCAAGAGGTAAAGAAACTCTAACTTCGTACTCAGAGAAAAAGCCGTCCGCAGAAGTGGCAATTACGGTTATCGTGCTACCCTTTCATATCATCCACGCACACAGATAAGGTCATTTTCTTCTCCCTCTCTCATCAGCGTTAGGTCAGCTTTTTTTAGCTCTGCAGCAAGAAGGGACTCGTCCACGACAGCGTCCAAACCCTCCGCACCAGCCGCATGGTTCATACGGTAGATCAGCATGACGGGCTTGCCGCGGATAATACCGTGTTTATCCGCCCAAGTCTTGAAAAACAAGTCATTCAACTCACGATAGGTCATATGTCCCTCCCCGTGCAGTTCACCGATCAATGATTTAGCGATTGATATTACTACCGGCCAGCGATTCATTCTGGCCGAAAAAGATGGCTATGCTCAGCATCCACCCGTACCGTTATTTGTTCGCGGATTACAGTCTTACCAACATTATACATGAAAGTTTCATTACCTGCAATCACTCTCCGTGCTTATGAAGAAGTGTAATATACTCTTCTTTTCTGACTTAAATCTCCGATAGAGTGAGCTGTTCTGGTGGGTTCACTATGAACTTGTCCTGGGTTCAACGAGCGAGCGCAGTTCCCCCTTGGTGGGGCGATGACAGTTGCGCTTTAATTGAGCAAAGTGGTTGGTATCATATTATGATACCAACCACTTTCCAATTATCGCGGCGCGCAGAGAAGGCGTTTGATTTCCACCTGATATAAATCACCTCTGTTGGGTAACATAGAACCGCAAGGTATTTGGCGAACACCGATACCTTGCGGTCTGTTCCATACGAGAACATATTTCATCGATTGACTTAATTGCGAGCCAGCCTGCGAATATTTCCAATGATGAGCATTAAGTCATCATCATTTAATTTATGGAGCTCCTCGATAGCTGTTTGCAGAAGCGCAGGGTTTTCCTCCGACTCATCGAAGAATTGGCTTGGTGTGATATCAAAATAGTCGCAGATTTGAAGGAACTCCGCCATGGGTGGCAGTGACTTACCGGAGGATATGTTATAAATATAGCTCCGGCTGTGTCCGAGATCATAACTCATTTGATATTCAGAGACGCCCTTTTTCAATCTCAACTGGGTAATTCGGTCACGCACAAATTGTGTGTCCATATAATACTCACCACCTATCCTAAGCATATTGTAGGTGATGGGCGGTAGAAAATGACCCACGATTTTACGCCGTCTGGCTTGAAATAATACAGGACATTATGCTATAATACAAAGAAATATGTTTGCAAGACGAGCAGTCAGACAACACATCAAGTATTAGTTGTTTTAAGCGTGCGGAATTGAATTTTCAGCAAAACAAAAACGAGTGCCACAGGCACTCGCACGGGTAACTTTCTTTTTCGTGAAGTAAGTTCCTTGACGAAAAAAGCTGCGAAGTCCATGATCCCGCATGGCTTCGCAGCTTGACTTGACGGAGAAATTGACGGCTATTCTATTATGGTCAGGTTTAGTCGCTCCATATTTTTCTTTTTTAATTCAAAAGATGAGTGTACATATTTGTTCAGTGTAATATTTACATTGGAGTGCCCTAAGATCTCGCTCAGGCTCTTAATCTCAAACCCCAGTTCAACACACCTTGTCGCAAAGGTATGTCTAAGCGCATGGTAATTCGCGTGTTCAATTCCGGATGTTTTTACATAATTTCTGAAACGATTTTGGAGCGTTCGTGGCTCGATAAACTGACTCTTCTCTCCGGTCAAAACAAATGCGTTCCTATCTGCTTGAAACTGTACAGCATATTGCATGAGAAACTGAGGGAGAGGAATATCTCGATTTGAGCTCGCGCTTTTAGGTTCTGTAATGATTATCCGTGTTTTCGATGCCATATTCTGTGGTGTTTGGATACGCTGCATGGTTTCTCTGACCTCTAAAATACCACTGTCTAGTCGAATGTGTTCCCACCGGAGTGCGCACGCTTCGCCGATTCGGATACCGGTATAGAGGCAAAGAAGAACGGTAAATTTCGTAAGATCCATGTCCTGCATTAACACATACTCTAACTGTCGTTGCTCAATTTCCGATAATACACGCATATTTTTTCTGCTTCTTTTTACAGACAATCCAGCGGTCGAGCAAATCACGAGACGATTATTTTCTTGCGCATAGCGCATGGATCTCTTAATGACAACTAAAATATCCGACACACTCTTTGGCGAAAGCCCTCCACTTCCGTCCAGCCTCCCGCACTGGAGAAGGTGGTCAATATACTTTTCAAGGAGTGCATTTCTTATTTCGCCAATCTGGTAGCCTCCTAGAAAGGGTTGTATGTGACGCTCGACGAGATGATTATATCTTGAGAAGGTCGAATCCTTTACATGGTTTTTGGCAGAAAGGAGCCACATCTTGAGAATCTCGCTATACGATGTAGGCTGCGGGGCCCGGCTATCGGAAGTTTGAATTGGCATTGATGTGGTTTCTTTTAGCTTGGATTTCACCTCAGAATAGCTTTTCCCATAGACATAGCCGTACTGTATTCTTCCGTGTGGTGTACGACATTTAATGTGTCGACCTTCCCAACGCCCGTCTTTCCTCTTGTAGATGTTCTCGCCTCTTTTTGGCATTTTCGACAGCTCCTTTCATGCCGATCGTCGACGGCGAAAATGACGGCGCAAGACTGTGTGGAGCCTACTTGTTCCACACACAAAACAGGATTTGAGTGGAACTTTGATACAGATTTTCCCGTTTTTCTCGGCTTTTCGCCTTCGTCACCTTGACGAAAACGGCAGGAATTTGTATAATTATATCTGTATCTGTAGCCAAAATATGCGTCGTCAAGGAACTTACTTTACGAAGATGCTCAAGATGCAAATGCACCGCTGTATTGCGGTCGGCTAAGTGGGATATATCCTGCCTGTGGTATATATTGGTTTCGCAAATATGCCTGCTTTACTTGCCAGACTATTGTTTGAAAGAGGCAAATGGACGAGTATAAACTCATTCATGTGATTGAAAAAGTTATGCGACTTCAGTTACCGAAGGTGTGCTTTCGTTCTTCACGCCTTTGCGTAATCTATTAGAACCGTAAGTATTTTGTGTTATAAACAAACCGATTCACCTTTGGAGGGTACAGCAAACCGGTACATATCAGGATTTAGAGAGATTCTTATGAACGAAAATCAAGGTGAAGTAAGAGCTAATTACAAGTTTAGAGATTGAATCCTAGATAATTTAGTTCTGCACAGGAATAAATATGTTCTTATGCAAAAGCCTTAAGAAGAGTTACATGTGTGCAAAGCAATGGAGAGTAAAAAATGTTCGGATATGTGAAAGTTGCAGAGGACGACCTAAAGGTTAAAGAATATAAGCGGTACAAAAAATACTATTGTGATTTATGCCGCCATATTGCAAACTACTCGCAAATTGCGCGGATGATGCTGTCCTATGATATGGTTTTCTTTTCACTCCTCTTGGAGCCGGATGCGGCAAATGAGTGTACGATGTCTAAAAAGGAGATAAGGCGTTGTCGTAAAAAGCACGATAGTTCTAATATGCTGTATATTTCTGCTATCAGTGTAATGCTTCTCTATCATAAATTGGAGAACGACATACAAGACGGTGAGCGTCTCAAAAGGTTTGCGCAGCGTTTAATTGTTCGGGGCTATAAAAAAGCTCTTTCTGATTACCCTGTCATCGGTGAGCGAATATCATGCGCAATGGAAACACTTTATCGCTTGGAAAATGAACAATGCTCTGATTTTGCTACGCTTGAACACGCATTCTCATTACCCTTTGCAGATATATTTACTTGTGCACCAGACCGAGATGTATTTGCGTCACTGCGAGCGCAGCTTGCTTATCATGTAGCTGCATGGGTCTATTGGTTCGACATGCTCCAAGATGTTGAATTGGATCGTTCGTCGGGCGATTTTAATGCGATTCTTCTCCAGGAAAATGAAACTGATGCACGAGCGGAGATCTTGGATCTGTTGGATGGGCATGTAAGGCAGGCACACGATATTCTAAATATGCTGCCGTATAACGAAAATACGCCCATCGTCAAGAACATCATTCTTCTCGGTCTTCCGATGCAGGTAGGATGTGGGACAAGCCAGAAAAACAAATATGTATTGAAATCTTGTCAAAGTTGAGAGGTTACAGAATATGCGATGCCATGAAGTATTAGGTATTGATGAACGCGCAACCGTTTCTGACATTATGTTGGCTTATGATAATAAGAAAAGCTTTTTGAATGGTGACATACCTGCATCCGCAGAACAGATCCAAGCTAAGTTACATGAACTTAATTCTGCTAAAGATGACTGCATCGCGTGGGCAAGTATGAACTTTGCTTCAAAAACAGCAAAACGAGTAAACGAGTATTCTTCGAACTGTTTTTCTCAAAATCGTCTCAATGAAGTTTGTATCGGCCCATGTACTTGCACAGATGTATGTGGCGGCATGCTATGTTCCTGCGGTAGTAACAGCGATAGCTTTTTAGTCTCTTGCTGCGGATGCGAATCACCATGGATTGCTATTCTTTGTGATATTGCTATCTACGTAGGTGCAGTTTTTAGCGACATGCGAAACAAGAGACAAGAAAACGAGAAACGTCGGGAAGAAGAGGCTGCAAAGAAAGCGGCTGAATTGAGAAATCAGGCGACAAAGAGGCTTTCCGAATTACATAACGAACTTGACATTATCAAGAAGAATATTGAAGAAGCGAACATAAAGATTTCTGATGCAGAAATGACCCTGAACGTGTATCGAATGTTCACATCATTTTTCTATAGTCTTGGTTGCTCTTATGATGGTGTGCCAGAGACAATGCAGGAACTATTGGATGACTTGGTATCGAAGCGAGAGAAGCACTCGACCCTGTGTGCAAAGCAAAAAGAGATTGAAAAAAGAATCAATGAACAAGAGCGAATTCTTCAGCAGAATAGGTGAGCCTAAATCATTGGGAGCAGGTATCTAAGACTATTCATGAGGTGAACAGCTGGCCGTATGTGCAAAAAAATATCATATGAGATTCATCTATGTAAAGAAGATGAAAAACCTCTTGCGTGTGAACTTGCTGCCATGGAAGACTTTGAAGAAATATATCTTGACAGCAATATTACCCGACATCAGGACCTAAAAACTTGGGAAACATTTTATCATATCGCTTCCCAGTTAATTGATGAATGCACCACTCTTGTGGCTACAGAAGGCGGAAATGTCATTGGCCTTGTGAATTACATATGTGCGTCCGCATACGGAACAATCAACTATCTATATGTGCTCCCTGCCTGGAGACACCATGGAGTAGGCAAAGCTCTACTAAAAAGTGCGGAAAACGGTATTGCATCTGCTTCAATTCGCTTTGCACGAGTTGCAGTAAATCTAAATGAAGATTCAGCAATTATGTTTTGCAAAGAGATGGGCTACAGTGTACGGCAGGTAATTATGAAAAAACGCATTACTCCATCGGAAGATGTTTCATTAGATTACTCTAGTTGCTTGTCGAATGAATGTGACGAGCACACTTAAAGAAACGATGCTATCAGACGATAGGATGTTGCATTAATCGGGCTGAGGAGAAAGTATGAATGATTGGAAAAATGGATTTATCAAAAAAATAAGTGCCATGCGGGGTACAGCAATCACTACTACCTGCGATGTAGAAATTGATGGAGTACAGTATCGTGAACAAAGCGAAGTTGTAGTTGATGGGCAGCGTTATGTTTTATTAACTGACATACATGAGCCTTCAAATATAGTGATTAGACGACTATGCGAGTATTACGATCCTTTGGAAAGCAGATCGGAATTTGAGAATATTTTAAGCATATTCCACGCCCAGCAAGTATCAAAACGGAAAGCCTCCGAAAGGAGAAGTATATTTCTTGAGATTGCGCTCTTTGCCATCACCATTTTGACGCTTGTGGCTTATACTTTGTTTGTATATGACTGCCATTATCAAGCCTTCAAGAACGAGTTGCTCTGCTACTGTCTACTCGCGGTTTGCTTTTGTGTTGTAAATCATAAGATCCTTTGCAAATCAGCCTCTGCAGCATTTGTAACGTCAATCCTTCTTGCCCTGGGTTTTACAGCGTCGGTTTTCCTATTAAACAACCTGTGGCGATACATTTATGAGAATACGCGATTCTATTGGGGGCGTTTCGAAGATAAGGCGTTCTACTGGCCCTATCTCAGTGTTTTGAAAAGCGACTTTCTGTACACCATTGGGATTGGGCGATTTAGATATTGGCTTGTTTTTCTCGCGTCGAGTGTTGGACTATTTGCTGATTCTGTTGTTGTAAACGCCTTTCGCCGCAAAAGAAAAGCCGTTACAAAATAATCGAGAAATGGGCATCTATTTCCCTTTACTATTTACTTACTATAGAGAGAAAACATTATGGGGAGAATGTATCATGAAAGATGTATTCGGACATAGCTCCAATCAAACAGAAGTAAATCCTAACGCCGCGCCCATTACACAGATTAACCCGAAAGCTGCAGCACTAAATGTACCGCAAACAACAGTGAACCCCAATGCCGTTGGCTCTCCAGAAAACAGCACACAAGTTAATTCCAATGCTCTACCGTTCGTACAACCTACTCAGGGCAATCACGAGTTATATGTTGGGCAAATCATTGGTGGAAAATATAAAGTTGTTTCACGGATAAATGTTGAGTCGGGCGAAGCTGATATCTACGCGTGTGCTGATTCTAATGATACACAGTACTGCCTGAAAATCTACCATCGTAGAGAGCAGATTAGTGAAGAGGTGCATGCACGATTACAGCATATTAGAGCACCCTATATTGCAAATCTAGTCGCATGGGGAGACTTTAATGGAAAGCTATATGAAGTATGGCCCTTGTATAGCAGAGGAAGTCTTGCAGGGCAACGGTTTGACGAGCAGAGCATAAAGCCATACATTGCCCAAATGAATGAAGCTATACATACGGTTCATAACTGTGGCTTGGTACACCAGGATATAAAGCCTGCGAACTTCATGCTTGATGCAAAGGGTGAGCTTGCTCTTATTGATTTTGGAATTAGTTCAGTCTGCGGTGACGGCGGGAGAACTCATGTCACACAGATAGGTCGTACCAATGACTACGCTTCACCTGAGGTGCTATTTTCAAAGTTCTGCTGGCCAATCTCCGATTACTATTCTTTAGGAATTACAATCTATGAACTGCTGACTGGACATACTCCTTACTACAACTATGATGAGAATATGGTGCAGCAGAAAATGGATGATATTCGGGATACGAAAATTCCGGGTATCCAGTCATTCCGTGAACAAACGAAAGACCTCCTGGTGGGCTTGCTACAGTATGACAAAGGCTTGAGATGGTCCTATGATGCTGTCTGTGATTGGCTCAGAGACGATTATGAGAAGTGGAAATCTGTTCGGGTGCTGGTGCCCCACGAAAAGCAGTTTAAGTTTGATGGGCACTTTTATTCTATCCCTTCTGAACTGCCAGAACTAGTCACCAATATGGCGTATCGCTGGACATTAGGGCAAAACCTTTTTGGCATTGATGGCCGTTTCGAACGATTGAAAGAAACCGTGAAGGACATTGAGGGCACAGAAGACATTTTCGCTATTTGCAATGAGCCGAAGCGAAAGGGCGAGGACAGTGCTGTTAACTACTTCCGTAAATTATATCAACTCTATCCCAAGTTAACATTATTTACATGGAGACAGTATCAATATGAGAATAAATACCGCTTGGGAGATGCTATTCTGAACACGTTATGGGCGCATGACATAGATGAGAATGCAAAACCCAAATCGGCCAATTCCTCACCAACAAGTTCTGTTTTTCGAACAGGCAGTTCAACGGACTCTCACACTTTTCCGTCTTATGATGAATTGCTATTTTGGATGAAAAACAATGTTGTTTCTCAGTATCTTCAGTTCACTGGCGAGAGTTCGTTGTCAGAAAAAGCCATCCAGTGCGAATCGATTGTTTCAAGAGAAGTGGACAAAAACAATTATTCTGCTGCAGACTACGCATGTTATATACTCGCGTATACTCTCTCGAAGTCTACAAAACTACGCTTGCCGTCAGGGAAGTTTTCAGACAAGGATAGTTTTATTAAATTTGTCAATCAAAAAATTTCTGAATGTAAAAATTCTGAGAACGTGCTTTCATTTCTGACCTTTTGTAAAACCGAAATCTATGATGGAAAAATGGTAAGTCCAGGCTTTCGCGCATGGGTAGTTTCCGTTGGCCTAGAAAAATCCTTGCAAGTTTTAACCGACATTAATTATCTTAGGACCTTTTATGAAACAATACAGACGCAGGGGAAGGCAGAAAAAAGCACTTGTAAGGGGATGACACAGCAAACCGCGAGAGAGGCTCCAACGACAAAAGAAATTGCGAAAGAGCCGGTGAATAGAACGCCCGATTATAAAGTTATCTCTAATACAAAAGAAAACACTAAGTTAATCTGCCCTAAATGTGGTGGACAACTGAGGAGCCTAAAGCAGTCTGACGGGAAACAAATTTCCTGCCCATATTGCGGGGAAAACATAGATTGCACGGAATAGTTTGATTTACATGGTGTCGTTCGAAGTCCAACTATTCACAATCCACATTATGTAACGGTGATTATTGACTTGTCTAATTAGCACTTGGTTATTTTCAAACAGATGTAATGCAAGGAGAGAGAACCATGGAAACCATTTGGATGGAGAAAGAGATCCATAGAACATATGACGGGGAGGTAACCACCCAGGCAAAGCCGTATTGCGGGTATAATTTGTGCGCCGAGGTATGGATTAAATTCCTACCCTATGATGGTGAAGGCTTATCGCTTGAAGCATCTGTGGATGACCAAGATAAGCGAGAGCAATTTATGCCAGCAATTAAGAGAGGCTTAATTGCATGTATGGAGTATTACTCGCTGAATGGGCTGAAAGCGGTATGGACCGATTGCTTTCTTGGTAGCAATACCGCCTGCGATCTCGCATTGTCGTGGGCTGCCGCACTTGCCCTGCGTGATGCACTCTCACCAGACTCAGTGGATGCTGATTCTGCGGATGATGAATGGCTCAAGAAGATTGGGCTATTCACTCAAGATGATGCATTGCTTAGAAACTATGAAAGGGAAACACTATGTAGTGAACATCCGTGGATGAGGGCTGTTTACGAATTATTAGATGATGCTACATCATCACGTCGTGCTCGGCTGGACATTATCCGCCAGGCTGTAGACTCTGGTGACGATTATGCCAAAGCATTACTATCCGTCGAGATAGGTGTCTCTTATGAGCAATTTTTGATATTGAAAGAACAGGCTTTGGAAGAAAATGATATCGATTTGCTCACGGTTGTTTGCGAAAATTATGATTTGTGTGATGTTGCGGATCCAACCGATGCCGATGTTATTGAATGCCATATCAGGCTGGGTGATGCATATAAAGAACAAGGTAAGCCAGCTAAAATGAGTGCAGCGTATGAAAAGGCTTGGGAGCATGCAGAGCGACTTAAGGTGACAGACAAGCGTTTTATGTTGGCTTTTGCCGAACGCATCGGAGATTTGTTTAGCGATCAAACCAAACCGTTTTATGATACGACCTTGGCCACACTGTGGCATAGTCGAGCAAAGAAAGGAAATTGGAATAGCCGCGTGGAGTCAGCAATTCAATCCCATAATATTGCTGAGTGTTTCTATTTAGGAACCTGCTATTTAGAGGGGCGTGACTCTGCAATTCAAAATGCAAAAGAGGCCGAAAGACTGTTTTTGATTGCCAAATGTTTATGGCAAGTTATGTATCCGACAATGATTCCAATCTATTATAAGTTTTCTGCACAGTATAAAGAAAAGACGGAAAAAATATTCGAATCAGCCATAGGAACTTTGGCTGTGACTCCGGGTGCACTTAAGATATACATGGAGTATATTGTGATTCCACTAAGTAGTAATTATCATGAGTATATCGAGGTGGGTAACGGCACTGCAACAAAGGAGGTCAATTTAGAGCTGTTTGCACAAATTGATGAGAAATTGGGAGATTTATATGCGGACGAAGGAGGAGGACTATACAGTTACAAGAAAGCTATTGATTGCTATATGGCTGCGGCTAAGAACAATAATCCTTCCGCAAAGGAAAAAACTCTCAAACTCATGAAGAACCAGAAACATTCTATTTCATAATTGATTTGGAAAGGAATTAATACAATGGCGAAGAACTATGTGGGGTGCTGCGGATATTGCAAACATATGGATTTACGCAGCGGGTATACTTCGGCTTACTCTACATCATTTAAATGCACACGAAATAATTATAGCGTTAAGGCAGATGAGAAATCTTGCAATAAATTTGAGGCGGATGGTAGTCGGTCAAATGCCACAATTGCGAGGTATGATAAATGACTCCTTATATAATATGCGGTTTGATCTGACTGTGTTTTATCAAACCATGCAAGAGCGTCTGTCCGCTAGGATTCCAATTGCCAGAGAGAATTTCATAACATAAAAACACTATAATGATTGCCAAGAAAGTGAGGGACGGGATGGAAAACAGGTTCGAACTTGTAATGACTGAGGTATTTCATGATGAAAAAGATATATGGCATCTACAGGTTTCTGTGCTAAGAGATAGGCGGACTGGGATTATGTATCTTACTAGATCTGACGGTACCGCCGGAGGAATTACGCCTCTTCTTGATGAGCATGGCGTTCCTATGAGTCAGGAATGATGGTTTTAAGCGGGGAGATATGTAAAAATGAGCGGTCCAAAATTAAGCGAATATGAACTCGAGCAACTGCGAAAAGCGGAATTAGAACGCATTCAAAGGGAAATTGAAAATCTGCATGCGAACATCCTTCGTATAAAAAAAGATATATTTTCTGAAACGGAGTGGTGCAGGCATGAACTCGATCAAATGGAGCGTCAGATAAACCTTGTAAACGGTTGTTCCCTTTCGGAAGAAGAACGCTCTCAAGCTCATAGCATAATCGCATCAGAAAGGCAACGCATTTGCGATTTGCTCCGCAGTATAGATGCAATTACTAGTCATGTAATTACACATCCAAACGAATTAAAAGAAGTCCAAGCAGAAGAACGGCACATAAGAGACTTTTGGAGCAGGCTAATCGAGAGCAAAGCTATGATTCTAACTGATCGTATTGAATACGAATCGGTAATGGCAAATGTGGCTGAGAAAATAAAAGGAACTCTTGGTTGCTCGACCTTATCGCTTGCCGAGGCTTTGCAGAATGTTCATCCCGTTAGGCCGGAGAGCATTTCAGCTTCCACAGATATCGAACAGATGCGAGCCGAAATGCTTAGTGAAATTGTTTCTCTAAAAAGGAGCCGCTTTGCATCTAAAAAAATAATAGAGAGGCTCGACAATGCAGCTCAACTCGTGAGCGATGAGATTGACTTCAAGAGATTGAATGATATTAATTCGAGAGTAATTAAAGAACTTTCGCATAGTTTTGCCAAGATGGAGTCGATATATGATGAATACAAAAATGTGTTCTATCGGCACAATACGCTATTGTCGCGGTTGGGCAAACCAACTTTAGAGGAGGACTCCTTCAACAATGCAGCGGAAATGATTGCTCGAATTGATACGATCAAAGCAGAAAATGAATCTTTGCATCAGCAGCTTCTAGCAATTGCTGAACGCCAAGAGATTTGCAATTCTATAGATAAAGCGATGATTTCACTTGGCTATGATCTAATTGGAACAAAGAATGCTTCGACGAAAGGATGTGCGAAGCTTTACCAGTTCTCAAAAGGGACCGGAATACAGATGATCCAAAAGGAAGATGGTACAGTAAGGCTCAAAGTAGTTGGCCTTAGTAAACGCAATCGCCCACCAAGAGAATCTGAAAAAGAGCATTTGCTGCATATGCAAGAGGAATTCTGTTCTGCATATGAACAAATCAAAGAGGCGTTTATTCGTCAAGGAATATGTCAGGTTCAAGGGACCGAGCGTAAGCTACCACCGGATAATCAGTTTTCGCAAATTATTAATGTGGATGAGTATAATTCCACCTATGGAGGGGAAAACGGTACTTTAGCCTCAATAGGAAGGAATAGCAGAGCTTCCGTGTATAAGCCGAAATACATGACACAAGATATTTAAGGCATGAAGGGTATATAGATATGCTTGTCTTTAATAGTGTAAATAAGAATGTTCCGATTAGTTTCGAGGAAAATGATGATGTACAGCTTTGCTCAAGATGCAGTACTCCCAACAATATGCAATTGGGATATTGCATCGATTGCGATGGCCCTTTGCAAACGCCTCGCACAAGATATCTAAAGGCTAAGGATGTTATTCGCTGTCCCGTGTGTGGTCATTATAACTCTCACGAAGATTCGATATGCAGTAATCACACTTGTCTCGCACAATTAGCAAAAAGTGATTACGCTGAAGCCACTAATATAGAGGGAGAAACGCAGAAATGTGTCGATGCGCCCGTTGCCGAGTACATAAAGGTTTGCCCAGAGTGCAAGCATGTAAATCGACCTAATGACTCGGTATGTGCAGCATGTGGCGCCTCTTTGGATTTCGTTGATGAGGAGCGTGTGAGCGAACAGGCGGCATTTATAGTCAATATTGCTACCCATGTTCGTGAAAAAATAAAGAAAGATGTATGCTATACGATTGGCGCCCGTAGCTTTTTAGCTGATCATTTTCAATCTTGTAGCTTTGTGAGTGGTAAACATGTGGAAGTGACTTGGGATGGTGTGCAGTTCAGCGTTAAAGATGTTAGTCGCAATGGTACATATATCAGCGGACAGCGCATAGAAAAGGGTAAAATAATCACTGTCCCTTCAGGAACAGTGATTGGACTCGGAGATGTATCGCCATCTCAACCGCTAGCGGCACATTTTCGGTTAGATAGCAATGTTGATTGATCAGGTCTTATACCCAGTAGAAACTCTGGGACCAGGCAAAAGAGTTGCAATCTGGGTTGTTGGTTGCACACGAGGGTGCGCTGGATGTAGTAATCCGGAACTGTGGAGTAAAGAAGACTGCAAGTCTGTAAGCCCTATTGAATTATTCTCTGCTATCAAGCAAATATCGGATGATAATCCAGTCGACGGGTTCACAATAACAGGCGGCGAACCAATGGATCAAGCAAAGGAACTTCTAGAATTGGTGAAACTACTTCGTCTAATCAACAGCGATATTCTGGTTTTCAGCGGTTATACCCATCAGGAGTTATTAAAGAACACCACACAGCGAGAAATATTGAATGAAATCGCAGTTTTGGTTGATGGGCCATACATAGAGTCCCTCAATAATGCACTGCCTTTACGAGGCTCATCCAACCAAAACATCCTTTTATTTGATCTCACGCACGAGTCTCGTTATGCAGACTACCTTAATACTGAAAAGAAGAGAATTCAAAATTTCTATTTTGATGATCAGACTGTCTCAGTTGGTATCCACGATGTTGCATTTAAAGACGACTTAAATGCTACACTAAAAGAGCTGAAAGTGAGGGAGAAGACGAATGAGGGCAGCAAAATGGCACAATGAAATTGAAATCTTTCGGCAGATAAAACCTTGCATTATTTTAGAGGGAAACATACTGGATCAGTTCCAATATCCAAGCGAGCCTTTTAGGAACAGGCATCTACCCGAGTATCTTTATAAATTACTCAAGGACTTGGGTTACAATGTGGTAGTTATTTACGATGAATCAAAGGGATTCTATGCAGTATCAGGTGGGCAGAAGGATCTGGTAGCATTTGCAGATCTCCTTCAAGAGGTTCCGGGGCTTCGCATAACCAACGACATGATCCGCTGCCCGTTTTCTGCGCAAGGAAGTTGTTGTTATACGCCATCAAATCCTGAAAGTGTCGATAGTGCGCGAAATAAGAACGATGGGAAACTTCTTGATAGTGTTTGCCCTGCGGCTGCCACTATCGGTGAAGTTGTGACGAACGCTCTCAGGCAATCAGATGTGTCTGTTGCGATAATTATGGATATGGCATCTAGATACATTGTTTCCCCTGATCAAATGGATTTGCTTGATGTTCGTGTATATACAGAGCTACAGAGAGCATTGCGATGCGCAGAAGAAGCCGATACAAATGGTTCGCTTTCAAAGAACCTACTTATTTTCCTGACGAATAAAGTTAATGATTTACCCACATGGTTCTATTTAAATAACCCCGATGTAAAAGCAATTAGTATTACAACTCCTGACGCACAGGCTCGTCTCGAGTTTGTTTCCGGCAATCAGTTGCCTCAATTCTTTCAGCGTGACATATACGCTGAAGATATGCGTTTTTACACTGAAAATCCGTCGCAACTTGATAAATTGCAGAAGAAATTCGTAGGGCTTACGGAGGGCTTTTCCTATTCGGATTTGATCGGTATGCGGACATTGTGCTACCGTGAACACTATAGAATGTCGCACCTTGCAAATGTGGTCGATCTTTATCGCTATGGTATCAAGGAGAATAAGTGGGCAACTGTTGATCGGAATACCATTGACCAACTACAAAAAGATATGTATGCCAATATTCTTGGGCAGAATAGCGCACTCGCCAAAGTTATGGATGTTATAAAGCGAAGCGTTGTTGGTCGTGGTGGAGTATCAAATAATAGACCAAAGGGCGTACTGTTTTTTGCTGGCCCAACCGGAACAGGTAAAACTGAAACAGCGAAAGCGCTGGCAAGAAACATTTTTGGAGATGAGAGCTGCTGCCTCCGATTTGATATGGCTGAGTATAAGCAAAGTCATTCAGATCAAAAATTGCTCGGCGCACCTCCGGGTTATATCGGTTACGAGGCCGGTGGACAACTTACAAATGCCGTTAGAGATAATCCTTTCTCCATAATACTGTTTGACGAAATTGAAAAAGCACACCCTAGTATTCTCGACAAATTCCTTCAGATTTTAGATGACGGGCGTCTGACAGATGGACAAGGTAATACGGTGTATTTTTCCGAGTCCATTATTATATTCACCAGCAATAAGGGAATTGTCGGCACAGTCTCCGAAGTTGACGAATTCGGCAACAGAATCGAAAAAAATAAGCAGCTGATTGACCCTAAAGACTGTGTGACGCATAAAGAAATGCAGGCAAAAGTAATTGATGGTATCCGTAACTATTTCAAATATGAGCTTGGACGCCCAGAGTTACTTAACAGAATCGGCGAGGATAATATCGTTGTCTATGATTTTATTCGCCCCGATGTTGCTGAAAGCATTTTGAAACTTCATATCAATCGAGTCAAAGCGGATTTTAAAGATAATAGCGAGATTGAAATTGATACCAGCGCTATTGAAAAAGTCCTTCTCGAAAAGTGCTGTTCGTCTGAAGTTTTGGAATATGGCGGAAGAGGAATTAGAAATACAGTTGAATCTTGCCTATACACTCCGCTTACTAGGTTTATTTATGATCACCAGGATATGATTACTGCTGGAAAAGCTATTGTGATCCGATCGTTAGATCTCAATTCATCACCTGTTGGAATTGACGCGGAGGTTGAAGGATGAAAATTTATTGCCGAATGGAAACTGGCATAGGAAAGAAAAATATAGAAGATCGTGTGGTAGTTGATAACTCGATTATAGCCGGTGGCGTTTACTCTGCTGATATTCCGAAAAAGCAGCCCTTTGTTGTTGCTGTTGCGGATGGAGTCGGTGGAAATAACGCTGGGAATGTTGCAGCTCATGTTGCCGCAGAAGGTGTAGTTACACTATCAATGCCTACTGATTGTCCTGAACAGGTTCTTTCGACTAAGATTGAACAACTAAACGCGAAAATTGTTGCCCAATCTCAATATGATCCTCAACTGCAAGGAATGGCAACTACACTTACTGGGCTATACTACACAGGGGCAAATTGGCTTTTGTTCCATGTTGGCAACTGCCGAGCATACAGTTGGAAGGCCCCGTATCTCAATCAATTAACGCAAGACCACACATGGGCTCGCCAAATGAGTCTTTCTGGTTGGTCAGAAGAAGAAATAGCAGCCAGCGGTCGCAGTTCGGAGATAACCGCCTGCTTGGGAAACGGAGATGTTTCTACGGGCAAACAGCTCTATGTTTCTGATGTAACTGAGGTGCTATCCACAGCAGATTGCATTATTCTTACTTGTGACGGAATTCATGATTTCATGAAGAGTGAGGAACTCGAGAAAGGTGTCAACTCAATACATAATACTCCAGAGCTGCTTGAGCTCAGCATGGCTTTTGCTCGAGAGAACGGATCACAAGATGATATGTCTATGGTGGTTGTTGATTTGACAAGTTAATGCTTCAGTATCGATACTAGTTTTGAGCTTAACTGTAAATCAAAAATGAATGACATACTATCAACTCTTACAAATGCGAAGCCGATGGTTGCCCCTACGACGATTAAAAGCAATTTGTACACCCATAATTGAGTGATGCATGTTACATCACCCAATTATGGGCAGATAGGCAAACGGTAAAGCGTAGGCTTTGAGGGCACTTACTATGATGCTTAGGAGACAATATGAAACACTGTAGCCAATGCGATATTGATGTCGATAATTCTTATAATCTTTGTCCTTACTGTGGCCGAGAGTTGAGACGACTCGACCAAAAAAATGTTTGCAATACAACATATCAGCAGGGGGAAGCTGCCCATCATACTACTTCGACTCGCCCAGAACGAGAAATAGAATTTGTTTTTGAGGAAACGGATCGGCACTCCGTGAAAATAAACGGAATGGTTGTTGAATGTACAACTCAACAATACTATCAATCCAAGCTAACCAAAATTGTTCAGTCAGTTTTCTATGGAGAACCGTACCAGCTTAGTCATACAACCTTTGTTACAGTGTTTAGAGTGCAGGAACATGTGCTACGAGGATTTGCTGAGCAGGCGCGAGACATTATCGTATACGGAAATATTCAAAGTGTTTTGTCAACCGGGGATGACGTGACTATAGTTGCAAAATCGAGCAGAGGTCGTTACATTGCCCGATCAATATATAATCATTCGATTAACTCAACTGTTACGGTTCAAGCAGGACTTTTGCCAGCATGGTTAATACGATTGCTTGTCATCGTCCCTATTGGCATTCTAGCGGCCTTGATTTGCAGCATTCTTTCGACCCCATCTACAGAGATTATAAACGGCATCTTGCTCATTGTCACACGTTGCTGGCCATTAATTGCTTTGGCTTTTGGGTGGAAGTGGCTTGTGAATAAGTTGAAGAAAAAATAGAGGGCTTATTTATGGCAAACCGTATCTTTCAAAGATATAATAACCTATTAAGCGAAGCAACTTTTCTAAGGCAATATTATAGCAAATCATATATCACTGATTTGAAGCAGACCTTTATTAATTTGCAACTAAGCCAGTGCTGGGTATATGATGGCATTAATTCATTTTTGGAAATCAACAGTTTTGAACTGTATGGTTCCGCTTCAGACAACGAACAGATTTTAAATAAGGTTGCCCATAATTGTATACAAATAGCCGCTGCAAACCGTAGCCCTATTTCATTGCATTTTTTAACCAAAACCAAAAACTTCGTGTAATGATTGGTGTTCCAGGTACATATGCAGATATCATAAAAAATGCATTTGCCGGAAATCTGAGTACTGCCAACATTAAATCACATTCTTCTCCTTTCACCAGCGAAGCGCAGCGCATCATGTGCCAAAAGTATACAGGCGCAGTTGTTGGATCTGGTCAAATCTCTAGCTTTAACGTTGATATGGGTCTTAATGCACTCGAAGATGTCGATTACCTTCTCTCTGTCATGGCCTTCCCGTATAGTAATAATTCCGTTCAGAATGAGCTTTCAATTATTAACACATATTTAGATGAATACGAGGGCGTTACCAAAGGTCAACTGTCCTTTGGAAATAATGCTAGACATGATATTACGCATCCCAACAACGACATCCACGATTTGGTAGAATTACTCAAATCAACTAAGCAGGATTTAATGCAAGGTATAAGCCGAGGCTTATGGCGAACCTATATTACAATTTGCGCCTCAGACGCTAGAAGTTATTCTAGAGTTTATTCAGCAATTTCTGCCACATTACTGTCACACGGGGATAACGGAAACACCATGCCCTCTTTTTCGTTGGTTACCGTTCCCGATAGTGTATTCAAGAACGACGGCTGTTGGTACCTTCCTCGCGCATTTGTTGGCGCACGAGAATTTGGAGAAATATATAGTGATTCATTTAGCAATGTACTAACTTCAGAATCGCTATCCGCTTTTTTCCAACTGCCCATTCAGAACCATTATGGATACCGTGTGCAACAGTTTGGGCGTGCCCGTGAGAGTACATTTGAGGCGTACAATAAGTTTGCTCCTGATGTACACGCTAAGAACCGGATCATACTTGGCACGGTTGAAGGAAGCGGACAGCCATTTTATGTTCCACTTAACGCATTACGTCAACATGTTTTTATTACTGGCTTCACGCAGTGTGGAAAATCCACAACAATGCAGCACATAATTAGCGAGATTGTCGATGCAGATATCCCGTTTATTGTGATTGAGTCTGCCAAGAAGCAATACTGTGAGTTACTCAGGGACTCTCGATTATTAGGTAAGATGAAAGTGTATTCTGGCGGATATGACACAAAATTACTGCAAATTAATCCATTCCAACCAGAGACGGGGACCATCCTTGATAATCATATTCAGAGTCTTGTTGCACTTTTTGTTTCTTTATTTGACGAACCAGCGCCACTACCTCAAATCATCAACCTTTTGGTTCATAAGGTTTACGCAAGCAAGGGGTGGAATAGCAAGGACAGAATCAAGCAAAGTGAAGAGAGAGAATACCCAACTATCAATACTATGATTCAACTCATCGATGAGGTAATTGATGAAATACGGTACTCCTCAAAATATCCTGAGACAGCAGAAAATATGAGGGGGGTTATTCGCGGACGCCTTTTGTCTATTGTTCAAGGCTCAATGAACGATGTTTTAAATACCACGAACAACATCAGTATTGAGGAAATGTTTTCTGCCTCATCTGTTGTTGAACTTGATGATTTTGCCGAAACAAATAAAACCTTTGTGTCGGGTCTGCTTGCATTGAAAGCATATGAATATTCCAGAAATAGCGATTATGGTAATGCGACAAAGCGCCTTCTTGTTATCGAAGAAGCACACAATATTGTGCCGAATACGGAGCAGAAGCGTGTAAGCAGCAATATAGCTATGTGTTCCAATCACTTTACCTCCATGCTGGCTGAAGTCGCTGCTTATGGTACGGGGCTGGTAATAATTGATCAGAGGCCCACCGCTGTTTCACCAGCAGTAGTTGCAAATACAGGTATTAAGATAATCCATAATTTGCAGGCTGGTGAAGACAAGACGGCAGTAGGCGCATCTCTTGGCCTTACAGAAACTGAGGTCAATATGATTTCAGATTTGAAAGTGGGACAGGCAATCGTTAAGATTCCAGATTCACCAGAAAAGTGCCGTGTTAATATAAATCGCAATCTAATTGATGCTAATGTAGTCAACTGGGGCGTATTGTTTTTAGGAAGTAATCAACAACATTATGTTTCGCCAGGGGTAAATCCGTCTGAGAGAAGTTATTTTTTATCCTGTGGATCTTCCACCGATGCCATCATTAACTGCTTATCTTTTGCTGAATTAAGATTGCACCGATTAATGGAGTTCCCAGAAAAAATGCTTTATGCAGGTGAGCTATTAAATACTACAAAGGCATCAGTTCGAAATAAGCGACAGGTTTTATATGAAGTCTTTGAAGTTGTGAGGTGATAGTTTTGTCTCTTGATTCTAAATGGCGAGTGGCACTAGAATCGGGTGAACGCTCTGTGCCTGTAACAGATATGCGCACCTCATATGATCGTGAACAGATTAATGCAGAGAGTGATTTGAACCGTCCTCACGACGGAATACATGAATACCGAGTGAAAATTGATATGGTATCAGCTGCCGCGGAGAGAACAAAATCTTCGGTTTTAGAAAAGTATGGCGATTGCATATCTGAAAAGCAGCAAAAGCACTTTGACGAGGTGTGTATCCAAAAGTATGATATATATAATACTCGGTATTTTCTTAACACTAAATTAGATGGTGTTCCATTGGATAAAAGGCTCAATATCTTGGGATTTCACGAAGTAGAGCAAGGTGGAGTTGCACTGAAAGATACAGACGACTACAATAGCCTTCGCCATGTGACAGTACACGAAACTATGCACGCCCTTTCTTATCAAGATACACGATATGAGCAGCCTGACGGAAGATTTGATCCAATTGAGAATATAGATAGCACGAAGAAAATGAAGTGTACAGGAGTCAGAGAGATAGTTTCTCAACAGGTGAACACAGATAGTGGTGATGTATACCGCATCAATGTTCGGGACGCCAATATGGGCATAAACGAAGGTTTAACTGAACTGTATACTCTGCGTGAACTACTTGAACACGGTGAAGAACCCGGTATCGCTGCCTATACTCAGCAAGTAAAATGGTCTAGGGTGCTTGAGGCATCTGTCGGTCAAGAAACACTTGCAAAGGCGTATTTTAACGGTGAATTGGATAACCTTAAACAAGCCGTCAATCGCTTGGGCGGATCTGCTGATACATGGAACTCACTTTCTGCAAATATCGACTTGTATGGTCGATATTCTTCTCTGGGGGATGATATATCGAGAAGGGAAGCCCAAAAATGTGAAGTCGAAATAAACAGGACACTGCATTCATTATATAAGAAAAGCAAGGAAATCGTTTATCCCTATGTTGCACGGGGAAACAACCAGGAGGGCTTGAGATGAGTGTTTTGCTCGATAGTTTTATGAGATATGCAGATTCTATCGCTATGCCCGATTGGGAGCCTGCAGATGTCAAGGCTGGCATTGAGAGTTATTTGCATGATCACAGTTTACTAGAATCTGATGACGAGATTAGTGCAGAAGTTGAGCTACTAATCTTTAAGGAGATGCCGCCATCAACATTTAATGCTTTTTTTGCAAAGTATGCAAAGAGAAAGGCTGTAGAAACTATTGAAGCAACCGCAAGACAAGCGGCACTTCAAAGAGCCCTATTGGGGGAGGTAGTCTCAGAAAGCAATTACCATGCTCTTTGCAATCAACTTATCGAAGCTGCTACTGTCCTGTCGCAGGACAATCAGAATGGACAGTGGCTAAAAGGCCATCTTAATGATACACTCATAGACCTTAAATATTCGGCCGGATTATCCAATGAGCTTTCGGAGAGCATTGTTCGAAAACTATGCGAGGGAAGCAAAGAGCTCGATGAGAATCACATCAACATGTAACAAAAAAGTATGAAGGTATAAAAATGGAATTTTGGAACAACTCTTTGAGACAGTAGGTGAGAATATACCTAGTTTGTATTCTTTTTGAAAAGACATCGTCTAATCAGGCTCATGTAATAGCTCAAGAATGAGGCAATTAATAAGTTTGCCTATGAGCTCAGGGATAAATTTGACATGATTGTAATTACAAAAAGAGAGTTTGGGGTAGACCTAGACCTTACATCAATTATATACAGCTATGGCTCTTTCCTCTTTTTTGAGGCTGTTGATTGTAAACAAAACCGTTATTTTGTCACTTATTCCCTAGTTGGTAGTAAAGAAGAACAGCTTCAAACTCAATACACAGAAAGATACGCAGACTATTGTGTAATTCGAAAAATGATACCTATACCGGGAGGCACGTGTTGCTGCATTATTATTTCTGCTGAGTGGAATGCACTGGCGAACACATCCATCATATCTAAGGAACTCCATTGCTTGGAAAGTGCTATCGGCCTTAACAGCAATGAAATCTCTTGTAGAATTGTTGTAGAGCCACCACAATGTATTGGTGCAGACATATTATGGAATCGGTTTGATATTCGATATAGTTCCAATGTGAAATGGTGCGAAGTTAAGTGTGGCGAGAGCCGCTATATGGTCGCAGTACATGACGAGGGACGGAGGCTGCGAATAGGAATTCTGTTTTTTCCGCTAGGGGTGGAGGTTATCCGAACTCTATTAGCATACCTTTTTGATACGCACCCCTCTGCTGAAATTATTTCGTACCAGACTACAGGCTTTTCGCTGTTAGAGAGTTGGAAAAGTGTCCAAGAACAGAGAAGCATCTGTTTTGTGCTAAACCTCGACTCTATGCATTCGGGGATCGAGCAGAGGTCTAGTCGAAAGACCCGATACAATTTGAACCGATCTCGACAACTGCTGGAAAAAGCGGTCGGTTCGCTTGAAGTGCAGGCCTTTTCTGCAGATAACTGCCCGCACGAAATTGTTGAGCGATATTTTAAAATGAAAACAGCACGCTATGCTTTACGTCCAGAGGAAAGGTCTGCTTCTTCGCTTTTTTCCGGTTCGAGGCTACCAGTGTCGCATGTGTACGTTCTGAAGAGCAACGCCTCTGTTTTAAGTATCGTGTTGTGTGCGGAACAGTGTGAGACGGTAAGCCTTGTCAATCTGACATATGACGATGCTTTCTCAAAATACTCACCGGGAATTCTTCTTTATTTGGAGGTCTTACGGATTCTCGAAGAGAAAAAGAAAGCTTTTCTTTATCTAGGTAGTGGAGATTATCCGTATAAACGACTCTTCCACAGCTTGCCATTTCAATACTATGTAGGGGATGTTCATCGTGTTGCACCATGAAAAAGCAATTCAACAATTTGTCGATTCCTATCGGGAGAGGCCTGGTACGATAGGGGTGTTTTGGGGCGGGAGTAGCTGTGAACGCACGCCAGAAGCTTTTTCCGATGTTGATTTATTTGTTGTTACAGAGGATTATGTTCCTCGCGAAGCCGGAATGAGTCAAGTCTACGGTGTGACGCTTGACTATTTTGTAAATCCGATTTCTAGAATCAAACAGCAAATGGAACAAGAAATTGAAGCCATCCACGATTATTGGGCAATCAAAATTTACGCGTTCTCCAAGTTGCTGCTTGATGTCGATGGACAAGCATTGTCTTTACAGCACAAAGCGCAGGAACTGTTTGATACGCCTTTTCCTCCCCCTGATTCGAACGAAAACATGACAAATCATTATTTTGTGTTTGACTCATTTCAGGAGTACCTTAAGCATCGTCATTTGAACCTTCAGTGGAGAATGGCATATTACGCTTGTCTTCAGTCTATTCTGCATGCGGTATGTTATCAGGAGGGAGTCCCATTTGTCCCGTGGTTGAAAGCTGAGCGACTGCTGAAAGATGAAGGTTATCGTACTGCATATCATCTGAAATCGCTTCCCTCCGAACCGTTTTGCTCGATGTTTTTGAACTGCTTGGAAGAAGCCCCCGCCGAAGAAATGCAGGAAAATCTTACAAAGCTGTATCAATTGTGCATGAAGGGCTCTCAATTTGACGCGGATAATTATCATATTTATAAATAATCCGTACTGTTGGCTTGAAAAAGGAGTACAAGAATCATGTATAAGACGTCCATATTCAGCGTTCCTGTTGAAGACGGAGATTCTATCTTGGTATATCAGACACTCACATCCTCTCTGATTAGGTTGGAGCCATCTGTTTATCGATCATTATTTGAAGAACAAAGAATTCCAAATAATCCTCAACAGGTAGAAGCACTTGTCTCCATGGGCTTTTTAGTTGATGCAGCCGAAGATGAGTTTTTCCGACTTCAGATGATGCGTAGGCGATATCAGCACGCCGACAAGGGCATCACCGGTGTGGTAATTGCGGTGACGACCGAGTGCAACGCACGGTGTTTTTACTGCTACGAAAATGGGATTGAGAGGCATTCCATGACGGATAGCACAGCTGACGCAATCGTTAAGTTTTTGGTGAAGAACGCGAAAACAGGGTCATTGGTCATTCAGTGGTTTGGGGGGGAGCCGTTATACGCAGTACCAACAATCGATCGTATTTCTTCCGGAGTTAAAGCCGCAGGAATAACGTTGACCGGTCTAATTACAACAAACGGATTTTTAATTGATGATGAAATCTTGGAGAAAGCAAAAAATGACTGGCATATCCGTCGTTTTCAGATTCCGGTTGACGCACTTGGTCATGATTATGACAGGATTAAAAATTATTTGGAGACAGATCCCAATCATTCTCCATTTGACCGTGTAATTGGAAACATACATAAGGTTTTGGATGCAGGCTTCCATGTGAATGTTCGCACAAATTTTGATCCGGACAATACAGAGCCGACCAAGGAGGTGCTGCGTTTTCTTGCAAAAGAGTTTCAGGGAGAGGATCACTTTTTTGTTTATCCGGAGCCAATTACAGGCGTGAATATGCCAAGTGTGGTAGATTATGATATGACAAGGAAAACAGTTCACCCTTATCTTGATCTTCTCATGGAGATGAGAAAACTAAAGTTCCTTTATCCGACTCTGTTGAAAGAGGATAATTATCTGGAAGGCAGTGAGTCACTGAGTGGAATTAAGCTTTTCTCAAGACCAACGGGCTGTTATGCAACACTGATGAGTGCATTTGCAATCGACGCGGATGGCCTGCTCTTTAAGTGCCATCGTTTGGTTGGTCGTGGTACACGGTTTAGCTGTGGCGATGTTTTCAACGGAATTTCCTACAACAAGCTCCTGAAAATGTGCTGTAGTGACATTCCGTGCTATGAGGAGTGTGGATCGTGTGCGCTAATGCCTCTCTGCCAAGGAGGCTGCCATATAAAGAAACTCTTATATGGAGGACAAAGTGGCTGCCTTGCTGTAAAAGATGTGGTTAAGGATGTGATTCGGGTTTACGCTCATGAACTCGGTTAAACATCAATAATGTTCGTGGAAAGGAGGAGCAATAATGGAGATTATCAGCAAAAAAACCGTAGCCGAAACCATCGAGATGTGGGATAATCAGCAGAATAAGAGCGAGTCCCAGATGTCCTGCTGCTGCTACTGCGGCGACTGATGCCGTATCGACAAATTGAGGAAATGGGAGCTGCTGGATGCAACCCAGCAGCTCCCAAATTAAAAAACATTTTGCTTGGAGTAGGCGTATGAAACCTTTTTCTAAAGAAATCTGCGACCAAACCAAAGACAAGGAATTAATTGTTTACGGGACCGGAGCGGTAGGTGAGGTTGTGACACAAGCACTCTTGAATTGGGGACGAATGCCGAATCTATATTGCGATCATGACCCTGAAAAAAAGGTTTTCTTTAATCGGACAGTTATTTCGCCGGATCGACTGAAGCACCATCAGAACGCAGTTGTGATTCTAGCATTTAAAGATTTCCTGCGTTCGGCAGTTTCCTTTCTGAGGGATGCCGGGATCAGAGAGTGTTATTCTGCGGAGTCTTTGATTCTTGAATCGTTTGACGATGTGTGTTTATCAAAAGGCGCGCAAGAGTTTCTTGTCAGAAAAGGTCATTATCACGACCTTATTCTGCTTTCAGAAGCGGAGGATCCGCTCGTATTTCAACATTTGGAATGGATGCTGACCGAACGCTGCACACTCCGTTGCCGGGATTGTTCTGCACTGATTCCGTACTTTTGCAATCCTCGAGACCACGCATTCTACAAGACGGCCAATGCACTGAATCGTGTGCTTACTGCGGCGGATTACATCTCAGAACTCAGCATTCTCGGAGGAGAGCCCTTGCTGTATCCTTATTTTGCTGATGCTATAACTTCCTATGCCGGTCATGAAAAAATAGGAGCCATTGTGGTTTACACAAACGGGACTGTCCTGCCGAACGAGACGCAGTTAGCTGCTTTGCAGGCAGACAATGTTTGGGTTCATATTTCCGATTACGGCCCGTGCAGCAAACATCTTTCAAAACTAGAAGCACTATTTACTGAGCGAGGAATACGCTTTTTCTCAAAAAGGTATGATACCTGGCAGTCTACTGGCAATCTGTGCCTGCGTGAGGAGGACGAATCACGACTTGCGTGGAAATATGAAAGGTGTTTCAAAGCACGGTGCTACTCCCTCTTCGAAGATAAGCTGTACGGTTGTGCACGGGCGTCTAATGGCGCTGCGGCAGGCCAGCTCCCGGAGCGTGACTATGTAAGTTTTTCCGAAAATCGCACTCCTTTGCAGGATCGTGCAGAACTGATGAAACTGTTTAGCCTTCCATATTTGAACGCTTGCCGCTATTGCGGGGGGATGATAGAGGGAAACGCTGATATAATCCCCGCAATTCAGCAAACAGATTAAAAAGGAGCATCTGCGATGGAATGGATACACTGCGCCCCTTCGGAAAGTGCGCTGAACATTTGTGATATTTTTTCTAGACCTGAAGTAACACTGAAGATAATTGAAACCCGTTTTTTTGATGCAGGTAAAAAGTATAATAGGCTTTATTTGGGCTCATATTATTGTGATCACTATTTCACGCAAACGAGAATAGAGGAATACATGGATATTCTTCGATTTTCGAGGGATCACGACCTGCGAACAACGGTGGTTATTCCACCCGTGTTTCAGGCAAACTATGATGCAGTATGCAGTTTGGCTATGGAATTGTTGAATGCCAAGGAAGGCACTGTGGATGAGGTTACAGTGAATGACTGGGGAATGGCATCCGTGATTTCTGAACTGACCAGCGTCAAACTGAATGCAGGCAGACTTCTGCAGAAAGACAATCGAGATCCCAGATACGCCGATTTTTTTGATGCCGCTTATGTTAGCCGCAGTTTTTCAAATTTCTACACTGATTTTTTTCCAGACCAGGACATTACTGGTGTTGAGATTGATTGCACGCATAAGGAAATAGTCATTCCAAAGACGAGTCGGCCTATGCAAGTTTCCGTACACGGTCCTTTTTGCTATATATCCATCGGATCCATCTGTGAATTTGCATCCATGCACAAAATGGTTGGTCGTAAATTTAGATATGCTGACGTTTGCTCGCGAGAGTGCGACAGAGCGTCTATCATTTGCCGAACTCAATGCGGAAGAGATTTGCTCCGGCTGGGGAGGTCTGTTCAATTTGAAAACTCAGACTGTTGCATCTCTTCGGCCATACCGTTTCGCTATATTTATAGTCCATATCGAGAACTGGGAGTGAAATGAGCATGAATATTCTTGCCCCAATCAATGATGCTGCTCAGCTAAAGCCCTTGATTGACGCCGGAGCAGATGAGTTTTATTTCGGCTTCTTTGAGGATTCTGATACAGAAGTCTTTGGAGAGTATTTTGAGCTGAATCGAATGAGCGGATTTGGTAGGTATGCCAATCGCTTTACTCTCTCAGAAGCTGTGTCGCTTGTAAGACAAATCGCTGCGCTTGGAAAGGACAGCTATGTGACGCTCAACTCCAGCGGTTACACAGAGCAGGCCATTCAGCGTATCCAGTCCTATGTTATTGAGTTGGTGGATGCAGGCGTGACCGGGTGCATCGTTTCGTGTCCCGAGCTTCTCAACGTTGTACGGCATTGTGGAGGAAAAGCTGTCATAAGCTGCGTCGGCACTGTATACAATGAGGCGGATGTTCGATTCTATCAGCGCCTTGGAGCGACCCGAGTTATCCTTCCACGGGATCTCTCAATGGATGAAATCACGCTATTGACAACGCATGTTCCGGACATGGAATATGAGACATTTTTGATGCGAAACGGTTGTATCCTTTCTGATGGAAACTGCCTTGGTCTACATCGGTTTGAACACGGGGGTATTTGCAAGGATATTCGAAAATCTGAAAAGCAATTCATAACTAAATCAGATAAAGATCTTGATGCACTGCGCTTTACGCAGGAGCTTTATGATACTTGTTTATTCCGGAATGCATGTGCCGCTTGTGCTCTTTTTCGGATGCTTTCTATAGGGATTACAGCGTGTAAAATGGTCGGTCGCGTTGACAGACCAGAGCAGGTCTTGAAGGATATGCATTTTGTTCGTAAAAATCGTGAGATCGCAATGAGTTGTTTGACAGAAGAGGAGTACTTTGAGCGAATGATCCTTCCGGACGGTTATGAACAAATCTGTAATTGCGGATACTCCTGCTATTTCCCAGAGATTGTCAACAAGAGAGCAAGATTTTTTGGTTGTTAAAAGCCCATCTCATGAAGAAATGGTTTTATCACTTTTCTTTCTAGTCTGGCCTTTGTGCAGTTAACCGTGCCGATAGAAATATGCATTATATTCTTTCAAGAAACGCTGTCAAAAGTTGAACACTTGAACACCTCAGGCAGAGATATCTAAAACCTCGTCAGGCGGGATGTGTCTAATTAATATGAAAAAAGAGATAATTTCTCCAGCAGTTCAGAACAATTCGGAATTAAAAATCATTACCCACAGACTGATTGTTGAAGACAATCGGTCTGTCCTCCCGTTGCTGTTGCATCAAGGAGAACAATTTGATGTTGTATACATAGACCCTCCGTACAATGGATATGTTTGGAGAAACGGTAAGATGGTTCCTGAAATAGAGGATGAGATTTGGCTCGCTCGGTTTAGAGAGTTAATTGATATAATTCGATCTTTACTAGTAGATACAGGGCTTCTATTTATCAGTATTAATGATCGAGAAGGAGCGTACTGTCGGGTAATCTGTGATGAAGTGTTTGGAAAGCAAAATTTTATGGCTCAGATTGTTCGAAGACGTACCAAGAATCCACCTTGCGCAAATGTTTTCAGTCGCGAACACGAATACATAATAGTATTTTCAAATAATTCAAAGCAGGTTCATGAAGAGTGGAACCAACCTCCAATTTCAACATGGTGGGATTCGGCGGGAACAGATGAAGATGCTGTGCATGAAGTTAAGGAGCAACTTGGAAAATTGAAGTTTGATTATCCTAAGCCATCGACGCTCATCGAAAGATGCATTGAAATATGTCAAAATAAATCTGCTAGAGTCTTAGATGTTTTTGCGGGTTCGGGTACAACGGCTGTTGCGGTGGAAAACGCCAACCTTAAAGACAATGGAAGAAGATCCTATACACTCATTCAAAGGAATGAATTATATCAAGGCATAAATATCGCAGATATTTGCTATAAAAGAGTGCAGAGAACAATTACTGGGTCAAGGATTGCCCAAAGATGTATTGTCTATACTCGGAGCAATGATGGAACTTCTGATTTGCTGTCATGATAAGGGCTGGAGAACCATATGACAGCTTAGGGTTTGACATGTTTATCGAAAAGGATTGTTCTTTCTCTGCTTTAATTTCCGATAGAGTGGGCTGTTCTGGTGGGCTCATATTGAACCCATCCTGGGTTCAATAAATAGGTGCAATCCTCCCTTGGCGGAACGAAATCATTTGGCACTTTATTCGGACAAAGTGGTTGGTATCATATTTTGATACCAACCACTTTTGCTCATAAAAGCGTGTAAAGATTGGATGTGTTGCTCCCATTTGGACGATACCGGGGCAGCTTGGCAAGGTAGCCATGCTGTTCCAGATCCGTCAGTGCCCGTTTGACCGTGCTGCGGGAGAGGCTGAGGTCTTTGGCTATGGTCTTGATGCCGGGCCAACAGCTTCCGGTGCTGCCGGAGCGGTCTTTGAGGTACATATAAACAGGAATCGCGCGGTGCGGCAAAAGGGTATCCGCATAGATGGTATCGAAGTAACTCACGGTGTATCCTCCTGATGGGGCAGGTTATAGGCGTGTCGTTTCGGCTGGTGCGCATAATCGATGTCCTCGGCAATGATCATGTCCTGCATGGGTGAATCGTGCATTTGTCCAGCACTCTTGGAGGAGCGCTTGCTCTGTTGCTCTGGCAGCTTGGGCGGGTATTTCTTCAGAATGGCACGAGTCAGCGCTTCTCGGTCAGCGTAGTAGACCTTGCGGGCAGACTGCTCTGCCACACGGTATTCTTCGTCGAAGGTGATGCCCCATTCGAGGAATAACCGCAAGCGAGTGCGCATGGGGTGGCATCCGGTCTTCTGCACAATGAAGCTGCCTTTGGGAATTGACTTGAGTTCGTCCGCCGTCAGCAGAGGGCGCTCCATCATCTGCAGACTTTGGCTGGGGTCATTCTTGCCCCGGCTGACTGTGCCAGACAAAACCGTGCGGCTGCCGAGGGCTTTGGAAAAAGTCTCAGCCGCCTCGCTGTTGGGCGCAAAGCCACCGCTGATCACATCCTGGCAGTTGTCCATCAAGATAGATGCACCCTCTTTACCATAGTTCTTCTCCAGCTGCGCCATGGACTGGATAATGGGTACCAGCGTCAGGCGGCGGGAGCGTCCTGCACTGAATAGGGGCAGGATATCAAAGGGCGGCATGGTGCCAAGCTCATCACAGAAGAGGATGACGCGGTTTTTCAGCTTGCCGCCGTTCTCATCCGCTACGGCGAAAAGTTCACGGGAGAGGTTTTGGATCATCAAACCCGCCATAAAGTTTTTGGTAGTATCCTCCTCCGGCAGAATGAGAAAGATGGCTGATTTCTCATCCGCAAACATTTCCGCATCAATCGCGCTGTCGAAGCATAGGATCTGCTCCAGCTCCGAGTCCAGAAAAGAGTTCAGGCGGGATAGTACTGTGGACATGACGGAGGCCATCGCCTGCTCGGAACTGTTGAGTGCTGCCCCCGCCAACCAGCGGGCTTTGTGTTCAGAAGGCAGTTTATCCATGAGCACCTGAAACTGCGACTTACCCCGTACTTTAGACGGCTCCAGCAGATCCTGTACCATCTTGAAGACGGACACGATATGACGGCGCTCCTCTGGATGTTCCTTGTCCGGCGGCAGAAACTCCGCCAAAAGCAGGATGACAGAGGACAGAAGTCCCTCGGCCGCATCATAGAAAAATGCGTTTTGCCCATGGTCGGAGTCTCCCTCCGGGCTGACGATAGACTTTGCGAGGATCTTGGCATACTTCTCCGCTTTAGCTCTGGCGGCAAGATCATCCGGCTGCGTTCTTGCAATGTCCATATAGCGGTTGATGAGTGTCAGTAGGTTGTTACCGTCCGAGCGGGTGGGGTTGCGCAGATCAATGACGGAGATATGCTTGTAGTCGTAATACTTTTGAGCAATGGAGCCGTAGTTGCGGGCGAGGTCGCCCTTGGTATCCAAAGCCAGAAAGCTGACACCTGATGCACAGGCATACTCTAAGTTGGGATAGAGAAAAAACGCCGTTTTGCCCGCACCGGAAGCCGCAATCATCAGGCAATGGATGTCGTCGCTATCTACCAACGCAGTCACTTCATTCTTCTTCCCTTTGCAGCCCAACACCAGCCCCTGCTCCGTGGGGAGAGCTTGACCGTTTCGCCACTCTCTGACCCTGAACGGTACATGGGCATAGGTCTGGCGGATCTCTTTGTCCGTTGCCCAGCGCGCTGTGCCGTGCTGACCATCGCCCACAGTTCGGGATTTGATGCTGCCGAGGGTGTAATGATAGGACAGCATGGCGAGTCCACCGATGACGGCGAACATTCCAAGTCCCGCCGCAACAAATACTCCTATATTGGAGCTATTCAGGGTATCCCACATTGTCAGCAGAAAGTTTGGCATAGGTCGCTCCTTCCGTTTTCTATTTTCTGATCCGCTGTCAGATCGTCGTTCCAGTCCTTTTGCTGCGGTACGAGCCGAACTGCGGTGAGACCATGTTCTTTCAAGAGCTCAGCCATGCGCTCGCTGGCAGCATGACCGGCAGCATCATTGTCCAGGCAGAGGCGCACTTGCCGGAGCTGGGGGAGCTGCCGCACCATCTCCAAGACCGGAATGGAGGATGTCCCGCAGCAAGCCACATAGTTATGCTCCTGCCAGCCTTCCGGGTGGAGGGAGATATAGGAGAGCAGATCGATGGGGGCTTCGAATACATAGAGCGTGTTATCTCCGCCGAGATAATGAAAGCTGTGCTTCGGGTCACTCCCTTCGATGTTGCCGCGGTAGCTTTTGCCGATGGTATACAGTCCGCGCTTGTGTCCATGACGAGGAACGCCGTGTTCATCGAATCCGACGAACACGGCGTTGTGATATTCCTTTGTCCCATCCTTGGATTTCTCGCAGCTTTCGTAGATGAGCTTCTTGCGAACGAAGGCGTTGAGTATCTCTCGGTCGATGCATCGCTTTTGCAGCAGATAGGCATATACCCGACGCATAGACTCGTTCTTCGGCGGCAGCTCAAAGGGCTTCGCGGGCTCTGGCGCTTTTTCTTTTGCCGCAGGATAACTTCCGCAGAAATCATCACCCAACAGCATCGACACAGCCTCTGGGTAACTGAGCCCGTAAAACTGTTTTACAAAGCTAATGGCTTTTCCGCCCTGCTCGGTGGCATGGTCGAACCACTCACAACCGCGGATGGTGATGCTGTGGTTGCTGACAAGGCGCTTATCCCTGCCGGATGCGATGAGCTTCTCCCCACGGCGACGGAGGAACTCCTCCAAGTCCACCGAAGCCGCCTGCTCTTTCTGTGTATCTGTGAATGGAATAAATTTGGGCATAGTTCCTCCTTTACTGTGATGGCTGAGTTAAGCCGCTGTCCCCGTGGTCGTCTACTTTGTGTCCCATTGCCATGCGCTTCTCCTGCAATCTGCGGCGGCGTTTCTTGTCGATCTGCATTCCGGCATAGATAGCGGGTTGTGCGGCGTTCTCACGGAATATGCGGCTCATCTGATGAAGCATCCGAAGGACAGCAGTTCCTACGGACGCCCCATTGAAGTCGTTTTGATGGTCGATGAAATACTGCGCGTAGGTATTGCCCTGTGCTGCCGCCTGAGAAAGATAGAGCAGAGCCTCCTCACGATCCGTTTTCACTTCATGCCCCAGCAGATAGAGCTTCCCCAATGTGTATTGCGCAAATTGATTGCCATGTGCAGCAGAATCTTTCAGATGCCGGATGGCGGCATCCATATCTTTGGGAACATCATCTGCACCGATGAGCAGCAGCTTACCGAGACGATATTGTGCGTATTGATTCTTCTGCATTGCCGCTTTTTGCAGCCAGCTTCGTGCCTGCGAAAACTTGCCCTGCTCCAACAGCAGCTTTCCCAGTGCATAGGCGGAGCAGTCGTTTCCAGCCTCTGCGGATTTGCGAAACCACTCGGCCGCCGCTTCCTGGTCAACTGGAGATCCCACCCCATCCCGATACGCTTTCCCAAGCTGATGGGCAGCGATGGAGTAGCCATCTTCCCACAAGCGGCGGAGCGTGACCAGCGCCATCGCTTTCTCGCCGGGATCTGCGTCCGCATCGTTCAATACAGTTTTTGCCCTTCGATAAAAATGTGCCTGTTGATAGATAGTTTGTGCTGGACTTTGAGCCGGGGGTGCAGGTGGATATTCTGGCTCCGGCTCATCCGTCATGGCATCATCTTCGAAGGTGAAGTTCGTCTCCGAGAGCCGGAGCGTCTCTCGAATGACCATATTGCGTACCGTCTTAAACTCTTTTTGTTGGGACAAGGGGATGCGTTGCGGCGGCGTCTGGTTATAGTCGATACAGAGCTGCTCTCGAAGATCCTGCCACAAAGAATAGGCGGCAGACACACGCTCGTCCTTCGCCAACTCATCCACGATCTCGTCCACGATACGCTTGATGCGGGGCGGCAGGTAACCGTAGACTTTCTTGCCATCGACTTCTTGAAGCCGCTTGGCAAGGTCTGCCACCAGCAACTCCAGTTTGTCATTCTGCAATGTCCCCGTCGACATCTGTTCAATAAGGGACGCCATCTGTTCTTCTGCTTCCTGTTGTAGAATACTTCTTTGATGATCTTTCTGCTCATAGATGTGCAGACGCTCGTTTCGGTAGATCGTGCTGACCAGTGCAGACTTGATACTGCGGATACCCTGCTTGGTGAGGAAACCTTCTTTGGGGGCAGTGGAGAAGATGACCATGTGGACATGGAGGTGCTTCTCTTTTTCGTGGAGTGCCGCATACCAACGCAGATGATCCGGATGGATCTTATAGCCCTTGGCGATGTCCGTGATGGAGGCGTTGATGAGTGCCTGCCAGTTCTCAATGTCTGTATATCCCAGCCGCTCCGCATTTTCACGAGAGAGGGAGATGATCGGTGTCCACACATTTCCCTGATGCTGTGCCACTTCTGCTACGGCATTCTCCAGCGAGATAACTTTTCCATCGACATTCCACAGACCGTGTTCGCCCAACGATTTTACGCCGGGACGGTTTGCAACATAGTCCAGATAGTTTTCTCGGCTGTCCATCGGCTCGACGAAATCTTCGTGTATCTGTTCGATGAGGTCAAAGGCAGTCTGCCGATTGGGTGTGTTTGCATAGTCCTCATGCTCTGGTAGTTCCTTCGCTTCAGGGAAGCTGCGGAGCAGGCGCTGGATGTACTTCTGCTGTTTCTTTGTAGCCGGGAGATGGGCGTTGTCATCCTTGAGGAGCTGTACACCCTCACGGGTGGCAAAGTAGCGGGTGCGATGGGCCAGCCGAGCGGCATCTCTTCCGCCTTTCATATAGGGCGAGATGAAAATCAGTTTCGCCATGTGTCATCTGGCAACTGCCGCTGGACATCCTGGGCATCTTCGAACTTGATTTGACCGTTAGTGCGCAGTACCTCGTCTACCACATAGCCGCGCAGGGCGCGGCGGTCCTCCATCGTGTCACGGAAGTGGGCGGCAATGGTATGAGCCATGATGCCTTGCTCCACCGCACACTTGAACAGGAGACTGTTGGTGCGGTTGGCATTATCCGCAATGATCCCGCGCAGCGCTGCCACCAATGCATCCGAGAGATACTCGGTGATATCTTCTGCTCCGAGGTAGCCCATGTAGAAGCGCAGAGCCTTTTCTACGAATTCATTTCGGTTTTTGCTGTTGCTTTCTTCCAGCCAGCTATCCATTCGCCTGCGCGTTTCAGGATAGAGCCGGATGGTCATCTGTTCTTTCGGCATAGTTGTCATCCTTTCGCTTGATGTCAGTTCTTGTGGGCGCAAACCCCTGCGGCACGGTGCTTATTCAAAAAAAGCGCCTACAGCTATGTTGAAATGCGCTGAAAACGCCTACAATCTGCAAAGCGGAAAAGCCCCGCACTGCGGGGCTTTGTGGGCGACCCGCAGCGAAAACGCCAGCGGGTCTTTATCTTGTGCTTTTATCAAACAGGCAGGTTCTCAGCTCATTTCCCCATAGGCGGTTAAAAGTGGGGGCAAACAGCGCCGATGCCTGTCCGGGGTGCAGGGATGCCACCCTCGCCCCCAAAGCCGCACACAGCGGCTCACAGGGGGCAACAACGCTGGAACGAAAGGAGCCACCCGCGGCGGGGTGACTCCTTCTGCAGGGTGTGGTCAGTTGACCTGCTCTTTCCACGCCTGCTTTTCCGCTGGTGTCTTTTCGATCCAGTCCAGCAGGATTTGTGATTCCTCAAGCCACTTTGCCATCTCGAAGAGCTTCGTTCTGGCGTAGGGGCTGTCTACACGAAGTGACGTTTCAAACAGATCCCAGATGTTGTCCAGCGTTTCAAGCCCACTGGCATTTATGGGTAGTTCTTCTTCCGGCAGCACATGGGTCACCGTGCCATTTTTTCCTGCGGCGTGGATGGCATCCAGCTCGCGGTCCAGGAGTGAGATGACCTCTTGTGTGTCACCAACGGGGATGCCCCACGCCGTCCCAATGTGGGAGATGCACTCTCGGTGGAGCTGTACATCGGAAGAGGGATGAAGCATCAACAGTGCCAGCCCCTCCTTTGCGATGTTCATCTGGAGCTCTTTTGCGGTATCGATCGTCATGTTGTAGTCCTCCTGTTTTTTGATGCGGGTGTTGCCCGTGCAAACACAATGGCACAGCGCAGGCGGGAAAGCTATTCACGAAACCCAACAAAAAATCCATGACATGGTTTGTGAAATGTCCATGTGAGCAAACCCATCACATGGTCTGCTCCGGTGCAGCGCTCTGCTCGTCACGAAGCTGCTGTGCGTACTCGTGCAAGTTCATGCCGGTCTGCTGCTCACAGAAGTCCTCCATTTTGCGGAGTAGGACTTCTTTCTCCGCTGCATTCAGCGGATAGCTCCAGTTCTCCTCGGTGCCGTCGCCCTTGCAGAGCGTTAACTCCAACGTATCGCACAGCCTGTCCTCCGCGATGTCGTAGTTGGCATAGATGTTGAGCCAGTCGTCATTCTCTGCTGTGCAGACGAAGGTCCCGAATGTGGTGTCCACGTCAAAGTCCGCCTGCACATAAAAGTTGAGTTTGCCGTCCAACTCCATGATCTCCTCGCCGAAGGAAAAGTTGTGTGCGGAGAGGTGTCCCGCCGAGGTGATCTCTTTGCCGTCCAGATGATCCAGCAGCTTGCGCCACTGCTCCTTTACCGCCGCGAAGTAAGACCTTGCGGCATGGTAGGCGGCCGCAGACACATCCCGCATCGCCCAGGTCTGCCACCCATCCATGATGTGGACAGCAGAGAATGTGCGCTTATCGAAGTCTGCATCGAACACGCCGCGCACCTTGCCGGTGTTCTCCATACGCTGTGCGGTCAGTGCATCGTATTCCTCTGCCGTGATGGGGACCCCGGCCGCGAACATTTTGATGAATTTGTCCGGTCTGGCGGCAGGCTCCTCCTTGATGTAGCTGCGGATCTTTTTACAGGTATCCAGCAGTTCCTCGCCGGGGGTCGTTTTGAAATACCATTCCTGCCCGCCCTCAGTCACATGGTACGCGGAGTAGGTGCGGGAGGTCTCCGCCTGCTCCTTTGCAAGCCGTTTTTCTTCATAGATCTCCCGGCTGATGCGCGCATATTCCTGCTCCGGCAACTGGTTGCAGAGCTCGTCGAGTACATTCTCCATGCGCTCCTGCAAGGTCTCGCCCTTGAGGTGCTTCTCGATGGCATCCTTCCACCGGCGGTCGATCCACAAAATAAGTTCTTCCTGTTGGGCCATCTCAGTTACCCTCCTTCACCATGACTGCCGCAGGCTTCGGCTCACTGCTCTGCGCCCTTGGTGCAGCAGGTTTGGCGGGGCGCTTGGGCTTGGCCGCTGCAGGGGCAGCCTTGCTGTCCAGATACTCCCGCAGGGACTCCGGTACGGTTTTCTCATAGGCCGCGTTCAGCGCACTTTCCAGGTACGCCTGTGCGGAAGAGTGTTCCTTATGCAGGGAGAACTCAAGTGCATCGAGTTTCTCGCTGTCAAAGGCAATTGTTATCGTTGCTTTTTTCATGCATTTTTCTCCTGTACACGCCGCTCTTTCGGCGGCTGTTTGTCGTAGGGGGTATCGTTCCCCTCGGTGTTGAGGTCATGTCGGTGAAACGCTGCACGAGCAGGCTTCACAGCCGTTTATTTGCGGCCTCCCGCGCTTTTACCAGAGCCGCTCTCTGTGCCTCGCTGATCACGCGCGGCGGTATAATCTTCACCCACGCTTTGGGGATGATGTAATCAGCCGCCCGTCCATCGTGGGATACGCGGACGAGTCTGCAGTCCTCCGGCCTGTCCAGTGCCAGACTCTCCAGCTTTCGGCGCAGGGGTTTGTTGTGCGTGTAAATACCGGCGGTCTTTTCTCCCTCACAAAAGTTGATGATGGTCTCCTGTTCGTATAGGGATAGATCTATGTTCGCCACCTCCGATCACAACATCTGCGGCTCCTGCGGAGCCTGCTCCATTTTCTGCTGTGGGTGGTCGGTCAGCGCATACCAGCAACCATGTTCGTCTCTTTTTAAGGACAGCACCTCCATCGCCAGAATTACCTGCGCTTCGACCGGCATCTGGAATCCGCTGACTCCGGGATGTGCCATAGTCGCTTCGCCGCGTAGGAGCCGCTCCGTTTCGGAAGGAGTCAGATCCACAAAACCGCACGGCGTCATGAACTGAAAGTAGCCGTTCGGATAGCTTCTCAGCAGTTCCTCTACGGTCTGATGCTTCATCACATCATCCGTACACGCTTGTTGCTGTGCCTCGCCATATAGACCTATGAGCAGACTCTGGAAGGTCTCGCCCACATCCACATTCTGATGCTCCATCCAAGCCTCGCTCAGAAGTTCCAGCGGCTTCTCCTGCTGCAGCAGGAAGATCATCTCCTTGCGGGGGAGGTCTTCTCTGAACGCCATCAGCTCGGAGTGGCAGGTCATCATGGCGGAGATCTCATCTGCAGCATGAATCAATTCGTCACGAGAGAGCTGGTCGAGCCGGTTCATGTACCCAGCCATCTCGTTTTCTGTTTTGTTGAACAAAGCTGACCACGCTTCGCCAGACGTCAGTTGCTTTTGACTAATGATCTCACCATGGAGGAAGGCAGGCACATCAATGGTTTCCACCGCACGGAACCAAAGGTCACCGCGGTAGCCAATTTTCAAGGCAGAGAACTCCTTTGCCGCCTTGATCAGTTCTTTCGGACTACCGAGCGGAACTTCCTGCTTCCAGCGGTACCAGTTATCCTCCGGTTGGCAGGGAGCGAGTTTAAGAAGGACATAGTCCTCCGGCACGAACTTTGGATAGCGGCAAAGCTGACCACCTACGGCATAGTAGGGTTTGCCCTCGCACATCACGGTTTGCTCCATGTACGCTTTCATTTTAGGGAGGCTCTCACAGAACCAGCACTCGCTGTCCTCGAAACGGCGGATCTGACCGTCATCCAGAATGCTGTCGAGGCGATCTGCTTTTGCCAAGTGGTACACCACCGATGGTGCAGGTACTTTTACATAGGCCATTCTATATTCCTCCTACATCTTCAGTTCAGGCACCGGTCCGCCACCGAATATGCCGCTTGCCGCCAAATCAGACAGCTCCTGTGAGCTTGCGCCCTGTTCCGCAGCTTCCGCCGCGGGTATGATCTCATTACTTAACAGCGCATTGCCTGGCGCATGGATCACCTGATAGACCGTTTCCACGGCACGAGGACTGAACCGCTCTGAGATCTCTTTGAACGCAGCGACCAGAGAAGACATTTCCTGCTCGAAGGCGGTTTCCGCACCATCTGCCAGTTCCTCCGCAAATGCGATCCACGCGGCAGTGGTGTACCCATCGTGCTGCGGGATCAGCTTGTCCAGCATGTCTGCATACTTCCTCTGCGGTGTTCCCTCTGCCCATTGGCGTTGAAAATGCTCCTGCTGGTCATCATGTCCGTGATCCGCCATTTCAGGTGTAGTACTGCCCAATTCATGAGCAGCGTATTGCTGCACAAACAAATTGAACAATTCCAGCGTTTTCTGTTTTGCCTCCCGAACAGAATAGTACGGTCCAATCGTTTCAGCACATTCCATTTTGTCGTCGCGCACATAACCGTAGTAGTGATTACAGAGGCTTCCGGGGTCGTGTGCATATCGGCGCTCCCGCTCTGTATAGATAACGACCTGAAATCGTTCGTAGGTCGTGGCGGGGTCGCGTCCCTCAAAGGTATATCGCGGCGATCCGTCGGTGAAGTCCGTGCCCTTTGTCCAAATGACCTTGTCCTTCACTTCATCTTTTGAAAACTCCATGCGATCCTCCTCAGTCGTAATTGATATACGGTATCTTCAGCCAGTGTGTCCAGCCGCGGTTCGCCAGTTCCGTTTTGACGACACCGTACCTTGTCCCCATAGCTTCGATGACCTGACCGCCGCCAATGTAGACACCAATATGTCCCTCATGCCAAACGGCAAGACCGGGGATGTCCGGCATGGTGTCGATAGCCCCAGACTCCGTGGCGTTGTAGTACATCTGATTGGCGCCGATGTCCGGCATCCCGTGGGTACCATACTGGATCTCCATCGTCTCAGCGTTTAACCAACCATAGCCTTTGATGAGACCCACGCAGTCAGTGGTTCTGCCGCCCAGCCAGTTGGCACGGATAAGATCTTCGTAGTTACCGACGCCGTCGGGGTACTGCTCCAGCTTGTAGGCCAGAAGTGATTCCGTCAGCACATTGCCATAGGTGCCCCAAACATAGCCCCAGCCGGATCCCCATGCGTGGATGGCATAGGTCACGAGATCTGCGGCGTTCTTGGTGTCAGGATCGATGAAGGCGGAAATATCCAATTCTATGCTTCGGTCGCCGCCTGCAAGGAAGCTGCCGTCGTAATTGCTTTCGCCAATGCTGCCGACGATCATCCGGTAGATGTGTTCGACGTTCTCTTTATCATCCTGCGTAATTTCTCTGCCCAGAAGAGTAGCCAGTCTTAGATAGCTCGCCTCACGGGAGATCGGCACATTCACGGCATAGCTTTCTTCTTCCGTGGAGGTCGTGCCGTCCTCCAGCATCACCTCTACGGTGCGAGTCCTTGTTTCTGTCCTGTAGAAACACTCCACAAAACGGTTTGCGGCTCGTCTGCTGGGCGCATCCTCGCCAAAGCAGAGAGCCATGAAAACGGCCTTGACCCATGTCGGGTCAAGGCCGCCATCCTCCGCCGAAGCATTTGCCACGGCGACCGCCGAATCCAGAAGAGAAAAAGCCGAGCGCATCTCTGTGATATGCGTTTGAAACTCGGCAGGTACTTCTTCGGAATAGCCGGGGCCATAGAAGCAGGCAGAGACAGTATAGTTGTTATGTTCCGCACTACCTGTGCCGATGGAACACAGTACGGCGATGAGCAGGATGACAGGTGAGAGAACAGCGGCCAGCACCCAGCCGATCCCTTTACGGAGCCTTTCATTGGATAATGCGGCGGCAGCTGTTTTGACCATCAAGCCTGCGGATACCGCCATCAGCGACCACCCGCCGTTCCAAACAGCTTTTCCTTATATGCCGGAGCATGTACCTCCAGCAGATAGCGTTCGTTGCCGCACTTGTACAGGCAGACACCACGCTGCGGAAATTTGATGAGGTTATATTCCGCCTCGTCCAGCTGGAGCATCTCCATATAGCTGCGCTTGTCAATGGACCCTGCGTTGAACAGGAACTGGTGAGGCGGGATGCTGAACAAAGGCTTTGTCATCTCGCGGATACCCTCCTGGTCAAAGTCCTCCAGATTCTGACTTGCCAGCAGCATGGCGGATTCTTTTTTACGAACACGCTTGAGGCAGTTTCGGATGTACTCAATGGCCGTGGGATTGGACAGCCAGATATACAGCTCGTCCAGCGCCGCCACCGTATTGCCCTCGGTCAGCAGCTTATCTGACATGAAGGAGAGAATATTGAACAGCATGGCGTTGCGCACATTTTTTGCCGCGCCCAGCAGTCCTTTGACGCCGAAAACAAGGAAACGGCTGGAGGTGATGTTGGTGTGTCCATTGAAGAATTGTGCGTCGGCACCTTTGCACATGGAGTGCAGCCCCAGCAGGACCTCACGCAAGATCTGCTCGGTGTAGAGCTGATGGGTCCCACCATTATAGTTTTGGTACTCCGACTCGATGAGGTCATAGAGGTCGGAGAGAGTAGGATAGTCTTCCGGCCGCATTCGGCGGAAGTTAGTCCGGTCTGTGATGCCCCATTTCTGATACAGCTTTGAGAGCATGATCTCGATGGTGTCAATGTGCGCATCGCTGAGATCCTTGTAGGCGCGGAAAAAGTCCTTGAGGAAGGAGATGTGCTGTGCCAACAATGTGTTTTTCCGGAAGGCTTCCGGCGCGGCCTTATCTTCGGGCTCGCCGCCGTCATCCCAGCACTTGGGTTCCAGCACATTGATGATGTACTGGCCTGCCATGAGGTCGGCAAAGCAGCCGCCCACAGCTTCGCACATTTCCCGCTGCTCATGCTCGGCATCCAGCGTGATAACGGATTTCCCTGATTCCAGCAGATTGAGGATCAGAAGCTTCATCAGATAGCTTTTGCCCTGACCGGAGTTGCCGAGTATGAGGATATTGGCAGAGGTCTTGTCCTCATCGCGCTGGTCGAAATCGACGAGGATGTTGCTGCCGGAC
>ERZ779876.160-NODE-160-length-82179-cov-5.663801_pt1 | contig 82179 bp, 57 predicted proteins | sample MGYA00511068_ERZ779876 | MGnify/ENA primary metagenome ERZ779876 (study PRJEB29588, sample SAMEA1970858) | human gut metagenome | biome: human gut; feature: human-associated habitat; material: faeces | place: Denmark | collected 2008/2010 ...
TCGAACCAGCGACCACACGCCCCCCAGACGCGTACTCTAACCGGGCTGAGCTACATCCCGCTTTTATTTTACGGGTGCAAAGGTAGTTTTTTTCCGTTAAATGCCAAAACTTTCACGATAAAAATCAAGAGACTCCAAGATTTTTTCCTTGGTGACCGATTGGTTGATACGGACATCCCCTACATTTTTCAGTAAAGTGAAGTTGATGATACCGCCCTCATTCTTTTTATCATGTGTCATTAACTCATATAAGGTATCGTAGTCCGTGCAGTCAAAGAAGAGCGCCGGATAATACTCTTTTATATAATAAACGACTTGACTCAATTTCTCCATCGGGAAGCCACACAGCTTATGCGAGAGGTAAAGCTCGCTCACGATACCCGCCGCTACCGCATGACCATGCAAGATCGGACGCATTTTCAGGAAAGACAAGCTCTCGAAAGCGTGGCCGATCGTATGACCGAAATTCAATGCCTTACGAATACCTTGTTCCTTGGGATCTTCCTCTACGATCCGCTCTTTCACGGCGACCGACTGGCCTACCAAACTATTCAAATACGAATAATTCATGGTGTCGATATCAAAAAGCATGACAGACGCATAATTCTCCATCGAACTAATCAACCCGTGCTTGATCATCTCCGCATAACCGGAAAGGATATTATCGCGATCCAACGTGCGCAAAAAATCGCAATCGATGAATACACACAAGGGGGGATAAAAAGAACCGACCTCGTTCTTCAACCCATTGAAGTTTATACCCGTCTTACCGCCAACCGCAGCATCGACGGACGCCATCAAGGTCGTAGGGATATTGATCGTACGGATGCCCCGCTTGAAAGTAGCGCCGGCAAAACCACCCATATCCGTAATCATACCGCCGCCCAAATTCACCAGCAAGGAGTTACGGGAAGCCCCCTCATTCGACAAAGCTGTCCATATCTGGGCTAATGAGACAAAACCCTTATTCATATCACCCGCTTCCATCACGAGAATCGGCGCCTTTTGAAAGGCCGGTATATCCTCTACCAAGGGAAAACATTTCTCTTTGGTATTCGTATCCATAAGGATGAACAACTTATCGTATTTTAGAGAGGAGAGAAAATCTTGCAGTTCCGATTTCAGGTCCTTGCAAATAACCACTTTTTGCTCTGACATATCTTTTTTATTTAAAACCTTAGACCACAAAGGTAAAACATGTATTCCGATTATCAAAACGACATAAAAAAATTCCTTCGGATGGAATTCTTATTCGATCCGAAGGAATCTATCATTAAGTCCGAAAGAAAAGTCAATTTCTTCCGAACCGATTTTACTGTACTCCAACAGCCTCTTTCACAGCGCCAACCGCAATGGAAAGGCCCTCCATGTTCTTACCGCCGGCCGTAGCGAAATGGGGTTGTCCACCACCACCGCCTTGGATATGCTTAGCGGCCTCTTTTACGATCTTACCGGCATGCAAGCCCTCTTTCACCAAATCATCGCTTAACATAAGCATGAGCGTGCATTTGTTATCGTCTATGATACCGGCAACAAAGACAAAGCTATCGGTTGTCTCCGCCTTGATCTGGAAAGCCACGTTCTTCATAGCGTCCGCATTTGCCTTACCAACGAACTGCATAACCTTGATACCATTGCTCTCCGAAGCTTTCGCCACGATCTCCTCTTTCAAACGCATAGACTTCTCACGGATATAATCCTCGATCTGTTTCTTCATCTCGGCGTTCTCCTCGATAGACTTTTTCATCGCTTGCGCCAAATTCGGCATATGGTTCATCAACGCACGCAACTCACGGATCAGATCTTGCTGGGCATATACGAATTGCTCGGCGCCCTCGGCCGTAACCGCCTCTATACGACGGACTCCTGCGGCGATAGAGCTCTCTCCTATCACGCGCAAAGAACCGATCATACCGGTTGCCGGGATATGCGTACCACCACATAGCTCCACGGAGCTTCCGTATTTCACGACACGTACCTCATCGCCATATTTCTCACCGAACAAAGCCATAGCCCCTAGCGCCTTTGCTTCGGCGATCGGCATATTGCGATGCTCTTCCAACGGGAAGTTCGCACGGATCTTCTCTCCAACCAATATTTCCACCTTACGGATTTCCTCGTCCGTCACTTTTTGGAAATGAGAGAAGTCGAAACGTAAAGAATCAGGCGAAACATACGAACCTTTCTGCTCTACGTGCGTACCTAATACCTCACGCAACGCCTCATGCAAAAGGTGCGTGGCAGAGTGGTTACACTCACACTGGATACGCTTTTTCTCGTTGATCTTCGCAGTAAAAGTAGCTGTCACATCTTTCGGGAGTTTCGCTACCAAATGAACCGGCAAGTTATTCTCACGTTTCGTATCGATCACGTCGATCTTCTCGTCGTCGGCGATCAACCAACCCGTATCACCGACCTGTCCACCCATTTCCGCATAGAACGGGGTTTGATCCAGAACGATCTGGTATAATACTTTATTCTTTTGTTTGATCTGGCGATAACGCAAGATCTCTGCCTCGCATTCGAACAAATCATAACCCACGAACTTACATTCACCCTCTTTCAGCGTGATCCAGTCGCCTGTCTCGATAGCGGCGGCGTTACGGGCACGCTCTTTCTGCTTCTGCATAGCCTTATTGAAGGCCTCGATATCGGCTTCCATGCCGTTCTCACGAAGAATCAATTCCGTCAAGTCCAACGGGAATCCGTAGGTATCATATAATGTAAAGGCATCTACGCCATTCAAGACTGTCTTGCCCGCAGCCTTCGTCTCCTCCATTTTCTTATCCAGCAAACGGATACCGGTTTCCAAGGTACGAAGGAAAGATTCTTCCTCCTCCTTGATAACCTTCTCAATCAAGGTTTTCTGAGCGATCAATTCCGGATAAGCGTCGCCCATCGTCTCGATCAATACGGGCAAAAGCTTATACATAAACGCTTCCTTGCGATCCAAGAACGTATAACCGTAACGAACGGCACGCCGCAAGATACGACGGATTACATAACCGGCCTTAGCGTTGGAAGGCAACTGTCCGTCCGTGATAGCGAAAGCGATCGTACGGATGTGGTCGGCAATCACACGCATGGCGATGTCTTGCTGTTTATCCGTACCGTAAGTCGTACCCGCCATTCCCGCGATTACCTTGATAATCGGTTGGAATACGTCCGTATCATAATTTGAGGTCTTACCCTGCAATGCCATACACAGACGCTCGAATCCCATACCGGTATCGATCACCTTAGCCGGCAGCGGTTCCAAAGAACCATCGGCCTTACGGTTGAATTGCATAAATACAAGATTCCAGATCTCGATTACCTGCGGATGATCCTTATTTACCATATCGGCGCCGCTGACCGCCGCACGCTCCTCGTCCGAACGAAGGTCGATATGGATCTCGGAACAGGGACCGCAAGGACCCGTATCCCCCATTTCCCAGAAGTTATCATGTTTGTTACCGTTCAGAATATGATCTTTCGGTAAATATTGCTCCCAATAACCAGCAGCTTCGTTATCACGATCTAAGCCTTCAGCGGGGCTTCCCTCGAATACGGTGGCATATAAACGCTCCGGATTCAGCTTCAATACCTCTACCAAGTATTCCCAAGCCCAGTTGATCGCCTCTTTCTTAAAATAATCTCCGAACGACCAGTTTCCGAGCATCTCAAACATCGTATGATGATAGGTATCATGTCCTACCTCCTCTAAATCGTTATGCTTACCGCTAACACGAAGACATTTCTGAGAGTCCGCGACACGAGGATACTTACGGGGCACGTTGCCCAAGATAATATCTTTAAACTGATTCATTCCCGCGTTCGTAAACATCAACGTGGGGTCACCCTTCACCACCATTGGAGCGGAAGGCACGATCTGGTGTTCCTTAGAAGCGAAGAATTGCTTGAAGGATTCACGGATTTCTTTTGCTGTCAACATAATCTATTTATATAGTTCTCGTTAATATTCTGAAAAACAATTTGCAAAAGTACTGCAAATTATTATTTTTGCGTGCATTCAGATAACAAAAAATGTAGATGAAACTCTTTAAAAGTCGCAAAACATACTATTTATACAATCCGAACACTCTCAATTATGAGCGTGTATACCCATCTAGCAAAGACCGGCTGTTCACCGTTCTCCGCCATTTAAGCACCGGAATAGCGTTCGGCGTAGCCACTTTTTTCGTCATGATGCATTTGGTGGACTCTCCGATGGAATCTCAGTTACGTAAGGAGAACCGCCTATTGCAAACTCAATACGAGGTGCTTTCCCTTCGCTTAAATAACGCGTTAGACGTATTGGATGATATCCAACAGCGTGACGAGAATCTGTACCGGGCGATCTTCCAAGCCGAGTCCATCCCCGAGTCCGTTCGGAAAGCCGGGTTTGGAGGGACAAACCGTTACGAGCATTTGATGAGCCTGTCCAATCCGGAGCTTGTTGTCTCCACGACCCAAAAGATGGATATGCTACGTAAGCAATTATATATCCAATCCAATTCCTTGGAAGAACTGATCTCCCTAGGAAAGAACCAAGAAGAGAGAAGTAAATGTATCCCGGCGATCCAGCCGATTTCCAATAAGGATCTGCGTCGTACCGCTTCCGGCTATGGCGTACGTATCGACCCGATTTACCGTACACCTCGTTTCCATTCCGGAATGGATTTCTCGGCTAAAGTGGGAACGGAGATCTACGCGACAGGTAATGGCGTTGTCACTTTCGCCGCTTGGAAACAGGGATACGGAAATTGTTTGATTATCGATCATGGCTACGGCTATCAGACTTTATACGGTCATATGAGTAAGTTCAAGAAACGTGTCGGACAAAAGGTTACTCGTGGAGAGGTGATTGGCGAGGTTGGAAATACCGGGAAATCTACCGGCCCTCACTTGCATTATGAGGTAATCGTACGAGGGAAGTATGATAACCCATCTAAATACTATTACATGGATCTCTCACCTGAGGAATACGACCGTATGATCCAGATTGCCGAGAATCATGGTCAGGTTATGGATTAAACTTCATTAGCAGTATGAGTCTAAAAAAGAATAAAGATCTCAAGCTCTATTTTTCCATCAGCGAGGTGGCGCAGATGTTCGACGTGAACGAGTCCACCCTTCGCTTTTGGGAGAAGGAGTTCGATATCATCAATCCAAGGAAGACGAGCAAAGGTACCCGTTTTTACAAGCAGGAGGATATCGACGCGGTACGCCTCATCTACCATCTGGTTAAAGAGAGAGGGATGACCTTGGCCGGCGCACGGCAAAAACTGAAGGACAATAAAGAGACGACGATCCGGCAAGAAGAGATCGTAAACCGCCTGAAACAGATCAAAGAAGAGCTGTTAGCTATGAAAGACGCATTCGATGCTTTTGCCCCGAAAGTGTGATTATTCTGTTGATAAAACCAGAACAAAACCGTACCTTCGTCCCCAATTAAATAAAACATAAGCAAATAAAATACAAGACATGGAAATTACAGGAAAAATTATTCAAGTCCTACCGGAAGTAGGCGGTGTCAGCAAAGCCGGAAACGAATGGAAAAAACAAGAGTACGTATTAGAGACACACGATCAATATCCCAAGAAAGTATGCTTCCAGATATTCGGAGCGGATAAGATCGCTCAAGCGGCCATTCAGCCGGGCGAGGAATTGACAGTCTCTTTCGACATTGACAGCCGTGAGTACCAAGGCCGCTGGTTCACCAGTATCAACGCATGGAAAGTAGACCGTCCGATGGCGGCAGCTCCTCAAGCCGCTCCGATGGGAGTAACTCCGGATAATTTCGCTCCGGCTTCCGCTCCTACGGCTCCAGCCTCATCCGCTCCTGATTTCGGACCGGCCAATCCAATCGATGATTTGCCATTCTAAAGACTAATGGATATCGTATTACTAATTGGCGGTTTACTACTAATTTTAGTCGGGGTTAACGCCTTGACAGATGGTGCCGCCTCGGTAGCCAAACGCTTCAATATTTCCAGCTTAGTAATCGGGCTAACTATTGTGGCGTTTGGGACTTCCGCACCGGAATTAACGGTCAGTGTCGTATCCGCCTTGAAAGGAAGCTCGGATATCGCTATTGGTAATGTAGTAGGAAGCAATATATTTAACGCCTTGATGATTGTCGGCTGTACGGCCGCTATCGTACCGATCAGCGTCACGAAAGGTACGTTGAGCAAAGAGATCCCTCTTTGCGTGCTTGCCTCAATCGTATTATTTATTTGTGCGAATGACGTTTTGATCAACGGCGCATCGCACAATAGTATCAGTAGTAGCGATGGAATGTTACTATTATGCTTCTTCGCCATTTTCCTTGGCTATACATTCGCGATCGCACATAATAGAGAGGAAAATGGAGAGAGCACGATTAAAATAATGCCCATTTGGAAAGCGAGTTTATTCATCATTGGTGGATTGGCTGGTTTGATTTACGGAGGACAATTTTTCGTGGATGGAGCTTCTGGTATCGCCCGTGGACTGGGTGTCAGCGAATCTATTATCGGTTTGACTTTAGTGGCCGGAGGAACCTCTCTTCCTGAGTTAGCGACTTCCGTCGTGGCCGCATTAAAGAAGAACCCGGAGATGGCGATCGGAAATGTTATCGGTTCCAACCTCTTCAATATATTCTTCGTATTAGGTTGTAGCGCGACAATCACGCCGATGAACATACAAGGCATTACCAATCTGGATTTGGGCGTCATGATCGGTTCATGCGTATTGCTTTATATTTTTGGCCTTTTCTTCAAGAAACGGACCATCACTAGGCCGGAGGGAATCCTATTGATCGCTTGTTATATAGCTTATATAACTTATTTGATTGTCGGCTGATAAAGCTTTTATAAAACAAAAGTGTAGCGAAGTGCTACACTTTTGTTTTATAGCAGAAAGGAAGTGCCGGTACAACGTCCGAACAACGTCTGAAGTTTCCGGCAAGCTCCTCCCCTACTTTTCAATACTAAACTTAATTTACTCCCAGCCTGGGGTAGTCTGTTTCAAGACAGGACTTGCATTCAACTGGTTCTGCGGGATCGGGAAATAAGTATATTCCTTATCGGAAGGATCTTTCTCCTTATTCCACCAAGCCTCACCGAACTTACCCCAACGGATCAAGTCCACGCGACGGCGACGCTCGCCCAAGAACTCGCGTCCCCACTCATCCAAGAATTCCGCATCGGTCAGTTTGGCAGGATTAGCTACATAACTGTACTTGCTCCATTCCTCGGTGGGATAGTTTCTAATGCGCACATAATCCAGTAATTCAGCGGCTTTCGCCTTATTTCCTTCTCTGTAATAACATTCAGCCAAGGAGTAGTAGATCTCGGCCAAACGCATCTCCGGCGTGGATTGAGAACGGAATAACCCGTCGTGATCTGGCAAATAAGGGAATTTGTTGAAACGGATACCGGAATTCTCCTCACCGGTCGTAACCTGCGACTTCTTAGCGATCACATCCGCGTCATTGCAAATGAAATAACCACGCTCGGCCACCTCCTTCATGTAAGTGATAAAACGAGCCTTATAAGCCTCATCGCTCTCACCGTCTTTCTTCTTCAACTCTGCTTGCTCGGAGAAACGACCGACTTGGTCTACGAATACCAAAGGAACACCGGCATATTCCTCAGAGCCGTTCACGTACTGATCCGTGAAACCATATTGTTTGGACTTGTCGTACTGCATTTGCATGCCTTGCAAGAAGAAGCCCTCATAACCGCCATTTGCATCGGTGGTATGGAACGGAATCACGCGGTAATCACACTTAGCGTATTTTTCGAACGGATTACCCAACCCGCTGGCGAATTGGTACACGTTTCCTTGGAAATCGCGGGAAGGTTGCAAGTGAATACCGTTGTTACCTCCTCCATCGCTACCTATCGTCTGAGCTGCGGAATAGTGCATTCCGTCTGCCCACATCGTCTGTTGCTCCAAACGACCGCGCTCGTGCCAGAACTCAAACAAGTTCTCAGGAGACTGGTAGCCATTGATACCCGAACGGAACGGATCACGGTAATCAGACTGATTGATGCTATAGGATCCATACACGCCATTGATGATATCCTGCGCATACTTCTTACAGTCGGCCATACGATCCTCTCCAACCCAAACCTTCGCGTTCAAGTACAAGCGAACTAGCAAACCTGCCGCAGGGCCTTGCGTCCAACGACCGATACGTTTCTCCTTAGGTAAGGAAGGAAGCGCATCCTTCAATTCAGACTCGATAAAATTGAACACATCCTTAGCCGGGCTTTGCGCAACGATCTCCTCCGCACCCTGCTGCTCAGTAGCGATAGGCACCTCGCGGAAGAAATCCAGCAAGAACATGTAGTACCAAGCCCGCAACACACGTAAATCACTGAAATAAGCGGCTTTCTCCTCATCGGTCACACCGATCGAACTGAAATCTAACGTATTGAAGTCGCGCAATACGGTATTCACCTGGCTGATACACTGGTACGACTGTACCCACCCTCCATTGATCTGCGCCTGGATATAATTCCATTTGTGCTCATGCAAACGAATCCACATACCATCGTCATACCCATGGCGACCCTTTTGCGTCCATACGAAATGATCAGCGGTAAGCTCCTGTAATTTCCAGATGTCACCACGCCATGTCACGTTATCACTATGTTCAAAGCATCGCACCACGGCCGCCTCTACCGAAGCCTTATCCGTATAATAGTTGTCTTTCGTCAAGTCCGAATATATCGTCTCGGTCAAGTCCGTGCAAGATGTCATCGCCAACAGCCCCAATGCACCTACCGTACCGCATACTATAGATTTGATTCTTTTCATGTCTATTTCTTTGATTAAGATTAATAAGTAATTTGTACACCAAACGTCAGGCTACGTGCGGTCGGATATACATCCATGCCACCAATGCCCGGCCACAAACCGGTTGTCGTTACGGTCGTAGGATCCACGCCCGAATACTTCGTCAGCGTAAATACGTTCTTCAAGGTTCCATACACACGCAAGCTTGAGATCCATTTCGTATTCAACTTCGGTGTCCATCCCACCGTGATGTTATCCAGGCGCAAATAGTTGCCATTCTGCAAGAAGTAGTCGCAAATCACTTTGGGACCCTTAATATGGGCGTTCTCCTCGTAAGCGGAAGAAAGCTTATTGTCACCCGCAACCACTTGCAAACCGTAATACATTTCATATTGGTTCATCACCTTGTATCCAAAACGTCCGCGGAAGAACAAAGAAAGGTCGAAATTCTTATACGTGAAGGTATTGCCCCACGACAACTCCCATTTGGGCACACCCGTACCGTCCAGATACACCTTATCTTTCTCATCACCATCCGAGCCGAGTTTCGTATCTCCGCCGATCTCTCCACCTTTCCAGATCAAGATATTGCCAGCATCATCCACACCTGCGTAGCGGAAGCCATAGAAAGAACCGATAGGCGTGTCATCCTGCAAGCGCTGGGCTGATCCTGGGTTCCCCGGAGATGGGAAACCTTCGCCCTCGATGAAACCTAACTGATATTTTTCATTCGAGAATGATTTCAGTTTTGAGGTCGTATAAGACAACATCACGTTCGTGGAATAAGAGAAATCCTCTGTCCGCACGGCATCCCAATTCGCCTGGAACTCGAAGCCCTTGGAGGTAGTTGTTCCCACGTTGGCCACGATAGACTCGTGCAAATAAGGGGGCAGGGGCACCTTGTAATCACCGATCACGTCTTTACCGTCGCGGATAAAGAAGTCCAAGCTACCAGACAAGCGAGATTCGAACAAGGTATAGTCGATACCCAAGTTGTAAGAGATCTGCTTCTCCCAAGCCAAGTCATAGTTCGGGTTATTGCCCGGTCCATACCCCTGCAACCAGCCGAACTGATCGCTATAGTACTCTCCATATCCGGAGTACTTGGCCAATGAGATATAGCGGTCGAAACCGGAACGCCCGGTCACACCGTAAGAGAAGCGAAGCTTCAAGTCGTCTACCATTCCACTATTCTCGAACACGGGCAGCTTGGACATGCGCCATGCGGCGGAAGCCGCCGGGAAAGTACCCCACTTATGATCCACGCCAAACTTGGAATTACCCTCATGGCGCAATGATCCCGTGAACAAGAAAATGTCGTTCCAGTTATAATTGATACGGCCCAAGAAAGCGATGGTCTTCTCCTGCGTCTTTTGCGATTCCATGCCAAGACGACCGCTTACCTTCTCATAATCGCCACCTTGCAAATAATTAGTCATGAACGCATCTGAGGGAAAGTTACGGTTGTTGGCCATCAATTTCTCGTAATTAAACTCTTGGTAAGAGTAACCGGCCATGATCTTGAAGTCGTGCACCTCGTTGATCTTAAAGTTGTAGTTACCCAACCACTCCAACGTCCAGTCCGTCCAGTTCTCTTGCGTGATCTTCGCCCAGCCATTGTATCCGCCATCGATACACTCGCGGAATGTCTTGAACTTATAGTCTTGCTCTTTCTTGCTATGCCCTTGGCGACCGAGTTTCAGCTCCGTGCTCAAGTTATCCAAGATATTCAACTTTGCGTTCAAGTCGATGATCGAGTATTCCTGCAAAGCTCCGCGGTCACGCTCGGTCAAGTTCTTCACCGGATTATAAGAATAACTGTTGCCCTTGAAAGCGTCCATCTCGTCTACGCTATAGGTAGGATTCAACTGGACCGCCTGCTTGAAAGAGCCATAATCCGTATAATCCTCATCGGCCACACGGTACGAGAAGTTTCCGCCTACTTCCAGCAAGCCTTCCAACGTAGTCTGCTTGAAACTACCGCGCAAGCCATATTCCTTACGATTAGAAGCGATATCGAGTCCCCCTTTCTGACGATAGTTGGCAGAAACACGGAAGATCGTGCTCTCGCTACCTCCGGATAAAGAGATATTATGGTTATGTCCGAAGTTATCCTTGTTCAGCACCTCATCGTACCAATTCGTACGATACCCATAATCCTTCGCACCGGTCACCTTCTCCAAATACTCATCCGCATCCAAGATATCCGGCCGGCTTGCCACGAAATCATGCTCTACGTATCCATCATACGTGATAGTAGTCTTACCTGCCTTACCCTGTTTAGTGGTCACCAAGATAACACCATTGGCACCGCGAGAACCATAGATGGCAGCGGCAGAACCATCTTTCAATACCGTGATCGACTCGATATCTGCCTGTGCGATGTTACGAAGGTCGCCGCCGGGCATACCGTCAATTACGACTAACGGGCTATTACCCGCTTTCAAGGAAGAAGCACCGCGCACTTGGATACTAGAGCTGGAGTTCGGGTCGGCAGCGGCCGCACTGTTTACCGATACACCGGCCACCTTACCATCGATCATCTGCATCGCATCATTCACGGCACCCGCCAAGAAATCCTTGCTTTTCACACTGGTCACAGCAGTAGTCAAGTCCTTTTTCACGGACGAGCCATAACCGACAACCACAACCTCATCCAAAGTTTCGGAATCTTCCTCTAGCGTTATATTGAAAGAAGACTTACTTCCTACCGGAATCTCTTGCGTCTTGAAACCAATATAAGAGATTTGCAGGATAGCAGCACTAGGTACATTCTCGATCTTGAAAGCACCATCAAAGTCGGTAATGCTACCCACGTTCGCCCCCTTCACAACTACGTTAGCGCCAATAATCGGCTCACCAGACTTGTCGGCGACTACTCCGGAAACACTTTTACTCTGCTGAGCGACATTCACTACCGGCAACACATTAGTCTCGTTTGCTCCCATAGCCGCCAAATCTGTCGTAGAGAACGCGGACACCAGCAAACTAAGTGCAGAAAATCTCGCTATATTCCTTAAAGAAAATAGTTTAGATATTTTATTCATATTGATAATAATAGTTTGTTGAATTAATTATTCACGAAATAAGGTTACACATTTCACAGGTATTAATCACATTCTTGTCTGATTCTTCATAGGCATACATTTAAATTAACATTAATCTCATTGATAAAAACACTATACATTAATAAATATGTATTAGGAAGGCAAGTTCCCGTGGAACTATAGAAGTTGAAAGTAATAGGAGTAAGTAAAATCCTTTATAAGAAACGTAATGCGGCTTAATAACGCTCTACTCCTGTATGAATTCTTACTTGGTAGCGTATAGATTCTTGTTCGCATGCCGTATAATTCCATAAACCACGGCGTGGTCTGTACAGATCACATCATGGAATATACAGATCGCGACTTGGTTTGTACATCCCACGGCGATCATTAAGGAATAGATCAAGTGACAAGTAGGTTTGTATATAGCGAAAAAAATGTTTATTACTGGATGATATGAACAATTATACCTAAAGCTATTGGGTAACCTATATCAAGCAAGAGAGGCTCGACCTAAACAGGATGGAGGAATAGTCGGAGTAAATAATTTGATGTATTTGTCCTAAGTCATGTATAATGTTTAAAAAAATAATATTACATTTGTATCGTAATCGGTTGGCATATGAGTGTGTGTGCGTAAACGATAAACGTTTACTATAGTTCCACGGGAACTATAGTAAACAATGCTCCCTACTTATCCTACACTTAATCCGCTACACGTCCGACAGATTTAATATTCTGTATCTTCGACAAAGTCACGCACATTTTCTGGATATCTTCTACGTCATGAACTTTCATCTTTATCTTACCTTCGAACACGCCGTCTTTCGCCTCGATCAGCAAGCGCATGATGTTCACGTTGAAATCCTCGGAAATCGTTTTCGTGATCGTATTCAATACGCCTATCGAGTCTATACCTTTCACCTCTAGCGTGGCCTCAAAAGAAGCGTTCATATGGCTGCTCCAAACCGTATTCAAGATACGTTCGCCAAAGCTACTTTTCAAGCGCATGGCGATCGGGCAGGAACGTTTATGAACTACTACATTTCCATCATCATTGATAAAACCTAAAGAGTCATCTCCCGGAATCGGCTTACAACATTCGGCAATTACATAATTACGCTCAAAAGCCTCCTCTTTCAATAAATAAGGCTTTTTCTTATCATATTTAGGCTTCTCTTTCTTGGCTTCCTCCTCTTCGGGTTGTTTCACCTTCTTGGAAGCGACACCCAACGCCTGTTTCACATACTTAAACAAGACATTATCCGTCTTCTCCTTCAACAGCTTCTTTAAATTCTCGGGCAAAACCACATCCCCCTTCTCTACCGCATAAAAGAATTCCTCGCGTTTCGAGAATCCAAAGTACATGCCTAATTTATCCAGATTGGATGTACTCGCCTCAAGCTCCGAACGCTTGAAGGCATCAAGAACTTTTATCTCTCCATACTTAGCGACCTCTTTACGGACACGCTTTAATACGGCATCAATCTTCGCACGAGCCTTAGCGGTAGTCACGAAGTTCAACCACTCCGGTTGCGGCTCCTGAGAACGGGAAGTCAAGACCTCCACCTGATCTCCACTGGACAGCGGATGACTCAATGGCACCAAACGATGGTTTACCTTAGCGCCAATACATTTATTACCGATATCGGAGTGAAGCGCATAAGCGAAATCCAAGGCGGTAGCCCCTTGGGGCAATGTCTTTATATCTCCTTTCGGAGTGAAAACAAATATCTCGGAAGTAAATAAGTTCAGTTTGATCGTATCCAAGAAATCCAGCGCATTCGGGTCCGGACTCTCCAAGATCTCGGTAATGGTTTGTATCCATTTATCCAATTCCGTATCCTCCTCCACGTTGGATTCCTTGTATTTCCAATGGGCAGCGAAGCCTTTCTCTGCGATATCATCCATACGGCGGCTACGGATCTGGATCTCTACCCATTGTCCATCCGGTCCCATAACGGTCAGATGAAGCGCTTGATAACCGTTCGCTTTCGGACGGCTCACCCAATCACGGATACGGTCGGGACGAATCCGGTAAATATCCGTAATAGCCGAGTAGATATCCCAACATTGGTTTTTCTCGTCCACACCGGGAAGCGGGTCAAAAATAATGCGGACCGCATAAATATCATAAATATCCTCGAAAGCGACACCCTTGCTTTCCATCTTATTCCAAATGGAATAGACCGATTTCACACGGGCACGCATCTCATACTGAAGTCCCATCGATTTCAGCTTCTCGTCCACAGGGGCGGCGAAACGCTCGAATAATTTATTACGGCTCTCTTCTGTCGCTTTCAACTTAGCGCTGATGAAGTCATATTCTTGCGGATGCTCATATTTAAAACTCAAATCCTCCAGTTCCGTCTTGATCGAGAAGAGACCCAGACGATGCGCCAGAGGAGCATACAGATAAAGAGTCTCACCCGCGATCTTAAATTGCTTGGCGGGAAGCATGGAACCCAAAGTCCTCATATTATGAAGACGGTCTGCGATCTTGATTAGAATCACCCGTATATCGTCACTCATAGTCAGCAGCAACTTACGGAAGTTCTCGGCTTGAGCCGAGGCCTGTTCCCCAAAAATGCCACCGGATATCTTCGTCAAGCCATCCACGATCTGGGCGATCTTGTCTCCGAACATATCCCGGATATCCTCCACCGTATACTCGGTATCTTCCACGACATCATGCAATAACGCAGAGCAAATAGAGGTAGAGCCCAAACCCATCTCCCGGCATACGATACGAGCCACGGCGATAGGATGCATTATATAAGGTTCGCCGGAACGCCGTTTCACTCCGGCGTGCGCTTGATTGGCGAAATTAAAAGCTTTCGTGATTCGTTCGACCTTACGGCGGTGGTTTGACTTCAAATAATCGTTCAACAACGCATTGAACCCATCTTGTATCATCTGTTCGTCCGCAGAGAGAACGGACGCAGCCTCGCCCGTTTCTTTTATATCTTTTGTGTCCTTTGTATCGTCCATGGTTTTACACCTCCCATTTTTATACTGTATAGCCACAAATATATACAAATATTTGGAAGGAAACCCTAACAAAAGACAAAAATAGAATATCTACTGCTTAAATATGGATCCCATAGTCGTGTTTAACCTCGTCCATGACAAAAGTACTTCTCAACGAGCCCAAACTATCGATCGTTCCTAACACATTTAAAATAAACTCTTGATAATATTTCATATTGGGAGCGTGTATCTTCAATAAGTAATCATAATCGCCTGAAATATTATAGCACTCCGTTACCTCGGGGATTTCTTGGATAATCCGGGTAAACTCAAAAGCTATATCCTTATTCAGCCGAACCAATTTCACGCTACAAAAGACAACAAAGCCTTGATTCAGCTTCTCCGCATCTAGTACCGCTATATACTTCTTTATATATCCACTATTCTCAAGACGTTTTAAACGCTCGAACACCGGGGTTGACGAGAGACTGACCCTTGCCGCCAACTCTTTCGTAGTCAACCGGGCATTATCTTGTAACGTTCGGAGGATTTGCAGATCCACCTTGTCTAACTTATCTGAAACATTCATAAGAAAAAAATTCTATCGGATTGATTCCCCAGCGTCCTTCGCCGAAGATGTATTCTATTTATAGCCCTAAAAATAGTATTATTTTCTATATTCTCAACGAATCTTGTCCAAAAAGCACACACATCATACATTTGCCAACAGAATAAGAACTAAATAAACAAGATGACTATGGCAACAAAGAAGTTACATTTCGAGACATTACAACTTCATGTAGGACAAGAACAACCGGATCCCGCAACCGACGCACGTGCGGTACCCATTTATCAAACAACTTCCTATGTATTCCATAACGCACAACATGCGGCAGACCGTTTCGGCCTACGTGACGCAGGGAATATTTACGGACGTTTGACAAACTCCACGCAAGGCGTTTTCGAGGCACGTGTAGCTGCCTTAGAAGGAGGTGTGGCAGGTTTGGCCGTGGCTTCAGGAGCAGCGGCTGTCACCTATGCATTACAGAACATAGTGAGGGCAGGAGATCATATTATCGCAGCCGATAATTTATATGGCGGTTCCTTCAACCTGATCACCCATACACTGGCCTCCCAAGGCATTACTAATACGATTATCAATGTAAATGACCTAAACGCATTAGAAGCAGCCATCCGGGAAAACACGAAAGCCATTTATGTAGAGACATTCGGGAATCCTAACTCTGACGTAACGAATCTGGATGCGGTAGCGGAAGTCGCTCACCGATACCATGTTCCATTAATCGTAGACAATACGTTCGGAACCCCCTACTTGATTCGTCCGATCGAACATGGAGCTGACATCGTCATCCATTCCGCCACAAAGTTCATAGGGGGACACGGCAGTAGCCTAGGAGGTGTAATTGTAGATGGAGGTACTTTCGACTGGAAGGCGAATGCCGATAAGTTTCCTACATTAGCCAAACCAGACCCAAGTTATCATGGAGCCATATTTGCGGACGTAGCAGGTTCCGCCGCCTTTGTCACCCGTATCCGTGCGGTCATTCTTCGCGACACCGGGGCAACGATCTCTCCTTTCAATGCTTTTATATTGTTGCAAGGATTAGAGACCTTATCCCTACGCGTGGAGCGCCATGTAGCAAACGCATTGAAAGTCGTGGATTATTTATCAAAACATCCGAAAGTAGAAAAAGTGAATCATCCATCACTTCCTACCCATCCGGACCATGAACTTTACAATAAATATTTCCCGAATGGTGCCGGCAGTATCTTCACCTTCGAGATCAAAGGCGGGCAGGAAGCCGCTTGGAAATTCATCGACTCACTGGAGATCTTTTCCCTACTAGCGAATGTCGCCGATGTAAAGAGCCTTGTCATTCATCCATACACGACCACTCATTCCCAAATGAGCCCGGAAGAACTTGCCCAACAGCACATAACACCATCCACCGTACGCTTGAGCATCGGAACCGAATATATAGATGATATTATAGATGATCTGGATCAAGCTTTCGCTAAAATCTGATAGCGCACTTCCAAAAGGAAAAGGACAGAAGCAAAGAAGGCGATCCCTGTTCGACACAAGGATCGCCTTTCTAATCAACATCACATCGAGCCAAGGTTACACTCATTTATTCTCAGCCAAATAGATATCCGTAAATGTCACAGCTCCGGTTAATCGGTTATTGTTGTTAGTTACATTTAACAATATGACATACTTGCGATACTGATCGGCAGTCAACGCCTCTTTCATCAGCTTCAAATTGCCGTACACGGCTTTTTGCAATCGTTCATCCTGACGCTTCAGGTCTTTGCTCAAACTCTTTCTTTGTTCTTGTACAAAATAATCATTAATGTTAAGTACCTCCTCCATTTGGTAAGGAGCCAATCCTAGATAAGAACTCAATCGGCTAAACTCTACCGCAAACGGTTCTTTATTCCCATATTCATTCACACATTGCGCTTTCGCAAAATTCATTGTAGCACTCATTCCCAAAACCGCTACCGCCATAATTAACTTTCTCATAATACCTACAATTTACCTATTACAAAACCATTTACAAAACAAACACTCATTTTAGAGAAGATAGCCTAAACATTCTTTTGTTTCGGACTAATCCTTTTTTACAAACCTATTAACCTATCTAATGTGTATGATAAAACTCGGATTAACATCAAAATTTCAACTTACATCTTATTGATGTATCTCCTTGTTTATATTGCAAAGATGAAGAATTATCGGATAGGAAGTTTCCGATTGTTGACGAAAAGGAAAAAATGGGGATTGAACACGAAAAGGGCAAAAAAATACCGGCTTTAAGAGAACCGGCATTTCTATTTAATTATTATTCCAGACTTACTATCCAAGACTTAAACTCGGATGCCTTATTTTTACTAATATATATACGCTCAGGCACTTCTATATCCAAAGTAACGAGCAAACGGCTATCAAACCAAATTGTTATGTCCTTCACGCTATCACGAGAAATGATGAATTGTTTATTCGCACGGATAAAATCAGCAGGACTTAAAGAAGAAATTATCTGTTCCAATGTTTTAGCATATGGATACGAATTACCAGTCTTTAAATAAACATATGTACTCTTATCAGCCGTATAGAAACAAGACACATCTTTCAAGCTAATAGGCAACAATTTATCCTTAACAGGAATCAGTAGTTTATCCTTGTATTTAGGAGTAGTAGACAACTGTGTTAATTGGGATAAATAATGGATGATATCTTGATGATTCCATCGGCTAAACTTATCTAAGGCCCGTTTCAATTCTTCCGGCTTAATCGGCTTCAAGATATAGTCTATGCTGTTTACTTTGAAAGCGTCGATCGCATATTGATCGTACGCCGTAGTAAAGATAATCGGTGCCTCCACCTCTATCTGGTCAAAAATAGCGAAAGCGGAACCGTCCGATAAATGAATATCCATAAAAATCAAATCCGGCCTCGGATTGGCTTGCAGCCAACGTACCGTTTGCCGGACACTCTCCGTATTTCCCATGATCTCAATCGTGGGATCTATTGTAACCAACATATCCGCTAAGTTCTCATAGGCGGCGGTCTCGTCCTCTACGATCAGTATTCTCATATAGCATCATTTTAGGGGTAGGTATACCTGAAACTCATCCTCATCAGATTCTACCCGTATTTGTTTATTCATTAATAGCAAGAAACGATTCTCCAGATTCTTAAGCCCGGTTCCATTCGTATCCGGTAAGGTCAATTTCGGATAGATTGGATTAGAAACAACCAGTTCCATTCGCTCGTTCAGCCGGATCAAGATATCCATCCGGTGCTCGCTGTCTATAATATTATGTACCGTCACGTTCTCTACCAACGGAAGCAAAGATAATACGGGAATTCGCAAGTTCCGCTTATCTTCGGGAACTTCGATCGTAAAAGTAAGCTTATTGGCGAAACGGACTACCATTACATGCTGAAAAGCCTCTATAAACGCAAGCTCCTCCGACAGTGGTACCAAATTCTTTTTATCACTCTGAAGGATATAACGGAATATATCGGACAATTTCGTAACATACAACAAGGTATTCTCATCGTTTTTCTTCCGTATCAAGGAGGAGATTCCATTCAATGAATTGAAAAAGAAATGCGGATTGATCTGGTTCACCAATGCATCGCAGCGGCTCTGCAAATTCTCGACACGCAGATTCTCGATCAATTGATCCTTTTCCCGTTGATTGTGATATAGCATTTGTATATAGCCGATCAAGGTACATAACAACGCCAACACGATAAACTGGAAGATAATGATACTCAAAAAACGATCATAACTAATAGTCAGGATGGAGATCAATTTATAGACAACAAAGCCTCCGGAAACGTACAGGGCATTCCAGAGCAACCGCTCGAAGAAGGAGGTACAATCCTCATGCCTCAAGTTACTTTTCAGCAAAAACCAAATAAGTCCCCAGAAGTAAAGAAAACGGAACCCAAAGAAGAGTAAAAATCCTTGATGATCGTTCGGAGCCAGATAGCTCATGTCACAAAAGATCCATGCCAAATTCGGGTAGGCGATAAACACCGCGCAAACCAAACTGACCAACCAAGGTTTAGCCTTGACCACTGATATCTTTTCATCCAATGAACCCATACGATTGTATCTTTTTTCGTATACAAAGGAATAAAAAATCATTCACATCCTTCTCCAGTGCAGGAAGAAAGCGAAAAAAAAGAGTTAAAGACGAATTATCCCCGAATGATCATCCTACCGGTATCTTCAGTACTTGACCCGGACGGATATCCGGACTTGACAGCCCATTCACCTTTTGTAAGGAAGAGGCGGTAACCCCAGGGTATTTCTTGGAAATCGAATAAAGCGAATCTCCCGATTTAACCTTATAAGAGACAAAATCTTTATTAGCGGAAGCGATCTGTTTTGTAGCGGCGGAAGCTGACTTTTTCGTTGTTGTCGCAGTTGATTTCGCAGTCACGGTAGTTGATTTCACCGGAGTCTTGGTAGCCGAGGCAAAAGCGACACCCCCATTATCTACATATAATCTTAACCGTTTTCCTTTCGCTACCCGGTTGGAGCCTAGCCCGTTCCATTTACGGATATCTTTCGCTGTCACTCCATAGCGATTAGCGATCGTATAAAGATTCTCACCACTCAATACCACGTGGGTGATTTTTTCCCGGGTCGCACCACTTGGTAAAGAGCCATTAGAGTTATTCGCAGAAATGCAATTCGCCAACAGTTCCTCGATCCGATGCGTATAGACCGTATCTTCTTTATCGATAAAAGCATAGGTTTCCGCCGCAGGTAGTTTCAAAACCGAAGGGCGGGTATTACCCGGAACGATGTCTCTTTTATATTGTGGATTTAACGCACGCAACGTCTCAATATCTACTTGCAATAGATCCGATACCTGCTGCAAATGTAGGGCATTATTCACCATGACCGTATCCGTGGCTAGCGGCAAGCTGGTTTGCATCGGACAGATGTTATGCTCGCAATAATAATTCATGACGTAATTGGCGGCGATAAATAAGGGGACGTATGAACGAGTCTCTTTCGGTAAATAAGGGAAGATATCCCAGAAGTCCGTCTTGCCCCCCGAACGACGGATCGCTTTATTCACGTTGCCCGGCCCGCAGTTATAAGATGCCAACACTAAATTCCAATCCCCATAGATAGCGTACATATCCTTGAAATACTTACAAGCGGCCTCGGTCGCTTTCAAGGGGTCCCGGCGCTCGTCCACCAAGCTATTAATCTCCAAGCCATAGCTCTTACCCGTAGGAAGCATGAATTGCCATAAACCACAAGCGCCCACACGAGAGAGGGCTACCGGATTCAAGGCACTTTCCACGACGGCGAGATATTTCAATTCAATAGGCAGGCCATGCTCATCCAACACCTGCTCGATTATCGGAAAATAAAAGTCCGCCATCCCCAGCATATAACGCACTAAATTTCGTTTACGCTCCGCATATAAGTCAATACAATCACGCACTATATTATTATAGGGCAAAGCGATCACGCTGGGAAGCCTAGACAGGCGGTCGATATAGACCGAATCCGGGAAATAGACATTCTCGTCGTCATCATGGCAAAAGTCCTCTCTTTTTGAGAAATATTGCACATGCCAAGTACGGAGCAAACTATCCACGTTCGCATCCAAGCTTTCCGGAATCAATCCGACCTCAGACTCCAGCGAGCTTAAGGTATCTTTTTCCTCAATTCGGGTCTCTTCCTGCGCATAGACCAATGAGACCAAACAATTTAAACAAATGAGTGCTAGCAGGTATCTTTTCATGTATATCAGAATTTTAGACTGCAATTCAATCCGTAAGTACGAGGCGTGACACTCGTCTTCGGACTAACAACCGGCTCCAAATGCAAGGATAAATCCGGTGATATATCAAAATCGAATAACTGGGCATCCACGTAGGCATCCACGATACTCAACGCATACACCCCGACCGTAATAATTATACTCAAGTCTCTATATCGACGAAAATAATCCTTCTGTCTTTTCAATTGATCCTTGAAATTTGAATTATTAATCGCATCCTCAGGAGCCATGGAAGTCAAGTCTTGCCAACTTTTACTCCAAGCATCCGGATTTTCCAGATTCTTAGCGGCATCATACATGATATCCTTATAAGCCGTCGAATAATCCTTATAGTTCTTGTTGTTCCAAGTCACGGCATACATACATCCCATCAAGCCACCGTAAACGATCGGTAATTTCCAATATTTCCGGTTATAGATCTGTCCCAGACCCGGTACCAAGGCGAACAAGACCGCTTTTGTCGGATTCGGCTTAAAAGCCAGCTTCATCTTCACTTCCGGTACACCCACCGAATCGGCCGCCATCAAGACGGCTTGCACGGTAGAATCCGGGGCAGCTACCTCCACGGAATCGGAAACTATAGCAGGAACGGCTTTCTCCGTCTTATCCTCCTGTGCGTTACCCATCCCGGCATAGCACATGAATCCGATCAAAAGGAGTATGATTCGATTTCTCATTTCAATTTATCCAGTAACCCGATCAATTGCTCCAACTCTTCTTCCGTGGCGAAAGGAATCGTAATTTTACCTTTTCCCTTCTCATTGCAAGTCAACTGGACTTTCGTATTGAAGTAACGGGACAAATGATCTTTCAGCAATTTAAACTCTTCCGGAAGTATCGGCTTACGATCCGATTTTTTCTTTTCCGGCAATTCCGGTTGTATTCCCTCGGCTATATTACGCACCATCTCCTCCACGTTACGAACGGAGAGTCCTTGAGCCAATATCTGCTCATATAAAGCTAATTGAACCTCCGGATCATCCACCGGGATCAATGCCCGGGCATGTCCCATATCGATCTTCTTGTCCTTCAATCCTACTTGGATCTCGGCGGGAAGTTTCAATAAACGAAGGTAATTAGCGATCGTAGCACGTTTCTTTCCAACCCTTTCGCTCAGCCCCTCTTGGGTCAAGCCGTAATTATCGATTAATTTTTGATAAGCTAACGCGATTTCGATAGAGTTCAAGTCCTCTCGTTGGATATTCTCTATCAAAGCCATCTCCACCACGTTTTCGTCGGCCGCCGTCTTAATATAAGCGGGAATACGCTCCAAACCTGCTTTTAGCGACGCACGATAACGGCGTTCGCCAGAGATGATCATATATTGCTCGGGGCCGATTTCCTTCAACGTAATCGGCTGTATCACGCCTAACGAGCGGATAGAGGTAGCCAACTCCTCCAAGGTCTCTTCCTCAAAGATGGATCGAGGTTGTTCCGGATTAGGCTGGATCTTGCTTAACTCGATCTCACTAATAGACGATGAACCACCTGTCTTCAGGTCATCCATCGTAATTAACGCGTCTAATCCACGGCCTAACGCCGATCTTTTTAATGCTGCCATAATCCTTTATTTTTTTCAACAATCTCCTGTGCCAACTGCATATGGTTGATAGATCCTTTCGAATCCGCGTCATACAATAAGACAGGTTTACCGTAACTGGAAGCCTCGCTCAACTTCACGTTTCGTTGGATCACGGTAGTAAATACCAAATCACGGAACGGACGTTTCACTTCCTCATAAATCTGGTTCGCCAAACGCAGGCGGGAATCATACATAGTCAAGAGGAATCCCTCTATCTCCAGTGCCGGGTTCAGCTTTGATTTGATAATCTTGATCGTGTTCAACAGCTTACTGATACCTTCCAAGGCGAAATACTCGCATTGTACCGGGATGATCACCGAATCGGCGGCTGTCAAGGCATTCACGGTTATCAATCCCAAAGAAGGAGAGCAGTCGATCAGGATAAAATCGTACTTCTCTTTCAGCGGTGTCAATATCTGCTTCAATATCCGTTCACGATTCTCCAAGTTTAGCATCTCGATCTCCGCTCCCACCAAATCGATATGAGAGGGGATGATATCCAGTCCTTCCACTTCAGTCTGTGTGATAGCGCCGCTCGCGTCCTCACCGTTCACCAGACATTCATAGATAGAAAGTTCTACATTACGTATGTCCACACCCAGACCGGATGAGGCATTCGCCTGCGGATCAGCGTCTACGACCAGCACCTTTTTCTCAAGAGCGGCCAATGACGCAGCCAGATTAATCGTGGTGGTTGTCTTCCCGACTCCACCTTTCTGATTTGCTAAAGCGATAATCTTTCCCATACTATACCTAATTAATTCGAGGGCAAAACTAAACATTAAAAACTGAACCAAACAGGGTTCAATCAAAACAATGCTTGTTTTGTTGATAAATCGCCCTAACTGTTGATAACTCGCAAATATAAGCAGAATAAATCAAATAGGGGGTTATAAGGCTGGTATATAGGTGTTTTTTTGGAAATGATAACGAAGTTTTAAGTTACATACAGACCCATCCCATCCTTCGGGCAATGTCTTGGAATATATTTTTATCGCAGGAAGGAACCTTTATCGTATAGATCTCAGACCGTGATTCCACATGAAAATATCCCTTTTCCGGAAGCCTTTCCTCCGGCAAGGCCTTTCCCTCAAAAGACTGTAGCTCATAATGATTATCATTATAAGACACATTGAAATATTCATTGTCATTCTCCGGATTCAGATAAAGAGTCCTTAAATCGATCCTTCCTCCCCAATAATCATCCAGCCTAGAGGATGAAATCTTAATACCCGTATACCTGCATCCAGCCCCATCATCGAAAAGCAGGCATAAGTATTGCGTACCAAAAGAATCTTTAGCCACAAGGATTTGAGGCACATCATAAAACTCTAGGATCCTATCTAAAAACAAATTAGTCATAACATCATTACCTTTGCCTTATTTACATCAAAACAATAAGATCGCCACCAAGAATAATGAGCCACACCAAATGTCTTTTTAATCATGCCATCTTCTTTGCAAGAAGAAATCCAATGATTTCACAGGATTTCCTTCCGCAATTCTATAAAACACCCCACTACACGCCATAGCATCCGAAGGTGGACATAAGTCCGGTAGCTCCTCAAACCATTTCCTTTCTTCCATGATATCGCAAATATAAGCAGAATAAACAATATACCATATCAAGAATCCCATAAATATGACTAACGAGAAACCATAGCTAAACCACGTTTACCATTTTGACAATTTGTAATATCAAGTCCCGGAGAATCGATTTTTCCGGGCTGATGGACAGTTCATTCTCAAATACGAGAAAAAATTTCAGCAATCATTTACATGACAGCGTCTTATCGAAAAACGGCCTTTCATTCTAGCGGAATTCATTCATTGTAATTCATATTTAGTGGGTTGCTTGAGGGGGTTTATGGGGTTAGAACTGGGTCGTAACAAGGTTATGATGCCCATCCACAAGTATCAACAACCCTATTCTTGACTATTCACGATGCCCATCGGCACTACCGGCGTTGCCCAACGCGACCTATCGCATAGGCTTTCACCACTTATCACGTACAAAAAGGGGGCTTTTTCAATGAAAAATGCCGTTTACAGTCATCCAGCCTCTGCTATTTTACGCTCTCCACCGAAAAGGGATGTCACACATATAGACATTTATCTATCAAAAAGAAAGAATAACAGGGCAGTAGAGCCTAGAACCTGCACGAGTAGTCCTTACAATCCACGCCGGTAGTCGCATATGACGACACCGATACTCACACAAGGTGCTCATGAGAAAAGTATCTTAGTTTCATCGCCCCATACGCCTAAGATACTTCGCCAATGAACTTAGGATACTTGCTCAATGAAACTAAGATACCTTGTTTTTGTATTTAAATATGAAACACTCGTAGGGGAACGCACAAAAGCCCCGCCGAAGTACATCGACGGAGCTCTATCTTATGAACTGTGTCTTTCCTTACGGAAATTCGATCAGTTTTCTACTTATTTAACGATTGTCTTAACAGCCTCTTCACCCTCAACAGCTACAGCTACGATACCAGCAGGTACAGCGATAGTTGCGTTGTCTGAAGTAAGAACTGTCTCAGCAACAACCTTACCTAAGATGTTAGTGATAACTACAGACTTACCAGCAGCGCCTTGAACAGTTACAGTACCGTTACCTGCTACTACGGATACGCCTTCAGTAGCGATTTCGTCATTAGAAGTTACCATATCTTCTTTTTCAGTCTTCTGGAATGCGTTGAATACCAATGCACCGTCACCACCAGTCTTAGCGTTGTCGAATGTAGCATTCACATCTGTCAATACCAAGCAACCATTGTGCATCTTCAACCAAGCGGCAGCCTTTTCAGGGGCGATAGCCTCATCCTTGTTGCCTTTTACTGTCTGATATTTCTCACCAGCAGCATATACATTAGACTCGATCAAGAATGCGTTGTTCTCGCCTTCCTTGCCATCCTCATAAGCTACAGCAGCAGCCTCAGGATTTACATAACGGAATGACCAAGTTACATTCTTATGGTTATCACCATTCAAGTAATTGATAAATGAAGGATATTCTTTCTTATAAGTAGCGATCATAGATTCGATACCCTCGTTCTTCAATTGCTCTTTCGTCATGCTTGCATACTTGCCAGTCAAGACTAACAATGTATCACCATATTGAACAGCAGGAACAAAACCTACACGAGTATAGCTACTGTTAGAAACAGCCTTCGTATTGAAGATAAACGGATTTACGTCAGCTTCACAAGTAGCGGCAGAATCAGAGAAGTTAACTAGATACTTACCATAAACGAATGCCGGAGTCTTAATATGAACAGCGTGTACACATTCGTAAGGATTATCTGTCGGAGTTCCATCGGGTTTGATGTGCTTGCCATCCTCTGTACAAGGAATGATCTTCTCACCTGCGATTACATCTTGGAATGCAGAAATCAGGTATTGAGGTTTGATCTCGCCTGCGCCACGTTTCAACCATGCAGTATCAACACGGAATGCCAATTTACCATTAGCCTTATCTTTATTCCAGATACCAGCGTAGTCTACTGTAGAATGTTGCAAGTTCGTGTTGTTCTCATCCATTAAGTACTCTTTACGGATAGACTCAACAAAATACAAGCTATCAGAAGCATCATTTACGTTCTCACCTAACAATTCATTGTTGAAACGACGATACAACGGAGTATTGTCTGGTTCTACTGAGAAAGAAGAAGTTCTCTTCTCATTCAAAAGCTCAACCTTCAAACCTGCCTCTTTACCATCATCTGCGATACCTACTTTATGAGTAGTAGCCACATTTTCAATGTTTGCAGCATACTTATAGTCAAAGCCAGCCTCATTAGCGACATAATGAGATTTAAGAATAGCATAGAAATGCTTAGCTCCATCATGGTTATTCTCCTTAAAGAAGAATGTATCCGGTGTAGCGATAGCACCCATAGCATACTTCTGGCCATAAACAGACTCCTCACGCAAATATTTATCGGTGTTAGCCAACTTAACTACATAGTTAGTTCTCTCCAATTGAGCCAAGCCCTTGATCCATTTTTTAGCCTCATCAGTAACCTTATAACCATAAGCAGCAGTAGAACCCTTAACCAACTCATAGCGGCTAGCCTCTTTCTTCACATAAAGCAAAGAGTCTTTGCCATCACCGTTTGCGATCCAATAATCCGGAGTAAACGGATTCAAGTAGTTAAATTTATACTTGTTTACAGATAACTCAGCATCTGAAATATACTTATAACCCAACTTAGCATCCTTAATCAAACTTTCTTCCAATGCGTCAAATGTAACAGCAGAAAGGACTTTATTATCTATAGATGCATTACCAACTAACTCTCCTTTCTCATTCTTCGTAAATTGAACAGTCGCTGTAAATTGCGGGAACTCACGGTTCGTAATTACAACAGGAGAAGTTTCGATAGCCTTATCAGAATGCATTGTTTTCAACACAACCCATTGATAAGCAGGCATATGCTTCGGATCTTGAGCATCCAATTTAACCCATTGAACATCATTATTAGCCTCGCCAGCAACGTTGTCGTTCAGATGGATAGGAGCAGCCAATACTTCACCCTTAGCGTTCTTGATAACATAAACACCATCGTTTACAGATGTCTTGTCCGTGCTAGTGAAACAGCCGTCTACACCAAAACTAATGTGTGTATTAATCGGTTTTTTGCCAATTGTAGCAATACGATCCGCAACAGTAAAGTTCTGCAACTTAACGAACAAAGAATCAGCTGAATCTGTTCCTTCGCAAGTAACCGCATGATATACAGTACCGTACTTAATTGGAGTCATATCCTTCCAATAGTCATTCTCTGTTCTCTTCTCCGGCAAATAACGAGCCTCTTGAACCTGAATGAACAAGCTATCGCCAGAAGGTCTGTAAGTAAACAAGAACTTGTGTTGGTTAGCGATTTCACCTGACGTTAAAGCATCCTCAGAACCCTTAGCTTTGACATCAGTCCAACCAAACTTCAAGAATTGAGTACCTACACCATTAGCGGCAGTATCTACCTTCAAATAAGAATTTTCTTTTGCTTTATCCGTTACATACACGAAGTTATGATCAGTATCGCTGTTAATACCTTTAGCAACAAAAGCTGTTGTAGAGAACGGGTTTACATCTGCGTTAGCGTCCGGATTAAATTTCAAGACATTCTTATTTTCTTTCAAATAAGCATTAATCTCAGCGGCACTCAACACATATGTACCTGCGTTGAACAACGTGAACTTCAATGCGTCTTGATAATTCTCAGCCTCATTTGCTTTGATTTTCTTAGCCTTAATACCATCGCCCTCCGCTAATAAAATCAACACATTATCTGCCTCTTGATAAGTATATAATGTTTGATTCCTTTCTAAGCTTTCCTTATAAACAGAAGAGAAGGCCCATCCACCATAAGATTCACCAACAGAAAGAGCACCAGTCGTTTCACCAACTTTCATGCCATCGGGCACATTAATCGCCAACATTGCACTCTGTCCCTTGTTCACAAAGTCATAGATAGGTTGTTGTCCTCTGTCTTGTGCCTCAGTGATCTGAACACACCACAAAGAAGACTTCACGTCTGACAAATTCGCAGAAGTGACCAATTTGTACTCACCCTTATCATTTACAGTAAGAATTTTACCATCAGAAGTTCTTAATTGATAAACTCCCTTCGGCGTTGTAGAACCCAACTCACTCATTTCGGTAGCATCACCGCCCTTAAGAGCACCGCTCAAATCCTCTGCCTGAGCTGTAAATGCTGAAGAAAAAAGCAAGCTAGCGCACAAAAGCGTAGAAAACTTTTTGTTCATAATTAAATAATTTAATATTAATACTAAAGTGTAATAAGCTCTTCTATTGGATTGCCTGCCTTTTAAACGGACTTAGGGCAATCGGTTTTATTCATCATTGCAAAGGTACGCGTTTCTTTGATTCGTGCAAATCTTCCCTATTATTTTTTTGTTACCATATACGCTTTCTTATCAATCAAATAGGCTATTCATTACGAAACCGCCGATTATAAAGACAAACCATCTCTTATCCAATACCACAATACTTATCTTCGGTTCATTCCTCCAACAGATATACACTATTACACACATTTTACAATGTACGTGTACATTATAAAAATACGTGGTAAAAAAACACTCCGATCAAAAAGTCATTTGCAATAAGAGACTTCCTTAAAAGCATAACGGCGAATGCTTCCATCCCGTAATGCTAGCAAAAGATGCCCGGTTGATTCTATATCATGGATACAGGCCTCGAACTCGCCGGACTCATCCTTATAACCATGATACCCCTCTCTTCTATACAAAGCGGATTGATAACGAGCTCGAATATCCTCGTGTTCCTCTTGGAGAAGAGATAAATAATAGCGATAGAATATTGAGAGGAAACGGTGCAAAACCTCTTCCCGATCTACTTCCTTACCGATTATTTGAAACAAAGATACAGGATTCGGAGCATCTCCTCGAAATACCGTTTGATTCAAGTTTATGCCGATCCCGATGATGGAGCAATACAGATTATGCCCCGACAGGTCGTTCTCAATCAACATTCCGCAAATCTTCTTGTCTTTCCAGTAAATATCGTTCGGCCACTTCACGGTGATATGATCCGCATATAAGTCCAACGCCTCCTTCACGCTTAGAGCTGCTATTTGAGAAATCAAGAACTGACGGTTCGCAGGGATGCACGTAGGGTACAGGACTAAGCTAAACATCAAGTTCTTTCCCGCCTCAGACTCCCAAGTATTCCCGATCTGACCACGTCCGGCTGTCTGGAAATCGGCAACGACCACACTTCCTTCCGCAAGAGATTCCTTGATGACCAACTCACGAAGCAAGCTATTCGTAGAAGCGGTTTCCGCCACACGCAAGATGCGGGGAGATTCATTATCAGTGCTCATCATTATAAATTTCCCTTATATTTTTTGGTAGTTTAGCGATCACTTCCCGGTAAGAATGGAAGATCCAGCGTTTAATCTCCTCGTCTTCCATATCCCGGTCCAGATAAATGCTATTCCAGTATTTCTTATTAAAATGGTAAGCTGGCTCAACCGCCGTATAATGTTCCCGTAACTCTTCCACATAATCCGTACTACATTTCAAGGAGACATGAGGCTCCTCCGCATCCAAAGGAAGCAGCAGGAACATCTTATTCTCTACCTTAAAGACCAGCGATACCTCATCGAACGGGAAACACTCGATGGTATTCTTCAAGGAAAGGCAGTATTCACGTACTTCTTCTATATTCATAACTTTTATCTTTTAACGGCAAGGAGCATAGAAAGCATCTTCGATATGGTCGATCAGGAAACCCGTCTCTTTCTTGATCAATGTCACGATATCAAAACGGACTGGTAAGTCTATATTAAAATAACGGACATAGGCATCCGCAGCGGCGACAATCCTCCGAATCTTCTTGGTGTCTACCGCATCTTCCGGTGAAAGCAAAAAATCCTCAGAGCGTGTCTTTACCTCCACCACGATTAACTCATCTTCCTTGACAGCGATAATATCCAGTTCATAATGATGCCAATGCCAATTGGTATGCAACACGTTATATCCATGTTTTACCAGATAGGCACGAGCCTCAGACTCACCTTCCCGACCCATATCGTTCTGTCTTGCCATCGCATTAATTTGCACAAATATAGCCATTTTCTTTGTTATTCGGCTATTCACTCGTACATTTGCAAATGTATGAAAGAAGAACGTAAATATTCATCGGCTCACCCCAATCATCCGAGGGTACACAAAGTGACCTTTATGCTGAATGACGAAGAGCATAAAGCGGTAAAACGTTACCTTTCACGCTACAAGATCGAGAATAAGTCCCGTTGGTACCGAGAGACGATCCTTTCTCACATCCTCAAGACCTTGGAGGAGGATTATCCGACTCTTTTCAACGAAAATGAGATGAGAAGATGAATCCTTTCAATGACGAATATTTCATGAAGCAAGCGTTGGTGGAAGCTCGTGCGGCAGCGTCCGAGGGTGAGGTTCCCGTAGGAGCTGTTATCGTCTGCAACAACCAGATCATAGCGAGGGCGCATAATCAAACCGAATGCTTGAACGACGTGACCGCACATGCCGAGATGTTGGCGATTACGGCCGCCGCCGGAGTCTTAGGAGCGAAATACCTGACAAATTGTAGTCTATACGTAACCGTGGAACCCTGCATAATGTGTGCCGGCGCGATCGGATGGGCACAATTAAGCACGATCGTATACGGGGCATCCGATGATAAAAGAGGTTTCTCCAAATTCGCCCCTCAAGCCTTCCATCCGAAAGCGATTATCAAAAAAGGTATCCTTGAAAAAGAGTGCGCGGAAGAAATGCAGCGTTTCTTTAAGCAAAGACGCTAAGCTCTATTTAACTTCCTCGTAATCCACATACTCCCCTTCATCCTTGGCGAATATCTTCTTACGGTGCACATAAGGTGTACGATCATCATCATCGTCCCGGGCGGTAGTAGTCGTAGAACGATGTCCGGAAGTATTGCTATTTGTTTGACGACGTTGTTCTCCCTTACGAGTGCTGTTTCCGCTACCAAAAAAGATGTTCTTAAAGGTACGCAAGATGGAGAAACCCATCAGAAACACCAACAGGATAAAGAAAAAGAATATTACAAACAAAAACTTAAACATAATCCGATACTTAAATGATTCTTTACTATCACAAACACAAAGATAAGAATTCTTGTTTATCCCTTTTTGTTAAAAATAGACAAGACTATATATAACAGGATGGTTCCAGAGATTCCCAAGAATCCCCATAACGCCACGAAAATAATGGCACAAGCGATCAATATATAGCGAAGCTCATTACCCTTCCACGCTAAGGATTTCACCTTCAGCGAGAACATCGGTATCTCAGACACCAACAGCAAGGAGGTAATAAACGCCAAGATAACAGTCACCAACACGAACAAGCCTTCATTCGCATGGACAACCGGTAAAACAGAATATCCCACCGAAGCCCAAAATAAAGCATGCGCCGGAACCGGCAAGCCGATAAACGAGGTAGTTTGCCGTTCATCAATATTGAACTTAGCCAAACGCAAACCTGAAAACGTAGGGATCACGAACGCCAGATAAGGGATATACGTATTCAAAGAGCCAAAAGGCAAAGCCGTAGAAGCCTCTCCCAACAACCAATAGACCACCATGCCCGGAGCGAAGCCGAAACTTACCATATCCGACAAGGAATCCAATTCCTTTCCCATCGGCGAGTAAGCCTTCAATAAACGAGCGGCAAAGCCATCGCAGAAATCAAAGACCGCGGCTATAATAATCCAAATCAACGCAGATAAAAGATTTCCGTGCAAGGCCATAACACTGGCGACACAACCGGACAGAAGGCTTAGACACGTAATTGTATTAGGAATATGTTTTCTTATACTCATTTTGACAAACGGGCTATAGGCGTTTGATTGCCTGTTACTTTTTGATCCATCTCTATTAACACCTCTGTTCCTACCGGCAGGTAGACATCCACGCGAGAACCGAATTTAATAAACCCCATTTGCTCGTCCACATGACATTTCTCTCCCGGCTTGGCATACGTAACGATGCGGCGTGCCATCGCCCCGGCAATCTGACGAGCCAAGACATCCACCCCGTTCCTCGTGGTAATCACGACCGCCGAACGTTCGTTCTCCGTACTACTCTTCGGCAGATAAGCCGCCATAAAACGCCCGTTCTGGTGGGAAACATGCTTAACGGTACCGTTTACGGGAAACCAATTAGCATGCACGTTGAAGATAGACATAAAGATAGATATCTGTAGGCACTCCTTATGAAGGATCTCGTTCTCCATCACTTCCTCGATGGCAACGATCGTACCGTCGGCGGGAGCGATCACCAAGCCTTCCGAATCATAAGGAAACCGGCGGAAAGGACTACGGAAGAAGTTTAATACCAATAGGAACAATACGGTAGAAACAAAAGCGACAGAATAAAACAGCATACCCTTACCTACCGTATGGTACAAAGTTATATTCACAATAAATAATATTGTAAACAACGTAAGCAGTAAACCGGTTCCTTCTTTATGTACTTTCATTCTTCTTTGACTGTATCGTTTTATACTAAGAATCTGCAAAAATATTCATTTTTACCGAATATCAAAAATATATCACTTATTCACTGCCTCTATTTTACCTAACTCTACGTACCAAAGGTATCCATCGACCCGCTCGAAACCCATTTTACGGATTAATTGCAGGTAATTTCTTACCTGATTAGGATGGCGCTTATCTTGCCGTTCGCCAAATTTATAATCCACGACAATAACCTTACCTCCTTTTATTATCACCCGGTCCGGGCGTTTAGACAAGCCTTTACCGAACAGGATATCCACTTCATTCAAGACACGGGCGGAACCATCATACCAAGCCTTTACCTCCTCCGCTTGCAATAATTCTTCCAGACGGCTGATCAACTCCGCCGCTTCCTCCCGGTTAATCACCCCGGCTAACCGATAACTTTCGACCGAAGCGGGAATATCTTTCGGCGTACGTATCCGACTCAATACCTCATGCATCAAGGTACCGTGCTTCCGCCTGGCATTATCGAAAAAGAATCCTTTCCCATGCAGGCGTAATTGTAAACGATCAACCGGGGAAACGGAATACAGGCGGCTCATGGGGATTTCCTCCAGGGTATCTTCTGCCGTTCTACCCGAAGCTGGATGCCACCATTCGCCCCTTTCAAAGGTATCATCCTCGATATCCGTCTCCACCCCCGCCCACAATAGATCGGCGATGGAAGTTATCTTCTCAACCTTACCTTCCTTGTTGATCTTCCTCGGACGGGGGGAGAATACGATCAGTTCTTCTTTCGAACGGGTAAAAGCGACGTATAAGGTGTTCAAGTTATCGATGAAAGCATGCAAGCGCTCCTTGAAATAATCCTTGGCGAAAATCGTGCTACTCAGGATCTGTCCGTAACGGACAGGAACTAAGTGCAGGCGGTCAAACGGCTTCTTCTCCGGGTGGCACCAAAGGATAACGGGCTTTGTCGGCTTATGGTCGATCTCCCAGTCCCCGAAAGGAATGATAACGACCTTAAAACCTAAGCCCTTGGATTTATGTACGGTCAAGATGCGGATAGCGTTTTGCCCATCCGGGGTAGCGATCGTCTTTCGATAACCGGTCTCGTCCCACCATCTCAAGAAACGGTTCAAATCTGCGCTTTCTTTTTGGGCGTACTCGGAAACCATATCCAGAAAAGCTTGCACGAATACCTGTTCCGTTTCCGGGAAGTAAGCGGAGAAGTTACGGAAGAGCCCTTCGGTTACCTCGTACAAGGATTGCCGGGAAATAGACTGAAGGTTTTGGAAAACAGACTCATCCGCCTCGCTCTCCCCGAATTTTCCGGTTAATACTTGATAGGCATACATCGCCAATTTCCTGTTCGTCCGGTCCTCCGGATTTCGCAAATAGCGCAATACGGCGATCAGGAAACGGACCGCCGGAGAACTACCCACGAACAGGGCATCATCGGAGATGATATCGTAATTGTATCGGTCGGACGGATGCTCTTCCTTATAGGCTAGCAACGTATCAGCCACTAAAGCGCCTTCTTGATTGGTACGCACGAGTATGGCGATATCTTTTAGCGCGTAACCGTTATCCTGCAAGCGCTCCAAGGTAGCGGGCAATCGCTCCATCGCCTCCTGCTTCCAGTCCTTATCCTCATCACCGGAGAGGAAATCGATCCGTACATGTCCATCCTTCTTCTGGAAGGGCGGGGGGACACGCTGGGAACTATCGTCGTAGGCCGCCATGATCCTCGCAGAAAAGGCCGTGCGCTCTTCCTCGCTTAATGAGGAGTTTTTCAACGCCTCATTATATAGATCCTGCAGGATCGCCGGAGCGGCGGTGAAGAATGCGTTATTAAACTCCACGATATGGCGGCAGCTTCGCCAATTATCCATCAGGGTTTCCTCACGGACTTGCTCGTCCTCGAAATCCCTGCGGACTTGCTCGTCCAATAGCTTCCAATCCGAGTTACGAAAACGATAAATACTTTGTTTCACGTCGCCAACGATCAGATTCGCCCGGCCATTCGCCAGACTCTCCTCCACCAAGGGGCGGAAGTTATTCCACTGCATGCCGCTGGTATCTTGGAACTCATCGATCATATAATGATCTACGTGCGTACCCGTTTTCTCGTAGATAAAGGGGGCGTCACTGCCGCTGATGACCTTATTCAGCAACTCGGTCGTATCGGCGATCAGCATGACATTCTTTTCTTCCCGGTAAGAGGCGATTTGCCGGGAGATATCGGTTAAGATCCCTAACGTATAATAATAACGTACGATCTCCCGGGCCGTGTTATAGGCCGTCAGGTTGGCGAACAGGGATACGATATTCTTTACGCAGGCATTCAACCCTTCCTCATATACACACCCGATGATCTGCCGGAGACCCGGTGGAGTCGTCTTGGTCGTATAGGCATCCGGATTATCCGGCAAAGCTTGGAACGTGGCTGTCGGCTCTTTCATCTCACCTTTCGCCAGCTTCTCGAAATAGAAAAACGGGGAACGACTTCCTCCCTTAAAATCCGAGGGTTGTAAGGCGAACTGTTTCAGCAACGCCACTCCCTCCTCTCCTAAACGTTTCGCCTCCGCCTCGACGGAGCGGATAATGGCGTATAGCTCATTCTTATAGGCATCGAGCGCCTGCTTATCCGCGATATCCTTACCTACTTCCTCGCTAAATGCCTTATAACTCTCCTTAAAGACCTCCCGGCTGAGCGACATGATGTCTTGCCGCAAACTCCAGCCGCCTCCATCCTCGATCTTGTCCTCGGCGAAACGCAGCAGCCAACCTAGCAAATCCTTGCTCTCCGGCTTCTCCAGATCGGCCAGCAGGTTATCGATCGCCTCGGTCAAGACCAGTTCTTGGTCCATCTCGATGCCATAACCGCCTTGCAAACCGATCTCGCGGGTAAAGGCACGCATCGTTTGCTGGAAAAAGCGGTCGATCGTACTGATATTAAAAGCGGAGTAATCGTGCAGGATAGCGACCAGAATCTTCCGGGCCTGCTCCCTCACCTGCCGCTCCGTCAAGGAATAGGCGGAAGAGAGTAGCTGGATATAATCGGACGCACGGCCGGAAGCGAGGTGATAAAGTTCTTGAACGATACGGGTTTTCATCTCATCCGTCGCCTTATTCGTAAACGTCACGGCCAAGATCCGGCGGTAAACGCCCGGCTGGGAGAAGAGCAACATCAGGTACTCCCCTGTCAGCTTATGCGTCTTGCCCGCCCCGGCGGAAGCCCTATAGATTGTTAGCATAGCGATCGGGGATTAGATCGTACGGCTTTTCGAATAGCCCTCTTTCCGGAGGATATCCAACACCTTGGCACGCAGGTCCCCTTGGATGATTATCTCCCCGTCCTTAGCGGAACCGCCTACGCCGCATTTCACTTTCAAGAGTTTTCCCAAGGCGGTCAGATCCTCGGAAGTGCCCCGGAACCCGGTGATCAAGGTAACCATCTTCCCTCCCCGGTTCCGCTTATCCAAGGATATGCGCAAAGCTTGTTTCTCCTTCGGCAACGTATCTTCCTCTTCCGTATCTCCCGTATTATATTGAAAATCGGGATTCGTGGAGTACATCACGCCTAATCGATCTTTCCAATCATTATTCTTCATAAAAATACCACTTTATTGGCTCAAAGCTACGTATTAATCTCCGAATAGGCAAACAAGGGCGAAAAGGCTATCCTATCAAGATGGAACTATTACCATTTTACTACATATAAAACCTTTATTTTCAGGCAAACCTCTTGCTTAATAAAGCGGAATCACTACATTTGCTACCAGAATCACGTTTGCTACATATATCGCTTAGAATTAACGGCCATGAGAAATATCATTCTTTTTATTTTTATTATACTAACGGTCCACTTGAACATGAGCGCACGAGGCTCCGGCGAGAAACCGTCTATAGTCGTACTGCACTCCATCAACTTCGAGGAAAGCTGGACGAAACAGACCTATCTTGATATAGAAAGAAAATTCGGGGAGGAAGGGTTTACCGTAAAGGCGATTCCCTTACAGATCCCCGGTATCCGCACTATGGAAGGGTTTCAAGAGAAGAGAACAATGATCCTAGAGAGAGTTCCCGTGCCACCCACCTTAGTCGTATGCATAGGAGATCCCTCTTGGCTTGTCGCCCGCCCGTTGTTTGACAAGGAATGGAAAGATATTCCCTCTATCATCTGCTACGCCAGAGATTATATGTACCCGAAAGAAGAGTACCTGATAGACCTAGATAAAAACGTGCTCGATACGCTGGTTCCCATCACGGACGTAGTAAAAGGCTATAACGCCACTTTTATAAAATACCCAGTCTATATCAAGCAAACGATCGAGCTAATCAAAAAGCTACAACCGGAATTAACCAAACTGGCCTTTATTTTTGACCGCCGTTATATAAGCCAGCAAACGAAAGCGGATGTAGAGGCCGTGCTACGGAAAGATTTTCCGGGCATCCAATTCGAGCCACTGTCTACCACCTCCATTTCCACCGAGAACTTATTGGACAGACTGGCCTCTTTCGACAATAAGACCGGAGTCCTTTATTACTCATGGTACAGGACCCGGAAGGATAACGAGAATCGTTACCTAGTCGATAACGTCCAGAAAATGACCAATAGTTTCTCCGTCCCCCCAATCTTTACCTTGCAAGACGTACAAACAGAAAACGGGAATTTCGCCGGGGGATATTATGTTTCTCCGGAGGATTATGCGCAGGTGACGGTCAACACGATCGAAATGATCCTCTCGGGGAAAGATAGTAAGGAAATCCCGATCCAGACCGCGGAAACCCCGAGGGCCTACCTAAATTACCAGCATCTATTGCTTCACCAGATCGATCCCGGCCTATATCCCCCGAACGCCACGTATTTCCAAGAGCCTCCCGGTTTCTTACAGAAATACAAGATCCATATCATAAGCCTACTCGTCATTCTGGCGTTATTGATAACGATCGGGATCTTACGGGTCCGCCTCTTCATCCAAAAGCAAAAGGCCAAAGACAAGGAGCTGCAAATCGCACGCCAAGCGCAAGACCTGAACCAGAAATACCAGCTCGTCTTGAAAGCCAGCAACATGATGACATGGATATGGGACGTAAAAGAAGCACGGCTCGAATGTAACAATATTTACCTGACCCAAAGATCCATTCGCGACAAGGGAACCGACGGCCAATTCTGCATGTCGGCGGACGAGTTTTATAGCGGCATTCACCCCGAGGACTTGGAACAGATGCAAGACGCGATCAATAAACTAATCGCCGGCGAGAGCATATCGATCGACGAGGAGATCCGTTATTTAGACGATACAGGGCTTGAATATACATGGATAGAGATCTTTGCGATCGTAGGGAAAACCGATCCGGAAGGAAAACCCGCCTACTTAACCGGAGGTACTACCCTCATCAACCAACGGAAAAAAATGGAACAAGAACTGAGGGACAAGGAGAAGATAGAGGAATCCAACCGGTTGAAATCCGCCTTCCTAGCGAACATGAGCCACGAGATACGTACCCCGCTGAACGCTATCGTAGGCTTTTCCAACCTGCTAGCGGAAACTTGCCACTCCGAGGAGACGAGAGAGTTCTGCGAGATCATCGAGACGAACAACGAGCTTCTCCTTCAACTCGTGAACGATATCCTGGACCTATCGAAGATCGAGGCCGGGCAAATGGATTTCATCTATTCCGAGTTCAACGTATCCACGCTATTCCGGAGCTTATACCAGACCTTCCAAAGCCGGGTGAAAGACGGTGTCACTCTCTATTGCGAGATACCTGAACAGGATTGCGTTATCTATTCCGAGAAGAATCGCTTGACCCAAGTGATCACCAACTTCCTCACGAACGCCTGTAAGTTCACGTTCCAAGGGGCTATCCGCATGGGATACAAGGAGAGGGAAGATGGATTATACTTTTACGTAAAAGATACCGGAAAAGGTATTGAGCGGAAGAACCTCCCGCACGTATTCGAGCGTTTCGCCAAATTCGATTCCTTTATCCAAGGAACCGGACTCGGACTATCCATTTGCCAAACGATCCTAGAGAATCTTCACGGGAAGATCGGCGTAGAGTCGGAAGAAGGAAAAGGGAGTACTTTCTGGTTTACGATCCCATGCGCTGTATCAAGACCGTAGCGTAAGCCGAGATCCCTTCCTGCCGTCCGGTGAAGCCCAGCTTCTCCGTGGTCGTAGCCTTGATAGAGATATCCTCCTCGTCCACGTTCATGACCTCGGCCAGCGTTTTCTTCATCAGAGGGATATGGGGATTCAATTTAGGGCGCTCGGCGGCTACGGTGGCATCGATATTACCCAACTCATAGCCCGCCTCTCTTAAAAGCCTCATGGTATCCCGGAGCAAGATCTTACTATCGATATTCTTATATTCACCAGCCGTATCCGGGAAATGATAACCGATATCCCGCATATTGGCCGCTCCCAGTAAAGCGTCGCAGATCGCATGGATCAACACGTCCGCATCGCTATGTCCCAATAGGCCCAACGTATGCTCGATCTTAATCCCGCCTAGCCATAATTCCCGGTCCGGCACCAAGGCGTGGACGTCATAGCCAAAACCTACACGTATCTTCATATCCATTTATCTGAAAAGGTTCTTGATTCCATCCATATCGAACGACAAGGAGAAGCGCAATGTCTGGTCCAACGGGTTACTCTGTACCGTACTGATCAGATAAGCGGCATCCAACTGGAAAACACTCATGCGGAAACCAGCACCGACTGAGAAGTACTGACGGTTTCCCTGATATTTATTCTCATAGTAATAACCGCCACGAACAAAGAACTGCTGATTGTAATTATACTCCAGACCGATAGAGGCCATAATCTCCTCTAGCTCGCCCTTGAAGCCATTCGGCGAGTCACCGAATGATTTGAAGATACCCGTGATCGGGGACATATTGTTATATTCATCATGTTTTTCCTTATAAGCAGCCTCATCCTCGGGAGTCGTACCTTCTTGAATAGGTTCGGTAGGAACTAAATATTTACTCAAATCCACATAGATACCGATTTGGTTATAATCATCGATCGGATACAGTAAACCAGTTCCAACCTTTAACATCGTAGGCAAGAATTGGTTGGTATTTCCACCGTCGTAAGAGACCTTCGTACCGATATTGGAGACATTAAAACCAAAGCTCCACAGGCACTCGCTATTCCCTAAGATCACGTATTTCTCCAGATAACCGGCGATATCAGCGGCAAAAGCGTTATCCGGAACCATATCCGCATCCGACGAGGCACCCATGTCCGAACGAATATAGCGCAAGGCGACCGCCATAGAGAACACATCCGATAATTTACGGCTATAACTTACATCAAAAGCCATCTCATAAGGATTCAATATGAGCTGATTACCCATTCCTCCATCCCGGCTTTCCTGTACTTCTCCTAAAGAGAAATAACGCAAGGAAGCTCCGATCGCCTGCATATCGCTATCGCCTAATTTATAATAACCGGCCAGATATGCTAAAGCCACATCATTCACCAATTTACGTAACCAAGGCGTATAGGATAAAGCGACTCCGGCCTTACTATAACTAAAAGCATACTTAGCCGGGTTCCAGTATTGGGAATTCACATCCGGCGTAGTAGCCACACCGTTATCACCCATAGCACCTCCGCGAGCATCGGGCGCAATAGACAAAGACGGTATCGCCGTATTAATCGGGGCGAATTTATGTTTAACATCGTCTGCGCCTCCTTGGGCATATAAAGCCGTAAATGCCGTCAAAAAGCTGAAAACCGCTAGTAACAGACTGAATCTTGAAACTCTTACCATATATTCTATTCTAAAAATACATTTACATTTATCATTCCTAGAGGGTAATAAACATACCCCCATGCTTATTATAAACTAATTACCCGATACTTTATTGTGCGAGAATGATTAATTTATTCGCTTTCGTCGCCTCTTTCGAGTTATTCGTGCTAATCGCCGCCCGATACAGATAAACTCCCGGGCGCAACCGCCTGCCACCGTTATCCGTCAGGTTCCAAGTTACGATATAAGCCTTAAACAACTCGGAGGAACCGCTCTTCTCTGTACTCCATAGGAACTTACCGGTCATATCATAAACCATAACCGTCACCTTTAAGTTCGACTCCGGACGATTGTGATGCAGAAAGAATTCCACCTGATCCCGTGCCGGATTCGGGGTGGCATACATCTCGATCAGATTAGGTTTCAACCCTTCCGCCACCTCAAAAGTAAAGGTATAGGTTGTGGAGTTATTTAAGATATCCCACACCTTAAACTCGGCCGTATGCATTCCCGGCTCCATCTCGGGGATGGAGAACTGGACAAGTCCTTCGTTCTCACTATCTGGTAGCAACGCATAATAACTATTTAAGTTATAGCTCATAGAGGGCATACTATCAATCGTCAACATCATATCATGCCCTACGCTACTGCCGGTTATATTCACGCCGCTCTTATCCCACAGCTTCGCTACAAAATAAGGAGTCGTGTTTACCTTATCGCCCGAAACAAAACTGGAATCATTCAAATAGATCTGCCGGATCTTGGGACCGATCGTATCAGTCTCCGCCGTATCCGAAGTCCCCCCCACGATAAAATCGAAGAAAGAACCCTGCGCCTCTTTTGTCTCGGAAGACGCATATAGGTTTAATTTACCTTTCTTATTGGAATAAGAGATATCCTTCGGGACCATAAAAGTAAAGCTGAACTTTCCATTTCGAACCGAGTCTCTACCTATATAAATCGTATTCGGATAATCGAGATAAGTGAATTTCTCAGAGCTATTCCCTAAAGTCGTAATGGAACTTTGGCTATCAAATATGGTCGAGCTTAATACGCCCGTGAAATCCGCGGCAAAAGAACCTGACGGATTCAAGATTTCACCCTCTACCGTAATCCGGGATAACGCCTTAAACTCAAAAGGCTCATCAGAAACAGCTTCTCCATTCACAGCCGTCACCCGAGCCTTATACTCTGGATACGCAAACTTTAACGCCGGGTCTCCGATTAAGATAAAGTTCAATTTATTTGAGTCATTGAGTTGACGTTTCGTATACATCATCGCCTCTCCAAGCGTATAACGGCTATTCGCGCCTTCTTGGAACAGGTTATCGATGAGTGCCTTATTTAAGTTCGCATTATTACCGGAGAACACGACACGGGTCGTCGTAAACAAAGCGATACCCCCACTGGTAGGATTCAAGAAAACAGATTCACCCGCAGAAGTTTTCACATCGTCAAAACGGGTAAAGTCGCAGGTAGCCGTCACCCACACCGGCAGATGCTTATAACTGGAATTATTGATATCGGTTTGTGTCCATACGCTTTCGTCCGCCCAATGGGTCGTACTGCCATGCCCCGTATAATTAATCAACAACTGACCACTTTTTAATAGTTTCTCAATCTCATTATGCACATCCGGATAAGTCCCGAGGCTGCTACGCTTATAAGCATCGAAATACACTTTATTAACTAGAAAACCGGGTTGCATCTCTTCAATGGCCTCAGCAAGCTGATCTGCCTGCTTCATATGATTCGTTGTGAAGCTATCCTCATTATTTCCATCATCCGCCACGAATGTCACGTTATTCTTCCAACTACCCGAATCCTTATTCTCCATATAAGAAATCGTCTTATCCACCATCTGAGTCGCCTCCGTTACTGTACGGATTGGAAAGCGCCCGACACCCAGACACATCTTATCTCGGCTAAAATTACTGCCGGAAATATCCTCTAAAAACGCAAAATAATCATCTGTCGCATAAGAGTAGACATTCAATGACTCTTGAGACTGGAAAGTCAGGAGCATATTACTCCGTGAAACACCTTGCACCTCACCGCTTATCCCCCGATTATCATAGATCCCGTCTCCGAAAAGCAATAAATATTTTGGAGGATTACCCAAAGAAGAACTACGATCGTAAAACATCTTCATCAAACGACGATATGCCGTCGCATCTGGAGTTCCACTAGAGAACTCATTATAAATCGCCTCTGGAGTTACGACTTCAACAGTCAAGCCATCTTTCTCACGGTGCGCAACCGCCAAACGCTCCGCCTGCTGAACCAAAGACGGAGCCGATATAATAATCATATCCCTCTGTTCCAAACCATGCAGATTTGAGGAAGCGACTTCTCCCACGACTTCCGGAGAAGGAAATGTTTGATTGGTTTGAACCAACACAAACTCCCTCAATCTACCCGCTGGTATTGTAAATGAAAGTTCAGAACCATTCAGATCGGCTTCCACTCTCTTCACATTTAACGCATCGGTCACATCAAACACCAAGGTATTCGAATTCGCCTCGCTAATAACAAAGCGAGACGCATTTCCTACAGAAGTCAAGCTTCTGAAAAAAGTACAAGCCCCATAAGGGCGCAACGTACGGACAAATTGCATACGGATATAGTCCAAACGTACATTCGTATGTCCACTTGAACTATAGGAAACCACTACGTTATTTTTCTCACTTTTTGATCCCTTCCATAACGCGGTGGTTGTCCCGGGAATCGCCTTTGTATACGATCTGACATTCGAGCTTACTGTTTGGATAGAAGGTATGGTTATATCCAACAATTCGGAGTCATTGATACTTAAAGAAGCCGTACCGGAGCCAGAGTTAATTCTTGAGATAAAACGCATGGTCACCTTACCGTCCGCATCCGTAATCCCGGGGATAGAAGAAAAGGTAGAAATTGTACGAGGGCGTGCCCCACTAAAGTCCTCTCCAAAAAACTCCCGGCCGGATTGGTTTACGGAGACTAACTCTTGCTCATGCAATAGATAATCATCATAAGTCGTAATCCGAGTGGAAGCACCACTCGCTTGAGCCACGGAAGTCATATCATTCGTGGGTGTGGCATCGGTCACAAAATAATAACCATACAAACAATAAGGATTATTCGTATGCACGAATGTCTGGCTCGACGAGTCATATTCCCATTTAACCGACCCTTTCCCGTAGAATAACAGGTAATCACTCCCACGCCAAACCGGAGTAGAAGGGACATCATCGATATATTCTTTACTGAAATCCTCATCCAAGGGCCATCCTCCATAGCCATGGACAGAGACTTTCGATGGGTCCGAGAAACCCATATTCTTCAAATCCGCATAGGATAATTTGTAGATTCCGGTCTTATCCACCCGGATCTTCACCCATTTCCCTTCCGATAACAGGGATTTAGAAGCATAACGGCTACCATCCGCCCATGTATATGAGCAAAGTAATAAACCTATAATGAATATATATATTAATCTTCTCATCTCACATAAAAATCCAGAAGCTTCCGCTCGCCAAGATATCCCTCCAGATGATCGTCGATCTTCACGGGACCTACGCCAGCAGGTGTTCCGGTATAAATCAAATCGCCTATTTTCAGCGTAAAGAAGCGACTTACATACGCGATAATCTTATCTACCGAAAACAGCATATTCGAGGTATTGCCTTCCTGTACCTTCGAGCCATTGATATCCAGATGGAACGGAAGCCGGTTTACATCCCCCGCTTGCTCCAGCGGAATAAAGGTCCCGATCACAGCCGAATTATCAAACGCCTTACTAATTTCCCACGGTAGCCCTTGCGCACGCAATTTATTCTGCAAATCCCGTGCCGTGAAATCAATACCGACCGTAACCTCATTATAATAACGATGAGCGAAACGCTCGGCTATATTTTTCCCCAAACGGTCTATCCGTACCACGATCTCCGTCTCATAATGAACTTCCGATGAAAAATCCGGAATAAAAAACGGTTTCCCATCTTTCAACAAAGAGGAGTCCGACTTCATAAAAATAGTAGGCTCTGATAATTCTAACGAATGATGCAGCTCTTTATTGTGAGCGGCATAGTTCATTCCAACGGCGATAATCTTCATATTTTAGTGATTCATTGAGTTCAATCGATTAAACATAACAGCTAAATGCGCATACATAGAAGTGTTCTGGACTACGATATGTTCCGGCACCCATATACGGAACGGGGTAAAATTCCAAAGAGCCTTGATTCCTCCCTCGATAATCCGGTCTGTCACCTCCTGCGCTTTCTCCACCGGCACGGTGATCACCCCGATCGTCGCGCCATATTCTTTCTGCTTGGCAGGAAAATCATCCATATGAAAAACGGGAATGCCATTGATCATGCTCCCGTCCAAATCCTCACGGACATCAAAGCCCGCCACGATCTCCAAACCATATTGGCTCAGTCCGGTGTCATGCAACAAAGAAGCGCCCAGACTCCCTACCCCAAACAGAAATGCCTTATGCTGGGATGTAAAACCGAGGAAATCCTCCAGTACGTCAACCAACGCGTTAATATCGTATCCCACTCTCGTCTTCCCGGAGATATTCACAAAAGAGAGATCTTTAGCGACCTGACTAGGATCTACATTTATCTCCTTAGCGATCTGGGTAGATGAGATAAACGCTTCCCCTTTCCCTTTCATCAACTTTACGAACGCAAGATACCACGGTAACCTCCTTAACGTAGGTTCCGGCACTTTCCATGCCTGTTTTATATCATCGCTGGCCATTGTCTAATTCTCCTATTCATGTATAACATTCGTGCAAGCCTACAAAAGTACAAAATTAAAAAGATTCACCAAAAAAGCCCCGATCGAGAAACTGTATTTAACTACCACCTTAACAGTGGTCTCACATTCAACAATCACGGCTTCGATACCGGCAAGTATGACGATCCTAGCGTTGTCGCTATCCTAACAGATAGTCCTAATCCTAGCAATTACTGGAAGGTGCTGAAACATAGGCTAAGAAAAGAGGGAAATGAGTCGGTTACAAATTGTAACCAACTGAAATTACCTTCTACCGATGGGAAATACTACAAAACCGACGTAGCTACGACAGAACAGCTGTTCCGGCTTATCCAATCCATCCCATCCCCTAAAGCAGAACCTTTCAAGCTATGGATGGCCCAAGTGGCAAAAGAGCGATTGGATGAAATGCAAGACCCCGAGTTAACGATAGATCGAGCCATGAGGGAATATAAAGCGTTGGGGTACTCGGATAATTGGATTAATCAACGCCTTAAAAGCATCGAGATACGTAAAGACCTAACCGATGAATGGAAACGACACGGACTACAAGAGGGCGTTCAGTTTGCTACCCTTACAGATATCATCTATCAAACGTGGGCCGGTAAAACTGCCAAAGAAAAGAATCCGCAACATCTCGAAGAACACGAAGTTATCGCCAAACAAGGAGGAAAAGCAGCAGAGGCCGCCCGCAAACAACTTGAAAGCGATTTAGGCCACTCGGTAATCTCTCCCCTCAACGCTAGAACCGGATTGAGACTTAAAGATAAAAACGACAAAGAATAGACAAAAAGCCCCGATCGAGAAACCGACCGGGGCTTATTCTTTTTCCGCTTTCTTGCCTCACGGAAATACTGACGGAGAGCTTTAATTTTTTACTTTAGTATTAATATCCCCGCATGTTCAACCTCACGGTTTACTTGAAGACGAATCTCCGCACGGGAATCTTAGAATTATATATCTTCTTCAAATGCTTTTCGCATTCTATATCAATTGTGCTTATTTAACAACCACTTTCGTAGTCTCACCGTTTACGGTTACGAATACTACACCTGCCGGAGCAGCGATCGTAGCGTTGTCGGAAGCAACTACCTCGTTAGCAACGGCCTTACCTAATACGGTAGCGATCGTTACAGTCTGACCAGCTGCACCCTGTACGGTTACTGTACCGTTACCAGCGATAACCTTAACAGCAGACTCAGCCTCGATACCTTCGTTAGATGTCGGAGTGGAAGCACGGTTGATTACGAAGATTTCAGCCTTAGCTTGATCTTCCGTCCAGAACAATACGTTGTTCAATTGAGCCAGATAAAGAGTCGTTTCTGATTCCACGTAAGGAAGAGAACCCTCAACTTCTGCATCATACTCCTCATTTTCAGCATGCAACTTAGAAACGATGCGATAAGCCTCATCGCTAATCTCAGCGGCTACTTCAAAAGCAACAGCTGCCGGATTCAATTGCATCAAACCGATCGTATCACCATCGATAGCGATAGAGTCAAGACCACATACAGAAGCTGCCGCAAATGCCGCACGATAAGTATCATCACCAGCTACATGAGCATAATCATAGATATTCTCGATCTCTGTCGCATCCGGATCTTCATTATTCTTCTCAATTTCGGCAGAAATATTAGCCGGGTTAATCAAGAAGTTGCGAGTCTCAGCCTCTGCGTTGAATGTCTTCGTAGAGATATAATACAACGGCATAGTCTCATTGAATGTCACACAAGCTGTATCCAACCACATAGTCAACGTATCTTGAGTATAAACATCGCTCTTCAAGATGGATTGACCCTCAGCCTTCAACGCAGCGAAACCATCTTCCTGGTTAGCGATCATCTTGTTGTCATCCTCCAAAGTAGTGATCTGTACATGGCCGATAGCAGGAGCGCCATAAGCAGGAGCTTCTTGCGTAGCGAACTCGAAGATTACGTTCTTGTCGTCACACTTAACGCCTTCCTCCAAGATACCGGAAGCAGCGTTAGCTGTAATAGCAGATTCCTCATCATCGCCATAAACAATCTTATATTGATTATCCTTACCCATTGATAAGAAAGAAACCTTCAAAACGTTCTCATTGTCGATAGAGCCATTTTCACCATCGATATCCTCTAACTTATAATTGCTATCTGCAGATACAAGAACTTTCTTGCCTAAACGATCCGTAATATAGTAAACAGGTTTAACAACCTTGTTACCTACAGTAGCATACACAGCCTCTTCGCCCTCTTCAGCAGCAACCTCAGTGGCAACCACTTTCAGTTTCTGAGCGTCAGCCAACTCGCTGTTAGCAACATACATCGTACCATTATTCTTAGCGATCATATACAAATCGTCAGCCAATAGAGAAACCAAACGGAATGACAATGCGCCATTCACCTCGTCAGCCTTCGTTACGACTTTGTAGCCCATCTTCTGAGCATCCTCAACCTTCGGACCTTTTGTCAACTTAACCGTATCCGTACCAAAAGCGTAAACTCCCTCTTTCTCATTGATCAAGATGATAGCACCTTCGATAGAAGATTCTGTGTCAGTTTCTTCCGCCATCATATTCTTCAAAGAACCTTCTGAAGTCAAATACCACATATAAGCCGGAGCCTCCAAAAAAGCCTTCGCATCTACCTTCTTAGCACCTTCGCAATCCAAGTACTCATATTTCTTGTAGCGGCTATCGCTTAACCATTTGGTTTCGTCCGCATTCTTTTTATACTTGTTGTAGAATTGTACATAGTAAGTATAGTCAGCGTCCAATGCATCCGGAGTATCAACTACACCGAATGTAGCCTTAGCCTCTGTCAACTTATCGCCTGTAGCCTTAGTAGCCGTCAAAACCTCCAAGCTGTTAGCGAACTTACCGTAAACCAAAGCACGAGTTGTTGTTGCTACGTCATAAGACATACCAGCATGAGCCTTGTTTTCTTCCGGAGTTGTCGGAGCATAAGTAGGAACACCCTTCGGAGTGATAGTTACCACATAACCGGCAGCGATATCCAACTTGAATTGGAATGCATAGAAATCAGCGGCACGACCGTTCTTCAACAATTCAGCCCCTACAGCAGAGTTTACAGAACTCTCTTTAGCAGCCTCTGTAGGAAGAGCATCAGTAGCTAATTTGAAATAAACATTGTTGTTTACGGTGTTCGTCCATTGAGCGGAGTCAACTACCAAATACTTACCGGAGTTCAAACGAACGTTTACATAAGACTCAGCATCTGTAGCCACAGCACGGAAAGCCACGCCGTCGATTGGGTTGCCATCCAAGTTCTTGTCGAAATCAAGAACAGAAGAAGTACCATACAAACCGTTGATCTGATCGGCAGTCATAGCATCAACAGATGCTGGTTTAGCGATATTGAACGCCTCTGCGGATTTGTTCTTTTTCACAATCACGCGAGTCTTACCACCTTCTACAGCTACATCTACAACTTCTCCATCCTCATCCAAATATTGCAATTGGATAGAATAAGTATCACCATTCTTGATAGCCGTGATCTTGCCTTCAGCAGAAACCAACCATTTAGACTGGCCGTTACTTACGAAAGAAGCACCTTCCTTGGAAAGATCCAAGCTCAATACGCTACCCGTAGCATAGTTCGTCATAGTCCAAACATCCGTCTCGGAATTGTCTACCTTGGAGCTAGCGAACTTCCACAAAGACTTCTTGTAAACATCCTTCATGATGTCGGAGTTTCCCGGAGCATCCACAACCACCAAACTATCAGCTGTCTTCGCCTTATTTTTTACGACAGACAGAACCTGAGTACCCTCTGTTCCAATCTTAATCTGATGCAACTTACCATTTGTCGGAGCAACCGCAAAAGCAGAGAAAGTTCCGAACAAAGCAGCCGCCAAAAGAGTAGAAAACTTTTTGTTCATAATACTGAAATTAATATTAATACTAGTGTTTATTAAGATAATCAAATACTTAGCTCTATTAAATCGATTCCAAAATCACATAAAACGACTAGTCTAAACGATCGTCTAGATTAGTCGTTTTTTAAGGGAGGAAAAGAGAGGTTCGTTTACGGAATCGCTTGTTTCGTAACGGATAGCCTATTTGATTGATAAGAAAGAGGATAAGGGGTGAAAAAAATAGCCCGGAAGGGTTGCAGAAGTCAAAGAAACGCGTACCTTTGCAAATGACTAATTAAAACGATCGTTTAAATCAATCATTTTTCTCTTTTATTATTTAATGTACATGCGTACATTAGTAAATACACCATCCAATAATCAACAAAAGTAAGATCACCTTTTGCGATAGATCGGAATATTAGTTTCCTTTGTTCTAGCAAAATGACACTTTGTAAACAGAACTCCCTGAGATTCGCTTTTTCCAAGCATAAGTACAGTATAAAACGGCTTTTCACACAGAAAAACGCCATTCATAACTATCTTCCATCCGCTAGTTCGAGCACCTCACGAAAACCTCCTGTCACGATATACGGCTTATATCAAGCAAAATATCAATACAACATCTGTTTATATAACATATAGATTCTATAGAATCACCCATATTATAACCTCATTATATCCTTCAGAAAACACGTACGTCTTTTTCCAAAAACATGTACGTGTTTCCGAAAAAAGACGTACGTGTTTTTTTAAAAGCAAAACAACCTCTCTCGTACTAAAAAATATTTCCTACCTTTATGCACTCATTTCAATATGCACCAGACTATACATTAATATATATGGAACCGTTTATTCATTTACACGTACATACCCAGTATTCCTTGCTGGACGGACAGGCATCCATCGACGCGTTGATCGACAAAGCGTACAAAGACGGAATGCGTGCGATCGCCGTAACAGACCATGGCGTTATGTTCGGTATCAAGGAGTTTTTCAATAAGGTTAGCAAAAAGAACAGTAAACCTCTCGGGATCATCAAGGACTCCGAGAAAGAACTAAAACCGCTGCTGGCCAAGGATGCTCCAACCGATGAGGAACAACAAAGGATAACGGAACTACAAAAACAAATCGCCGAAGCGAAAGCTTCCATCTTCAAGCCGATCATCGGGTGCGAATGTTATTGCGCTCGCAACGGAAGGCATAGCAAGCTGGCCTCGCAAGACGACCGTAGCGGCTGGCACTTGATCGTTCTGGCCAAAAATAAGAACGGATACAAGAACCTGATCAAGATGGTATCCCTCTCATGGACGGAAGGATTCTACGGACGTCCGCGTATCGACAAAGAGTTGTTGGAGAAATACCACGAGGATCTGATCATCTGCTCCGCCTGTTTAGGTGGAGAGATCCCGCAGCATATCATGCACGGACGAATCGATAAGGCCGAGGAGTCTATCAAATGGTTCAAAAACTTATTCGGAGAAGACTATTACCTTGAGATGCAACGGCACGAGACACACGACCCCAACGCCGATTGCACGATTTTCCCGCATCAACAAGAGGTGAACAAGGTACTGATCGAACTTGCTCACAAACATAATATCAAGCTAATCGCCACCAACGACGTCCATTTCGTCAATGCCGACGACGCTGAGGCTCACGACCGCCTGATCTGCCTTAGTACCGGCAAAGACTTGGACGACCCCAAGCGTATGCGCTACTCCAAGCAAGAATGGATGAAGACAACCGCCGAGATGAACACCATCTTCGCCGATATCCCCGAAGCTTTGAGTAATACGCTCGAGATAGCCGACAAAATAGAATTCTACTCCATCGACAGCGGTCCTATCATGCCGACTTTCGCCATTCCCGAGGAGTTCGGTACCGAGGAGTCCTACCGTCAGAAATTGACAGAGCATGATTTATTTGAGGAATTCACCCGAGACGAGAATGGTAATGTCGTATTAAGCGAGGAAGAGGCGCACTCCAAAATCAAGAAATTAGGTGGATACGACAAACTATACCGCATCAAGCTGGAAGCCGACTATTTGGCGAAATTGACATACGACGGAGCCAAGGAGCTTTACGGAAACCCCTTGAACGATGAAGTAAAGGAGCGTCTGAACTTCGAGTTACATATCATGAAGACCATGGGTTTCCCCGGCTACTTCTTGATCGTGCAAGATTTCATCCGTGCCGCTCGTGAGGAACTCGGTGTATCCGTAGGACCGGGACGTGGTTCGGCCGCCGGATCTGCCGTAGCTTATTGCTTAGGGATCACCAAGATCGACCCGATCAAATATGACCTCCTGTTCGAGCGTTTCTTGAATCCGGACCGTATCTCCCTCCCCGATATCGATACCGACTTCGATGATGATGGCCGTGGCGAGGTCTTACGCTGGGTAACGGAGAAATACGGTGCCGAGCGTGTGGCTCATATCATTACTTATGGTACGATGGCTACCAAGTCCGCTATCAAGGATGTCGCCCGGGTACAGAAATTACCGTTATCCGAATCGAACCGGTTAGCCAAATTGGTTCCGGATAAGATCCCTGACATGAAGAAGTTCAAATTGGGCGACGCCATCAAGTATGTGCCGGAACTAAAAGAGGCGGCTAACGGAAATGATCCGCTGGCACGGGATACCTTGAAATACGCCCAGATGCTGGAAGGCAACGTCCGTAACACGGGTGTACACGCCTGCGGTGTCATTATCGGACGTTATGATATATCGGATGTCGTACCTGTCAGTACGGCGAAAGACAAGGATACCGGTGAGGAGATGCTGGTTACCCAATACGAGGGTTCCGTGATCGAGGAAACCGGATTGATCAAGATGGACTTCTTGGGCTTGAAGACCTTGTCCATCATCAAGGAAGCGATCGAGAACGTGAAACTGACTACCGGAGAAGATCTGGATATCGACCATATCAGTCTGGAGGACCCCAAGACTTATAAATTGTATTGCGACGGAAAGACAACCGGTACATTCCAGTTCGAGTCCGCCGGTATGCAAAAGTATTTGAAGGAGTTGCAACCATCTAAATTCGAGGACTTGATCGCCATGAACGCCCTGTATCGCCCGGGCCCAATGGATTACATCCCTTCTTTTATCGCCCGTAAACAGGGTAAGGAGGAGATCAAGTACGATATTCCCGTCATGGAACGCTACCTAAAAGATACGTACGGTATTACGGTCTATCAGGAGCAGGTCATGCTTCTATCCCGTTTACTCGCTAACTTCACGCGTGGTGAGAGTGATGCCTTACGTAAGGCGATGGGTAAGAAGTTGATCGAGAAGATGAACCACTTGAAGTCTAAATTTATGGCCGGTGGTCAAGCCAACGGCTATAAAGAGGAAACTTTAAACAAGATCTGGTCTGACTGGGAGAAGTTCGCCTCATACGCCTTCAATAAGAGTCACGCTACTTGTTATTCATGGGTGGCTTATCAGACCGCTTACTTGAAAGCGAACTTCCCGTCCGAGTATATGGCCGCCGTCTTGAGCCGAAGCTTATCCAATATCACGGATATCACGAAGTTCATGGATGAATGTAAAGCGATGGGTATTCAGGTATTGGGACCGGACGTGAACGAGTCTATCTTGAAGTTCAGCGTAGATAAGAACAAGAACATCCGCTTCGGGCTAGGCGCCGTGAAAGGCGTAGGTGAGTCAGCCGTACAAAATATCATAGAGGAACGCAAGAAGAACGGCCCGTACAAGAGTATCTTCGATTTCGTAGAACGGGTGAACTTGACCGCTTGCAATAAGAAAAACATAGAGTCCATGGCTTTGGCCGGAGCGTTCGATAACTTCGGTATCCAGCGTGAGCAGTTCTTCACCGACAGTGGAAAAGGGGAATTGTTCTTGGATACCTTGGTTCGCTATGGTAACAAATACCAGATGGATAAGAGCACGGCAGTCAACTCTTTATTCGGTGGAGACGCCTTGATCGCCATCGCTAAACCGGAGATCCCGCAATGCGAGCGTTGGAGCGATCTCGAACGCCTAAATAAAGAGAAGGAGTTGGTCGGTATTTACCTATCCGCCCACCCGTTGGATGAATACCGTATCATATTAAAGTATGTATGTAATACCGGCATGGTAGAACTTAACGAGCGGGAAACCTTACAAGGCCGGGAGGTTTTATTAGGTGGTATCGTCACCGGTTTCCGGGAAGGAATGACCAAGAACGGAAAGCCTTACGGAATCTTGAAGATCGAGGATTTCACGGGTAGTGGCGAGATCCCTCTTTTCGGACAGGATTATATCGAATACAGCAAGTATGGTAAAATAGGGATGTATCTCTTGATCACAGCCCGTGTAGAGCCTAGCCGCTGGGACCCCAATAAACTGGACTTCAAGATTGGTACCGTCAACCTTTTGCAAGACGAGAAAGACAAGCTGATCGAGAAAATCAGTATCACGGTCCCGATCCATGATTTGGATGAGCCGACTATCAATGAGCTTTCGGTATTGATCAAGAACAATCCGGGCCATAGCCTGTTATATTTTAAGGTTGTCGATGGGGAACATAATATTTCCCTAAATCTCTTCTCCCAAAATATCCGCTTAAACGTGACCCGTGAGCTGGTAGACTTTTTACAGGAGAACGAGAATATCGATTTTAAAATTAATGGTTAAAGTTGTACGACGCTGAAAGAATTTGTACTTTTGGCGTCATAACAATCATTAGATTATAATTCATAATTAAATAATACGTAATTCAAAATGGCACTACAAATTACAGACGCTAATTTCGAGGAGTTGGTTAACTCCGGAAAGCCCATGGTTCTTGACTTTTGGGCAGAGTGGTGTGGCCCTTGCCGCATGGTATCTCCTATCATTGATGAGTTGGCAACCGAATACGAAGGTCGTGTGACGATCGGTAAAATGAACGTTGACGAGAATGACGATGTAGTCGGACGATTCGGTATCCGCAACATCCCTACCGTTCTTTTCTTCAAAGACGGTAAGATGGTTGATAAAGTAGTAGGCGCTACGGCTAAGGATAAGTTCGTAGAAAAGATCGAGGCAATGCTTAAATAATTGAAAGTTGAGAATTGAGAATTGAAAATACCGAGGAATACGCTCTGTAACTTTCAATTCTCAATTTTTAATTCCCCTAAGTATATGTCGCTTGCCCGGAGGACCGGGAAGACGGCTCATCTCAAAACCAGCCGCTTGCATACCTCTGCGTACCTCTCCTTTTGCGCAATAGGTTACGATCACTCCGCCCGGTGCGGTATGAGCATACAAACGATTATAGATTTCTTGATTCCACATCTCCGGTTGTTTCTCGGGCGCAAACGCGTCGAAATAGATCAAATCGATATCATCCGGTAGTTCACAGGCGTTACTATTTCCTTCTATTTTATGAAGTGTAAAGCGCTCTGAGATTGAAACGGGAGTATTCCACTCCGCCTCATGCAAGGCTAAGAATAACTCTTTTCTCTCCGGCCAGATCAGCTCCCCATAATTCAAGGCACGAATCGTATCTAAAGGAAGCGGGTATAACTCTACTGTATGATAATCAATATGATGTGCTTGAGATAGCTCGACATCCTTCAATGTCAAGAAGGCGTTCAGCCCTGTACCGAAGCCAATCTCCACGATTCGGATAAAGTCTTTTTCAAGCGCATGCAATCCCGCCTCTATAAATATATGTCTTGATTCCTGCAGGGCCCCGTTCACGGAATGATAATGTTCATCCATCGCCGGAATATATAGTGTATGGCTTCCATCCGCCGTTATCTGTAATTCTTTCTCCATATGTATGCAAAGATAATACATACGAATCAGAATAATACTTATCTTTACCGCTATAAATATGATATAAGATATGGATAGACGCCATCTTTACTTCTTACTATTCTTATTATGTACCATACAAGCCGCTATCGGTCAACAGCGCTCCTTCTCTATCAAGGGAGTTGTAAAAGACGCGTCAAGCGGACAGCCGATACCTTTCGCTAACGTAGTGGTATGGAACACGACGCAAGGGGCGGTCACCGATTCCACCGGATTATTCGAGATATCCGGCATATCACCCGGAAGCTATCGTCTCCAATCCTCCTTTCTGGGATATAAGCCCTTCGTTACCGCCGAATTCAGACTAGCGAATAAAGATATATTCTTCCCGATCGAGCTAGAGGAAGCCAGCCAGAATCTGCAAGAGGTTAGCGTAGTAGCCTCTCCGTTCCGTAAAACCGCCGAAAGTCCGCTAGGACTTCGTGTAATCGGTTTCAAGGAGATAGAGAAAAGCGCGGGAGGAAACCGGGATATCTCCCGGGTAGTACAAACCTTTCCGGGAGTAGCGTCTACGGCAGCGTTTCGTAACGACTTGATGGTAAGAGGAGGAGGTCCCTCGGAGAACCGTTTCTTTTTGGATGGCGTAGAGATACCGAATATCAACCATTTCTCTACCCAAGGAGCCTCCGGAGGTCCGGTCGGTATTATCAATCCCGATTTTATCCGGGAGGTCAACTTTTATTCGGCCGCATTCCCCGCATCCAAAGGGAACACTTTAAGTTCGGTATTGGATTTTAAACTACAAGATGGAAATAAGGAGAAATTCTCATTGCGAGGAGTCCTAGGAGCCTCAGATATCGGTGTGTCCGCTAATGGACCGCTAGGAAAAAAGACCACTTACCAAGTGTCTGTTCGTCGCTCTTACCTTCAATTCCTTTTCGATATGATCGGCTTGCCGTTCTTACCTACTTTCACGGATGCCCAATTCAAGATTAAGCACTCCTTCAACCCCAAGAATGAGCTTACAGTTCTCGGATTAGGGGCGATCGATGATATGAAGCTGAATACAGGAATGAAAGACATGAGCGAGAAAAACCAATATATCCTCTCTTACTTGCCGGTCGTAAAACAAAAAACGTATACCCTTGGAGCGGTTTATAAACACTACGCCGGTAAAAATCTCTACTCGGTCATTATTAGCCGCAGCCAGACCAACAATAAGAATATTAAATACAAAGACAATGATGAAAGCCAAGTAGAGAATCTCTCCTTAAATTACCGTTCGGACGAGATTGAGAATAAGTTCCGAACGGAAAACACGTTCCGCTTACCATTCATTCAATTGAATGTCGGAGGAAACATCGAATACGCCCAATACACGAATGACACCTATCAAAAGCAATTTACCTCTATCCCCCGTACCATCGTATATCAAACAGACCTTGGCATATGGAAGTGGGGTATCTATGCCACGGCTATTTATGAGAGTTATAACGAGCGGTTTACCACCTCTTTAGGTGTTCGTGCGGACGCAAACAATTATTCCTCGGATATGAATAATTTGTTAGATCAGTTATCTCCTCGCCTATCCTTATCCTACCGCTTGTCCGATCCGCTTTATATAAACGCAAATATCGGACGCTACTACGAGCTTCCTCCTTATACGACATTGGGATTCAAGGATAATGAAGGTAATTATGTAAACCGGGCAAATCATTTAAGCTATATCCGAAGCGACCAAGCCGGATTAGGCTTGGAATACCGTCCTACCTCATACTTGAAATTCACGGCCGAAGGATTCTATAAACATTATGATCGTTATCCGATGTCCATACTCGACAGTATCCCACTCGCGTCGAAAGGTACGGACTATGGTGTCTTGGGAAATGAGGCCGTATCATCTACCGCTACAGGGCGAGCTTATGGGCTTGAGATCATGGGACGTTGGTATAATTATAAAGGGCTTACTTTCATCGCGTCCTACACTTTGGTAAGAAGCGAATTCAAGGATGGGAGAAATATGGACACTTATCTTCCTTCGGCTTGGGACAATAAGCATCTGTTCACGTTTAGCGGGACTTATTCTTTACCCAAGAACTGGGACGTAGGCGCCAAGTTCCGGATAGTAGGAGGCGCTCCCTATACGCCTTACGATGTAGAAAAGAGTAGTTATGTAGAAGCTTGGGACGCTAATAACGGGCTATACTATGATTACAGCCGGTTTAACAGCGAACGGCTCAAGCCATTCACGCAGTTAGATATCCGTATCGATAAAACATTTTACTTCAAAAAGATCATGCTTGGAGCCTATATCGACATCCAAAACATATTGAATTCCAAATACAAAGAGCAAGACGTATATATCAAAACGGGTAAAATTATCAACCCGGAAGCTCCCATATATGAACAACGGTACGAATTAAGACCGATAGAACGTCTTACAGGAACGCTTCTCCCAAGTATCGGAGTGATGATCGAGTTATAGATTTTAGGCGTAATAGATTCTTTTTATTTTGAATTTCAGCAATTAATCATAAATCTTTCCTATTTTTGTGGTCTGTATTAATAACAAATAGTACTTTAATCGCAAATAAGCACATGAATAGGTAGGTAAAGAATGACATTATTAAAAAACTACATACGATTCGTACTCTTTATCGTGTTAAGTCTGGTCTTTTCTTTCCACTTATACGCTACAGATAATGCAGGCCCTATTTTAATCATTAGCTCCTACAATCCCGATACACGTAATACGACCGCCAATATTTCCGAGTTTATGGAGGAATATAAGCGGGGAGGTGGTATCTCGCCGGTGGTTATCGAGAACATGAACTGTAAGAGCCTCCCGGAAGCCCCCTTATGGGACGGTAAGATGAGAGGTATATTGGATAAATATAAGGAAAATAACACTCCTCAGCTTATCATTATCTTAGGTCAAGAGGCATGGGCTTCTTATATCTCCCAAGAATACAAGCCTGATATACCGGTTTTATGCGGTATGATCAGTAAGAATGCGATCTTATTACCCGACTCGGATTTAAATGTCGCCGAATGGGAGCCGAAATACATCGATATCCAAGAGTACGTAGATAAAGGTTTACACCTTGGCGGGTTCTTGTATTCTTATGACGTAAAAGAAAATATCCGGTTAATACGTAAGCTATATCCCAAAACTCAAAATATAGCATTAATCACCGATAATACCTACGGTGGTTTAGCTATGCAGACCTTGGTAAAAAAGGAAATGGAAAATATCAAGGATCTGAACTTGATATTACTGGATGGAAGAAAGAATAATATCTACACCATCGTTGAGCAAATCAAGAACCTGCCGGATCAGACCGTGATATTGATCGGTACATGGCGTGTAGACGTGAACGACGGGTATTATGTTGGAAATGCCACGTATACCATGATGACCGCCAATCCCAGAATCCCGACATTCACATTGGCATCCGTCGGCATAGGGCACTGGGCCATCGGAGGTTTCAGTCCCAAATACAGGCCTATAGGTTCCGATTTGGCGAAAGAGGCTTTAAGTATATTGGAGAAGAAAATCGCCCCTAAAGATATCCATCCCCAAATCATCCCCAATGGATATGTGTTCGACGCTTCAAAGATCAAGGCTTTTGATATCAGCAGACTGTCATTGCCCCACGACGCTACTATTATCAACGAGGACCCGAGCCTATTCTCCAAATACAGGTTCGAGATCTTGCTAAGCGTAATCACCGTATTGTTTATTTTCCTGATTATGATATTAATCTTCTTTATCCGGACCAATAAGCTGAAAGATAAGTTATTGGATCTACAGAAAGATAATATACTAATCATGAATAATATCCAAGCTTCTATCTATTTCATCAAGCCGGATTATACCGTAAAATGGAGAAACGAGGTAGAGTTCCATGACTGTATCCCTGAATTCGGTCCGACTAATTGCTTCTTGGTCAAGAACGGAGTAAAGCCTTATTGTACCCGTTGCACGGTCGCAAAGGCCATGGAAACCAAAACGCAGGTCGATATCACGAATGAGTTCGGCGATGGAAAGTATCTTCATATTTTGGCGAACCCTGTATTAGACGAGCACAACAACCTTATCGGGGTTATTTTCAAGAAAGAAGACGTGACAAAACAAAAACAGGCGGAGAACGAACTGAGGAAAGCGAAAGAGAAAGCGGAAGAGTCCGATCGTTTGAAATCCGCATTCTTGGCGAATATGAGTCATGAGATTCGAACGCCATTGAATGCGATCGTCGGTTTCTCCGGATTATTGGCCGTAACCGAGAATATGGAGGATAAAGAGGAATATATCAATATCATTAATAGCAACAACGACCTGCTATTGCAATTGATCAATGATATTCTCGATCTAGCCAAGATAGAGGCGGGTACGCTAGAATTCGTGGATTCAGACGTAGATGTCAATCAACTATTCTCCGATATCGAGCAGTCTTCCCGTTTGAAGGCGCAAGATGGTGTGCAGGTATGCTTTGTCGAGAAGATCCCGAATTGTATCTTACGCACCGACCGTAACCGGGTCTCCCAAGTCATTACCAACTTTATCAACAATGCCATCAAGTTCACAACTCAAGGTAGCATCCTGTTTGGCTACCGCCGTAGAGACGATGAGTTGTATTTCTATGTAAAAGATACGGGATGCGGTATCGCCAAGGATAAGATCGGTCAAGTTTTCACCCGTTTCGTTAAGTTAAATAGCTTTGTGCAAGGAACGGGGCTGGGATTATCGATTTGCCAGATGATTATCAAGCGTCTGGGTGGAGATATAGGGGTGGAATCAGAGCAAGGAAAAGGTTCTACATTCTGGTTTACGTTGCCCTATTCGATACTAGAGATGCAGGAAGTCCCGCATGAGAAACCAAAGACCGAGAATGTACAGAAGAGCCAGTCATCCAAATCTGCAACCCTATTAATAGCGGAAGATAACGAAAGCAACTATACTTTATTCCAAGCCATGTTGAAAGATTATAACCTTATACACGCATGGAACGGGGAACAAGCGATCGATTTATTCAATAAATATCAACCGGACTTAATCCTAATGGACCTAAAAATGCCGATCGTAGACGGCTATGAGGCTACACGGGTAATTCGGGAAAAGAACCAGTCCATTCCTATCATCGCCGTAACAGCTTTCGCCTTCGCGGAAGATGAGGAACGGGTAAAACAAAGCGGATTCTCCTCTTACATCGCTAAACCGATCAAGCCGGATAAGCTAATCGCATGTATTAATACTTATTTATAGAATCCGTTTGGTAACAATCGGAAAACGCAAAACGAAAGAGGAACCCTTCTCTACTTGAGAGTCGAGACTAATACTTCCTCTATGACGGTTCATGATCTGCCGGCAAAGACTTAATCCGATGCCGGAACCTTTAGATTTAGTCGTGAAGAAAGGAACGAAGATTTTGTCGATTGCCTCGGGAACAATTCCGCTACCATTATCAATCACCGAAATAATTACCATACCGTTTTTTTGGACAGCCTCCACTATAATTTGAGGGGATAAGGATTCTTCACAAGCCTCTATCGCATTTTTCAATAGATTAATTAATACTTGTTCCACCATGATCCGGTCCGCATATAAATTCAAGTCTTCCGGCTTTACATGAAAGAAGAGGATATCGGATTTCTCCGGGAATAGAAGCCGGATATCGTCAAAGAGAGCCGAAACCGAGAAGTTTCGTAAAGTAGGTAAAGGCAGACGGGTTAATTTCCGATAATTCTCGACAAAATCCAATAACCCCTTACTTCTTCGGTGGATCGTTTGCATGGCTTGTACCATAATAGCGTAGTCTTTCTCATTCATGCCATTTATCGTCGCACGCTCGGCTACCGTCTCCGATAAAGAGATTACCGGAGCGATCGAGTTCATGATCTCATGCGTCAATACCCGGATAAGTTTCTGCCATGCCTCGGTTTCCGCCTCAGCGACCACCGAACTATACAATCGACTCCGCAAAGCCTCCAAGGCAGCGTTCATAGAAGAGGCCAAAGCCTTTTCGTCTTCCGTCATTGAATCGGAAGGATAAAACAGGCTCAGATCCCCGTAATGAATACTCTCTATCAGGTATTCCATCCGCTTAACAGTCTTTTGCTGATCCTTATATAAGAAAACCGAAAGCGCAAGAATACAAAATCCGAACAGCGCAGGAATAAACAAAAACCCTTTCAGCATTAAGAATGAGGCAGTAAAAGACAAGACCACGATCCCCAAAATACGAGCGAACAACAAGTAACGTATCATAAGCCAAATTTCTCCAATTTACGATACAAGGTAAAGCGGGTAATCCCTAGAAGCTCGGCGGCACGAGTGATATTCCCCTCGGCACGACGTAAGGCACGTTCGATCGCTTCTTTCTCCAATACCGTCAAATTTAACTCATCGGATGGTTCCTTATCCCTAAGCGGGACAGAACGCAGAATAAAGTCTTCCGGCCTTAGCCAATTACTTTCAGACAAGATAACCGCCCGTTCAATCGCATGTTGCAGTTCACGTACATTACCGGGCCAAGCATAATTATGTAGCTTATTCTTCCCATCCCTGTTAATGCCCTTCAAGTCTTTCTTATATTTACGGGCATACTTCGACAAGAAATGTTCAGCCAATAAGATCACGTCATTTCCTCGTTCCCTCAAGGGAGGAATATGTAACTCGATCGTATTAATACGATATAAAAGATCTTGCCGGAAAGTACCTTCTGCCACAAGATGATGGATATTCACGTTCGTTGCGCAGATCAACCGGATATCAATCGGTATGGGTTGCGTTGCTCCCAAGCGGGTTATCTGTCGTTTTTCCAAAGCGGTCAACAGTTTCGCTTGCATGGAAAGGCTTAAGTTCCCGATCTCATCCAAGAACAAGGTACCACCGGAAGCTACCTCCATTCGTCCCGGCTTTTCCTTACGGGCATCCGTAAAAGCCCCTTTCTCATAGCCAAATAATTCACTCTCGAAAAGTTGTTCCGGAATAGAGCCCACATCGATCCCGACGAAAAGATTCTCCGAACGCGGAGATTGATGATATAAGGCGCGGGCAACTAAATCTTTACCGGTTCCATTCTCCCCCAAGATTAATATATTGGCATCCGTATTCTTTAATTTATCGACCGTAGCGAAAATAGCCTGCATCGGTTCGCTTTCACCGATGATCTCGAAGCCAGCATCCTCGGGTGAACTAAGAATCTCAACTTGTTTCTTTAAATTTCGCACTTCCGCCCTACTCTCCCGAAGTTCCAATGCAGAAGAGAGTGTAGCGAGTAATTTCTCCTTTTCCCAAGGTTTCGGGATAAAGTCGGTAGCTCCCGCCTTAATCGCCCGCACGGCCTTATCCGTATCCGAATAGGCAGTCATAAAAAGAACCACCACGTCCGGGTCTATCTTCTTTATCTTCTCCAGCCAATAGAAACCCTCCTGACCACTAATAGCATCCCGTTTGAAATTCATATCCAACAAGATAATATCCGGGATAAAAGTCCGCATGAAATGATCGATGCGCTCCGGTTGCGTAGCCACTCTTATTTGTTCCATATAGGGCTCCAGTAATAAGTTAAGGGCAAAAAGGATGTCCTCATTATCATCTATAATTAATAGTTTTCCCTTTTTCATAAGCGCTGAACTAGTTTGTGATGCCTCAAAGGTAGGTATTAAATCAATGGAAGAAGCGTGCGTAATCGAACGATTATCGTGCGCAGATGAACTGTTAAATTAATAGTCCGCAAAGAGGGTTAAGATTAAGTAAACGGTAAGACTATTTAAGCGAAAGAAAAAACGAGGAGAAAGAAGGAAGACTATCTTTGAACACAATTAACAATTCAGGCATTCATGAGACCACTATTGATTGGATTTTTCGTCTGTATAAATATACACTTAGGCTATGCGCAATGGACTGAGCAAGATTCGATCTGGCTAAAGGATGTATTAGCAGGCAAAGATTCCATCAAATTGAACCCTGAATTCCAAAAAGCAATCCAAAGCGGTTCTTTCCTCAACCCGGAACCGGGAAAACCGATGGGGAAACCTCAACTGGCCGCTCCCAGCAATATCCCTATCACCAAAGATTTCTCAGAATATATCCAACAAGACGATACGACACACCGAAAAGTAGCATTGAAGGATTTACCGCCATCGGTATTCTGGCGACATAATCCACCGTATAAAAAGATACTGCCTGTCTATCAATCTATCTTAGATGAATTGAAAAGGACTCCGTCCAGTGGTCGTACCTCACTAGCTACCTTCGATCTAGGAAGGATGACCAGCCGGAAAACATATGTCCATAAACGCAACGCAAAACGCAACGGAACTTGGCAAAACTACGGCAACCTCCCTACCCCGGATGTCATCTCTAAAAAAAAGAAATTCGAAAGACAACAGGCAGAGGCCGCAAAAAAGGACTCCTCATTGATGATCCAACCACCAATCGATTAGCTTACGGGCCAAGCTCAACTTACGGGGGATCTCCGGTAGATTATCTTTGGTATAGAAGGCACCAGAGCTTAGTTCCTCATCCTGCAACTTAATTTCCCCACTTACATAATCCGCTACAAAGCCAACCATCAAGCCACTCGGATAAGGCCAAGGTTGGTTTCCGAAATAAGTGATATTATCGACCTCTAAACCCGTTTCCTCACGGACCTCCCTGCGCACACACTCTTCCAAGGTCTCGCCAACTTCTAAGAATCCGGCCACTAATCCATGGAAAGTTCCCCGGAAATTACGGGCATGTACCAAAAGAATCGAATCCTCCTTACGGATCAAGACGATCATCGCTGCTGAGATTGTCGGATAAATCTCATGTTTGCAAGAAGGACATTGCTTCGTGATCGACGTAGTCTGCACGGTAGGAGTACCACATACCGGACAGAAACGGCTATGGCTATCCCAATAAAGCAATTGATAAGCCTTACCCGCCTTCTCGTAACACGCTCTCGAGATATAATCCCAAGAGGCACGCAACCCCATATGTACGTAACGGTCATTCCCCTCCACCGGAGTATCTAATTCTGCCGTACGTGCGGGAAGTCCATCCCGGTAATCAACCTCCAGCGTATGAGAAACCGGAACTGGGGGATTCTCGCCATAGGGGATGGTATACGTATCATTCTCTTTCTGAAGCAACAGTTGGTCTTTATAAAAAAGGAACCAATAACAGAGTTTATTTGAAGTTTCCATGCTAATATTCCCGAATTATCTTTCTGTATGTAAAACATCCGCGAACTTACGAATTAAAATCCAATAACGTGCGGAAGCGAACGTGCACCGTGCGAAGGCACACACAATCGTTTCTAAGCATTTTTCTATTATCTTATGATTAGCAGAACGTTACATCGATGGCACATTATTTGCCTCCTTTCTAAAAAATGAATATATTTAAAACCTGTTACAATGAAACTAATGATTCGAAACTTACTTTATCTATTCAAGCGGTTTAAGACCGCTGTCGTGTTAAACCTCTTTGGCTTAACAATCGCTTTCGCCGCTTTCCTCCTGATAGTAATGCAGGTGGATTACGAGATGAATTACGATGCCATGCACAGCAAATCAGGCCGAACCTTCCGGCTAGAGGCAAATCACGGAGAATTCGAGCATAACGCCATCCATTGCCTAATGTTTAGCGATGCTTTTGTTAACTCATCCGCTCATATCACGGATTACTCCTACCGTTATCCATTCTACGGAGGAGAACGGTATTGCCAAATCGACGAAGTAGACGATCAAGGAGAAGCGAAAGTCTTTAAGGAAAACTTCCAGCTTTGTCTACCCAATATCTCAGATGTCTTTGATTTCCACATGAAAGAAGGTTCCGTCGAATGCCTATCCATTCCCGGCTCCGTACTCATTCCGGAGAGTGTCGCCAAAAGGCTGTTCGACAAACAATCCGCTATCGGTAAACGTATCCGGATGTCCGGCAGTAGTGGCTGGCAACCTGTAAGTACCACGATACTTACTATTGGGGGTGTCTATAAGGATTTCCCGGGAAATACTACGGTACAAAACCGTATTTACGTCCCGATGGACCAACTGGATCTATTAAAAAGTTCTTGGCAAATGTATGCCAACGAAATATACGTCACGCTAGACGATCCCCTAAATAAAGAGGAGGTATTGGATCATTTCAACAAGACTTTCGATTTCGCTAAAAGCCAAATGGGTTCAGCGCAAGAGATCGCATTACGTCTAACCCCCTTAAAGGATGTTTATTACACGCATGATACAACTTTCGACTTTAATCCGAAAGGTCACCGGGAGACAAATTATGTGTTACTGGGTATCGCTTTCCTCATCTTATTCATCGCCGGAATCAATTTTACCAATCTCACAACCTCGTTGATTCCCCTACGATTGAAAACGATCAATACGCACCGGGTATTAGGATGCTCCATCTATAAGTTACGAGCCATCTCACTGATTGAATCGATCGTGATCTGCTTGATATCCTACATTCTCGCCTTATTCATCGTAAACGATTTGTCTTACACACCGATCGCTAATTGGGTAGATGCGGATATACGTCTTAGTCAATACAAAGGCCTGATCCTTCTCACAGCACTGATCGCTATCTTGACGGGTTGCTTGGCGGGACTTTATCCAGCTATACGAAGTACCTCCTATGCGCCGGCCTTGGTACTAAAGGGCTCTTTCGGTCTTAGTCCCAAAGGGAAAAAAGTACGTGTCGCCCTGATCGGTTTCCAATACACGGTATCGATCGCCTTGATTATTGTCACCTTATTCATGGGACTTCAGAACCATTTCATGACCTCTAGCGAGCAACTAGGATTCAATAAAGACCAAGTAGCCATCGTGAACCTGACACCGGAGATCTACGCCAAGCATAAGCCCCAATATATCCAGAAACTTAAAGATTATCCGGGAATAGAGGATGTGGCCTTCTCCGTCTACGAATTATCGAAAGAAGATGACATGATCGATCTCGAATATGCCCGTCATGAAGATAAGGATGTATTCTTCAAGGTATTCTATGCCTCCGAGAATTTCCTTTCCGTCATGGATATCCAAGTAGAGGAAGGAAGGGATTTTACACGGGAGGATTTAAACAAGGCACAAAGTGATTATATCATCAATCCGGCGGCAGAGCGGGATTTCCACTTACATCCCGGAGATCGTTTCAATGATCGTACGGTTCTAGGAGTCAGCAAGGATTTCCGGTTTAACTCTTGCCGGATCGCAAGCTCGCCTTTCGTATTCGCATTGAATAACGATATACCCAATCCTAAATTGGTATCCTATATCCGCTTCAATTCGAAAACGAATTTACAGGAAGCTGTCGCCCACGTCCGGGAAACATTGAAAGAGATCGATCCGACTTTCCCTTTCGAGATCTCTTTCTACAACACCATCTTAAATAATTTATATCAGAAAGAACAAACACTGGGTAAACTAATCTCCCTATTCGGAATAATGGCGATCTTGATCTCTATCGTAGGTGTATTCGGACTCGTGCTATTTGAGACGCAATACCGCCGGAAAGAGATCGGTATCCGCAAGATCAACGGAGCGACTACCGGACAGATTCTTTTGATGTTCAACAAGACTTATATCCGGATTGTCTCCGTTTGCTTCATCATCTCGATTCCGATAGCATGGATGGGAACACAACAGTGGCTAGAGAATTTCGCTTATAAAACACCACTCCATCTTTGGGTCTTCATCGTAGCTTTCCTAATCATTCTCTCGGTTACGATCGGTACCGTTACTTTCCGGAACTGGCAAGCGGCGAATGAGAATCCTGTGAACTCGGTGAAGTCTGAATAAACTCACTCGGAGTGATCCCGTAAATTTCTTTAAAGCAACGGGTAAAATAGTTCGGATCGGAGAAGCCGACCTGAGCAGCTACCTCCCCGATCGAATAAGCGTGCTGCCCCAATAACTCGGCGGCACGCTTTATTCGTATATTACGGGTGAATGAGGAAGCGGAACAACCGGTAGTGGACTTTAATTTCCGAAATAAGCTGGCACGGCTCATCGCCATCTCGGAACAGAAAAGCTCGACATCAAACTCCGGGTCCTGCAAATGAGCCAGAACGACCCTTGTCACTTTCGAAACAAATTCCTTATCAGGATTGGCAACTGTTTGCTCCGGGGTACGCAGATCGAACCGATCCCTGAAATATAACTTTAGTCGCTCACTACGTTTGAGCAGATTATTAATCTTCGCTTTTAAGACAGCAAGACTGAACGGTTTAGGCAGATAATCATCCGCTCCGGCTCCATACCCTTCCAATTGTTGACGTTCTTCCGCTAAAGCAGTCAATAGGATAACCGGTATATGGGCCGTCCGTTCATCCGTTTTCAAAGCCTCGCAACATTCAATCCCATTCATGACCGGCATCATTACATCCGAGACAATCACGTCCGGTAGGATCTCCAAGGCTTTCTCCAAGCCGACCTTTCCGTTTTTCGCTATCACGACCCGGTAATCCGTTTGAAAAGCATTCATCAAATAACGACATAGATCCTCATTATCCTCTACAAACAAAAGCGTTTGTCGTAGATTCTCCGGGACCGAGTTTGTTTCTTCCAATGGAACTGATTCCCGCAAAGATACCTCTTCCATTTTAGGTTCCGAATACTCCAACCACTCCTCAGGATAAGCCTCTTCCGATATAGGCAAGGCAACCGTAAAAACAGAACCTTTCCCCAATTCACTCTCACATTGAATGGTTGCCTTATGTAACTCCAATAGCTCTTTTGTGTACGCAAGGCCGATCCCCGAACTCTCCGAGCGGCGAAACGCTATCGATGCCCCCTTATAATATCGATCAAAAATATACGGTAACGATTCGGGAGGAATGCCGATTCCACTATCCGTAATTCGTAAAGTCATGACCGCATCGGATGAGCTTTGCTCCAATGAAGCGGAAAAGCTTACCGAACCACCATCCGGCGTATACTTAAATGCGTTCGACAGTAAATTATATAGAACCTGCTCTAGGATATTCTTGTCAAAATAAGCGATTGAGATATCCGGGGCAATCGAATACGTAAACGCGATTTTATAGGAATCGGCCAAAGGAATAAAGGTTTCCGAAATATCCTCTAAGAATCGGCTGAGATCCGCACAAACGATATGCGGGGAAGGTACTCCCCGGGTCAATACCGATAAATCCAGCAATTCATTGACATGCCGAATCAAGCGATTGGTATTCCGGGAGATCGTACGCAAAATCTCTTTATCTCCACAAGATTCTTCTGAACCGGAATGCCGTTCCAGATCCTCCGTCAATCCCTTGATTATCGTCAGAGGGGTACGAAGCTCATGAGAGACATTCATAAAGAAACGAGTTTTCAACGCATCTTTTTCCTCCAGTTCTTGCTTGGCCTGTTTCAACAGCCGTGTACGTTCTTGTATCTTACACTCCAACTCGGCTTGGCGAAGTTGATACCAGCGCACCCTGCTCTTATAGGCGATACACAACAGTACGCATACAACCACGAATACCAGCAAAATAAACCACCACGTCCACCACCAAGGAGGAAAGATCCTGACAGGTTCGGTAATGGGAGCGCTCCAATAGGAACCATTGCCGGAAGTTTCCACCCGAAACACATAGTTTCCCGGTGGTAGACGGTTATATATAGCCGTACGATCGCTGGCGTCCACCTCCCGCCAATCCGTATCATATCCATCCAGACGATACCGGTATCGGATACTACGGGGATGAGAATAATCGAACGCAATAAAACCCACCTGTAAACCTTGCTTCTCACGTGAGTCTCCGATCGTGAGGTTCGTGATTCGCAAAGACTCAGGTATTTTTCTCAAACCGTCCGTTAACTGAACGGGATCAAAAGAAACGATCCCCTCATTACTGCCAAATACAAGTTCACCCGATTTGCGCTTACAGCAAGCGCCACCCATAAACTCATTCGATAATAAACCGTTTGCCGTCGTATAATTAACGATATGCCGGTTTTGTATATCCAAGCGACTCAGCCCTTTATTCGTGCTGACAAACAGGATGCCCGGCTCACCTTCACGGATTCCTCGTACGATATTTCCCGATAAGCCATCCTGTACCGTGAAATGATCAAATCGCCCGGTTCGCTTGTCGTATTGATCCAACCCCGCATTCGTACCGATCCACAAATAACCGGAAGAGTCCACAAACAGACAATGAATATGATTCGACGCAAGGGGATTCATCTCACCCGGTATATATCGATACGTGATAAGTGCTCTCGTCTTCGTATCCCACACCCGAAGCCGCCCCTCATCCGCTCCTCCCCAAAACCAAGATTCTTCGCTCACGCATAAGTTACATAACTCCGACAACGAGTTGATCGGATAATCATAAGAGACTTGGTAATCCGGTATAAAAGGGCGGATTCGGAAATCATCCAGATTCAACCGGTCCGGGTTGGCGTCTTGATAACTGATCCATAGGTTCCGCTCCGAATCCTCACGGATAGAACCTATAATCTTTCCGGATAAAGAGGACGGACTTTTTCGGGGTGAGAAGGTAAAACGCATATCTACCCGGGAAGTCTTATGGTTAATCCGATCTAATCCCCTAGAGGTCGCAACCCAAAGATTCAGGTCCGAATCCTCATAAACGGCTAGGATATGAAGAGAAGACAGATTCTCTTTTTCCGTGTATCCCAAGGTATATCGAAACAAGGAAGGTGTTAAATCCGCATGGCTCACCCCATACGTGGAATGCCCCGCCCACAGATGATCCGAGTCATCCAGAAACAAACAGGTAATCTGGTTACTGCTGATAGAATGTGCGTCTTCCGGCACGTTCCTCAACTGTCCCATTTTCCTCTCCTTCGGAGAATAATAAAAAAGACCTTGATTGAAACGGCTATCATCAAACCAGACCGTTCCGTCCTTACTCTCGAAGATGGATCTCACTTGGCATTCTCCCGTAGGTTCCAGATCCTCCGGCCGGTCAAAGAAATGCTCACATCGCAAGGCAAGCCGATTCATCCGGCTAATCAAGCTTGTCCCCTTATTATGTCCGATCCAGAAATCACCATCACCGGTCTCCAAGAATTGATATACCCGAGTATCCTCACGACCGACAGATTGGAAGATCTCTCGCTCTCCCATATCAACCGAACGAAAAGCCCCTTCACGTCCCGTACCTAACCACATATAATCAAACCGGTCGATATAGATTGCGTTAACGCCATTCAAATTGCCGGCATTGATATCCTCCCGGTCATTTGTCCGTATCGTATAATCTTGAAAGTGGTTTGTTTCTTTGTCATACAAACTAAAACCAGCTAAAGTCCCTACCCAAAACGAATGATCCGGCGCCGAATACAAACAATTCACAGGAGACGACGAGACTACCGAACCCGCCGAAGAAAGGCGTACCAATTTCTTCTCTTTAGCGTCATACTCCAACATCCCGTTCTCCGTACCTATAAAGATATGTCCCGGAACGGAGGCCGAGAAACAAGTAGGACTACCATACACACGTAACTGTTGTCGAAGCCATTCTTTCGTGAAATTCAGAAATGTATCCGAACCTCTGTCATAACGGCTAATCCCACCCGAGGAAAAAAAGATCCAGATACCTCCATCTGAATCCTCGAATAATTTATCGATAGAACTGCTTTGTATACTTTCCGGACAATCCGGTACGGGCAAGAATACTTTAAACGTATATCCATCGTAGCGGTTCAAGCCTTCAGTCGTCCCAACCCAGACATACCCGGTACGATCCTTCAAAATAGAGGTCACCGAAGAAGAAGAAAGCCCGCTATCCATTGTTATCCGGTCAAAAATAACGTTGGTAGCTTGCGCTCTCGTTATCATAAGTACAAACAGCAGTAAAAGGTATATTCTCATCCATTCATCTGATTAATGCCCCAAATATAAAGATTAAGTGGGTGAAAATCACAGAAAACAGAAAGATTGAACGATTTGTACGGTATTATGAAACATATGTCCGGCCCGCTCCCTCCCTATTTCCCTAGCTTTGCGGTATCAATTCTAAAACGAATGTAAAATATGAGAAAACTTTTTCTATCGCTAGTATTCCTTAGCGTGCTACTATCTATCCATGCGAATCCGGGTATTAAAGGAATCGTAATCGATCAAACCACCCGTAAGGCATTAGACTACGCTCACGTTGTATTATATGATAGAGATCATATCGTCGAAGAAGCTATGACTGAAGCGAACGGTTCTTTTCTAATCCAGCCCGTAAAACCGGGAACGTATTCGATCCGTATCCATTTTCTGGGATATGATGTTTATATGGGAGAGGAGTTTATCCTTACAGAGCAGATCAAGGATCTGGGTATTATCCCGATGCAAATGCTTGAGGTAGGCTTACAGGAAGTGGAGGTCGTAGCCAACAAGAAACAAGTCATCTATAAACTGGATAAAAAGATCATCGAGGCTTCTTCCAACCTGCTTTCCTCGGGAGGAACCGCTGTCGATATTCTAGAGAACACGCCTTCCATCCGGGTGAACGCCGAGGGAGAGGTTACCTTCCGGGGAAGTAGCGGATTCACGGTCTACGTAGATGGAAAGCCCAGTATATTTACCGGGACCCAAGCCTTGGAACAGATCCCGTCCGGACAAATCCAGAATATAGAGATCATAACTACCCCGTCCGCCCAACATGATACAGGGGGTGATGTCGGGATCATCAATGTCATTACCAAGAAGAACTTCGGGGAAGGGTTGAGCGGAGTAATCAACCTAAGCGGGAATACAGTATGGAGCCGGACCTTGGATTTCTTGTTGACCGGACAAAACAAGGCGTCTCAATGGCGTATAGGCGGTTATGTGGGAAACCGACTTCGCAAAAGTCATTTTACCCAAGAGAAAACGACGTTGGTAAACGATACGACAACGACTTCTTATTCCAATGGCCCCCGTGAAAGTAACGGCTACGCATATATTCTCAATGGAGGTTGGAGCTATACACAAAAACAAACGACTTTTTCCATTAACGCGGAAGGCGGATATGCCGGACTCAAGCGAAAAGGGGATCTGGAATATACGGAAGAACGTTCCGCTAATGGCGAGCAATTCGAGAACGGAGAGTTCAAGAGCCTTGACGACTTTGATATCCATGAGACTTTCGGACTAGGGAATCTGGCCGTGGATCATAAGTTCAATGATAAGGGGCATAACCTTAGCGGTAGCTTCTTCTTGAAATATGGAGGCGACGCTCTGGAATATTTCCAAAGCGATCTGTTCGACAAAAACAACGTACGCCAGCAAGGTCATCGTGCGTGGGAGGCCGAACATCGTTGGACCGTCCGTGCGAAAGCCGATTATGTATTTCCATACAGCAAAACCGGACAAATCAAGGCGGGTTATCAATATTTCTCATACTCGGAAGACGGCGATTATAGTATGCAGTTTTGGAACCCGGATACCAAAGAGTTCTTCTGGCGTGACGATATTTACAACACGTTCTATTTCCAACAAGGGATCAACTCCCTTTATGCGATCGTTGGGGATAGCTACCGGTCTTTTGATTTTCAAGTAGGATTACGGGGAGAACATACGCATCAAGTATTACGTAGCTCCAAAGATTGGGCGAACCGCCTACAAAAGCGTTTTGAGTTGTTCCCATCCGCCCATATCGGTTATAACCTCACACAAAATCAGAAGCTTCTATTCGCTTACAGCCGTCGTACGACCCGACCGGAGCTTTATTTCATGGAGCCATACATCACTTACAAGGATTACTATACAGCCGAGATCGGTAACCCGGATATACGCCCGGAGTACATTCATTCTTTCGAGTTGAATTATTCCTTGACTTCCGGCGACAATGCCTTGTCTGCCTCCCTATTCCACCGAACCCGCAAAGACAAGATCGAACGATTACGGGTTCCTTACCAAGCCGGGATTACCTTGGATTCCATGGCGAACGTGGGACATGATTATTCCACCGGAATAGAACTATCGGGCAGTTTGCAGGCCACCAGTTGGTGGAATACGCAAATAAACGGTAGCCTTTATCACTACCGGGTAGAGAACGAGTATAAGACGGACGGAAAGAATGAGACCAGTACCAATTACGAGATCGCTTGGAACAACGCTTTCACGGCCGGGAAATACACAAGGATACAGCTTGACGGCAATTTCGTAGGTCCTTCCGTAACCACCCAAGGAAGAACCCAGTCGTTCTGGTTTGTCAACCTAGCGATACGGCAACAATTCTTCAAACGGAAGTTGACGGCCACCCTCTCTTTCCGGGATGTCTTCAATACGGCCCGTTATGTCAATACGATCACTTCCTCGAACTTGATTTCCAAAACACGAATCCGGCCCGATTACCCGTTGATAGGCTTGACCCTTAGCTATACGTTCAACCAGTTCAAGCTAAAGAATGGCTTATCCAACAATTCAAAGGATTTATTCGAGGGGACAAATCATTAGTACAAATCATACTATCGCAAAATCCTATATAATGGAACATCTGAGATGTTTTAACTATTTGTCCTTGCAACTGTTATTATCATCTCCTACTTTTGCGATAGGAAATATGACTGTGAAGATTTCCATATAGTGAGGACTGAGCCGAAAAAGTAAGCCCCGATCGAACAAACGACCGGGGCTGATTCTTTTCCCGCTTTCCTTCCTCACGGAAGTACTAAGGGATGAACTTTAATTTATTACTTTAGTATTAATATTAATCCATTCCCGCTTGTTCGCCCTCTCGGGGTACTTGGATAATCCGCACGGGAATGATTTTCGATTTATCTTTTCATTATTCCTTTACATGTCTTATTTAACGACCACCTTTACAGTCTCGTCGCCAACCGTTACAAGAACGATTCCAGCAGGAACAGCGATCGTAGCGTTATCGGAAGTGACAACTGTCTCTGCCAACGGCATACCCAACAAGTTGCGAACATAAGCAGTCTCGCCTTGAGCGCCTTGGATCGTTACGGAACCGGCGTTGCCGATCACTACGACAGAAGAAGACGCAGAGTTATCGATAGACTCATTAGATGTAGGATTACCCTCACCTACTGTTACCGGCAACGCTTTAGAAGTATCAGAAGTAAAGCCTAACTTACCGTTCAACGCATACAAATATTTTGTAGGTTGGTCTACCGGTCTCACCGAATAACCGGCATCCAACTTCGTGATATAAAATTTGAAGTTATTTATACCTCCAAGGCAAACATCTTCCTTAGCTTCTGCCGCAACAACCACATTCTTTCCGTTTACAGTTGTATTGATCGTATCAACACCTGCTAAAGTAGCCGGACGGAAAATGGCTTTAACATCTGTATTCTGATTAGCTTCAGCTCCATAAGTACCTTCCAAGCCATAGTTCTCGTCATAAGTAAACTTAGCTTGAGCCTCATTCCAATAACGTAATGAGTCTTGAGCGAAATACAAGAAATTTCTTACCGGAGCAACGGAGTCACCTTCAGCGATACCTTTAGAGATATAGAAAGAAGGAAGCTCTGCCTTGCTATCCGCCGTATCCAACCAGAAAGTCAAACCCTCCGCGCCAATGATACCCTCAAGGATACCATTCTTGTTTTCCTTCAAGGAGATTGAACCTTCCTCACTATCCAATGTCGCATGTCTCGGAACAGCATCCAAGCTAGCACCCATCTGGAAGAAATCTACCACTACTTTCGCATAATCCGCCTTTTCCGAGCCAACAGGAACTTCAGCGAAGCTAGGAGTATTCACATCCACTTTCAACATTTTAGCGTCAGCCTTGACAACTTCTATATAATTATCGGCAGCCTCGTCAGCGTCAAGAGCCTCATCCAAGCAGATTACGGAATAAGTGCCGTCAACGTTCTTCTTGAATACCAAGCGAGAAAGATTGTCCGCTTTCTTATCGTTATGATCAACCAACTTATAATCAGAACCCTCATGATTCAAACCCTTCTTATCGTCAACCAAATAGTAAGCTTGAATAGTCAACATATCCGCTTTCTTCTTAGCCACCTCGTCATCCTTCAAATAGATGTACTCAACATTGTTTTTAACAGCCTCTGCCTTCTCCAAGCTCCAAGCGTAGCTCTTAGCGGCATCACTTACCGGCTCAAATTTAGAATCATCGGCATTACAGCTCATATACACTTTCTCTACGGCAACAGAGGACTCGCCATTAAATACCAACTGAGCCTTTTGCTTCAATTGAGCGTCAGAAAGAGTCAAGAAGCCTTCATTAGCGCTTACGGCAACTAATTTGATATTCTCGGCAGGAATATCACCAACCGAAGTCTTTACGGCTTGATAAATTCCAGCCTTGTCTGTCTTATACAAATTAGCATTAAACGTTTCATTCGTCTCAAGATTCTTAAACGTAACAGCACCGGAACCCTGCATACTTACAATTACCCATTGTGCAACAGGAGCCTTCAAGTCAACCTTAGCAGGAGCCAAAGCCTCGTTAGAGAAAGAAGCGGTAGCATGAGCCTCTTCAGTTTTCGCATACGTAGAAACCAAATATTTACCATACAAAGACTCACTTTCTTCACCATCGGCAGGTTTAGTTCCTGTGAAGTAGATATTATAGATAGCGGCACCGTCAGTCTTCAACAGATCAGAAGCCTTTGCCCATGTATTTCCTGTAGTCTGGGCCAAGGAAAGCTTATCAGTGGAACCCTTCGTAGTGATATAAGTCTTCAAACCACCAGTGGTCAAGGAATAAGCTCCTACATAAACAGTAAACTCTGAACCAAAGTTCTCATCTGCGCCCTTCGTTACCTTCACACCTGTCATCTTGATCGTATATTGACCAGCCTTGTTTGCCAAGTCTTCTTCAGAAACACTATAGATAGCGTTCATGAAAGCGATCTTACCGTCTTTCTTAACATTGGTAGCGTTCAGTTTCTCGCCCTTTACGGTAGTGAAACCGAAACCCTCACCTTTAGCAGCATCCAAGCTCGTGATACCGAATGTAGCGTTCGGGTTCAATACGATGAAAGTAGCGGCTTTCAAGTTATCCGCGGTTACACCACCCTCTTTAGCCAACTTCAAACCGGCGGCGTTAGCTACAACGAAGCACTCGCCGGAAACCTCAGTCTCACCAAACTCCAGTAGAATTAACAGTAGAAGCGTCGATAGCGAACATCTGCTCTCCAAACGGATTCACGTCAGCCTCGGAAGCGGCGTTCGGGAATTTAAAAGAGAAACCTTTACCGGAAAGATTGCTGTTTAAATCATTAGAGGTTGTTCCTTTTTTAGCGATAAGCATTTTTGCTACGTTTGCGGCAGTAGCCATATCATAAGCCAAAGGTTTACCTCCTAATGTAATTTTATCATCATTATAGTTATCAGCGGTATTATTGTCATCATAAGCAAACCAACAATAACCTTTCTTCACATCATCCTCGCTAGCGGCCTCAACAACCGTGGATCCTTCCTTACCATAAACCACCTTTCCAGCAGCGTCTACCAGTTTAAACATCAATTTACCATTCTCGGTCTTTACGCCTGTAACCGTGAAGACACCAGCTTCGCTTTCTGTAACGGTATTCGCAAACTTATAAGCAGCGTCCGTCACTTTCGCTGATTTCAAGAAAGATGTACCCTCTTCATTTCCCAAATAGACTTTCAGACCTTCTGTTGGCTTAGCTTCCTTCTGAGAATAAGTAGTTCCATCCGCAGCAAACGCCACACCTGCCATAAGCAAGAACGACGCAAACATAGTAGAAATTCTCTTGTTCATAATCTCTAATTTAAATATTAATAATAGTGTTAATTAAATATCTCTCAACTCTTTAATTATCCTTCGCCATACCAAAACGACTAGTCTAGACCATCATTTAGATCTTGCGTTTTTGAAGAGGGAAAACGGGAGGTTTGTTTACGGAATCGGTTGTTTCGTGAAAGATAGGCTATCCTATTGATAAGAAAGCGAATAAGGGATGAAAAAAATAGCTCGGAAGGGTTGCAGGTATCAAAGAAACGCGTACCTTTGCAAATGACGAATTAAAACGATCGTTTATACTAGCCGTTTTATTAGATAAATCAGTCCTTGATATTATTGGTATGTATTACTAAAGCCTATTCATATACATCATATTCTTTAATGTACGTGTACATATATAATATAATTTCCAAAAATCCTCCTCTAGGTTAACGCATACTTGATTTCGCAGGCCGTAGAAGGCTTTCCAAGTGATCAGTTATTCACTTCCCGAGCCGTTAGTTAGCGGCTATATATAGCCGCTAGTTATTCATTCGACAAGCCGTTAGTTATTCACTTCAGTAGCCAATGGCACTCTATCAAACAGCTAGGCCTCCCTACTCCGATAAACAATCGTGCCCCAAAAGACTTTGAACTCACAGAGCATGCACCGATAAGTCGGCACTAAGCAACCATTAACAGAAATAATGGCTAAAATAGGCTGGAATGACCGCACTAAATTCAAACGGGAATATATCAATTTTAATCTATTGTCATGATTTAAGGCTATCCCCCATGAATATCGGGGGAGTCGGAATTTCTACTGCCTCATTGTTTTAGGAAAGTGATAGAGAGCAAAAAAAGGAGTTAAGCCATAGACTTAACTCCTTTTCTCTCAGCTTTAGTCGGGATGACTGGATTCGAACCAGCGACCACACGCCCCCCAGACGCGTACTCTAAAGCATAATAATCTTTGATTATCAGCACTGTAGATTTCTCTTTAACTATTGGTTGACTTCATGGTTGACTTTATAGCCAACAGCCAAGAATGAATTAATAATAAAGTTAATAATCTCTTTATGGCTTTACACTATATTGCAAATATAACAATTCCACTCTAAACGACCAATGCTATTGCGATATTTGATGCTATGGTTTTTGCTATGGTTCTCACAATCGTACATGCTACAACATTTTAGTGAATAGGACTATATATGGTAGTTCCTTTTAGAATTGTAGTAGCTATGTAAAAGAGAAACAGCATAAGAGTTTTTTCAAATGCTGTTCCGTATTTGAGTTAGTCTAATAATGCTATTTGATGGAGTTTATCTAAATGTTTAGCCCAATATTTCCCTTTGGAAGTAGCCATTCTATTAGGGTCTGGGATAATGTCAACTCGCTCCAAATCTAACCTGTCTGCATCAAAACAAGTGTCAATGGTTATATTTCCTGTTTTGAGTGTTGTCGTATGCAATTCACAAGCCTTTGATAGCATATAGAACTCATATTCTGTAATCTCCTTTAATAAAGTATTTCTAATTTCGCATAACATTTTGGCAGCTCTTACTCCATGTTGAATGTCTCTATCGTTATCTATTCTACATTTATCATGTAGGTAAGCGAATAATCTGACAACTGTTATATTGACTTTTGAAGTGGCAAGTAACACTCCATTACGTTCCACTCTTTTCCAATGTGATAAACCATGAGTATCTCCAAGTTTCCATCCTTGTAGAGCAAACAGTTTTACAGGCTCTATCTCAAATGATGAAACATCTTGTAATGATAGATTATTCTTTATTCTATAAAACCAATCAAACATAAAATCTTATATTTGTGACAAATATAGTCATTAATTAAGAAAAGAAGGAAGCAGCATAAGAGTTCCCTCAAATGCTGCTCTTGTTACTTTAGTAGAGTATGTTGTCAATGATTATAGTCTAAATGATAATCACCATCTCTAAAATTCAACTCTTTAGTTCCATAGTTCCAATAGAAATATCCATGCCAGTCTGGAAGCATTAATATCTTACCAGTAGCAGCATATAGTGTAGCTTGATTGTAGTTCATTTAAAGTCTTTATTAACACATTTCTCTTGCCCACCATAAAAAGGCTCTAATTTCTTCATCTTTGATATTCTCATAGAATTTGTCTGGGTCTTTCCAGTATTCTTCTTTAGATAAGTTAAATTTATCTAGCACTTCTTCTATTCTTCTTACCCAATCTTTCGCAGCGATTGTCATAATTATTTGATTTTATTGTTTATAGTAAGAATAAACAGCATAAGAGTTTCCTCAAATGCTGCCCTTTTAGATTGTCATTCGTTTATATAATCAACTATCTGCCTAAACACATCACCTGCCATCAATCCTCCACTTGCAGGTAGCTCCTTTTTATGAATGGAAACAATGATAGAATATTGGGGAACATTTGTAGGGAAGTAGCCACAGAACTCTACAATATAGCTTCCAACTTCAAGCTGTACTGTTCCAAATTCACCTGCTATTTGTACTTTATCAGACTTGGCAGGTTGTCCTAAGCCATCAGTTACCACATATTCCAATGCCTGTTTCAGACTGTCAATGTTGGCTTGACTTGCTATCTGTGGATTGATAACTGTTGTACTGTCTTTGTAAAGTTGAGGTTGTACCATCTTTCCACTATTAGCAATAGCATTATAAAAGGTTAGCATTTGTATAGGGGTAATAGTTTGATTATATCCAATGCAGAACCATGCAAAGGCTGTATCACTCCAACCACTATCTTTAGGAGTAACAAAGTATGCAGGTTTCAAATTAGCTATTCCTGCGATGCTGTTTGGTTTACCATAACTCATATTATTCAACAGATTGAAGTATGCTTGTGCATCATCTCCAAATGCTTTCTCCATTGTTTTATAAACAGCAATGTTTGAACTTGAAGCTAAACCTTGCTTGATAGAGATTTCACCATATCCACCTCTATGCCAATTATGGTCTTTTAATTCTCTATCCTGTACAGAATAGCTTCCATCGTCCACATCTACCATATCAGTTAATTTGACTTTACCTGTTTCCAATGCTGCCAATATGGATATAGGGTGCATCAGTGCTGATTCGTGTGCTTGGGAGAAGTTCTCACAAGGTAGGTAGTTAGCACTGTCTGTGCTTTCAAGTCCAACCATAGCTTTTATATTCCCTGTCTGAACTTCCATAATGATAACTTGTCCAGATAAGGCATTGAGTTCTTTTAGTTTGTTCTCTAAAATAGAGATAGCTTTAACTTGTAAGGTGCTGTCTAAAGAACTTTTGTTAGTAGGGCTTGATTCTTTTAAGCTACATGCACTCATAGAAATAAGTATGGTAAATAAGACGGCTATTCGTTTCATTGTTTTTAGATTTAAATTATTATAAGTTCCTTGTAGAGGCAATATGTCTTGCGTATTCTTTAATTTGACTATCTATGAGAAAAGTAGTCCTAAGAACTAATGGCATAATCCAGCATATCATAGCCCATCCAACTAAATAAAATAGCCATTCTATTATTGTATTTAGAATAGTAATGTCTGTATATGTTGGGAAAGGGTAGTCTATCCTGAGTATTATCCAAATGTATAAAATAGTTAGAAGCCATGATAAGGACTTAAAAATAGAGTCAACATATTTCTTTGTTTTAACAAGTCTTAGATAGTGCTTGTCATTACCTAATATTATGTCAACAGTTTTGTCTATTTCCAAATGTATCTCTTTAGAAAAGGTTTGGTTATTGTTTGTGCAGTATAAAGTTGCAACCAATCTTTCTGTAATTTCAATATGGATTGTAAAAGTTCCATGCTGTGGTAAATCATTTTTATATTGATAAGAATTATCCCCAACAATTTTCAGACTAACTGAACATGGTAAATCAATATCCCATTTAAAAGAAATAGAATCCCCCTCATAAATGTTCTTATGCGAGCATCTAAACTGAATATGACTAACAGAGAAACCAGCTCCTGTAGGTACTATTGTTGACTTCTTACAATTTTCAGTGTGATGAGTAATTAGAAAATCATAAGCTTCCTGTATCTCTTGGAATCTTTCTTTAAAGAAGCTATCCCCATTATGCTTGTCTGGATGAAATTTTACAACGTACTTTTTATATGCGCTTTTAATTTCATCTTGTGTAGCGTCTTCATTTAGTCCTAAGACTTGATAGTAGTTCTTCATTTTCAATATATTGGTGTAACGATGTATCTTTCTAACTCTGGAACTACAATTACTTTAGCTTTCACCTCGCCATATTTATTAGCTCCAAAATGGGTGAATATTCCACTAAACTTAAATTCATTGGCTATAATTTCATTTGGATGTTCTAACGCATACGCCTTTATATCAGCAACCTTTCTTGTTATTTTAAATGAAGTTGGTCCAAACTGCGTGTAATCTTTATTATTATCTTCTTCCATTATCTGATTGCATTCATGGATTAAGTCTTTTCCTGTTAAAGACCTTATATGTTCTTTGTATGTGATTTCTGGGGCTTTATAATAATTTATTTCTTTAGACAATGCTTCCTTTTCAGTCATATAAGATAGTTCTTTGATGAATTGAGCTTCGGCTAAATCCATTTGTTGGTTTATAGACTTTGTACAAGAACTGAATCCTATTATTAATAAAATTGTTAAAGACAATCTAAAAGCTTTCATCTTTTTTGTTTTTTAATATGGTTGAGTTAGTTTTATATTTAGTATTCACTCTCTTTAATATCAATAGTGTTATGCTATATAAGCAAATGATTATGCTTGACAGCCATAAAACATATAAAGGTGATAATTCTATCCAATAAAAAAACTTCCTTATAGAGTAGTAATCATCTATGATTATGCCAGAGAAATCCACTCTATCTCCTTGATGATTAATTAAATCTCCATTGCTATTTACTGAATATGTTTCACCATGTTTATCTATAATAATTCCACCTGCTTTAATAAAGTCTATTGGATTATTATTCCAATTATGCTCAAATTGATATTTATTAGCAGATAAAGGCAATGTGAAACCTTGTAATTTAAAAGACATGCGAGTGTCATTGTTCATAGCCGCTTGACGTTCTGAAATTTGAGGTCTGTCAACATGAAGCACATCTTTACATTCTTCAAACTTTGTTCCAAGCTGAGCATATACCGAGTTGCACAGTAAGGTAAATATTGTGATGAACAACAAATGCTTACAATGTATTCGATAAAAGAATGTTTTAGAATGTGGAATGGTAAATTCCTCTGCTTTTAAAATAGTGTGCATTTTAGGTTGGTTTTATAATGGAAAGAATTAGAGCATAAATTTATTCCCACAGTTATGGCATTTAAAACTATGTACAGCACCATAAGCATTGCGTAGTCCAGTACTTGCACCATCAGCATGGCATATAGCTCCACATTTAGGGCATCTGCGTGTTATTTGTTTACGTTTTTGTCTTGACCAATAACAAATGCCAAATAAAAAAGCACCACTTAAAATAGCAAGAAGAAATTCTGATTCCATCTTTTAATAAATTATGCTAACCAAGCTCCCTATGGATAAGCTGTTAATAAATCAAGCATTGAGGAACATATAATCCAGTTTGATTACCAATGCTATAACGGATGCAAATATAATAATATTATTATAAATAAAAGAAATATAAAAGGAATAAAACTAT
>ERZ779876.167-NODE-167-length-81101-cov-69.323137_pt1 | contig 81101 bp, 90 predicted proteins | sample MGYA00511068_ERZ779876 | MGnify/ENA primary metagenome ERZ779876 (study PRJEB29588, sample SAMEA1970858) | human gut metagenome | biome: human gut; feature: human-associated habitat; material: faeces | place: Denmark | collected 2008/2010 ...
GCCTTAACCATGCCGTATCGACGGTGGAAATGTCAATCCCGTCAATCAGCACTTTGCCTGTTTCCGGAATATACAGACGCTGAATCAGCTTGGTGACGGTCGATTTGCCCGAGCCGCTCGGTCCGACAAAGCCGATTTTCTGCCCGGCCCTGACTTTAAAGTTCATCTTTTTGAGAATTTCCGGTCCGTTCGGCACATAGCGGAAAGTAATGTCCTTAAATTCCACGTCGCCTTTAATCTCCGGCATCGAGCCTTTGGACAGGGTTTCGGTATTTTCGGCCGGATTATTAAGAATGTCAGACAGCTTTTCAATAGAGATTTTAGCCTGCTGGAAATTCTGCCACAACTGCGCCAAGCGCAAAATCGGCTGCGTTACGCGACCAGATAACATGTTAAAGGCAATCAGCTGCCCGACCGACAGCTCCCCTTTCATCACCAGACTGGCGCCAATCCACAAGGTCAGCGCCATGGTGATTTTCTGCACCAGCTGCACGAGCTGTCCGGCAATATTGTTGATGTGAGAAGCTCTGAAAGAAGACCCGACATAGGCCGCCAGCTGCTGCTCCCAACGGCGTTGCATCTGCGGCTCGACGGCTAAAGACTTAACCGTCTCCACGCCCGAAACCGCTTCCACCAGAAAACACTGGTTTTCTGCCCCGCGGCGAAACCGCTCATCAATCCGCGAGCGCAAAATCGGGGTAAAAAACAAGGACAGCAAAACATAAAAAGGAATGGAGAGCAAAACCAACAGCGTCAAGGTCTTGGAATAAAAGAACATTACCGTAAAAAAGATAATGGTAAAAAAGAAGTCAATAATCAGGGTTAAGGTCGAACCGGTCAGAAAATTGCGGATATTCTCCAATTCGTGCACCCGCGCCACCGTGTCGCCGACCCGCCGTACGCCGAAATAAGACAGCGGCAGCCGAATGAGATGCTTAAACAAACTCGCGCCTAACTCCACATCCACGCGGGTGGTGGTATGCGAGAAGGTATAAGTCCGCAGCCCGCCGAGCAGGGTCTCAAAAATCCCGATGCAGATTAGCGCCACCATCAACACGTCAAGGCTGGAAAGCCCGCGGTTGACTAAAACCTTGTCAATCACCACCTGAAACAACAGCGGCGACACCAGCGCAAACAGCTGTAAAAAGAACGAAGCCAGAATAACCTCGCCGAACAGCCTGCGATATTTGACCACCGCGGGAATAAACCATGAAATGTCAAACTTGCGGTTTTTGCCGTTGATAAACTCACGGCAGGTCATCATTAAGAGCCTGCCGTTCCATCTGTTCATAAATTCTTCTTTGTTCAAAACCTCGGGGTGGTTGCCTTTGGCGGGGGCTTGAATCAAAACTTTGTCCTCGGCAACTTTGCCGATAATAAAATAAGTATTGTCTTTGCTCTGGGCGATTGCCGGCAGCGCCGTCTTGTCCAACCGCTCCCACTTGGTCTCGACAAAGCGGGCTTTGAAAGAAAATTCCTTTGCCAATTGCAGCAGTTCATATTCTTCAAAATGCGAATTCTGCCGGTCATATTTATGCTTGATTTGGTCAATAGAGATTGGCTTTTCAAAGAAATTCGCCATAATCGCAAAACAGGCCAGTCCGGTGTCAAGAGTTTGGGAAGAATTTTTAAGTGTCATAAATTTGCTCACTATCCCGTGGGTTGTAATAATTCTGTAGCAAATCTTAATACGAAAGAAAATAAAAAGCAAAGAAAATTTTTAATCAATATTAACAGAAAATTAAAAGTAAAGAAAAATATTGATTTTATACACAAGTTTCAAATTAGCATAACTCTTAAATTTTTTAGGTTTTGACTTAGAACAATCTAAGAACAGTAGCAAAATAAAAATTTTGCACTTGCATAATTAAATCTAAAGATGGAGAATAAGGGCATCTTAATCTCGTTAAGAGTGAGGGAAAATGAATAATTATAGTGAACAATCCGAAATCGGATTTCTTTCCGGACTACTTCCATCTTTCAAATTCTTAGATGTTTCCTTTGGTGCGCTCCGCTTAAAATTTTCTTTCTCCCGATTCTTTTTTCTGATTTTCACGTTTTGTTATCTGCTTTTAAGCTATGCTTCCCAAAGTGCTAATTTAATTTTCACCGTTGGAGGTGCTTATGAACAAGATTAAACAGACTATAGAAAAGTCAACTAATTCATTGGATAAAAAGGTTAAACAGAAAATAACAACTTCCATATATGGAACAAGAATTTATCTATTTTTTCTTACCATAATAAATTTTATTTGGTTATATTGTATGGATGTGAAAATTAATCTTTTTTCTATTATCTCAGCATGTATTATATTATTATTTCTCTTTTTTTTATATAGAAAAAATGGAAAAGAATATATGTTGGAAATAGTTCACAGTAATTTGTTTTTTTCTCTATTTTTTTTAGTTTTTCCCTTTTCCTTTTTAACTTTAATTGCCGCGGCAGCAAAAGATTTTTTTCTTCGCGATTTTATTATATGGTGCAGTTTTGCATCAGTTTCTGTATTTGTTTTCTCTGCATTAGGTGGGCTTATCATCTCATTTTTTCCAAACAAAGAAGTAAATATCCAAATTCCAATAGCTTTGGGGACAAGAATCAAAACAATTTTAATTATGTTCTTAATTTTATTGGTATTTAATTCCTTATTTTTACGCTATTTTTTACGATGAAAGGATATTATAATGACAACATATGAACTTAGAATACATGCTCGCGATGTAACTATAACGGAAAGTGGAAATGTTGATATTGGGAACCATACAGGTTATGATCTTATTTAATTTTTTCCATGTGAGGTTCTACTATGAATAAAATTGGTGTTGCTATTAGTCACAGAAGTATAAAATTACTCAAATATATATTTTCTCTATATATAATTTTTATTACATTATTGGCAAGTGCATTATATATTTTTAGTACAATAACAAACTGGTTTTCATTAAAAGGCGGAATTTGTGATATAATAATGTACTATTGGATTTATCCTATCTGTATATTATCTGGGGTATTTATAAAAATATATACCAAGCAAAACAATAATAAAATAGTAAGTCACATAGTAAGTCACAAAACTTTATTTTCAACAATAATAGCTATAATTTTAAGCATTTTAATTTATATAGCAGGACATTGGATATTTATTTTTCTTTTCGAGAATGGTTATAAAAACTCACTTATATATTCATTTTTATTAAGTATATGTTTTATTGTTTCCATGAGATATTTCATCAAATTCTATAAAAAACATGGAAAAACAAATTTAGCACATGTTTTATACTCTCATGTATTTTACTCTATTCTGTTATTCATTCCCAATGCTTATACAACCCTAACATTTTCTACAGCAAAAGATAAAACTTTTGTAATCCTATTTATGAATTTAGCTATTTCATCGTCAATTTTATTGTTATTTTCGGCACTTTTAGGGGTGATTATGCTGTTTATTCCTAAAACAATAGAAACAACAAATAACCCAAGCAATATCCCCCAAAGTAGCTCGTTTTTTATACAGCTAATTGTTTATATGATGATTGCTTTTACATTGATTTTATCATTAAAAATAATTTAATTTAGACAGGAGGACACTATGGTTACCTATCAATTACGTATTCATTCCCGGGAAGTTTTCAATTCATCGTTAGGTTATCATACTGGTTATGATTTAATTACTACACATGATGATGGTTCCCAAACAATTCAATATATTGATCTTTATACGAATTCTTCTTTAGATATTTGTTTTTATATCAGCGCTCCTGTACCTGTCCAAAAATATACAATAACGAATGAAAATGGAAATAGCAGAACAATATTATGGGGTACACAAACGGCACATGATGGCGCTATGCAGGCTACCACTGTTGAATATCTCACGGAATATAAAGTTTATACATCAACTATAATAGAAGAAACAAATTCAACGGAAGCTTTCAAAGCCTTTAATAAAATTAAACTTGAAGCTGCTATTTTAGATCAGCTGAAAGATGAATTAACATATAATGTCTTAGATCGAAATTGTAATACAAGTACAAGATATTTTGCCGAACAATATCTAAATGGACAAGATGTTTTCACAGGTCTTCCAGACGTAACATATAGAGGAGCTGAAGATCCATTCTATGATCCTAACTCCACCTCAACTACAGATGTAACAATAAAAGCTGTCCGCAATATTATTGATAAGTACTACTCTTTAGTGGGTTCAAATGTTGATTTAAGCAATGTCCAGTATGGAGTAGTCAATCAGTCTAATGCTTGGTACGCCAAGTTTACTACAGATGATTATAACTATGTTTTTGCAGGTAACGGAGAAGCTAATATTGTTGATTTGTATGGCGACAGCTTTATTTATGCCGATGCGGGAAATCATACAATAAATGCCGGAAATGGCAATGACGTCATTTATGGGCGTGAGGCAAATGTCATAGATGGTGGTGATGGCAATGATATTATTTATGCCGGAGATCAAACTTATGCAGCCCACTCCATCGGAGCTGGCGCTGGAGATGACTATATCTATGCTGGGCATGGTGGAGATGATGTCCGTGGTGGCAATGGCAATAATACCGTATATTTAGGTTCAGGAAGTGATAAATATACAGGCGGTGATGATATTGATATTGTAGATGGTGGTTCTAAAGATTTTATTTTTACAGATTCTGCTGATAGTAGTTTTGAATATACCTTATCAGCAGACTTATCTGAAGATATTAATGAGATTCATTTAGGCGGAGGTAACGACCAATACACAGGCGGTATTGGTATTGATAAGGTTTGGTCAGGCTCTGGAAATGATGAAATAAGTACAGGAGTTGGAAACGATATTGTTTATACCAATGATAGCAGTGATAAAAATGATAACAATAAGATATATCTTGGCGCAGGTTCTGACGAATTTTATGGAGGAGACGGTATTGATATTGTCAACGGAGGATCTGAAGATGCCGCAACCGACGAAAACACAATCAAACTCGGAGGCGGAAATGATGAGTACTATGGAGGATCTGGTGTTGACAAAGTTTGGGCCGGATCGGGCGATGATAACATAAATACAAGAGCCGGAGATGATGAAGTCTATACGACAGATGGTAGCAGTAATGATGAAAACACCATTGATTTAGGTGCCGGAAGCGATCACTTTGAAGGTGGTAACGGAAAAGATTTTGTTTATGGTGGCTATGATGATGCTTCAGGCGATATTAATACGGCCAATCTAGGCGGCGGTGACGACAGATATTATGGTAGTATTGGCAAAGACATCGTCCAAGGCGGCGCCGATGATGATTATATTTGGGGTGAAGATGGAAATAACGAACTTTATGGTGATGCCGGTAATGATTATCTTTATGGTGGAGCAGATAATGACAAACTTTATGGAGGCACCGGCCGAGATTATTTCTATCCTGAAAAAGGTACAAATAGAATAGATTGTGGCACAGACAACAATACAGATGTTGTTATGATTAATAATGATGCCGGCGGGGTTGATACAATTTATAATGTATCTGCTCGAGATATCATTTCTTGCTCCGGCGGTTTCAATCTGGAAACTCTGCAACAGGTAGGAAACGATGTTATTATATATGGCTATGGCGGAAATCAAGTAATATTCAAAAATGTGAAGCTACCAGAGGAAGATGAGCCGGAAAATCCTGATTCCAATATTCCTGCCGAAAATATGCCTGTTTTGTATCAGCCAGATGGTTCAGTTCTGCAATGGAATGGAGCTGGATATATAGATAGTGGAACAGAATTTCCTCCTTATGATGAAGAACCCGAAAATCCTGAAGATTTGCCAGATATTCCAATGCCAGAACCAGGTGAAGACGATAATCCCCCTTTACCGCCCATTATCCCGGAAAAGCCGGAGGAACCGGAAGGCGGAACTGAGAAACCTCAAACGGATAACCCGCCGTCAATTCCAGAGGATACCAAGGGAGATATTGGCAAATTATGGGAAGATGCTGAAAATTCCCGCTCCCCTCTCGTTGTAGATTTAGACGGAGATGGCAAAATTGAAACCGTCAGTACCGATGGCAACGTCCATTTTGATTTTGATAGTAATCAAAAAATTGAAAACAGCGGCTGGATTGGCAAAAATGAAGGTTTCCTTGTTCGGGATATCAATGGTAATGGTCAGATTGATAACGGCACCGAAATGTTCGGTAACCATACCATACTTCAAAATGGTAAAAATGCCGTTAACGGTTTTGAAGCTCTTAAAGACCTCGATTCTAACGGTAATGGCAAATTTGATGCAGAAGATGATGCTTGGAGCCAAGTCAAAGTGTGGCGTGACGCCAATACTAATGGAATTGTAGATTCCGGAGAACTGCTAACCTTGGAACAAGCCGGAATCGAAAGTATCAATCTCAAATATGGTTATCAAAAAGAAGCTGACGAAAACGGCAACCTCGAAATTCAACAGGGAACATTTAACCGTACAGATGGAACAACAGGAAAAGTATCTGACGTGTGGTTTGATGTTGATGGCACCAATACCATTCTGAATGAAGAAGATATTACAATTCCCGATGATATCAAAAATTTGCCGGATATTAAAGGCTGGGGAAATGTTTACTCTCTGCATGCAGCTATGGCTCTGGACGAAACAGGTACGCTCAAGTCGCTGGTTGAACAATATTTGGCGGCAACTGATGACAACACTAAAGATACGCTTTTAAATGACATCATTTATCATTGGGCTGGTGTCCAAGATATGGATCCTGTTGGTCGCAATCCATCTCGGGTATATGGAAATGTTTTAGGTGATGCCCGAAAATTAGAGGCTTTGGAAGAATTTATGGGGGAAGACTATCTTGGCACTTGGTGCTGGGGTGAACGGGAAACCAATCCACACGGACACGCCGCTCCGATGATTTTACAGGCCTTTGAACTTCTCAAAAATTATGTCGGTACAATTTTATCGGCAAACTTGGCAAACAATCCTTATTTGCAGAAAATTATTTTAACCTATAATGCAGAAACCAAACATTGGGATGTCAATGTTGATCAGGCAGTCGCTTTGCTGCAGGAGGCTTTTGAGGCAGATGCGACAAATGGAAAAATAGAAATGCTGCAATTGTCAAATATATTGCGTTTTTATGATAATGCAGAAGATGTTATTGCAGCTTTCCAGGCCAAAGGTTCTGCTGATGGTACATTTTTTGAAACCGAATTACTTAATTTTGGTCACAATTCTGTCGGAAGTGCAGCCAATGACAATCTGTTCGGCACCGAAGGAAACGATTTGATGGATGGTTTGGCCGGCAATGATATCATCAAAGCGGCCGAAGGCGATGATACGGTTTTGGGTGGATCAGGAAATGACTATATTTATGGCGAAGATGGCGATGATGTATTAGATGGCGAAGAAGGAAACGATTATCTGTTTGGCGGTAATGGTAATGACACCCTAAAAGGTGGTGCCGGTGATGATGTTCTATCCGGCGGAAACGGAGCAGATATATATCTGTTTGAAAAAGGTTTTGGGAATGATTCCATTGACAATACACAAGATGATATGGCACCTAATGCCGATATCATTAAATTCGGAGAAGGAATCCTGCCGGAGAATGCCATTTTGCAACGCCAGGGGTTCGATTTAATAATTTCTGTTTCCTATGAAGATGGAACAACGGATTCTGTTAGGGTTTTCAGCTACTTTGACAAACAGGGAACATCCAGCACGACAGTCAGTGCAATCCAATTTGCAGACGGAACATCTTGGGATTATGAATATGTCCTTGATCATTGGAACAGCTTGCCTGACATCAATGGTGGTGTGACTTTAGAAGGTAATAATGACAATAACAGGATTGATGGAACTGCCGCAAATGATATTCTTGGCGGCAATGGAGGGGATGATACAATCTATGGCAATGCTGGTAATGACTTCATCTATGGAGGTACAGGTAATGACCGGCTGGAAGGCGGAGCTGGCAACGATACCTATCTTTGGCATTTAGGGGACGGTTTAGATACTATTTATGATAATGCAAATCAAGATACTATCCAGTTTGGTGAAGGGATTGTTTGGGATTATCTAACATTCCGCAACTCCGGTAATGATCTGATCATTTTAGTTCACGAACAAGAAGATCAAGGAATTATTATTCAAAATTTCTTTTCTGGTCAAGATTACAAAATTGAAAAAATAAACTTTTTTGATGGTTCTTCAGTCAATCTGTCTGAAATTGGTTTGACCTTAAAGCAGTTGAAAACTGGAGAAGGTATCAAAGGTACCGAATTTGATGACATTATTTATGCCAATGGTGGCAATGATACTGTAAATGCTGGTATAGGAGATGATACTATATATGGAGAAGCAGGCTTTGACACATTATATGGAGAAAATGGAAATGATGTTTTAATTGGAGGTACAGGCAATGACCGCTTAGAGGGTGGTTTGGGAGACGATACTTATATTTATAATGTAGGCGATGGCCTTGATACAATTTACGATGATAATAGAGGAAATACGGACAACAATACCATTAAATTCGGAGAAGGAATATCATTCTCAGATATAACTTTCTCTCGTAAGGATAATAATTTAATTATGACTCTATTTAATGACATAACCCAAAGAGTAATAATTCAAAACTTTTTCAGCAGCTCATATTATCAAGTTGAGAAATTAGAATTTGCGGACGGTACTACTGTGCCATTAACAGAACGAGGGTTCGAATTCATTCAAAATGATGGGGCTGATAATGTTTCCGGCACCAACTATGACGACACAATATATGGCAAAGGCGGCAATGATACGATATACGGATACTCCGGCAACGACACGCTTATTGGCGGCAAAGGAAATGACCGCCTGGAAGGCAGTTATGGAGATGATACCTACATCTGGAACTTAGGAGACGGTTTTGACACGATCTATGATTACAATGGCGGAAACACGGATAATGACACCATTAAATTTGGCGAAGGTATTTCCTTTGAGGATTTGTTATTTGAAAGAGATGGTAATGATTTAGTGATTTATGTTAATAATGACAAAACTCAGGGAATTACAATTCAAAATTACTACTCAGGCTATTCTCAGGTTGAAAAGTTAGAGTTTGCCGATGGGACTATTGTAGAAACTTCATCTGTTTCTATAGTTGAACCAGAAGAACCAAGCGAAAACGCCGGACAGACAATCTCCGGTACAAGTGATGATGATATTTTAATCGGCAGTGACGGAGATGATACAATTAATGCCGAGGATGGTTATAATGATATTACGGGCGGCAAAGGAAACGATATTATCTCTGCCGGATATGACCGGGATACTTTCTATTACAACCTAGGCGACGGTTATGATAAGATTACAGATTTAGGAGGACGCGACCAAATCATCTTTGGGGACGGAATAAGTAAGGAAAACATTTCTTTTTACAGAAAAAATGATAATCTGATAATCTCAATCAACGACGATTTCTCACAAGGTATTGAAATCATAGATTTCTTTAGAAATAATGATAACCGAATAGAGAATATAAAATTTGCCGACAATTCAACATTGCGCCTAACTACAGGTTTAATTTTGAAAACAAATGAATTGGATGGTTCAATTACAGGTACTGTTGAAGACGATACATTAATAGGAAATATTGGGGAAAATAACCTGAATGGTTCATCAGGAGATGATATACTGAATGGAGGCAAAGGCAATGATACTCTTGATGGCGACGTCGGAAATGATACCTATATATGGAATTTAGGTGATGATATCGATACAATTCGAGATACAGCCGGATTAAATACTATCAAATTTGGAGAAAATATTTCGTTTGACGATTTAACATTTAAACAAGACGGTAATAATCTGAGACTGATTGTGAAAAATGATATTTCCCAAGGGATTATTATCCAAGATCACTTTTCTTCAAATAATATCAATAACAATTACCATCCCATCACTATTTTTGAATTTTCCGATGGTAGCAAATTTGATTTTAGAGAAAATAACATTACTCTCACCTATGATAACCGCGCTGAAACAATTACCGGTAATATTGGTGATAATATAATAGATGCTCAAGGCGGAGATGACACCATTACGACCTATGGGGGTGATGATATTATTCATGGTGGAGCCGGAGATGATGAAATTTCTTCCGGAAACGGAAATGATATCATAACTGGTGGCTCTGGAAATGATATCATTAACGGTGAAGCCGGAAATGATACTTACATTTGGAACCTTGGTGATGGTATGGATACAATAACGGATTCCAGTGGATTTGATAAAATCAAATTCGGAGAAGGTATTACATCTGCCAATTTATCATTTTTCAAACAAGGAAACAATTTACTTATATTTATCAATGATAACCATCAAGAAGGAATAATAATAAACAGATATTTTGAAGGTAGTTACAATATTGAACTCCTGGAATTTACAGACGGCTCATCCATAAATCTAAGTCAGTCTTTAGATATCAAGCTAGGTGATACCGGCGAATCCATTGATGGTACAATATATAACGATACAATAACCGGAGGAGATGGAAACGACACCATTAACGGAGGTAATGGTGATGATACTCTTTCAGGTGGGATCGGAGAAGATACCATGTCTGGCGGAGATGGTGCGGATATCATCTCTGGCGGAACAGGAGATGATACAATCGACGGAGGTGCCGGAAATGACACTTATATCTGGAACCTTGGTGACGGTATGGATACAATAACAGATTCGCAAGGAACAGATAAAATTGTGTTTGGCGAGGGCATTTCATATGATGACCTTTCATTTAGTCAAACGAATTCAGACTTATACATTAATGTTCAGAATATGCCCAACCAAGGACTTTTGATCAAAAATTATTTTGCTTCAGGAAATAGTAACCGTATTGAAACCTTGGAATTCAGCAACGGGAACCTCTTTGATCTGAGCAAAAATGCGTTAATATTAAAAGGAGATGGGACGGTCAATGGAACGATCTATGATGATTCTATAACAGGGAACAATAATGATGACACCATAACGGCAGGAGATGGCAATGATATTATCTACGGCAATGCTGGAAACGATAACATTGATGGCGGCAACGGGGATGATATAATCTATGGTGGCCAAGGATGTGATACATTAAAAGGAGGTTACGGAAACGATACATATGTATGGAATCTCGGCGATGATCTTGATACCATAGAAGATGATGCCGGTCAAAATACATTACTCTTTGGTAACGGTATAAGTTTCAATGATTTAGATTTTAATATGTTAGGCAATAATCTGTTGATTACCGTTAATGGCGACAAAAACCAAGGTGTACAAATCAATAATTTCTTAAATGAAAATGATTTATACAAAATAGAGTACCTCAAATTTAGTGACGGAACATCTATATACCTTCCAGATTTAGGCTTAAATATGGCTTATGGTGCAACAGATGATACTATAAACGGAACTTATAACGATGATACCATCATCGCCGGAAATGGTAATGACACCGTTAATGCCGGAGATGGTAATGACAGTATCTATGGAGGAAAAGGCAATGACGCCTTGAATGGAGGTAATGGCAGAGACAGTTATTACTACAATCTGGGTGACGGTTATGATACAATTACCGAAACTAGAGGAAATGATAAAATCATTTTTGGTGAAGGTATCTCCATAAATAACCTTTCTTTCCGACAAGATGGTTCAGATTTGGACATTTTAATAAATACTGATGTTTCTCAAGGAGTAACAGTCAAAGACTTCTATTCGGGAACTAATTATCAAGTAGAAACGCTCCAATTTGCTGATGGTTCAACGTTTAACCTGTCAACACAGGGAATAACACTGCAACAAACCGATGCTGACGACACAGTCAACGGAACGTCCTATAATGATGTCATTTACGGAAACGGCGGTCATGATACCATCAACGCCGGTGAAGGCAATGACACAATTGTTGGAGGTATCGGCAATGATATTCTTAATGGAGGAAACGGCGATGATACCTATATTTACAATTTAGGTGATGGCTTCGATACCATCACTGAATCCGGAGGCAATGATAAGATTGTCTTTGGTGAAGGTATCAGTCAAAGTGATCTGTCATTTGAACAGATCGGTAACGATTTGAAGATTTCTGTCAATGGTAAGGATGACAAAGGAATTCAGATAAATGACCACTTCCGTTATGACGATTCCAAAGTCGAAACCATAGAGTTCCATGACGGCAGCACGCTGGATATCAGTAATGCCGACCAGCTGATACAGGCAATGAACAGCTTCAGCATCAGAAATTCGGCTTCGATGGATACCCTGTCCAATCCGACTGAAAATGTCAGCGATATGTACTCTCTGGCAGCCAGTCAGGATTTGACCAGAAAAGCAAGCTAAATAAAGGAGACATTTAAACGACAAAAAGCCCCCTACTCCGTAGAGCAGGGGGCTTTTTCAGGTGCAAAGGTCATCATAAACCAGATTGTTGCGGTCAATCTGGTCTATGGTTTCCTGAGTGTCATGGTCATAATCAGCAAAAATCGGTTCATAAATCTGGCAGAATTCAAGGTCGGCGATATTTGTCGTGCAGCCGCTTAATCCGCTCAGACTCAAAACGAGTATTGCGAGCCACGTTCGCTTGATGTATCGCATTGAGCTTTCCTTTCTGTTTAGTGTCGATTTGTTTAATTTTTTCATCTTTTCGGCCCAGCCAGTAAAGCAAAAGACCAACTCCGGCAATAATCCAGGCCTTAAATTTGTTTAAAAATTCCGCCATAGTACCAGTCCTTTACATTAAAGTTGGGGCAAGACTTATACCGGCATAACTCATAATGTCCGAATACTTCTGAACCGGGGAAGAGTTTCCGATAGGAGCCGATAAGGTTTCTCAGCGAGACCAGCTGGGCCGGTGTAAACTCCCGGCGGCCAATCAGGCAAATGCCAATGCTGTTTTCATTATAACCTTTGCAATGAGCGCCGATCTGAGCCAGAGGACGTCCGTTTTCAATCGTTCCGTCCAATCTGATGACATGATGGTATCCGCAGCATTGCCAGCCGCGTTCCTTATGCCAGCGGTCAATATCTTTAATGGTAAAGTCTTCGCCATCCGGGGTATCTGCGCAATGAACAATGATTTTATCAATTTTTCTCAGTGCCATGATGACCTCCTTTGATTGTGTATCCATCAATTTTGATACCGGCCAAATCCCCGTTAAACGAGGCAGAAGCCTGTTCCAGGTCGAACTCAATAGCGTTCAAAACCGCATAAATACAGAGGTTGAGGTAATTGTAGTTGCCGTTGAAGCGGGTCAGCATAAAGGTTAAAGCTTTAATATCTCCGGCCGAAACCTTGTTATAAGCCCGAATAATATGTTTGATTTTATCTTTGGCGATTCCTTGGAATTTGCACCAAGCCGTAAATTCAGCCTGCCATTTTTGACGGGTGGCATCCAGTTTGGAGGTCTGATATTCGGACGAAGCCGCTGTCGCAACAGACAGCTTTTTCTGCTTAATGTCATCCAATTCCTGTTTTTTCCAAAGGTAATAGCTGCGCAGAATTTTCTCAGCCAACCGGTTGAACAGGATGTTTTTGGCATAATCATCAGCAAAATGATGTTTGTTTCCGGAAAAAATAAGAATGTCCTTTTCCCATTCCGAGAGCATCATTTTGGTGCTGTCAATCTTGCCGGTGAAAATGTTACAGGGGATTTTCACGATTTTTTTGATAAGCAGCAAGAAAACAGCGGCCATAAAAACCAAGATAAGTGTAAAGATTTTGTTATGTTCCATGAAGGCAAAGAAATACTGCCAGACATTGGCGTCCAGATTTGTAATATCCATGTTTAATCCTTTATAATTGCGTTGATTTGAGTGACATATCCCGAATTAGAGAGTTCGTGAGTAGCCGATTTGATGATCCATTCGCCATTGGCAGCTTGGGTCAAGTTGGAGATTTTTATGATGCTTTCGGCACAGATTGCCGTATTTCCGGCAACTGTCAGCTCAAGCTCATAAATGCCGCGAATAAGCGCCGCCAGTTTTGATTTGGCAATCCGCATCGCGGTTGTCGCCGAAGCATAGGTATGCGGAACACAAAAGCAGGGCTTTCCTTTTCCTGTGCGAACCGTGTCAAGGATGCCCTTCTTCTTGTCGTGATACTTAACTTCGACGCTGTTGATTTTGTTGCGTTCGGCGATTCTTATCCGCCAGCTGTTAATGTCTGTAACGTCCAGTTCCGTGGTTGGCATCGGCTTTTCTTCCTTTTTCGGAGAAATCGCCGTGCCGATTGGGGCGACAATCAGCTTGCCGTCAGCTGGTTTCACATAAGAATCAACCGTTTGCGCAACACGATTGAGAAATGCAAGGTCGCTTTCCTCTGTCTGGTCAATATGGTCAACAATAATCCCCTCAAGTCTTGGCGAGACCAGAGGGGACAGTTTGTTTTCTTTGGCTATGGCAGCCACCATGTCTGGGAAGGTTATGTTATGCCATGATCGGCTTTTAGGACTGACAATGCTTCCCAGATTACTTTTCTCAAAAGTGTCAGAAGAGCGGGCCGTAATGCTGATTTGGTTCGGCGGCCCGGAAAGTTCGACTTCGTCGACCATAAATTTGCCCATTTTAACCAGCGCATCCACGTCATAGCCGAGATAGACTTCCAGTTCAGCCCCGCGTGCCGGAACTTCCACCTGATCGTCATGATTGTCTATGACAATTGTCGCCGCGTCAGACACAAAGCCGATTTCATCCGTGATTGAAAGCCGGATTAACCGTTCTTTAATCAGTTCAGTGACATTATCATTATTGGCAAGAATTTTAAAAACCGGCTGCATTACCATAACCTGACAGTTTGGGTTGATTTTTTGTCGTTAATTTCTGGCAGCTGGATTTTCAGTCCGGCCGGCAACACCGGTGGCTGAAATCCTAGAAAATCGTTGGCTTCCAGTACTTTTTCGACCGTGCCGTCCAGATGTCCGTAAAAGCGGTAGCAGATATCGTCCAAAACGTCGCCGTCTTTGGTATTGTAAATAATCATAAGTATTTCCCGACCTTTTGCACAATTCCCATAATGCCACGCTTCTTGTCATCGCCGTACTTCTTCAGATTTATGGTGAAGTCAATCCGCCGCGGCGTACCGTCTTTGAAGAAAATTGTCTGATTCTCCTGTACGGAGGTGATACACCATTGCCCAAATGCAAAGCCATAGCCGGAAATCAGCATCAGCGGTTTACCCTGCATTGCCGACGTCCGCATCAGATTGAGCTGCCGGAGCCCGCCGAAAAGCTGCGGATAAATGATCCCGTTTAAGCTGATTGTCTCACTGCCGAATCCGGTAAACTGCAGAGACGGATTGGTGTTAATACGCTCCAACTCCGCCCATTTGTACTCATTTTGCCGTTTCAGAGCCTGATAGGACGCATTTTTAAGACAGAACCGGTAAGCTCCGAGCAGCATCATATTGTCAATCGGTATTGATGTTTTCAGACGTCCGGTTTCGTTCAGAATTGCCCCGACGACGCTTAAATCTACATTAACCATAGTTTAATGCCCTTTTTCTGCTTGCCATTTGGCGTTCTCGCTCATCCATCACGCGGCCGACTTCTCTGGCCAGCGTCGCTTCGTCCATGCCTTTGGCCGCGTTGACTGTGATATTGTTATGAACCGTCGTCCGGGCAGAATTGTCGTTGGCAATTGCCGTCTTAACCTTGCTATTGAGCGGATCGATATTTTTTCCGACATCCGCAACAACGGCCTGACCGACTTCAGGCTGGCGTGCTGTCGCAGGGACAACCTTTTTGTCATCATCACTGCCAAACAGCTTGTTCCATACGCTTCCGACTGCCTGTTTCAATTTGGCAATCGGCTCGGTAACTTTTTTGATTTTTTCCCATACTTTCTGCGCTCCAGCAGAAATTCCTTCCCAGAGATTTACAAAAAATGCCTTAATCGGTTCCCAATATTTAATAATAAGTAAAGCCCCGGCAGCTATTGCTGTAATCGCCAAACCAATCGGATTTAAAAGTAAAGCCCGCCCCAAAAGTTTAACTCCCGTAACTGCCGCCGGAATAGCGCCTTTGACCAGTGTCCAGAGTGTCATTCCAAACTGTTTGAAGCCGCTTGCCAAAGCAATGGCTTTGTTTTTCAGCATTTGAGTCCATAAAAATCCCAAAAATGTCTTGAGTTTAAGGGCGACACTTGCTGCGGAAAGCCAAGCCCCTCGCACAAATGTAAAGGCGTATCCAACTGCAATTGCAGAAATTTTAAGACTGATTAAGCCTATAACGGTATAACCAATAGCTTTGCTTAGCTGAGGATGCTGTTCAGCCAGGGTACTAAGCTGATTTGCCCAGCCTGCGCCGTATCGCATAATTTCCGCTAACTGCGGCAAAAGTACAGAACCGAATGAAATGGCAATGCTTTCAGCGGCAGATAAAAATTCTTTATATGCGCCGATTGTTGTATTTTGCATTCGTTCAGCCATTTGCTGAGCTGCACCATCGGCATTCTTAACCTTAGTCAGGACCTCATCCAAACGTCCGGTCTGAATATGGTTAAAAATAGCCAATGCACCGGCAGAAGCTCTGTCGCCGAATACCGCTTTGACCGTTGACAGCTTTTCCTGATCGCTTGCATCTTTGAGAACGGCTCCCATATCTTTGAAGATATCAATCATAGAGCGCATATTGCCCTTATCATCAAAGATTTTAACGCCCATTTGTTTCAAATGAGCTTGAGTGAAAGCGGCTTGTTTGGCGACATCGGGCATTTCCTCTGCCGTCAAATGGAGTTCATTCCTCATTTTTTCTAAGGCTTTTGCCCCTTTGCCGACCGGAGCCGCCAATCGCAGATAGGCGGCACGGAGCATAGTACCTGACATCGTCGCCTGAATACCTGCATCGCCGAGCACGCCGGCCAGAGCTGCGGTTTCTTCCAATGTGCCGCCTACGGCTGCCGCTGCCGGAGCAGCATATTTCATGGTTTCTCCCAGCATTTCAACATTCACGTTTGTCGTTCGTGAAGTTTGGGCTAAAACATCAGCTACTCTGGTTGTTTCTTCAGCTTTGAGATTGAATCCGGTCAAGATATTGGAGGCAATATCTGCAGTTCTGCCCAGATCCATATTTCCGGCAATTGCTAGATTAAGTGCTGCCGGAGATGCTTTCAGGATCTGTTCTGTATTGAAACCTGCCATACCTAGAAACTGCATGGCCTCCGCAGCTTGAGCCGAGGTATATTGCGTTGTCCGGCCAAGCTCTCTGGCTTTATCGGATAATTTTTTGAACCCCTCACTGTCGGCAGCTTCATTAGTAATTGCGCCAACTTTAGCCATAGCATATTCAAAATCAACCGCCGGTTTCAAAGCCCCATACATAGTAGAACCTAAAGCCACAGCATCGAACATCTGTCCGCGCAAGTCGGCACGCTTGGTTTTATTGACAGCCTTGGCATTTTCAATATTTTGAATTTGCTGTTGCTGTCTTCTAAGCGTATTGAGGGATCGATTTAGCGAAGATGTTTCTGCAGATAAATTCCGGGTATCAATACCAGCCTGCCGCAACGCGATTCCCATGTCACGCGTCTGACGTCCTACCGTTTGGAAGGTTGTTTTAGCCTTGTCAAAGTTTCTTTCAGCCTTTTTAATATCCTGAGACAGGCTTTTAGTCGGAGCTCCGACTGTATTCATCTCCTGTTTGAGGCGGTTCAGCCGTTCCCGTGCCTCTTTATAAGCCTGTCCGACTTGGTTCAAAGCACGGGATTGCCGTTTGTAGGCCTCAATTTGCGCCGCTTTTCCCTCTACGCTCTTTATCGTCGCTCCGAGTTTGGAGAGCTGTTTATCGGCAGTGGTAAAAGAATTTTTGAATGTACTGCCAAGTTTGGCTCCGATTAAGATTGATACTGCGGCTCTGGTATCAGCCATTATTTATACTTTCATAAAATTTAACGGCTTTTTCATACCAGCCGACAAAATCTTCCTCGTCCAAGTCCAAAATCTCGGACAAAGACCAGTGAGTAATGTGTGAGAGGGTTATTACGGCTTCTTGGAGGTCGCCCTTTATTTGAAAAAATCCAAATAAGCCCGCTGCAGAGCCTGATAGTCTTTCTCATCCAGCTCTTGCAGAACTTCAGGTGCTACTTCACAAAGATTCGATAAGAGTCTGATTTCGCGTTCTTCATCACTCAGATTGAGCTTCGAAACCGCCAAACGGTCTTTGACTTTTGAACGGCGGATATTTAAGGATTGATAAACGGTTCCGTTTACGGTAACCGGAAACAGAAGTTCTAATTTTGTTGTATTTTCCATGATTAAATTCCCAATGCATCTCTGATTTCAGACATAACGTCGGTACCGTTGATTTTTCGGATCATGTTATCGACGTCGATTTCAATAACATCGCTGTTGTTGATGTTGAGTTTGTAGTAGCGACAGGAAACGGAAGCACTTAAGGTACCTTTGTCTCCGGCTTTGAATTTGCCGAAGTCAAGTTCCTTGTACATGCCGTGCAGGCTGATAACCATTGGAGTGACCGAATTGTCATCACACAAAGCGCCGCGGAGCGTGACTTGCACCGCATTTCCGTCAACCAAACCGAAGAGTTTCATCAGTTCCGCGTCAAAATCGACCAGTGTAAACTGACATTCCATTTTTTCCATGCCCAAGTCGATATCGATCGGAGCATCCATCCCGCCGCCGCGGAATTCTTCGGTTTTGATTGTAAGTTTCGGCGGCGTGACTTCTTCCGCTTTTCCGGCATAGCCTCGGCCATCAACGAAAAGCGAAAAGTTTTTTAAGACTTTTGCTGTCATGATTTTCTCCGTTATTTGAAGATTTCTTCAAGGTAGTCGTTAACCATCCGGGAGCGGAAAGTTATGTGTTCTGCCGGATACGGCGGGGTAAAGTCAAAATCAAAGGTCACTTTGCCCTGTTCAACCTGATCCGGCGTGTTGATGCTTGCGTCTGCCCAACATTTGCCATCTATAATGGCCCCGATGTTTTTAAGATACCGAAGATAATTGTTGACACCTTCGCAGACGTCTTCGACGTAGGTTTTGGTAATATTGCGATCAACAGCCCACAAATGCTCTTTCTGCAAGCTGTCATTAATCATATCTGCAGTCCGTCGGACGGAAAGAAACGCCCATTTTTCGTCAGCGGAGGCCGTTCGGTTACCCCAGAGGCGGAAACCGTCTTCCTGAATGATTGTCGCAACTTTGTTTTCGTTTAAAAAGTTAGCTTTGCAGCTTGTATCGCCTAAAGCAAAGTCAATCGGTTTGGATATCCCAATGATGCCGTTGATGGTCGTATTGGAGGGAGACCACCAGAAACCGCGCTCGTTATCGGATTTAGCCAACAACCCGGCAACTGCCGCAGAAGACGGAAAACTGACGATCTGATCGTTTTCGTCCTGGATTTTGACCCACGGATAAACGCTGTAAACACGGGCAGAACCAAAACATTTCTGATATTTGATTGCATCCTGCTCGCTGCCGTCCGGACAATCGGCGATAATTACGGCTTTCAACCGTTCGGCAATTCCCAGAAGTTCGGAAACAACAGGATTTGCCAGTGTTTCGCCATCATCATCCGGCTGATCATGTGTAAATCCGGGAGCTATCAGGATTCTGGGCTGAACGCTAACTTCGGTCTGAGCGGCTAAGAGGCAATTGACGCCACGATATGTTCCATCGGCGTTAGCCCCGCCCACAACATCGCTGGATTTGATTTTAGAGGTATCCAGATATTTGTAGCTTACCATCAGAGCTTCTTTTTCCGGAATAGTCGATTCTCCGGTTTGGGTAAGAATTCCATTAAAGGCATCTAATGTATAGTCGGTAGTTTCCGTGTAAGTAACGCTTTCATCGGCTTTTTTGACGACGACATCCGATACAATCTTATGATCAAGGACGATTTCTCCATAATCATCAAATTTTACATTGTCCTGTTTGACATCAGATTTTTGTTCAGAATTTGTTTTATCAGCAACATTGATGACAACGACCATTGCACCGGTCTGATCAAAAATCTGATCCAACGCGCGGGGAATAGTGAAGCCGTCAACATGGTTTCCGAAGTATTTTACCGCTTCGGTAGGAGAACCGTTGATGAGAATCGGTGTATTGACCGGCCCTTGCGGAGCTGTGCCGACAAGCCCGATGACGGATGATTTGACCGTTTTAATAGCCCTCGCACCGTCGTCAATCTCGATGACTTCAACACCGTGTAAATACTGATCCGGCATATTTTTTCCTTTCATAAAAAATAAGAGAGCTGAATTTCAGCTCTCTTTTGTGTCCTATTTAACAAATTGTATTTTGATATATCCGGCAGTTCCGGACAAACCGCTGGTACCAGCGCGGATATTTCCTCCAGCTCCAAACCCGTTTCCTAAAATAGAAACTGTAGATTGAGCCTTTCCGTTTGTTTTGATTTTCGTGGAAATAATCTTCAATTTGGAGGAAACTGTTATTGTTCCACCAGCTCCATTATTGGCATAAGCTCCATCTCCTGTACCGCCACCGCCATTTCCACCACCGAGAGTTAGTAGAGTAATATTGTTTAATACAATTGTCGTAGCGGTGCCATTTGAACCGGGACTGGCATTTCGTCCGGAACCATTTCCCCCGTTACCGGGAGTACCGACAGTTATTTTCAGAACACCTTTTTCTAATTGTACAATTCCCTTAAATGCAGCAGCAGAACCTCCGACCTGACCATACCAGGCGTGTTTTCCGGCCGAGCCGCCACCGCCGCCACCAGCACCGGAGCCAGTAACTTCAAACTGAGCTTTTTTGATTTCGAAAGTATATGTTCCGGGGGTAGAACTTTCAAAGACGACAAAATCTTTAGGATATATTTTATTTCCGGCACCCAGAGGCGTGATTTTGGTTTTAATCGTCATGTCCACATTCCCTGTAAGCTGCCTACCCAAGAAGCGCCATTATCAAAGGAACGGAAAGCCAGCAGATAATTTCCGGCTTCGTCAAACTCTGCCACCTCATCATTTAGCCAATGTATCTTTGCTGCTTGAACAAACGAAATACTAAATTTTTTGGGCATCTCAATAAAAAGCTCAAAAGTAATGACTTTCTGGTAGATGTTTGCCTTGGTAACATTGAAGTCCAAAGCAGTATTAGCACTGATGGTTTTCTTATAAATTGAGTATTTTTCAGATACCTCAACCGTATTTCCGGTTACGACAAAGATATTCTGGAAGATTTCTTTGGACGGCGTAACCGTAAAACCATCGCCTTTTTCGTTAAGAATAACGGTTTTGTCTTTATTATCGGCGGCAATAAGTACATCCAGAGAGGAAACCGTTGACTGCTCATGTTTGGTCAGATGATACCGCTCTGTAGCGTTTCCGCCTTGCAATCCGGGAAGTTTCTGGTGTTCTGCCGCGTTACTGAAATCTTTCAGGGCATAATCGTCTAGTTTGAGCTGTAGGGCTTCAAATTTGTCCGAGCTGACTACCGAATTATGGGGATTGATATAGATGTCAATATTTGGGGCTTCCGAAAACCCAAGCACCATGCGGATATACAGGTCTTTGGAGGAGCCGCTTTCACTCTGCGGCTTATAGGTTACCGGATATTTACCGACAGCAAACAAGTCGCTGTCTTCATCAAAGATACCGATTTCCCGAATAAAAAAGCCGCCAATTTCGGCGGCAATAGCAGCTTCAATAATAATTTGGTTAGGATATTTGCTGTCTACTTGTACCAGAGTGAGTTCGCAACGATGCAGTTCCCGCACCAGTTCTGTCTGGCTTTTATCCAAAGTATAATAGTTGCCGTTTCCGTCGCCGACCGCCATATGGGTCAGATTGACATTTTTACCGGTTACTTTGGTTTCAGCCAGCTTTTCAAGCCCTTTTTGCGTTACAATGGAATAAAACTCTTTTGCTGCTGCAGCATCTGTCATATCTCAAAAACCTCAAGACTGTAAATTGTTGTTATTTCGCCGGTAGAGAAAGTGCTTCCCAACCGTGGAGTTTCTGAAGTCGTACACAAAAAAGCCCGCAACATCTCCAAATGGGAACGGACATTCTTGGTTTGGTTAATGACAGCCTGAACTTCCGTCAGATCGTTGATATCAAATCCCTCGGTCACCACTTCGATAAAAACGCGAAATGTATAGGGATCGCCGCCATAATCAAACCATTCTTCAATTGTGACATGGTCAAACTCAAAGGCTTCCAATGCTCTTTTGAGGGCGCCGAGCGTTCCCTTGTGGCGGTGAACGCTGATACTGGCCTTAATTACATTGCGCCGGATAGATTCGGCCCATGTTTCATTCCAAACGTCCACCGACAAAGCCCAACCCAGCCACGGCAGAAGATGTTCCGGACATTTTTCCGGATTTCGCAGATAACGGTTCAAAATTTCCAGAAAGGAAAGCCTGCTGCCGGTTTTCTCTAAATCTCTCAGTAATTTTGAAGCATTCGGCGGTAACAGGCTCTTGAATTCGTTACTCATTAAAAATTTCCATCGTTAAACTGATTTTTTCGCAATAAGCCGCCTGCAATTTGGTTGTTTCAATATCCTGTAACGGTTGATCAAGCTTTACTTTTTTGACGCCGTTGACGTGCAAAGCCTGATAAACACCGGAAATTGCCACCAATTCGCCCATGGCGTGGCGTTCATTGGTATATATCTGAATGGCATCGTTGGCAGCGTCCTCGACCACCGAGAATGACGGGCCGGAGTAAACGGTGATATGTGCCGAAATGCTGTATTTAATAATTTCTGCCGAAACCACGCTCACATGGTCGGTCAGCGGTCTGGCATCCTCATGGTTGAGCGCCAGCTCCACCAATTCCAGCACGTCTGCCCGCTCATAAGAAACAAGCAGCTCGGTGTTGTTTGATATTTTGGAGTCAACCGTAACCGCAAGCAGTGAATTCGCTTTATCAAAGGTATAGTCAAAGTTTTCTTTGTATGCCTGACCACCGGAAACGTCTTTGACAACCAGATGGTCAATACTTTTGCCGGACAGCGTCGCTTTTCCGTCGGTTACCGTGATTTTGGTTTCAGGTACGCTTTCTCTGCGAACTGCGGTACCGTCGCCCTCTGTCGAGAGAATAGTCACAATAACTTTTCCCGGTTCATCGCTGCGAACGTCGACCGATTTGACCTTTACTGAAGCAGAAAGCGCAAAGAATTTGTAAGCATCAATCGGCCCGGCAGTCGAAAAACCGTCCAAAGCCATCTGTCCACGCATTCTTAACCGGTCATCTTTTTCGCCTTCCAGACGTTCAACGCCATATTCCGCCACAATCTGATCAAGGTCAGAACCTGTTGCAAAAGCCAATAAGGTCGCTTTGGCAGATTCATTGATTCTTTTACGAACCAGCATTTCACGGTAGGCCATGACTTCAAGGATAATAATAGCCGGGTCGCTTTCAAGCAAACCGTCATATTCCTCATCTCGGGCCGTAAAATCGTCTAAATATTCCTGAAACAGGGCTTCATAGTCTAATTCTTCAATGACTTTCGGGGTTGGCAGTTTAGACAGGTCAATGACGGAAGAATTCGACATTATTCTTTAGATTCCTTTGATTTCAATGTTATCCAATTTGACAACTTCGCCATTGGAGAGAAATTGTCCTTCCAAATCCAAAATGATCCTGCCGCGGTCAATGGAAACCACGGTAACGCTTACGATTTCAAACTCCGGTTCAAAATTATAAAGAGCCGTAACACAGTCGGAATAGATATTGGCAATCAGCTCGCCGTTGGTCGGGTTATCAATTCTTTTAAACAGTTCAGAGCCATAGTTACGGCGCATAACCCGTGAGCCGAGCGGCGTGGAGAGAATGTCGCGGATTCTCTGCTTCAGATATTCAAACCCGTCATTGTGCTTGCCCGTTCTGTCATTCATGCCGCGCATTTATCCCGCCTTTACTTTTGCCGAACCGGCCAAAATCGTACCTTGATGGGTATTTGCATCGACGGAAACCGCATCGCCGACACGGGCAACCGGCGTGCCGCCGCTGAGGCTGACAGTGCCGGAAGTCGTCAGATTTTGAGCGATTGTGAGGCTTTTGGTGATTTCTACATCGCCGTCTAAAATGATTTTCGGAGATTTAATAACCGCTGAAACTTTTGCATCAGCGGTTATTGATTTTTGAGAAACAATCGCGGCGTTGCCGGTAATCTGTGCACTCAGCTCTCCGCTGCTGCGATTAAAGGAAATAATCGAGCCATCCTTAAACCGCCAAAGCAGAAGATTGCCATCATCGGAAATCGGCTCTTTGTAAACGCTCGACAGGATCAGCCCTTGGTTAAGGTCGCCGCAGGGAGACAAAACCAGGACCTGTTCATTGAGGTCTACGCCATGCCAAGCCTTGTCATCGCCATCCCGGAGCAGCCACGGCAGCCAAGTCGTCTCCAAATCTCCGATTTTAACTCGTGCCACGGCTTCCTTATAATTAACGGCGGAAATCGTGCCAATTCTTAACAAATTGCTCAATCTCCGCCGCAGATCCGCGATTTCGTATTTATCTTCAAAGTCCACGATTTAAACCCTTGATTTTACTCTTGTCAGTCTTAATCGGAGCCGAAGACGTCTGCTTTTTGACAAATTTGCTGACCACACGCACGGCATATCCCTGCGTCAGCAAGGCTTTTGCTTCGGCCTCTTTGATATCTTTGACTTCGTCTTTTTTATGGTTGTGAACGTCTCTCAAGATTCTCAGTTTCATTGTTTATTCCTTATTTGTTGCTGTGTAATAGGTGATGGTATAGTTGATTCGCACTGCACCGTAGCAATGCGCTCCATCAATCACGACATCCGTTTCCGTCGAAATCATTTTGATGACAGCATTCAAAAAGCCCGGAATTTCAAAGCCGAGCAATGCATATTCTATGTCCAGAGCCAGTTTATCAATCAGTTCATCCAAATTCGGGCAGTTTGCCAGAATCCCCTCAATAGCAATGTCCAATTGCCGTTTGTAGGGAAAGAACCCATCGCCGTCATACTGGTTTTCCAAGACCTTTTCGTCTCTGGTATAAACCAGAATTGCGGGCAAATGCTGGTCGAACAACGGTTTGACCCGGCTGTCGTAAACATGATCTTTGGCCAGAGTATCGGATTCTTTCAATTTTTCGACAAAGGCTTTACGGATAATACAGCGGGGATGAGGCGCATTGTTCATGGAGGACAACTTTCTCAGTTCCGGGAATGTGATATTCCACGTTTATGATGTCAAATGTCTGATTTTCGATTTGTAAATGGTCTCCCTGCAGGATTTTGGGATAATTTTCTGGCATTTCGCAAAGCCTGATGAAAGCGGCGATTTCCGTTGAAGTAACCGGAGCTTCGGCGGTTTTAAGCTTGACTTCCTGATAGCCTTTATGAAAGTCAATCAAAATGTCAAAAGGCTGAAATTCCTTGTTATCCGGTATATAGAGGGCTTTTCTTCCGAAAATACCCTCTACAAGGCCTTCTCCAATACAGGGGCGATTGATGAATTTATCAAAATCAAACATCTTTAGGCTTTTCTGTTTGTCCGGTGCTTTGGGTTTCAGCCTTTTTCGGTGCTGTTTTTGCCGCAGCAGGTTTTGTTGGAACCGCCGGTTTTGCCGGAACGGCCTTTTCCTTTGACGGAGCAGCTTTTTCCTGAGGCTCTGCCAGTTCCAACTGTCCAAGTGTGGCTTTTGTTAAATTTTTAGTAACGATATCGATGATTTCGCCTTTTTTAAATTCAACATTGGTCAGAACTTGGTAGTTCTTGCCGGATTTTTTTAACTGTAAGGATCTGATTTTGGCTTGTTCATCGGAAAGCCCTAAAACAAGCCCGGTTCCAAAGACGACTTTGGAACCGGTAACAATATATTTCATCATTAATCACCTGCCAATTCAATGGAGACGAGGCAGGTATTCTGCCAGTATCCATAACCGACATTGCGCCAGGTATCAACACCGTACCAGTGCTTGCCTTCTTTGAATTCAAGCTCCGAACCTTCTGCAATGGCTTGGATTTCAACGTCCTTTTCTTCTTGGCGAATAAAGGCTTGAACAGAAGAGTCACAGCGGAAAACCACAAATTTGTTTTCCCATCCGGTTAAACGCGGGTTCTGAACCAGAGTAATATCAAGCTCGTCGAGAACTTTAATCGGGTTGGTTCCGCCACCAACAGCCAAAGGCACGGCAATCGCCGATTTGGCAACATGCCACATCACTGTCGGTACCATAATGAGAAAACGGGAAGCGTCTTCGTTGAAAGGCTCTCCCTGATCGTCTTTATAAGACAGGATGCTTTCAACACCTTTCAGCATTGCCCGGCGGAAAAGGTCTTCCTTCAAAGATGTTTCCCCGGTTTCTCCCGTATAGGTGATTTTGTTGCTTTGCTGCCCGGACTTTCCTTCTTCATGGTCTGTATCAAAGAAATACTGCCCGTCATAGCAGACGGTACTTTCACCGTTAACAATAAGTTTTGACAGTAGTTGTGCCCAATGGGAGTTGGTTCTGTCGGCCAATTCATTGATACGGATGCGGGTCTGTCCGGTTTTATCACGGCGCAGATCTTTAACAGGCACTTCAAGTGTTGCTTCAAAGTGCTTGTTTTCAATCGTCAACCCGTTGGTCGTGAAACCTTTTGCCTGTCGGCCGCCGGCCCATTCTCTCATAACCGGAACCTGACCAAGCCAGTTATAGGTTTCACTGTCCTGATCCGATTGAAAATAGTTACTGATGGCTTCAACCCATTTCAAACCGGAGTTTTGTTTCAATCTCCGGTAAAAAGAGCCGATAATAGCCCGTGATGATAATGCGGATGCACTCATTTTTTAATTCCTTTGTAATATGTAAGGGGGAAAAATAGACTTTAGGCTGTCGGCACAGCGTCGGCAAAAGCCTGAAAATCTACAATGATCTCGTTATCGGATATGCGGCGGATTTTGCCGATATACGGTGTACTGGCAGACGTTGTCGTAAACGTGTTGTCATCAGAGGCAAACAAATTTGAACCGACATCTGTCAGAGACACGCCACTGGGAGCCGGAAGGACAACCGTTCCCTTAAATTTGGTTCGAATTGTCTTTTGTCCGTCCGTTCCGGAAGTATTATCTACCCGTTCATCGGCAAATCCGGCAAATTTATCGCCGGTTTGCAATGCATGGGCATATCCGTTGCTGTTAATCCCTACGGCGGCGCCTTCATAGATAATTTCACCACCGAGCATGGGATATTCGCTCGTATCGCCCAATTCATAAGTCCGGGCAATATCGTTGGTTAATTTTGCCATATTGATTTTCCTTTACTTACGGGTTGAGTAAATTTTGACCGAACCGTTTTCTTCCGCCTGCTTATAGGCCAAATAGTCTTCAAACTCATTGGCAAATTCTCTGCGGAGATCAGCGGATTTATTCCATTCAGCTTTGGCTCTGTCCTGCAAAGGGGCTTCGGGATCAACCTGCGGAGCAGCCACCGGAGCGGGAGCTTCAGGAATTGGCGGGAGTTCCTTTTCGGCAGTTTGCAAACCGGCAAGATGGCTGATTCCCCGTTTTTTCTCTGCCATGACCATTTGCATTGCGACGGTTTCCGCCGTCACCGAACCGTCAGCCTTGGCTTTTTCGATCAAATCTTCATGTCCGGGCATTGCAATTTTTTCAATTGCCAGGATACGTTCACGTTCAGCCAAAGCACCTTTGTTATAGGATTCTTCAGCTGTTTTGCAGCCCTCGGCCAGTCCTTTATCATAGGCTTCATTGGCAAGAGCTTTTGCAACTTCAGGATAGTGGCTTTGAATATAAGAGGCCGTAATCTCCGGAGCTGCAGGAGTTTCTGTTTTATCTTTATCCATAGTGATTCTTCTTTCTGTTTGAGATGTTATGGTGAGAGAAGCTAGAACGCTCTCAAACGAGCCAAGCTCGTCGGCCATGCTTCGTTGGAGAGCTTCATGGCCTATCACGACAGAACCTTTACCAAAATCATTTCGGATTTTTTCTTCCGAGATGTTGCGAAATTTGGCAACGCTGCCGATGAATTGTGCTTCCAGAGCATCAAGCTCTGCCTTAATCGTTTTGATTCCGTCTTCCGTGCGCGGATCCGGACGTTTGGCTTTAGCGTTGGAAGAAACGATTTCATAACATTTAGTACCACTTTCATCCGGTTGTTCCTGTACCGGTACGGCGGTAACCACACCAATGCTGCCAAGCAAAGCAGCCGGATGTGCAACAATCTTATCCGCGGCCGAGGCCAGCCAATAAGCTGCCGAGCAGCAGTTTCTGCCAACATATGAGATGATTGGCTTACTTCCGCGAGCATTAAAAATCATATCAGCCATTTCTGCCGGCCCGACGGCGATTCCGCCGGGACTGTCAAAATCAAGTACAATTGCCCGAACATCATTGTTTTCCAAGGCGGTTCGGAAATCTTTTGCCAGAATATCAAGAGCTGTGCCGCCGAGTATGTAAGTCAGAAAATCCATTCTGCCGGTAATAACCCCGCTGACAGGGATAATTGCCACGCCATTCTGGATTCGAACTGTCCGTGTATTCTCCAAAACCGGAGCATCTTTTGAAACTAACGCTTCCAGATTGTTAAAGGTATCAGGCTCAATTGCCCAATATTTGCCGAGTGATAATAAACTTCTCATTAGTTTTCCTTATTTTAGTGACTTGCGCATCATATGTTCTTTGGCTGTTTGCGGATGTTTCCGCTCCCAATCACCGCCGGTCAAAGCTGCTGTTTCTTCAGCCAGCGTTGTAATACCGATTTCGATTCTTTTTTCCGCAGCCCGGATTTCTTTGTACTGGTCAATCTGTCCGCGTGGCGGCCCAACCCAATCGGCTCCAAGATAGGCTTCCCGAATAAGCGGATGCGAGAAAAAGCAAGGGGCATCCAAGATGCCCCTTGCGACTGCTTCACTGATGACCATGTCATAAACCGGCTTGCAAAATTGGATTGCTAACCAACGCCGCCGTGCCGAAAAGAACTTCCAAGCTTCGACCAATGCGGCCTGTGCCGCAGAATAGCTGGCCGTAAAGTGTTTGATCAGAATTTCAAACGGCAATTCTAGTGCAACGCCAATCTGGCGCAAAACCGCTTGGACAAATGGGTCAAACGCCTGATTCGGACGTTTCGGATCGGCAATTTCAATACTTTCATTTGGCTGCAAATCCAGAATGGCACCTACGCCAAGCTTATAGTCGTTGTCATTCGTACTGTCAGTTTGCCCGCCAAATGGAGCCAGCCCATCTTCATACTCGCTCTTGACAAAGACGGTAAACATTGCCGAAACCACGGCAGACATAATCTCGGCTTCCGAATATTTATCGAGTTGTTTGAGTGTTTCGATAACCGGTGCCAGGTAAGGAACACCGCGGGTCAATCCCGGACGGATACGGTTCATAATATGGTACACCTGCCGTTCTCCGTCTTTTGAGAAAGCCGGAACCCGGACATATTCGTTGCTTCCTTCGGTATAATCGCCGGGAAAACACTTATATATATAATAAGCAACCGGCGCCCCGTTATCATCCAGTTCCACGCCGCCGCTGAGATTCGCCCTGTCCATTTGAAAATTCGGGTTTGCTACCCGGTCAGCTTCAACCAACTGCAGACTCAAGCCCAGCAAAGCATTGGGCCGTTTGATGTAGCGGCGGACAACAAAAATATCGCCGCTTTCCAAACAGGAGCGGATAATCAGGTTTTGCAGTTCCGTAAAAGTTTGGTAGCGCGTAGCATCGCAATTTGTGCTTTCCGCCCAGTGCCGGAAGATTCTTTCGGCTTCCCGTTCCCATTTGTCAAAAGCTTCCTCGGTTTTCATAAACGGTTTCAAAACCTCACGGTCAATATTGCTGTGTACCCGAAGTCCGGTACCGACAACATTGGTGACCACCGTATTGACCGCACCGGTTGCTAGCGGGGCATTGCGCAACAAATCTCGTGACCGTTCGCGCAATATCGGCAGATCCGGCAATGTTACATTGTCCGCAGAGCCATCTGCCGTTCGCCAAGCTTTTGTTTGCCGCCGGTCAAGCCTTGCTCCGGTATATCCGCCCACCAGAGCCATCCGGGTACGGGCTTCCAAGCGCCGCAGTCCGTGAACCGGCGCAAAGTACGAGAACGCTTTGTCAATAAGATTTGGTTTTATTTCAAGATTTTTCATGTAACGCCCAATAAAAAAGGCTCTCGTTTGAGAGCCTTATAAAAATATTAATGAGATTATTTAAAAATAGAAGTTTGAGATAATTTGTAACCTCTCTTTTCAAACGAATTCACTATATCCTGCTTTGTTTTCCGTTCTATAGGAATGACTTCACAGGTAACATTACGACCTTTTTCTTGTTCCATACATATAGAGTGATTAAAGTCAGTATCGTCAGTAGAAGTCCCTTCAAACGAAAATGTCATAGCATCATTATCTTTTGCAATTAAGTAAAATAATGTCATTTTTTCCTCATATTTTACATGTTTTATAAAATATAGATGATAATAATACAAAAGTCTATACCGGAGTAATTCCACGAACGCGGATACCGCTACGTCCGCTGCTGGTGCCGCCACCGGAATCTCCATCTCCGCCGCCGCTTGGATCGCGGGAAACTTTGCCCCGCAGATACTTTTCTTGCGTAAACAGAACATTTAAGTCCGCTTTTTTGACCTTTTGCCCGTTGTAAGAAGCTTCCTGCGCACCGGAAAGAATATCCGAAATCGCTTTTTGGATTTCTTCAAGCTGTTCTTTATAAGATTTCATAAACTGATTCCTTTACTTCTGACTCTTGATCTGACCGTTGGGGATGTTGTTTGATTTCCGCCGTTACTGGTCGGAACTTGCCCGTTTCTGAGCGGATAGCTCAGAAGACGTTCATACGCCGCGTTAAGGTCAAACTTCCAATTTCGCATTAACCCGCGCAACGCTGCAAAAGCATAAACGCGGCAGTCCAAGGCTTCACAGGGATGTCCTTCTGTTCTGGGCACCCATTCCCGAACCGGACGTCCTTTAACCATCCGGGTTTTAATAACCTCTGCCGTAACCTGTGTGAACCACTCGGCATCCCGATCAATCGGAAAATGCCAACAGCCTGGTCCGGGTTCTTTAATTCGCAGCCGTTGCATGAGCGTTTGTTTGGCGTCATTCACACCAATAACATACACCGGTTTCTTTAATCTCTTGTTTTGGGAGGCTCTCGCTGGAAAAATCGGTACACCAAAGCCCGAACTGCTTCCCTTGATTGCGAACACGCGCTGATGCAGTCTCTCACTGCAGAATGTAATGACATGATCAGTATAATGGCCACCAGAGTCAATACAAGTTGCAGCAATAGGCATAGGGGCAATATTACGTTCATGTTCATATGTCCTTTGTAAAATACTGTCCAAATCATCCCAGAGCTGAGGTGTTGACGGGTCTCCGTGTAAGACGTGGTAATCAATCGACCACGATTCTTCATCTTTGCCCCAGCCGACAATCTCCAGTTCCAAGCGGTCATCCTGTACGTCAACGCCGCAAGTCAGAATAACCACATTCATCGGAATTCTCGGGCCGTAATTTTCTCGCCGAGACATCAAACCGGTCGGATCTATGGATTCTCCGGACTGGTCTTCCCAAGTTTCGGCCAGTTTGGTATTCGTCCAAACCTGCAAACGAGCCGGGTCTTTATGGACTTTCACAAACTCACTGGCTATGTCTCCCCAAGATGTCCAGCCATGCGGGCTGTAGAGCGAGGACAAGTGGAATGAGACAATTTTGCCGTTTGAGCGGTCAGGAGCCGTTGCAATCCATTCGCCTTTTTGCAAAATCTCGGCTTTTTGATAGTCCTGCCATAGCGATTTGCACTTTTCGCATTCATAACATGCCGTTTCCGGGTGTCCGCTTTCAAATTTGATATTTGCCCATTTTAAGGTTTGCATTGTACCGCAAACTGGACAGGGAACGAAAAAGTAACGCTGGTCTCCCTCAAGAAAAGCCTTTTCAATCCGGCTGTAGTTCTTGAGCGTCGGGGTAGAAGCCAGAAAAATCTTACGGTTCGAGAACGTCGCCGTACGTTGAATAGCCAAATCGACCGGGTCTCCTTCGTCCCCGGCATCATTCGGATATCCGTCAACCTCATCCAAAAACAAATAACGGACGGGCATAGAACGTAAGCCAACAGCCGAATTGGCTCCAGTAAGAACAAGAACGCCACCGGGAAATTCTTTCATTAAGACCGTATTGCCGCTGTCTCTGGTTCGTGGGCTTTTGACCAATTCCCTGAGTGACGGGCAGTTGTCAATTGCCGGATCAATCCTCATTTTTGAGGTTCGTTTGGCCATTTCAACCGTCGGATTGACGATCAGCATCGGGCCGGGAGTATGGTGGATGACAAATCCCATCCAATTATTGCCGCATTCGGTACCACCAATTTGAGCGCCTTTCATTAAAATGACACGCTCGCAAGGATGCGAGGGAGACAGGCAACGCATGATTTCCCGAAGATACGGAACGCGGGAGGTTTGCCACGGCCCGGGTTCGCTTGAAGATACAGAAGATAAAATGCGGTGCGCATCGGCCCATTCGTCGACGGTATAGTCCGGATCTGGGCGTATTCCTTTTGCAAATCCGTAGTTGAAAAAGCTGTCAGTCTCGATTTCCATCAAACAAATTCGCCAGATTATCTAAGGTTCGCAGCAATTCTTTCCGTAAAATCTCTTTCATTTCATGGATGTCAGTCTTGCCAATCAGCAGCGGAATGACCTTGTCCGGGACATTCAGGATCATATCTCTGGTTTTCCGCGCGGCATTAAAGGCTTCCCGTTGGACGGTTTCCGTGGAAATCAACTTTCCGGTGCGTTCGTCAAATTCTAATTTTTTAAGGCGGGCTTCGTAGGCTTCCCTGATAGCTCTGCTTTGTTGATAGGAAACGCCAATACCGCCAGAACCTGCCGATGATGCCGGTTCCGGAGAAACGGTTCGCGTCGATGAATCCTCTTTAATAGCATAAACCTGAGCGGGGTCAGTGTTGGCTTCCCATTGCCGATCCGCCAACGCCGGATTGATCTTCCCGTTTTTAGTGAGCGTTATCCGCCCGGATTTGATTGCCTTGCGAACAGCGGTATCGGAGATACCTTTGCGGGCGGCATAAGCTCTGATTGAAATTTCCATATTATTTTCATTTGAAAAGTCTTGCTTTTTTTATAAATGATTTTATACTAAATATAAATTTATGGTTCTTAGCCAAACATTGGCTAGCATTGAGAAAAACTTATTATTAACGGCAATATTTACAATAAACCTCGACATCGTTTTTTATAATTTAATAGCAGGAGGTATTATCATGGAAATAAATGTCACTTTAGATTTTATAATTTTTCAAATTTATACAATGCTTAGCTAAAAATCATAAAATGGAAAAGTTCCCGATTAATCGGGAACTTTTTTTTGATCCATAAAAATATCCTTTTCTCTTTCAATCTTAAGTTCTTCATAACTTTTGCCGGTTTGTTCATGAACGGCTTTTTTTCGGGAATATTCTTCCCAGCGCTTAATGATGACATCGACGTATTTCTCGTCGAGTTCAATCATTCGGCAGCGCCGACCGCTTTTTTCACAGGCAATCAGCGTTGAACCGCTGCCGCCGAAGGTATCCAAGACAATGTCAGTCACCCTGCTGGAATTGCGGATGGCTCTTTCAACCAGTGCGATAGGCTTCATTGTTGGATGCAGTGCACTTTTCTGCGGTCGGGGAAATTCCCAGACATCTGTTTGGTTGCGTCCGCCATACCAAGCCGGAGCCGTACCGGGCTTTACACCCAAAAAGATTTCTTCATGCTGTTCTTCATAAGGATTGCCGAATAAAATCCATTCGTGCTGATGTTGATGCTTGGATCGTGAAAGCGTGAATTTGTCTTTAACCCAGACGATGTAGGCTTCCCATTTGCCGCCCGCAGCCGTAAAGGCTTGGTATAGAGTATGCAACTCCGAGCCGCCCATACAAATATAAAAGGAACCAACATTGACTTCTAAGATATTACAGCAGAAATCATACAGAAAAGCAGGAAAACCCTCGCCAAGATTGTCGTTGAGAATTGAACGCTCGCCTTCTTTTCCTGCCAGTTTATCTCGCAAGGCATTGCCATAATTCACGTTGTATGGCGGATCGGTGAAAACCATCTGGGCCTTTTCGCCGTCCATGACCTTTTCAACGTCTGTCTGGCTTGTTGCGTCGCCGCACAATAAACGGTGATCGCCTAAAATCCAAACATCCCCGCGGCGGGCAACCGGTTTTTCCACGAAATCAGGGACTTCGTTTTCGAATTCAAGTTCTTCATCGTTGGTTTCAAATTCGTCCCGGTAGTTTTCAAGCTCTTTGTTGGAAAAGCCCAAAATATCGATGTTGAAATGAGCATCCTCAAGTTTTCCAAGAATTTCGACGATTTTTTCTTCATCCCAACCGGCATTGTCAGCAATTTTATTGTCTGCTAAAGACAGAGCCATACACTGGTTATAGTCAAGATGCGGCAACCGGATGATCGGAACTGTTTCCAATCCGGCTTTTTTCGCCGCCAATAAACGCCCATGTCCGGCAATAATCATATTGTCGATGCCGACCAAAATAGGATTGACGAAGTCAAACTCTCCGATGGAGTTAACAATCTGTCCGACTTGTTCCTTAGAGTGTGTTCTGGCATTCAACTCGAAAGGAATGAGTTCTTCCAGCTTCACATATTCAACTTTTAATTTAACTTTCTCGTTCATTTAAGATACCTGTTGTTGTAAATTCAAGGTTAGACGTAAGAACTGTAAACGCATACGCCGCCACCAGAGGCACCACGCCGTTGCCGCAGGATCTAACTCTGTCCACCCGGTCGGCCAGCCCATCAGCCATTCGGTAAACTGCGGGTTTAAGGTTCTCTGGGATATTTCGCCAGTCATCAAAGTCATTTGGTCTGGGTGGCCAGAGAGGCAATTTGCTACATGTACGGAATGATCGCGAAGTTTGATCCGGGCAGAGGTTCCCGGTCTGATTTCCATCACGCCGCCTTCGGCATCCGAGGCATTTGGTGTCCGCCATCTCAACGGCTGTTTCCACAACAAAACTTCCTCTTTCAGACGGCTCCGCGAATATCCGGTCTGAACTTTTTTGAGAGATGCGCCGTTGGCTTCCGATACCAAAACCGTCGGCCAGAGACGCGCTGTTCTCGCTAATCCCAGACTGCAGTTGTGTCCACTCTTGATGTATCGGCGCAGGGCGCCGTTCTTGGTTGGGACATACTTGTCGTTCGGTGTTATCGTTTCCGCGACTGTTGCATCTGCCGTCATTACGGTAGGCCAAGATAAAGAGCCGCTCACGGCGATGTGGAGCACCGACTTCTTCCGCAGTGAACAAGCCCGCCTTAACTTTGTAACCCAATCTTTGTAGGTCATTATGGACTTGTTCGAAGCCCAACTGTAGATGTCCGCCGACATTTTCAAAGAAACAGAGCATTGGCTCAATTTCGGAAACAATTCTCCGCACATGGGGCCAGAGATGTCTGGGGTCTTTGACCCCGAGTTTTTTTCCTGCAACTGAAAACGGCTGGCACGGATATCCGCCAGTGATGAGATCCACTTTTCCACGCCACGGTTTGCCATCGAAGGATTTGATATCTGACCAAAGAGGTGCCGGATCCAAGATTTTTTCTTGCATGCGTTTAACCAAAATTTCGCACGCATAGGCTTCGATCTCCATATAAGCGACTGTTCGGCTAGTTGGCATTGCGAGTTTAAGTCCAAGGTCAAGGCCTCCGACCCCGGAACAGAGTGATAACACTCGGCAGGTAGGTATATCCACAATTCTTGCTTCCTTATATAAAAAAGAGGTTCGCAACTGCGAACCTGTACTGTTATTACAAAAATTCTTTTGTATGCCTTACTGGGCAACGGTTTTAATAATATCAGGTGCGAACCTGTCTTTTTTATAATAATATTCGCGCAAAGCCTTGTAATACATGGCTTTGATGCAAATTCGGTGCGAACTTGGTGCGAACCCTTTTTTTAGTCTGTCGGTAGCGACGCGGCGGGGTTCGCGTTACCCGCGTCGAAAAATCTTCCGACAGTACCTTTTTCAACGAAATAAATTAAAAAATGTGTTTTTTTTGGCTCTCGGCTCAAATCTAAATGAACAGCCAAACAACACTTTGGGACGGCCTTACTTCCTGACAACATCTGAAACATACTTTATTAAGTTATATTAAAGTTAGTAACCGTCCGGTTTTTCTTGCCCATTCCCGATTTTTATTTTTTAATACGCGGCGGAGGCATGAATGAAACAGTATTCAATTAAGTTTATCGGGCGCAACGCCTATATTTCTGATGCAGATGGTCGTAGCTCGCCGATTCTTTCTATAGATTTCAAATCGGTACAGCCTAACAGGCCAAATGGCACGACCTTGGACATAGATCCGTCGCAGCCGATCATTGTCAATACTCAGACACAAAATATCAAGATATCACAGGAAGACACCCTGTTTTTCAGCCTGGACAGCGATGTCAAATAATTCTGCCCAATACCATAAAATCAAAACCTATGGCGACAATGCGCTCATAAAAGTCGTCAACGAATATCTGTTTTTCAACGGCAGATTTTGCGGAAAGCTTCATTTCTGCCCAAAACGGGAAAAGTACCAAATACAAATGAACATTCCGGTTGATAAAAAGTACCATTCCGCACTTTGTGTCGCCTTTCCCGAAATTAATATCCAAATCCGCACCTGTGATTATGCCCTCTGTTTGTGCGGGGAGTTCGACGATATTACGGCAATAGAATCTTTTTTCGATTCCCTAAGCCGTATTTATGAATCTTTCTTTATTTTGTCCGTTGAAGATCCCAATCCGGAAGATGCTGACCTTTATGAAGGGACGGCAACGATTGATACCTATCGCTGGCGCTTTCACTTGAGCGCTGAAGATGATCCGTGGCCGTTTCGCCTGCACGGACATCACGGCAATCAGGTTTTAGATATCCGAACCGGAGACGTTTACAATCACAGCCACCGCAAAACCGTTATGCGCAGGCTTAATCCCCAGTCGCTCCGCCAGATTCAGGAAAAAGTCCGTCAGCATCCGGATTTGAAAGAATTCTTATAGTTCACGCACTTTGGCTTCCAATGTCCGCCCAAACTCCCGTTTGGCTGTTTCCAAAACAATTTCAATCATTTTGAAGCGTTTTGGTACATCAGCCTGTTTTCTGAGGAAATAAAGAAACTGCAAGCCTTTTCCTTTGCGCCGAACCAATGCGCTTTGCCCACCGGCCAACTGCATTTCAAAGGCATCGGCAATACTGCGTACTGACCGCCGCACTTTAACTTCGCTCAAATTCTGATAAGAAGGGATTGCCAAGTTGCTTCCCTGTGGCTGCCGCAACCCGCCGACTTGCTGTAAAGCTGCAAATCGGGCCATTGTATAAACTTCTGCGGTCTGGCTTTGCTTTGTTGCCGGTTTAACGGCAATGCTGCTGGCAAACCCACCGCTTTTCCGGCGAATGGTAAAGGTTTCGTTGATATGATCACGCACTTCGGCTTGGGCAATCTTTGCCACTGCCGTCAGAGAAGCCGCCACGGCAAAGGGAATTTGCCGCGAAGCAATCAGATGCAGCTGCCGTTTCGCAGCGTCATTTATTTGGAGTTCAGTGATGATCATATGAGGGGGATTTTCCTTTTTCGCCGGAGCGGTATCTATACAACGCCCCGATTATATCTGATTTGATAAACCATTTTTGCGAATATGTGAAGTAAAAGAATATGTGAAGTACGATTCAAGGAAATCCGAGCCTTTGCAGCCTATTACCTATAAAATTTTCCTTTGGCTATCCCGCTGCAATCCCTTGTGGAATAAGGCTTTGAAGTACATTTCACTTGAAAAGGCAGATTTTTAAGCTTTTCTGCAAAAAAATACCCCATCGTAGCTAACACTACCTATCACAGGAGCTGTTTTTCTTTTAAAGAGCAAGCGTTTAATTAAATTTGGGTGTTGTAAATTTTAAAATTACATTTTGGAAGTTTTTTCCGCCCTGTTTGTTTATATTCCTTTATTTTTTCAATAAATTAATTATAAACTCCTTTCTTTTGTTTGCGGAATTTGTATATTATTTTTAGAAATAATAAAAGAAGGAAATATATTTCCACCGTCACCACAGCCATAATACCAACTGGACTTTGTTAATATATTTTTAGCTTCTAAAAAAGCACAATTTCTTCTGTTGTTTTCTGTATGTATCTTGTTTTCAAACTGCTTCTTTTGTATGGGTGTAGCTTCTATGGCAGATATTCGTGGTAAATATATACCAGAATTTAGCATCGGGTTTGCAGGATCATAAAAATAGTCATCTTTTTCAGTTTTTACTGATATGAAACTATGAGCTTCGCCAAATTCTTCATCAGGAGAATGCAATAATTCGCCGCCAAAATATTTTGTTTCAATTCCTTGTCTTTGGAAATATGTTTGGGCTAAAATTGCTATTTCAGCACATTGGCATACTCCGCTTTCAAAAGATTGAGATAGAGTTTTGTTTCCTTTTGTATCATAAAATCCTTGTCTTTTAGAAAGGTTTGAAGACAAATCAGGATACATTTTCCTCAAAACATTATCAAATGCATACATATGGGCAAAAATTCTAGCATCAAAGTCGGGAGCAATGTCTTTTAACCATTTTTTCATGCTTTCATTATTTTCGAAATTTAATGCATTTTTTTCAACAGTTGAAAAAAATTTTTCAAAATTATCCGTATCAACCGTGACCGCCAAATCAAGCTTACCAAAAAATGAACCTCCAATCAGAACTTTATCATTATTTTGAATGTTACTGATACGGCAGTTCGTTTCATTTAGTTTTTCAAAATTCATAATTTCAACTCCGGTTTTATAATTATAATGTTATTTTCATTGTTATTTATAATGCATAGTGTACTATTCAAAATATCAAAAAACAGTGCTGCTATTTCTCCAGTGTCAGATACTCCGGCGGGATATATCCATTACTCAGAACCAGAATATAATGACGGAGCATATTGTAGGGCGAACCGAATTTTGGGCTGCACCCGTGCCAGTCCAGCGGCGAGGTATCGATTTCTGCCGGATTTTTTATCTCATAAATGTTTTCAAAGTCAATATTGATCTTGGCCGTTTGGGAGTTATCTTTGCAGTAAATCATCTCTACCAGCCCGTCTTTCAAGAGGTCATCAAGTTCAAACGAAATTACGGCGGCATTGTGTACCAGATAATTCAGATACGGGTGTTCATAGTTCTCAATCGGCGCTTTTTCGGTCAGGCAACTGATTGATCTTGTTCTCCCTGACAAAGTCTTTTCCAGATATTTTTTGATGTCTTCAAAATTTTCCGAACCGGCTTTGCGGGCATACATCTCCAACTGTTTCGGATTTGGATTCGCTGCCACCGACAAATATCCCTCTTGTAAAATCTTATCGGCATGGTAAGTGTAACAATACAGTCTCATCATCTTTTTAGTTACAGATCTTTTATAAAATTGTCCAGCATAGTTAAAATGAATCCGAAAGGCGGTTTTCCCTGCTTTTCCGATTGGCATAAAGAGTAGCCACAGTAAACAAGGGCAATGTAGTCTGTTTCCTGCAGAAAGATCGGTTTACTACTTTTTTGATTATAGTTTAAGATGATTTGCCGTGCAAGCCGTCGACTAATTTTGTAATACGGAAAAAAATCGTTTATTCGCGGCATATAACCGGCATTTCCAAAATCAAGAATTCCCTGCAAAATGTGTGTTTGCGTTTCGTCTACAGCCAGATTACTGCCGCTCATGTCGTTATGCGCAAAGACAAAATCATTGTTGGAAATACCGGTTGCAAAATGATCCAAGTCAATTTTACCATGGCTGTATTGAAAAATCAGGTTTCGGCATAGCTGATAATTAAAGTCCTTTTTTTGCAGGAAATTCCAGCTTTCGGCCATCGGATTTGTGGCAGAAAATTTGATAGTGTGCAGCTCTGTTAAAAAATCGGCAATATCTGCGGCAAACAAATCTTTTTGTGTATTTGATAAATTAGCATAACAGGTGTTGTATTCTGTTTCACCGCGAAAGTTATCGCAGATTTTTCCTTTTATCTGTTTATGGTAAGCAAAAGGATAAGCGGATTGGTCATGACAACGAACGTTTGCAACTTTGTTTTGCCATCGGAGAGGCAAGTTATCTCGCAAAAGGTTGGATATCTTTGCTTCTCGTTGTTGAGATTGAAAGATTGTTTTCGCTTTGGGAAAACGGACGATATAATTGTTGACCCGAAAAGCATATGATTTTGATCCGCCGGGCAGCCGGGATGTTTTTCCCTGCAAAAAAAGCAAACCGGAAGATTGCAATACTGATTGTACCAACGTCTGATTTTCAATAGTTTCGTCATTAAAATAATGTGTCATACAGTATCTCTATCTTTGATAGTTATTATCTTTTGTTTTTGTATTTTGCGGCACGTTGTCTTTTTGATAATTAAAAAAATTGGCGTGATGAAGTTCGTTAACTTTTTCACGGCTGATTTTAATCGTGCCGAGTTGCGCGGTTTTCATCGGATTTTCCGCCTGCAACAGCCTTTTGCAAACCTCCGCTGATACAATGCCGCAAACGCCTTTTTTCCGGCAAATCGGCTTGTCGTTCTGATAAGTATTGACACTCATGTCCTGCATTTCAAAAATTTTCTGCAAATGCTCCAACGTCAGGCCTATTTCTTTAGAATAATCAAGTTTTCCGCCGTCTCTCAGCGCATGCTGCTCCAAAATCATGATATCAACGTGCTTTTTGTCTTTGTCGGAATCAATGCATAGAGCTACGCCGTGCGATTCCTTATCTTCGGCGGCAATCGTCAAGGGTACGGCCATCCGCCGCTGGTCAATATCTTCGCGGCTTAAGGTCTGCGCCGTAATATTCATAATACAGTCCAAAGCGAGAAAATTGTTTTCCGCCGGGTTGATGCCGATTTCGCCGGTAATCAGTTTTTCATCCATGCAGGCATCAATTACCAAATCGTCGGCTTTATCACAGTCTTCCGCTCCCAAAATGCAATACTGGGTCGTATCCAGAAAAGAACATCCCTCGGTTTGTTTTGCCGTTTGGGAGGCGACATAGTTTGTTGCGCGAAAATTATAGCCGCTTTTCGGAATATCCAAAGTCAGATTGGGTTTGCGGGTAATATTGTCAAGGCTTTCTTTATCAAGTGTAAAATAATGCATCTCACTTCTCCAACGTTATGTATTCCGGAGGGATAATCCCTCCTTTGATAACGACCAGATAATAAGGAACAACAGAAAACCGTAAGCCTAGTTTCTCATCGCAAACTGACCAGTCTACCGGAGAAGTGTCAATATCGTTAATTGAGGCTAATTTCACCAAACGTTCATCAACATCTTGCGGAAAATCTTTATCTAAATTGGGTTTGATTGCCGGGCTGGCATAAACAGCTTCGATTAGTCCGTCTTTTTGTAAGTCGTCCAGATTTATTGAGAATAAATCAGCATTCTCAATAAATGGTTTGAACATATTTATGCTTTTGTCTGTCCACTGTATTGGTTCTGAAAAACCTCTGATGGCACGGCTGCGTCCCGCAAAACAGCTTTCAAACCATTTGACGATTCCGGCATGGGTTGTTTCCCCGCCGGTGCGCTTGTAATAATAACTTAAATCGGCATTCGGATTCTTGGCAAAAGATAAAATTCCTTCAGTTAATGCCGAATTTCCTTTGGTAATGTAATGATAAAGTTTCATGAGATTCTCCAATTTATTTCTTTCAAAATATCTACATCATTCATCGTTTTACTCTCCTTTTTTAGGATTTCTCCACTGCCCGCTGCTGGGACAGGGCTCGCAGATAAAGCATTTTTTCTGTGTTTTGCGACGTTTGTACCGCTTTTTCCGTTTTTGGCCGTTCGGTCAGAGCGGCTTCTTTTGCCGACGGATTTTCCTCTTCCTCTCTATTTCCTCTCAGCGCAGCCAGTTTGCCGCGTACCTATGCCAAACGGGAAGCAATATTTTCCTGACGGATATTCTCCCTTTCAATAGAGGCAATGGCCGGATCCAAATATTTTGCATAATAGGCCTTGCGGGGATCCGACGCTGCCTGCGGATCATATTCAGCAAAAACTTCTTTACCGGCGATTTGTTCGTTTTTCTCACGAAAACCCATAACACGGCCGCTGTCCCTGTCCATAGCCATAACTGTGGCAAAGGCGTCTTGCCCGCGGCAGTCCACATCCGGTTTGTGGCCTTTGACCTCAATGTTTTCTCCCTCTCTGTCCCAATAGGTGAGTTTGGTTACGGCCACGCGCATGCCTCCACCCCAAGGAGCCGTAAAGGTTCCTTGTGTATATTGCTGCTTTCCGGCAGTATTTTCGCCGACATATCGCACATTTGGGTGATGATAAAAGGAAGTGTAGGCACTTTCTGCCGAAGAACCGACGTCGCGGTCAATCAAAATATCTGTCCGGCCTTGAAAACCCTCTTTTTCGTTAAACGGATAATAAACAGCCGTTTCATCAAATAAAGTTTTCGTCTGACCGGAAAAATGACTGCGTTCAACTAAGTTATCAGCCGTTAATCCATCTTTTTCATAATTTTGCGGTTTATAAGCGCCGTGCTGATGCAAAAAATGATTTGAAAGCGCCGTGTCTTTAATTTCACAGCGTTTATAAGTATTAACCAGATTCCCGTACAGACGTTTGGCAACATGGTCTATCGGCTTATCTTCGCCGCCGCGGTTGCCGCGTACGTCAAGAATAATACGGCCGTTTTCCCATTTTTCTTTATTTTCCAAATAAGCCTTGTCAAAGGTTTCAATAAAGCCTTTCCATGTTTCATAATCGTTTTTGCCGCCCAAATTGGGAATGGATACGATTAAAATGTCTTCATCACCGTTTTTCATCTCCCCAATCTGCCATATCGGAAAACGGCCGCCGAATTCTTCACCCCATCCTTCACCGAGAGAACGATAGCTCTCCGGTTTGTTTTTATTTTGGAAAAAATTGTCGCCCACGCTTCTTTTCTCGGCCTTTTCTCCGCCGTGAATGATCTTTTCGCCAATTCCGATTTCAAAATGCCGGTCTTCAATAAAGGCTGCCGTTCGTTCGGCCATTTCTCGCAAAAACTCTCCTTGAGGACGATCTGCGCTAATTCCGGCATATAGTTTTTCAATTTCCGATTTGAAACTTTGCTGATTTTCCGGGCTGAATTTATCAAACCCGACATGTTCAAACGCCGCCTTGGCATAATAGGCCAAATAAAATCGTTGAAGCTCGCCGGAGATATTTTTTTGATTGTCTTCTTGTAGCTGCGATTTTGAACGGGGCTGATATTGCTGCATCATTTCTGCGTCGGAAACAGATTCTATAATCTGCTTAAAAGTTAATTTTTGCGACGGCTCTCTTTTTTCCATACTGTCCGCCACCATTCCGCCAATGTCGATAATCGTCCCGATCCGAGCTTTGCCGCTTTTGGCATAAGAGAGTGCCACGTTGCTTTCTTCTTCCGCGCCCATGCCGTTAAAACCAATAAGCTGCGGCTCGCCGTTTTCATCTCGTTTACCAGTCCAGAACATCGCATGATGAGGATTGCCTTTGCTGTCGTCCAAGATAATGATTGCACCGGGACGAATGCCCTCGCGCTCCGCAATCTGTCCGAAAGTCAGATTTTCATCGGTATGGAAAATATGTTTACCCGCATTTTCGTTTTTATTGCGCAGCCCTTGCATAAAAGCGCCCGGCATTTCATTTTCGGGGGTGTTTTCCGGCAAAAGACCAAGTCCGTATTTGTCATTGATTTTATACAGGCTTGCGGTAATTCCTTTCAGGCAATAGCCCTCCTTGGGGGCGTTTATCTCTGCCTGAGCTTTCAAGTTAGCGTGTTTAGGCACAATCCGGTCGTTAATAAAACGGTCGGTCAGGCGGGTCTTTTCCGTTTCCGGCAGTTTGGCGAAAATCTCTTTTGACAGATTGTTATACAGCTGTTGAAGTTCGCTTTTCCGGGTTGCGTCCTTTTCGCCGCGCATTTGCGATTGCAGGGCAAAAAGCCGGTTGCCTTCTTCCGAGGGGGTTTCGGTTATACGGTCAACCACAGCACCTTCTCTGATAAAATCCTCAAATCGGCTCCGTGCTTCATCAAACGATATTCCTTTGCCTTGGCTGATTTCTTTGCTGATTTTATCGCGAATATAGCTTTGCCAGCGGTCAGAAGCCTGCGAAAAGGGAATGCCGGTGCCGACACTGCGCTTGTAAGTATCCATTTGTTGCCAGCGCTGTTCTACATCAGCAATCAGTTCTGCCATAACTCGGTCAATGGAAAGCGTCGTATTTTCATTTTCGCCAGCCATCGGCGCATATCCTTTCGCAATAATAAACCAATATATTCTAAGTATAGACTATTTATACTTAACATTCAATTAAAAATTTTTCGCAAACTTTTTGTCAAAATACGCTTAAGGGGAGGTTTTACTGCTTTTGTCAACAATCTAAAAAATGGCGGCACATCTTTAAGCACATTGGTACCTTTGTTGAAAATGGCAAGGACGAAACTACCCGCTTAAAATTAACTGTATAAAATCCATATTCGTCGAATGTCTGCATTTTTTATACTATATTCGCCAAATGTCTGCAGCGTTTAACCTAAAATTAAAAAAGTTTGCATATTCTAACACCAAGGAGGGCGCTATGAATATAGACAATTTACCGACATTCATTCTTTCTACCAAAGAAAATTCTCATAATATCTCCCGCTGGCAGAAAAGCGGAAAGATACGCAAGATTACAGCTAATATTTATACGTCCAATATAGATGACGAACTCGACAAGTTTATTGAACGTCGCATTTTAGAGCTTGTCAGTCTGGTCTATCCCGGTGCCATGATTGCCGATCGTTCGGCTTTTGACCTGCAGCCCACCACAACGAATGAGCTTTTCATCATTTCCGACAAAGCCAAAGTGTCAACTTTCGGCAAATATACGGTATATCCGCGCAAGGGCGCTGCGCCGTTAGAAAGCGACTTGCCTTTTCTCAACAATCTGTATCAGCCCTCTGTTGCCCGCAAGTTTTTGGAAAATGTCAAAACTGTGCGCCGCCGCACCAGCCGTCTGCCGCGCTATCTGACCAAACGAGAACTGGAAGAAAGGCTTGACGCCTATCTCCGCACATACGGCGAAACTGCATTCAACCGTCTGCGAGATGAAATGCGAACCATCGCTCCCGTATTAAATCTGGAAAAAGAATTTGAAACCATAAACGACATCATGGGAGCCATGCTGGGGACGCGGGAAGCTCCGCTACAATCAGATACTGCCATTGCCCGCAGCAGCGGCAATGCCTTTGATCCAAAACGGGAAATCCTGTTTACCCGACTGTATGAGGCTTTGTCTTCTCAGGCGCCGCTGTTTCGCAAAACCGACAACAATACCAGCCCGGTTCTGTGCTTTTACGAGGCTTATTTTTCTAACTATATCGAAGGAACCAAATTCACGGTTGAAGAAGCACACGACATCGTTTTCAACAACAAGATCCCCGAACATCGGCCGGATGACGCTCACGACATCGCCGGAACGTATAATGTACTGGCCGATTTAACTGAAATGAAAAAAACGCCGTCCACGTTTGAAGATTTCCTTGCCTTGCTGTGCCACCGCCACAAAATTATTATGGATGGCCGTCCCGGCGTAGAACCGGGTTGTTTCAAGACCAAATGCAATCAAGCAGGAACAACGCTGTTTGTCACTCCTGAGTTGATAGAAGGAACGCTTCGCAAAGGATTTGAGCTTTACAAACGTCTGGACAATGCGTTTAACCGTGCCGTTTTTATGATGTTTATGGTTTCCGAGGTCCATCCGTTTAACGATGGTAACGGACGTCTTGCCCGCATTATGATGAACGCCGAGCTGGTTGCCGCTGCCGAACAGCGCATCATTATTCCGACGGTTTATCGGCAGAATTATACGCAGTCACTCAAGGCATTATCGCATAATCAAATAACCGATGCCTTTATCAAAACGCTTGATTTTGCTCAAAAATATACGGCCATGATTGATTGGTCAGACCTCTCGCGGGCAACGGATATGCTTTGTGCGACAAACGCCTTTATTGAGAACAGCGATGACGAAACCGCCCGCTTAAGGCTCCCTGTATAAAATCCATATTCGGCAAATGTCTGCATTCTTTAAGCTATATTCGTCAAATGTCTGCACTTTTCCGTTTTTCAGACGCTAAAAACACCAAATGTCTGCATCTGTCGGATATGCTCCCATCTCATTGGTGTATTATTTCATTTTTCAAAATCCGTCACCCTTTTTGTATATCATACTATCCATTAGGAACAATAATGGATAGTATAATGTTCAAAATGTCAGAAAAGAAAGCGCCGGAGTTTTCCGGCACTGTACTGTTTATTTTTTCCTGTTTTTGTTAATTTCTCGCACGCTGACGCCTTTGCCGAGAATAGCGAAGATGTCAAAGATGTATGTTGTCAGCGATGCCCGGCCGCTGATCCGGTAAGACGGCAGGTCATCCAAGTCGTACTCACAGATTTCAAACTGTCCTGCCGTGTTGTCCGAACTTAAGAAGTGGCTGATTTCGTCTTCTTCATCATCAATGGCCGGTTTTAAGGCTGTCAACCTGAGGCTTTCTTCTTCCGTCGGCTGAAGGTCTTTGGGCAGACGGAAGACAACGATTTCGCCGAACCCGTCGCCCAGACCGTTGCTGTAATGCTCCCCGTTAATTCTAAATCCGGCCAAATCCGCTGAAATCGGCAGGCTTTTCTTCGGTTCTATCTTGCGGATAGTTCCGTCCGGCATTTTGATTTTCAAAAGGCATGCTGCCGGGTCAATCATCAGTTTGATGTTTTTATCGCTCATTGTATTTTCCTTTCTGTTACTGTTTTTCGTTACAGCAAACACAAAGCCGGAAACATTTTGGTAAGTCCAGCTAATAAGACAAATATTTGCTTAAAAGAGCACGGTTCCTGGCAAAAAGTTCGCTTTTGGGGTTGTTCAGCACCTTGACAATGACATCAATCCCGGCATTGTGCCAGTCAATCAGCGTTCGGCTGGTTTTGCCGTATCTTTTGCAGATCAGCCGCCAGGGATAACGTTTGGCCCGCTGCCAGATAATCCACCGTTGATCGACATTATCTACCAGATAGATCCATTCCAGCACTGCGTCCAAACGGGCAATGTCCAGACTGTTGGCCACCAGACGAATAGGTTTCCTGTCCATCTGCAAAAGTTCCATCTCAGTATACCTGATGCCCGGCCAATAAGTCTTATAGCCTTGGACTTTTTCTCTCGGCATCTTTTTCAGTGTATAGACGGCGCTCTCAAACCAGTCTTTGACCATCTCCCGTGTCCAAATTAATTCTGCCATGATGATTTCCTTTGTTGTTCCTGTTTTCCGTTCCTGACGACGGTCACGGCAGCCGGTATATATATTTTAAAAAATATATATACCGACCGCGCTGTTGTGAATTTCGCCAAACAGTAATGATTGTTTTTCAATGAGTTAAAAGCGATTCCCGAACCATTTTCTAAACTCCGGAATCCGTCACGCTTATGACGGAAGTCCACCTGTGCCTTAGCTGTCATTCCGCTGTAACCCGCAGTTTTTCGGCATTGCGGATTCCTGACGGCGTATTCCGGCTTTTTACATTCAGGAAAGTATGGTAACGGCACCGTCATGCGCACCTCCCGGCATCGGTGATACCGAGCCATTTTTTGTCGCCGTTGCCGGTCTGTCCGATACGGCAAATCTGTCCGGAAGCCAACAGTCGTTTGGCCGTATTGCGGATAAAGTCGCGGGAGGCATCCTGCAGTTCAAGCGGCAGTTTCTCACGGTTTTCATAAAGTCCGGAAATGCCCGAAATTGCAAACGGCGTTCCGGCATTCTCCGCTTCGCCGATGGCTTCAATCAGCAGCTTGTCAAATTCTTCCGCAGACAGGGCTTTCGGTACAATCTTGACCGGCACTTCTTCCAACACGGCTCTGGCCTCGCTGCGTATGTAGTTGCGCACCGTCCGGTCGGCTCCGAAGTTTGCTTTGACCACCGCGCCTTTGAAGCAGGCATTCGGGCGATATTCCTGATCCAGTTCGGCAAAAATCTTCTTTTCTTCAGCGGTGTTTGCCCAAAAGGCAATCGCAAACCGCACCCCGTCTACAATTGCGGTTGTGCCGCGAATAGCGTCGCGCGCTTCCTGCGGTGTCGTGATTCCGTCATTTTTGCGAATATGGTGGGCAACAATAACCGCGGCATTGGTTACGGTCGCCAGCGCGGCCAACTGTCCGGTAATATAGCTTGCCGCCCGCGGATCGGCATTCAGATCCAATCCGGCAAACGAGGCCAGCGGGTCAAACACCACCAACGCCAAGTCAGAAATGGCTTCAAGCTGCGTTTTGATGCTTTCAAATTCTTCGGTCAGGCAGAATTCGTCGCTGCCGCGGCATTTTCGGGCAATGGCAAACGGCCCGCCGGTATTCGGCAGCGGGATAATATGGAGTTTTGCCGGGTCAATCCGTCCGTTCAGGCCGCCCGGCATCAGTTTGTAGATACGGCGGTGAATTTCGTCGGCTGTGTCCTCTCCGGCAAAGATGACCGCGCTGCCGGTTGTCGTAACCGTGTTGCCAAAGGCTTTCAGGCTCATTCCGCCCTTGTCCTGACAGATTTTGAGCGCCAAATCCAATAACAGCATACCCTTGCCGGTGTCTCCCATCGCCGAGAGCAGCCCGACCACACCGCGCGGAATTGTGTTTTTGACCACAAATTGCAGTTCCGGCGGTTCAGCGGCAAACATCGCGCCGGTAAAATCGGCGATTTTCAAGCGTCCGCTTGATTCCGTCTTTTCCTGCGGTGTATAAATTTCCGCTTTGGCCAGAAATCCGGCAATGTCAAATTTCTCCGCCACTGCATCCGCCGCATCCCATTTGGCTGGCTTATCCGGCGTCGGCGGAGTAATTTTGAGAGAAGCCACCGGCAGCTTCAGCAGAGCTTCCGCCACGTTGTCGGCATATTTCCGCCCCGGTGCGTCGTTGTCCGGCCAGAGAGTAATATCTTTGCCTTTGAGCGGCGAAAGGTCGGTTTTCTCAACCCGGGTATTGGCGCCGCCCATCAGCGTCGTCGCCGCAAATCCGGCTGCCACCAGCGCATCGGCACATTTTTCGCCCTCAACCAGAATAATTTTGTCGGTCTTCATAAGCTGCGGCAGGCGATAAAGCGGCCGCGGCAACGGAAATTCGGTCTTGCCGGTTGCCGCGTTCCACGGCAGAAACTCTTTGCTGCCGTCTGTATATTCGTAGCGATAAATATAACAGTTTATATCGCCGTCGGCGTTAAGGTAAATATGCCGCCGGTTAGGGCTGCCGCGTTTTTCCTTGGTTCCGGGAACTTCACAACCGTTAATGCCGTAATATCCGGCAATGTCCTTGAGAATATTGCCAAAACCGGAGATGTTGCGGTTGCTTCCCCACAGGGAAAAAACGTCGCCGCCCTCGGCCGTGGCAAAATCGTGCCACAGGCCGCGTTTGGCACCGGCAAGGCAGATTTTCAGGCTGTCGCCGGGTGTGCCGCAAATATCCCCGATTTCAAAATATCCTTTGCGGCCGCGTCCTTTCGGATACCATTGCGGCAGCCAGATTTCCAAATCCTGCAGGACTCTTTTTTTCAAGAGTCCGCTGTCATAATAAAACTGCATCGGCTTATCCCCCTCGATAAACTTTAGCGTTCGCGGATTTTAAGGTTATATTTCTTTAGCAGTTTCAGAACCTGATCAATGCTTTTCGGCCCAAAACCTGGAATATAGAGCAAATCTCGTTTTGAGCGTTTCAGTAAATCCGCAACGGTAATAATTTTGTTTTCCGCCAACCGATTAACAGCAACTTTGCCTAATTCGGCAAAAGAGGACAACGGCCGCTCATGCAGGTTTTCAATATCAGTCATTGGCTGTTTCCCTTTGGGTCAGAGTAATGACCGCACATCCAGGACGGATGTTTCCGGCAGCGTTCAGGCTTTTACGGGCTTCATCGCCGAGCGAACAATACTTTTTCTCTGAAATCGTATAGTCGATGTCCATATAGTCTTCCGGGTTGCCGCCATTGGCTGCAATGCGTTTGGCATATTCCTTAAGCTTGTCCTTTTGCCATTCCAGCACCATCGGCCGGTCTTCCGTAATTTCCAGCCCGTCTTCCTGCAAACGGATTTCGCCGAACGTGCGGCCAAGTTCCCGCCGTTTGGCATCGAGCCGGTCACGATATTTCAGCATCAACGCGCCATTCAGCCACTTACGTACATTATCCGCCAGCGCAATAAGGGTTTCCACTTCCTTTTGCATCTCAGCCAGTTCTGCCGCGGGTAGTTCAGCCAGTTCGCCGATCGGCTTTGAGGCTATTTCATAAATAATGTTTGTCGGTTGCATCATAAGCTCCATAGTTGTTAGAAGTTACAATGCCATTCTTAATGTTTCTGCCGTTTTCCACGATGTAGGGAGCAGTAAAGCTGTTGCCCCACCGCAGATTTCTTAGTTTATTGCCGTTATATATTATAAAATTTTTTTAATAAACGTTGACAATTTATGCTGATAAGTTCGACTAATCTAAGGTCGTATTTAAAATTAGTCGAAAAATTTTTATGTATTTTAATTAAAAACTATTACGCTGGCAGGACTACAAATATCCAACCGGAATGATATTAACATCACCAGTCAGTGGCAAATGCGTCTGCGCCATACAGACAACAGCGCCGGTTCCTCTTTTTTGTTTAAGCGTTTCAATAACGTTAAAAGCCTTGATATCTCCTTTGTCCGGGTTGCTTTTTTTCTTAATCTCTACCGGATACAGCGTGCCGTTTTCATGGAGCAACACGTCAATTTCCCGTTTTTCTTTATCTCGGTAATAGTAAATATCCGGCTGTTTGCCGTTATGCCAATAGCTTTTGATGATTTCAGAAACAACATAAGTCTCGAACATATTGCCGCTCATTGCACCGCTTTCCAAAACTTCAGGCGTTTTCCAGCCGGTCAGATAACAGGCCAGCCCTGTGTCCATAAAATAGACTTTCGGCGTTTTAATAAAACGGTTGCCGACATTGTTATAATAAGGACGCAGAATATAAACAAGCCCGGAAGCCTGCAAAATGGAAAGCCAGGACTTTATTGTCGGTTGTGAAACGCCGACGTCGTTTGCCAGTTCGCTGTAATTCAGCATCTCTCCGGTTCTGGCCGCCAGCGCTCGCATAAATTTCACAAAATCAAGCTCATTGCCCACCGCGCTTAGCGCTTTAATATCGCGTTCAATATAGGTTTGCATATAAGATTCGTAAAAGACTGCCCAATAATCGCTGTCTGCCGGATAAAGCTTCGGATATGAACCTTTCCAAATCAGTTCGTAAATTTTTAACAAATCTGTTTCAGTCGCATTCTGTACTTTGGTTTTTATGTATTCTTCCGTCGGCAGAAAGGGCGGAACGTCCGGATGCCCGTTTTTTTCGTCCTGTGACAAGCCTTCCAGTTGCAAAATGCCGACTCGTCCGGCCAAACTTTCAGAGACGTTTTTCATCAGATGAAACTGTTGCGAACCGGTAAGCCAATACATTCCGCTCTTTTTTTCCTTGTCCACGCTGGCCTTGATGTAAGGGAACAGCTCCGGAGCATACTGAATCTCATCAATCAGCACCGGCGCGGGATAACGCTGCAGAAACAATGTCGGATCATTTTTCGCCAACTCTCTGTTTTCCAGTGTATCTAGTGACACATAAGTCCGAGGCTGGGTTTCGCAGTTTTGCAAAACCGTTGTCTTGCCGACCTGACGCGGTCCGGTAACTAACACTACCGGAAAAAACTTGTTGGCTCTCTCAATGCTTTTTTCTATAGTTCTTTTAATATACATAGCAAACTCCGACTAATATAAAGTATTATTTTAGATTAGTCGGAATTTTACAAAAGTCAAGATTTATTAATATTAAGAATCGCAGCTATTCTTTACTCTAAATATAAGCGGTACAATCCCTGTTTATTGCTTTTAATCAGTTCCATCCATTCTTTGTGCGGGCGGAAAACATCACCAAGACGATAACTGGTGGATCCTGCATTTTTTAACAAGGTTTTGCCATAAATCCAAATCCGCCCGTCTTTTGCAGCATCATACAATTGTTTAATAATTTTCGACTGTACAAAGCCATAAACATAGCTCTTTCCATGGTAGCTGAATTTTGTATATCCGTTCGGCAGTTCTTCAATGAAAAAGTCATCAATATTATGACGGATATCAGCACTTTTAACTTTAGCTTTCTTATCAAAAAATCCCAGCTCTTTTTCCAAACGGAGCTTATCTTTACAAAGTATTAGCACATCGTCGATTGTCAATTCTCTCACCGTTTTCAGCTGCACAAAAACTGTCATATCATCCTGACAGGGCAGCTGAATAACATTGGCTGTTTTGTAAATGATAATGCGCCGCACATCTTCAGTAGTCAGCGGAAACAATCCATCGATCTGGCAGTTTTCAAGAGGAAAGTCATAAGTCAGACCGTTATTACTTTCTTTTCGAAAGCGGATGGCATCACTCTCCGGCAGATTAACCCAAAACCGACAGATATTGTTTTCTGCCAGATACAAAGCGTCATGCAAGCAAAAATCCCACCGCTCCGTAAGTTCTGTCAATGTATAATATTCTTTTTCCATCCTGAATTCTCCGTTATTGCTTTATAGCTCTATTCTAAGCATATCAAAAACCGGAAAAACAGACGGACATTGGCAGTTCCGGAGTATGAAGCATATCTTTCATTAATTGTTTATTTTTTTATAGAAAACAAACGAGTAATAGAAAAAGATATCAAACATTATATTATTATGTTTGGAAAAGTGCTAATTATGGTACGGAAACCGTATGGAACGCAATGGTTGAAATAAATAAAAAAAATCCCGATATTTTTCGGGATTGTTCGAACAGATAATATTAGGATTTCATATGGCAAACTGAAGTTGCGGTTGAACAGGAACAATATGCCGAAGGGGAAGCCTTAAACGATAATAGCCGCGGCGGTCAGAAAATACAAGTTCCTGCCAGCCGATATTTCCACGAAACAGAGCGGCCACTCGCAGACTTTCTGATCCGGCTTTGTTTAACAGATCTTTCCCGTGCACCCAAGGCATCTCTGTCCGGCTTGCAGCATAAAGCAATGCAATGATTCTCGCTTGTATTACACCAAACTGATATCTCCGGTTATCATAATAGACTTCTCGAAAATCTCCCGAATGTCTAAAGATATCAATCTGCCTCCCGTTCAAACACATTCCGTTGTTTATCTCAAAACAATGCTTTTCAGCTCTGGTTACGACCAAGTCTGTATAAGAAAGCATAATTCCCTTATTTTCTATAATATCTGAAATTTTCTCATGGAATCTATATTTTGTATGATAAACAGGTACAGCATCTGTACCTGCTTTCATAATCCGGTAGATATCTGTTGGTAATAAAGGTTGAGGGGAAAAGTGTTGTCTTTTCCCCTCTGTAAGATAATTTGCAAATTCCGTATTATAGCAAACTCTTTCTATTCCTGCTGCAATTGCTGCTGGTCTGACACTAATTTCCAAGATGTTATTTTCCCCATAATAAAGTAAATCATCTCTTGAAACAGCCCAAATATTACTGATTTCTTGAAGGCTGAAATATTCTTTGGCTAATAAATTCATAAAAAACTCCCATATTTTACAACTCAAAATAGAGAATATAAGCATTTACAATTTTAATATATTTTTAATAATTTTCAAGTAAAAAATGAACCCCACAAGTTTTTCTTGCAGGGTTTTACGGATAACTTCTTGTTTTATGCCGTTTCGATTGCTTCTGCGGCTGCAATATAATAGAAGTTTTGTTTGTTTTCATCCTTTTCGCGGCAGATGTTTAGGTGCTTTTCCTTTTTCAGCTGGCTTATTACTCCGCGTACAGACTTTTCTTCCCAGCCAGTTGCGGCTGCCATCTCGTCCAAGCTTGCCTTGGTTTGCAGCATTTCTAAGATTAGTCCTTTTTTGTTAATTCTTTCCGGTTGTACCACTTCACTGTTCTCTGCAGCTTTCGTTTTCTGTTTTTCTTCATTTTTCTCAGTTCCTGTATCGCCGAATTCCACATTCGGGATGATATCGCTTTCTTCTTCCACCGCATCGACATCGGCGTTAACTGTCGCTGTGACCATATAGGCGGGAGCAAGTTCTCGGAGACCTGTTTCCGGATTTAACTGTAAAATGCCAAATTTCAGCAGTCTGTCAATCATCTCATCGGCAATTGCCTGATTGTGGATGTGGTTCAGATGCTCTTGAGCATCAGTTCCGGGATTAGCTTTTAATGCTTCAATCAATTTTTCCTGTGCAGCAGTCAATTTAATATCCATAGTGTTTCTCCTTTGTGTGTTATATTAATTTCTTTCCAATCAAGGGTTTTGTTACTTACAAACACACAAAGCCGGAAACATTTTCATAAGTCCAGCAAATAAATATAAAAAATGCAATAAAATCAAAAAACTATAGAAATGATCTGTTTTCTACGGCAAATCATCTGTCTTTTTTGCGTAAACATAGGATCCTTTTGACATTTCTATTACAATCTGATACAAACATTTTCGTATAAAAAAACAAAATATCTCAATCCCTTCAGAGATTGATACAAAGGCGGCTTTAAGCCGCCTTTTCACCATTCGTCTGCTTTCATAATTGTCAACACCCGTCTGGTCACGGTCGGATCTGCCGCATCCGGACTATGAAAGCAGAAGTCAAGGTCATAATAATCTATTTTCCAGAAGTAGTCTTCTCCGGCTAACCGGGAGCAACCGCAGGCCCCGTATAATCATTTTTTTTAATTGCATTTTAAGATATAAGCCCTTACAATTACTCTGTCGGTTATTTCCGACGATGATTATTATAAGTCACATAGGGGCCTCTCAGCCCTTCAGCACAAGTCCGTAGAACTTGGTGTAATTCTGCACAATTCCTTTTCGGAGGAGGGTGCGGAATAAGTTTTTTTTTGAAAACAAATAGGCACGGACGCTTGTTGAAGTCTGAGAACTCCTCCACCTGAGGCTTGTCCTGGAGTGTTGTCAGAAAAGGGGTTATGAATTGAACAAAAATGTATTTTCGTTTGCCAATGCAGGATTTGGCCTGCTTTTGCTATCCTATCGCCAACGTTTTGGAGTTACGCTTCCGGAGCTAAGCTCGGAATCCGGCATTCCTCTTTCTGTTCTTGAAGAAATAGAGCTTGGCAATCTTGCTCCGGATAAAAATGTTTTAGCTATCTTATCACTTTATTTTAATGAAGATTTTGAATTTCCTGAGGATTCTCCTCTGGATACTCCTGCCAACAATAACTAATCCTGAATTTTCGGCTGTTTTTTAGGAATTTTTACTTTGTTTTTACCAAAGAGTAAACAACAACTCCCGAATAAGAGCTGTTGTTTATATACCTGACTGCTGCCTATTCTACGTTGACCCACCGCATTATAACGGCCAGCGCTTCCACATAGCTTCCGGCATGCGTTACTTCTTCAACAAATATATCCCGCTCTGCTTTGCTTACTTTTGCACGCCGTAGTGCCTGTGTGCAAATTCCGATCAGGTTGAAGATATTTCCGTTCTGACCGATCAGTTCTACTGTAATTTCCGGGTATTTCACTTTATCCATTGTTATTTCCTTTCGTTTGTTGCGAACGACACTATTACCGTCCATAACCAAACAAAGCCGGAAACATTTTCATAAGTCCAGCCTAAAATGAAATAAAATCTATCTTTTCATAACTTAACAAACTGTTTTCACGTCGTTTCACCTCTCCCGTATTTCTCCCCGCATCGGCAATTTCATTTTTTTATGCAACCGTTGATTCGCTAAATCAGAGTTTAACAAATGGAGTTTGCTGTTATGGACACCTTACCCAATCCCCAACCGGAAAATCTTATCGTCGTCACCAGTCTGCTCACACTTGCCTTTCATCGCCACCTTTCGGCAAAAGAAGGGGTAACAGGCAAGAAAAGACTGGAACTAATTTCAAATGTAAGCACAACTGACACCGACGCCAACAACCATGGAGATACAAATAATGACTAGCGTATTACAAGAGGTGTTAGAGGTCAACAAAATGCCCATCGAAGCACTTCGCAAAAAATATAAAGAATTGTTTAATGCTGAAGCGCCGCTGACGGCAAGCCGCCGCCAGCTGATTCCCAAGATAACCTATCAGATTCAGGTTCTGGCTTTCGGCGGCATTAATTCTAGCACCCAACGTATGATAGATGACCTAAATCAGGGAAAAATGCCGGTTTATGCCCAGCGCAAAAATCGTATCACTCTGCCGGCCGGTACGCTGATTGTCAAGGAATATCACGGAGAAACCTATAAAATCAAAGTTACCGATGAAGATTTCGTTCTGAACGGCATCCACTACAGCTCGCTGGCAAAAATTGCACGTTTTATTACCGGCGGCACCAACTGGAACGTCCAGCGCTTCTTCAAACTCTCGGAGACTGTGTAATGACCTATGCCATATACACCCGCAGCCATCCTGCAGACACCGGCTGCAAAGCCGATCGGGAGCAATATCAGCGCTGTCTGGATTTTGCTGCCCGCTATCGTCTGGGAAAATCCCTGCCGCATTATTCCGATACGCTTGCTTTGTCCGCAAACGGAGAGACCAACGGTCTGCAAAACCTGTTTGAAGATATCCGCTTTGGGCAGATCGATGGCGTCATAATTGAAGATACAACCTTTTTTGGTGAAAATTCTACTCGTTTAATACAGATTATGGACTTTTTTGCTGCTCACCAAACCCGCATCCAAGTTGTCAGGGAGACCGTACCATGTCCGAAAAAATAATCAATTGCGCCATTTATACCCGTAAATCTACCGAAGAAGGCCTGGAACAGGACTTCAATTCCTTGGATAACCAGTACGAATTCTGTACCAATTATCTCAAATCCCTTAATGATCCGACTTTGCACCTACTACCCACCCGTTATGATGACGGCGGATATTCCGGTGGCTCGCTTAACCGCCCGGCACTTCAATGTCTGCTTGCAGATATTCGATGTGGCCTTGTCAACCGGGTTATCATTTATAAAATTGACCGTCTCACTCGTGAAATACGTGACTTTTTCAAACTGCTTGACGTTTTCGAAAAATATAACGTTGAATTCGTTTCGGTCAAGGAAAACCAATATTACAATACCACCACCGCCATCGGGCGCTTGATGGTTAATATGTTTCTGGTATTTGCCCAGTTTGAACGCGAAAATGCCGGTGACCGCATCCGCGACAAAATCGCCACATCCAAAGCCAAAGGTATGTGGATGGGCGGTTGTCCGCCGTATGGTTATGATATCGGTGACCGTTGTCTGGTTATTAATGAAACGGAAGCGCAAAACATTCGCTTTATTTACCAAACTTTTTGTAACACCCATTCTCTGGCAGATACGACAGAGGCCCTCAATTCCGGCGGCATCCGCACCAAATGCTATACCACCCGGCAAGGGCGGACTTTCGGCGGGCGCAAGTTTTCGGTCAAAACCGTCCAGCGCATTTTACAAAATCCGTTGTATAAAGGCATGGTAACCCATCGTGATAAACAATACCCGGGGCAGCATGCCGCGATTATCGATGCCGCACAGTTTGACTTGGTACAGGCAATTTTTGCCGCCCATAAGGACAAACGCGAGGCCCGCCGCTGCCCCCCAAAAGCTTCCGGCGGAGAGCGGGAGACGGCAGCGCTGACCGGACTCATTTTCTGCGGTTGCTGCGGTTCTGCCATGACGCCGAGTTACTGTTGCAAGGGAGACATCCGCTATCATTACTATCGTTGTTACCGACGCGCCAGCAAATTGGAAGACAAATGCCCCATCAATCAGATTCGCACCAGCGAGATTGACCGTGTAGTTATGGAACAGGTACTCGCTATCCTTAAAAGCAGAGAGTTTTTTGTACAATACATTTCTCATCATCACGAATTTGACGTTTCCACCGCCTTTGCACTTTTTAATAACCTTGATGACGTATGGAACAGCCTGTTTGAAACCGAAAAACGCCGCATTCTGCGCGAACTGCTGGCCAAGGTTACCATTTTCAAGGATAAAATCGTCCTTGATGTCAAAAAAGCCGGGCTGGCCGGCGTTTTTGCCGAACTCTCGCGAAATAACCGGCTCGCCGAAGTAGAATATAAAGAAAACGAAACATTTCAAATCTCCATTGCCTACCGGGCGACACGCTTGGCCAATGGCGCCAAAATCATCGTTCCGGCCACCGCCAAGGAAGAAAGCCGCTTTAACGGATCGCTTCGGCTGGCTCGGCAGATAGCCAAGGGCTTCGCTTGGCGAAAAATGATGGAATCAGGGTTGTCGCTTCAGGAACTGACAGCATCCGCCAAAACAAATGAGCGAGATATTCGTTTCGCCATGCGCCTTTCGATGATTGATCCGGCAATCGTTGAATCTGTCTTATCAGGCAAATCCCCGGAGTTCTTAACCTATGCATTTATGAAAAAACACCCCATACCGCTGCTCTGGTCTGACCAGCGTAAGCTCTATGGTTTTGAAGAAAGGAAACAATAATGAACAATACCAATCAATCTGCCCGCCGCCGTTTTGACGCCGATTTTACCGTCGGTGCCAGAATTCGACAAATGCGTAATCTGCTCGGACGCTCACAAATGGATGTTGCCGCAGCTCTCGGTCTCACGTTTCAGCAACTTCAAAAGTATGAGAAAGCGCAAAACCGAATATCAGCCGGACGGCTCCACCAGCTTGCCGTTGAATATTCCTGTCCGGTAGCGTGGTTCTTTGGCGATTACGATAATTCCGGTGCCACACCGTTGACCGATGAAGAGCTTGATTTCCTGCGCCTGCTGCGTTCCTGCAGCGCCGAAGGACGGCAGATTGTCTTCAAATTGCTTGAAACCTATCGCTCTCCGGCCTTGCTCAAGCAGACCAATGCCGCTTTGGCTGAAAACAGATAGCCGCTTTGCTGCGTAAACGGGGCGTACGGACAAACAAGCGTACAATAATACGCCGAAACAAAATTTTCTTTTCCGCTGCTCCGAAAAGCCGTTTGTTGCCTGAAAAATTCGTTTTCATAAATATTTTGCAAAATAAAACAAGTAAAAACAATGTGTTAATTGTAAATAAAGACTGGACTAATCCGAAACATTAAGCAAAAACAAACACATCAGGCGGGCGACGCGGTGTCGCTCCCAAATGCAGAAAGGAAAATAAAATGGCTAAAAAATCTATTATCGACAACCTGATTAAGTATGAATTAAACCACTTGACCGATATTCTTAACGCTTTGTTGGAGCTGAATTTGATTAACGAGTCATATCTGGGGGAAAGCGCGGCTTGGTGCTGGTATGAAAATGAGCCGTCCGAAGCGGAAAAAATAATGGTTCTGGAAAAAATAGGCTATGACCTCAGTATTCTGAAACTGGAAAAATAATACTTGCGGCTCCGGTGTTTTGCCGCCGGAGCCGTCATCGCGGCTTCCGACACCCCGATCCGCTGCTCCACCGCTTTTTATTAAGGAATAAAATCATGGAAATTAAAACCTCCCGGCATCCGCTTATCAATACGCTGGCCAACACCAACCTTATCCGCAAACCTCATTCCATACGCGAGGTCGAAGAGCGCAACCGCTGTCGTCCTGCTTCTGACATTGTCTTGGTAGCTGAAGTCTGGGAACTGACAGTCGCCGAATACCGCAGTTTCTGCAATTCCTGCCTGGAAAGCCGTCCTGAGTTTAAGGGCAAAGGCGGTTGTGTCAAATATAACGGGACACAGTTTCCGTCTGTTATTGCGCTGTGTTGCCCCAATAGGCCAACTCTGCTGATTGATCCGGAAGGCAACGACTATGCACGTTATATTGGCTTGCTTAATAAATTTTAATTTTTCCGGGCCTTTAATCCTCTTTTAAATAAAAAATAAAGCAAAAACAATGCGTTAATTGCAAACAAAGACTGGACATTATCCGAAACATAAGCGTAACTGTAACCATAAGGAGCGACGCGGTGTTGCTCCGGATTTAGAAAGGAAAATCAAAATGTTAGATGAAAAAGAAAAATTAACCGTTATGCAGTCCAACCTTGCCGCCATTGAGATTCTTGCCCAGCAGGTTATTGAACAAGTCCGCCATGCGGCAGAACCCGCTCCGGCAGACTATGATGACAGTCGTCGCTATACCCACCTTGTCGGCGGGCTTGGCAATCTGTCCGATTTGACAGCCAACCTCAACAGTCTGGCTCAGGCAATCGACGCCATTTATAAACTCAAATAATCGTTAACCCTTTCCGGGGCTTCGGCCCCGGAATTTCTCAAGGAGAAAAAAATGCTTACCCCGGAACATCGTTTGGCTGTCTTTCAGGCAAAACTATCCTCTGTCAAGACTTTGCTCAAAAAAATTAACCGTCGCGTCGAATTAGCCGCTCAAAATACTTTTCCGGAAGACGCCGAACGGCAGGCTAATTATATCGGCGGCTGCCTGATGGATATTGAAGAGGCAGTGCAAACCCTGTCTGACCTGATTAACACCGCAAAAATCTAACCCGCTTTTGTAAAGGAAAATAAAATGACCCAAAATGATATTGAAATTCAAGCCCCCGTTGCCATCCGGCTGGTTCCGGCCGGTACTGCCGAAGAACTTGGCTGCACCACCGCCCGCTATGACGTTTCAGTTACCGTTGCCGCTTCCGAAAAACGCATCGGCTATCTGACCGTCGCGCCCAAGCCGGTGTTCGGCGGCGGCACCAGCTGCTTTTGTGCCGAACTCAGCGATGAAGACGGCAATCTCGGCAATGCGTCCGTGCTTGAGGCTGCAGATATCACGGAAGCCGCTGTTGCCATGCTGTCTTTCAAACTTTTTGATTAACCCTCGACGGCTCCGGTGTACCCCGGAGCCTTTTTTTAGGAGAAAAGCTATGTCTAAACAAAATAATGAAATGTCTATCTCTCTCACGTCCGGCGATAAGCTCCGGCTTCACCGTGTCGCTGAACCGCAAACCGATGCCGAACCGGTCATTCTTCAACTGATCTGGCAATCCCAGCGCACGACCTATCATTTTGCCAATCTTTATCACTATCCGTCCGCACCGCTTGGCTCTCCGCGTTATACGGCAGAGCTGCTTGACGAGGCGGGGACGGTGTCCGCTTCCATACCGCTGCAAAGTTTTACGGCGCGCAATGCCGCGCTAGAGGTGGTAGAAGCCAAAGTCTGCTTCTGATTTCCTTGCCCCGGCTGAGTCCGGGGCTTTTTTTGTGAGTTTCGGGCTTCGGCCCGTTTTCCCATAAACCGGCTTTTGCCGCGTTTATCCCATGGTTTCCGCACTCGTGGAACTGTGGTGTTTTTTTGTAACCTAAATTTAAGGAGAACAATCATGGTACTTCGTACTTCTCTCACGCCGCTTGGCGGCGGGATTAAAAATCCCTATAAACCTCAGACTGTGCTGGTCTTTTCCGGCGGCGAGCATACTTTTACCGCGGAGCTTCCCAAAGGCGTTTTCAAGGTCTGCCTTGTCGGAACCGGGGCTTCCGGCATCAGCTGGTGGTTCAATTCCTACGGTTGGGGATCCTGTGGCGGCTCCGGTGCTGCGGTAGAGCTCGTATTTTACAATCCCCGCAAACAGCAGGTGGAGCTCTATGCCGGTGGAGCCATAACTTCCAAAGGTGTTGACGGTACTGCGGCTTGGATGAAGCTCGGTGGCACTCTGATGATAACTGCAAACGGCGGCACCAAAGGCGGTACCAGCGGCGGTACGGGCGGAACTTATGAAATCAGTCCGGCACTTCAGGTGTTACAAATCCTCACGGCGGCCAACGGCAGCAACGGCAAAACCGGCTATTCCGGCGGTGTCGGAACGGTCGTATCGGCCAGCCCTTATGAAAACTGGGGCAGCTCGTCCGAAGGCTCTGCTACCTGCGGCGGTCTGCGATTGGAATATCTCCGTCCCAAACCGTAACGACAAACAAGCCCCGGCTTTTCTGCCGGGGCTTTCTTTTTTACCATTTTTCTAAAGGCATATCGTCTTTGATTTCTTCAGCCGTCATCTTGAACATGGCCAGCAGATCTAAGTCCATTCGTCTTTTGAGTATCCGCAGCATCACTTTGGTACGTTTGATTTTCAGGACGTCTTTAATCTCTTTTATGGTTGCGCCGCCCGGACGGCTGACCATTTCCTCAATAACCGGGATAGCTTTGTTCAGGTTGCAATACATTGTCTTTTCCTTATTCTGTCTGTTTCGGCCGACACCCTTTGCCGTCCGTAAACAAACAAAGCCGGAAACAGTTTCACAAGTCCAGCGTAAAAATAATATTTTTTTTTGCAGAAAAGACTGGACAATCCTGTTTTTTTAAGCCAATCATACCCTTGTAATGTTATTGTCGAAGATGAAACCCACCCCGGTAAAATTTCCTGCCGGGGTTTCTTTTTGTCGTCGTCTGAATCAAAAAACGGCAAACGCCTGCCGCATCGGCCCAAATCCGTTCACACCGCGAAACATTTTTCAAAAGCGTACAATAATACGCCGTAGCGTTATATTCCCCAAAAAAGCCGCCGGCCTTTTCGGGCAGGCGGTTGTTTCGCTTAGTTGCGGAACCAATCTTTAATGTCTTTCCACGTTCCCTCGATAACCGGGGTTTCAAAGCCATGTTCTCTGCTGTACAACTGTGCTTTGCCCTCGTCGCATTCATGTCCTGATTTCGGAATAATGCAATAAATAACATCATCGCTTTCAATATCGCTGATTCTGAAATCGTCGTAAAGGTTGCCGTTGAGGGGGCAATTGTTTTTGAACCAGACATATGTTTTGTCCGCATCAATTTTTTTGCTGTCCACAATCTGGTTGAGCTTTTGCAGCAGGCTGCGTCCTTTGTTTCCCAGGCTGCTGTCTTTGCAGAACCAGTCCCACCACAGCTCTTTGACTTTTGCGTCGCTGCCTGTTCTGTCTTTGTCATATTCTCCGTTGCGGTAGGCTCTGATTGTTTCACTTATACTTTCACATTTTAACATTGTCTTTTCCTTTCGTTTGTTGTGGGCGGCACCATCGCCGCCGCTAAACAAACAAAGCCGGAAACAATTCCATAAGTCCAGCTAAAAAGTGCAATAAAATCAACAAATTAGCTAATAAATAACTGGACATTTCCGAAACATTAAGCAAAACTTCAAACATAAGGAACGACGCGGTGTCGTTTCGGATTTGGAAAGGAAAATCAAATGACTAAGAAAAAAAAGGACATGCTCATCAAAATCTTGTACAATGATATTGACACGCTGACAAATATTCTGTTAGCCGAAAATCTGATTGAAGACGGCCCGATATTCAACCACTCCCGTGCCATGGACTGGGCAGATGCGGCCTCGGATACCGAAAAGCGTCGGATACTGGAAAAAATGGGCTATAATCTCAGCACGTTGAATGCGTAAGCTTTTAATATCCGCAACAATCCTGGATCAAAAAATCTCCTTGCTACGAGCGGCCATAGTGCCGCCTTCATTTCCATCCGCTGGCTTTTTCTCATATCCAATCCAAAACAAGCTCTGGTTTTAATGCTGGATCTTGCTGGAATGATAAAGCTTGTCTTGCTTTTATTCAGAATTTTATGCCGTTTTGTCCTGCTGGTGTACTCGCAAATCCGCCTAAAAATGCTCTCAGCTTAAAAATAAAAAGGAAAGCCTGTCTTTTTATATTGATTTTTTCTGTTTTTCAAAGTTTAATTTTCTTTGGAGGCTGTATTTATGAAAATTCTTATCCTAGGTCCGCTTGGTGCAGGAAAATCGTCTTTAGCTTATGCAATAAACAAAAAATTTAATCTGCCGCGGCTCAATTTGGATGAAATCTGCCGGAATACGGCGGATGGCGGTAGTTATTATCCGCGGGAGGAACAGTTTGCCAAGCTGGACAATTTTCTGAAAAAATATAAGGACAACTGGGTTTCTGAGGGGTGCCAGCGTTATCTGTATGAAAAAATGCAGCCGGATTTAATCGTTGACATGCGGATTAACCGTCTGGTTGCCATATGGCGTTTTACCTGTCGTTTTTGGAAAGCAAAAAAGCTAATCGGTAAGGAAATTGACAAGGATTTGCCGGTTCAGGCTTATCATTATCGCCGGGTTACGTTAAAGAAAATCAGAGATTATGATGTTACCGGGCAGGAAATTAATGCCGAACTTGCCGTTTTTTTGCAGAGTGTCGGTGTTCCGATACTGTCGTGCAAAGGCTTTAAGGACTATCCCAAAATTTTTGCCTACATTGAAAAGCATTTCTGAATTGGTTGTCTTCGGCACTCAAAAATGCCGCAGAGTAGAAATCTTTTATACAATTTCCCGGAGGATGTTCACGTTATCAGTCCTGTCAGATGAAAGTTCTGTCTGTTTTGTATAGAGATCTCCGCCGCATTGCATATCTCATCAAGACGAAATTTTAACAAAATTCCTGCAGCAAACCGGGTATTAAATGACCTTGGCCATAAATAATTCATCGTAATATTTTCCATTCATACTAATTGATTTCTCACGAGTTCCCTCATGTTTATATCCATTTTTCTCATAACAGGCTATTGCAGGAGCATTTTCTGCTATAACAGTCATTTCAATACGTTTTACGCCTTTTTCCCTCAACCAATGTTCTGCAAAAGATATAGTCCTATACAGAAAATATTGGAGCTAAAATGAAACATTTGATATTTATATTTTTGATTATACTAGCCACAAGCACAGATGCACTAGCAAAAAAGTGTCTTGAGGGGGGGCGGTTTTTGACGCTGACGAAAACGGACAGGTTCAATTGGTAAACTGACTTGAATCTCTTAATTGCTTTTTAATGTTTTCCTTTTACAATTAATACATTTCTTGTTTGTTATCAAAAAATAATGTTCAAACAGGCATGGGGGTGTTGCGGTCAGAGAATTCTTCCTCCCGGAAATTTGGACGGACGTTCTTTTTTTAAGGTTCAAAAATGATGAGGACTGATGAATTACTGGACTTTAATGCCTGTTTTGGAATTACTCTGCTGCATTACAGGCAGTTGCTTAATGTGACTTTGCCCGCTTTAAGTCCGGCAACCGATATTCCGTTTCCCGCTTTAGAAAAGATAGAATTGAGAAGACTTCAGCCAAATCAAGTAATTCTTGAAACCTTATCAACTTTTTTGAGTTTTTTGATAATCGCGACCTAATTCCCGGCAAACAAATATAGCACTTATAGCTAAAAGATTTAAAAACATGGGATTATCCTCTCCTAATTACATCTTGTAACACCGGCAGAATTTGTTCTGCATCTGGTTTTCTTGCCGTTTTGGTCGGTGTAAGTTGTAATACCTAATGAATTTGTGCGAGCTTTTATGGCGTTTCCTTTATTATCCTTATAAGAGGTAACACCTAGGGCGTTTGTCCTCGCTGTTCCCCTCATTCCATCGCTGCCGGTATAGATTTTTGTGTCAAGAGAATTTGTTCTGGCTTTAACAGTATGTCCTTTATTATCTTTATAGGTAATAACGCCTAAAGAATTGGTGGAAGATTTTATAACCTTTCCGTCGCTGTCCTTACAGGTCGTTATTCCCACCGAATTAGTAGAACAGCGAACATTTGCCCAGGCTGAAGTAACAAAGAACATACAAATCAGAGCAATTACACACCGCATCAAACGTCTCCTTTCAATCATTTTACAGATTATAACGAAAAAACAAATAAAAAAAGTTTGGTTTATGCTCATTTAGAAAAAGCTGCTTATTATTGCCTTTTGTAATTTTTTAGGAATTTGCTTAATTTTCAAAAATATTGTGGACTATCCGCTGATGCCCACCCCCGATAAAGAAAGTGGCCGTTTGTCGGATATATATAAAATAGTCTTTTCTCTTAAGTTCTTGACTAGTTAAAAAACTTGACAGTTTGACCTTTGTGTGTTATATATAACAATATAGTAATGCTCGCAGAGCCGCGAGCAGGATAATATAAAGAAAGCTCAAACGGAGTAATGGTCGCAGAGCCGCGACCAGGATAATATAAAAAAAGCTCAAACAGATTTTATACTACATTTTAACACCCTTTCGGGGGTGTTAATTTTAATAAGGCATTGAGTTTAATGAAATTTCATTTTTTAACGGCGTAGTTTTATGATGATTATGCCGATTGCGACCAAATTCTTATTAAAGACAAACGTCCTTATTGTTTCTCCGTCTGTGAGATAGACGGTCTCTTGATAGCGGTTCCGCTACGTTTAAATTTCAATAAATATGTAATTAAAATTCCCAAAACTAATGGCGGTCTTGATCTGACAAAGTCAGTCGTCATTACGGATGCCAATCGCGGAAAATATATTGATGCTCGGAGTACCCCTGTAGTTCGTAAGGAAGATTACCGTTATCTGCTCGGTAAAGAATATGGGTTGGAGCAGCGGCTGAAAACCTTTATTAAAATTTATAAAAAACGTTATGAAACCGGCATTGATGATAATTCTTTGCTGGAATATTGCAGTCTGAAATATTTTCATAAAGAATTAGAAATAGAAAAATAAATATCATCTGCCTACTACCATGTTCTCTTTTCTCCACCGCAAAAGAAAACCCCGCTGAAACTTCTAGTTTCTGTGCGGGGAATCTTTAATGTTTCTCAGGCTAGCCCCATAAAATCACTGCTGCGAAAAATAACACAATCATGATAGTGACTAGACACTTAGAATTTTTGTCGAACCAATAAGCGTACCGGCTGTTGTTGGGGGCTAATGCTCCTGTAAGCGCTATAATCATCGTGCCGATGGTTGCTGTTAGGATGATAATTTCCATTGTTTCCATAAGGCTTATTCTTTTATTTGACGAGTTTTGATAATTTGAAAGCCTGCCAACACACCGACCATAGAGCTGATGGCAATCATTGCATTTTCTGAAATATAACCCAACAGCAATGCAAAATAACTGCAAAGAAGAGCCAAAACGATTATTATCACCCACAATCCGATAATTAAATTTTTCGTTTTCATAATGTTTATTGTTTTAATTGTTTATAATTATTTGCATATCTCTATTTTTGATAACATTAATGTATCATATTTTTATTGCCGTTGCAATACTCTTTTGTAAAAATTTTGTCAAATATTGGCGGCTTATACCCGCCAGCTCCATGCTTATGGCGACATCTTTCCTTTTGATGGTTTTGACTATCCTGATGTCGTGGAATATGCGCCGCACAAGTTTGCCATCTCCGCTCGTAACCGCTATATGGCTCTTAATGCCGACTTCATTATTGCTTATGTCTGCTGCGATTATGGCGGAGCTTATGAGACTGTCCGCGCCGCCCGAAATCACGACAAACCGGTGATTGAAATAAAAATGCCCGCCGATTGGGCGGGCTGTAATATTCTTTAAGGTAACGGCTGTTTAGTTTACAGCATCCTGCAAGCTTTTGCCAACCTTGAATTTGGCAACCTTTTTCGCTGCAACTTTGATTTCGGCACCGGTGCGCGGGTTGCGTGCGGTTGTTGCGGCACGTTTGGAAACCGAGAAAGTTCCGAAGCCGACCAGACGGATCTCATCGCCTTTTTTCAGAGCAGCGGTAACGGAAGCGATGAAGGCATCCAGAGCTTTACCGGCATCAGCCTTTGTCATACCGGCTTCAGCCGCCATGCTGTCAATCAGTTCGTTTTTGTTCATAATAAAACTCCTATATGTTATTTGACAATGGAATCTAAGCCGATTTTCCGCCATAAGTCAATTAAAATAACGGCTTTTCGCCGTTATTTTATATCCGGGCATTTCCGTTTTTCTCTTTCTCCAACTTTTCTTTGTAAGCATAGACGTCTTTTCTCCGATAATATATCCGGTGGCCGCGGCAAATGTAGGGAATCCGGTCTTGCTTATAGCGGTTACGGTCAGCCTGCCGCCAGAATCCTAGTATTTCTGGGAAAGCCAGAAACAAACGCATAAGTCCAGCAAATAAATGAAATAAAATCAATATACTAAAACAAAGAATAAAGCTTGCAGCCAAATCTGATTTTGCTTGACATTTTTTGCGGGAATACTATTTTATAGCCAATATTCGTATATTTCTGTAAACAATTATCTTTATTATAAATCAATTGTCTAACCCCTAAAACTTAATATTATGGGAAAGAACGATGACAACGGAGGCTACTTCTCTGATATTCTCAAAGAAGGGCTGACCGATAGTGAAATGTCCGGTTGGGGACGTGTGTGGAGTATTGGTGTTGGTTTGGTCGGAACGGTTGTCGCCGATCCGGTTATCTGGGCCAGTAAAAAGCTTGGTATCAAGAGCGAACCTCGTGATTACGATCCGGGCGATCCTACCCATCCGTGCAACCAGAATTATTAAACTCAGTAAGGAAAAAGCCCCATTGCCCAAAGCAATGAGGCTTTTCTTTTAATTTTCAAAATATTTGTCGGCCAGCGTTTGTGGCATTCGTTTAAAACCTTTTGCCAACATTGGCAGTCTTGTTTTATACAAATCCAATAATTTTGTAATTTTCTCAAAATTATAGCGTCCAGCCTGCGTTTCCAACTCATCAATATCATTGACGGTAAGTCCGCTCCGCACTGCTGCTTCCGTAATTGTCAGCTCGCTGTTTCGCCGGGTTGCAAAAAGAAACATAGCAATATTAAGGCAGGTGTCCGGGGTGAGTTCGCTGGCGTAATAAATCGGCATATCAGTCATTGTAGCTCTCCACGTTAATGTACAGTTTTTCTTTATAAAGCTTCAACAGCTTGCAAACCAGCGTCAGATCAAGCCCTTTGCGTCCGGTTTCAAGCGCATCAATATCTTCCACGCTGCATCCGGCTTTTTGGGCGACGTTTTCAATGCTTAGCAGACGTTCTCTCCTGGCCCAGTGCAGATTTTCGCCCAGTTTTATCTGACATTCTTTGGAAATAAAATCTAACAGCTCTTGCACGACATTTCCTTTCAAAAAAAGACCACCTGAAAGGTGGTCGGGTATGTCTGCAAAATCATTAATCCAAGAAAATGATCCTCTGACCTTTAACGTAATAATCGTTGGCAGAACCTCCGACATTACGTCTGTTGTATAGTCGGAAGCATCCCGACCTTACATCAAGTCGAGATATATGCCTTTTAAAGGCTGACGGAATATATCCTTTCCGCTTGGATTTGTTTTCTTGGTAATGGAGTTTGCAGATATCCAACAACCAAACGTCGCCAGTCTAGCCTATGTTTCCGTAACTTGCAAGCGCATATTTTCTTTATCTGAAAAAGAACATTTTTTTGCAACAAATAACTGGACTTATCCAAAATATTAAGCAAAAACAAATACATCAAGAGACGATACGGTGTCGTTTCAGAACTTAAATAATAGGGAGCGTCAAAATGAAAATAGAAACAATGTTGAATGTAACATATTCCAAATATAAGCTGGGTGAGTTTGGTTATTGGTGGGCTGTTACCAAAGGAAAAACTGATATTGCTAGGACAATCTATAAAGGGGATATCAACTGCTCAAATAGTGAGTTAACCTCTTTAAAAGGTTGCCCTAAAGAAGTCCTTGGAGATTTCATATGTTGCAATAACCGGTTAAAATCTTTGGATTATGCTCCGGAAACAATCAAATATAATTTTGATTGCAGCAACAACGGGTTAAAATCTCTCCAAAACGGCTCCAGAGAAGTTGGCTTCTGCTGTGATTGCTCATATAATGAGTTAACTTCTCTTGAGGGCGCGCCTGTAAAAATCGGTGAAGATATGGATTGCAGAAATAATAATTTAGCGTCTTTAAGCGGAACACTCCGGGAAGTCAGTGGCAATTTTAAATGCAAAGGCAACCCTGAATTAAAGTCTTTAACCGGAATTGGTCAGGTTAAAGGAAAAATTATCAGTGATATAAAATAAGCGTGTAGGGCTGTTTAGCATCAACTCCACGACGAACAGCCCCAGTTTCTTCCGGGGCTTTTGTTCCCTTTTTTCAGAAAAAACTCCCCTCCCCCGGGGAGGGGGCTTCCGCAATGCGTTGGTTTGTAAGAATTTCAATTTTGATTGAAAATCTTAGGAAAAAAGGAGTTTTTTTAAGCGAATTTGAGAAACACGGTATTCTTAAAATTTATTTTAACAACCATCTGGTGATTTGTATTTCTGTCGGGATACCCCCTTCATGAACAATAACATCATCAATAATAACAGCAGGTGTTTTCATAATATTATAACATACAACGGTATTTAAGTCTTTCTGCCAAGTAAGATCAACGGAAACATTATTCTTTTGGGCAGCAGCTCTGATTAATTTTTCCGTCTTTCCGCAACAACAAGAACAAGTACCGAGTACTAAAATTTTTTTCATGGTATTCTCCTTCACAGATTATTCAGCAAAAAGCCTGTTATAATAAAAGATATTGTTAACCAAAGTATAAAAACGGCCAGTAATTTAAAATCAAAGATTTTTTTAAGTAAAATGATTTCGGGCAGAGAAAGAGCCGTTGCACTCATTAACAGCGTCATGCAAGTTCCCATAGAAATATTTTTTTCCAAAAGCGCTTCTATAAAAGGCATCAAAGCGCCGTGATTGGCATAGAAAGGAATTCCAACAATCGTAGCTAGCGGAACTTCCCACCATCTTCTCCCTTGAAGATAATAGGAGATAAAATCCTCAGGCATAAAATATCGGAAGCTCAGTCCGGCTAAAACGCTTATGATGATGTAAATGCCGATATTTTTTAGGGTTTGCAGAGCATTAAAGTGTGCAGAATATAAGCAAGAATAAAAAGATTGTGGTTTACGAGAAGTATTTCGGGCTATTTTAGTCTGCTTGGGGAACTTGAAAATAATATGGCGCTCAAGTCTAAAATGATCGCACAGCCATCCGCCGAGTATGGAAATAATGCTTCCCGAAAGGAGGTATACCATTGTCAGATATATCCCGTGTTTTGGGAGAGCTATAAGTATAGCCAAAGCAATTTCGCTTATTAATGGTGAACTGATTAAAAAAGCCATAGAAATCCCAAGCGGAATTCCGGCAGCCAGAAAACCGATAAAAACAGGAATGGATGAACAGGAACAAAACGGAGTAAGTGTGCCCATGCCGACAGCAGCCAAATAGCTCAGCCACGGATTTTTTTCTTTAACAAAATTACGAATTTTTTCAGGGGCAAATTTATCTTGCAGCAAACTGACGCAAAACGTGGCGATATAGATTAAAAAGGATATTTTTAATACATCAGGTATAAATTCTTCAACAAATTGCATTTTATCATCTCCTTATCGGACAAGTCAGAGATGACCGCGGATAATTAAGTTCAGACCATTTTATAAAGCCGCCGGACAGAGAAAAGCCGTAATATCCCTTGTCTTGTAATATTTTTGCATAAAAATAAGACAATTCGCCGTATTCACAAATTAAGATAAGTTTCTTGTCCTGCCATTGTTCGGATAATGCATCAACATGGCTGATAAACCGATTTTCGCTAATGTTAATGCTTTCCGGAATATGTCCGCAGGAAAAGCTTTTTTCTGAACGCAGGTCTATCAGAATATAACTTTCATTTACCGACAGTGATTTGCCTTCTGCCATTATTTTCCATAATATTCCCGGCGTACACATAAAGAATTTTTTCATAACTGTTGCCGCCGACACAATAATCTGTTGCTTGCAGGTTTGACGAAAATTAATATGATTTAACAACTTTTTTTCATGAAATATTTTAGGGAAAAAACTGCGGGGAAGATATTTGAAATATTCATCCATATACAAGAAAGGAAGATCACAGGCCAGAATAACACAATTAATCTCGCCTTTGCTGTTCCTGAATTTTTCCAAGCCATGCGTAAGTTTTTCCTGACGCAGAAAACGGAGCAGCCCGGCCAGATTAAGGCCGCTCGACGGTCCTGCCAGGATGCCGGCTCTGCACAACTTCAGGCTTTGTTCATAGGCATGTCGTGTTCCTTCGTCAATTAATGCATCAATATGGTTTTGCCAGTTAAAATTAATCATCTTTAACAAGTTGAGAGTTCTTGGGCCGGGAACCGGGTTATTGGGTTTACGCACAACGCCAAGGCAAAAAGCAGATGTTTTCTCCTTTAACGCCTGAGAAATTCCGCACATACTTCCCGTAGTGCCCAATGAAGTGCAAAAGATTTGAACATTATTGTCCATCTGCTTCAAAATTTGTTGCCCGCATTTATAATAATGCCCTTCAGGATTAGCGGAATTTGCATATTGATTGAGATTTTTCCAGTCTGCCTTTCGTCCTGTCTTTTCCGCAATTCGGATACCGCTGTTCGGAGAATCCGGATTAGGGCAGATTGGTTCTTGATTAACCAAAACCTCCGCGCCGGAAAGTAATAACAGCTGCAGCTTTCCCAAGCTGATTTCATGTGAAATGACTGCTCTCATTTTTTTATAACCGGCGCTGCGGCTTAAAATAGACAGCGAGAAAGCCATGTTTCCGGAAGACGATTCTATAATCTTTTTTGTTGGAGACATATCTTGTTTCAACATTTCATAGGCCGGGATAGATTTAATATTCATAAGTGGTAAAAATGTTTGCAGTTTTATATAAATATGAACCTGATCTGCTATAAACGGATTAAGTTCTTCGCTTAGTTCAACAAGGGGAGTCAAATGATTTTCTGGATTAAGAAAATCATTTATAGCGGATTGACCGCGATAAACGTGTAAATTTTTCATTAACAGTCTCTGTTCTAAATTAAATACATAAATGATTGTATGAAATTAGATCAGAGAAGGAGGCGCCTGAGCCAGATAAGAATCAAAATATGCAGTAAGAACCAGAGGTGAATCGGCTAACGGAATTTCCGAATATTGGCAATCTGCTTCGGAAAGTTCAATAATATCCGGAACCTGAGCATTTCCTGTTTGCTGCATAAACTGACATTGTGCACAGGTGTTGTCATGTACAAAAAAATGCTCCGAATCATATTGGTGATTAAGAGATATGCACTGAAGCACCAGAAATAAAAGTGTACAAACAAAAAATGCATACTTTTTCATAATATAAAATGTTTATACCCCGGTATTCAAAATGTCAAGAATATTGCGGTAGCCATACTTTAATTATGATGCAAAAGTTCGAGAATTACCGGCTTTTTAGGCGACCGATAAGCAGTTTTTACTCACGAACCGATTTTAACCATTTTGCCCTCAACACCAATAAAACCGATGTAGGGACACTGTCTAAGGTGTCCCTACATAACGTAGACTTTTTGCCCATTTAGACCGAAATTTAGCTTTTTAAGGCGGGACTCCTTAGACTAAAATCCCGCCTTCAAATCTCTCAAATCCCCTGATTTCCTAAGTCTCAGCGCATAAAAAAGTCTCTGCATTTCTGCAGAGACTTTTTTAATTGGTGAGCGCGTCGGGATTCGAACCCGAGACCCTTTGATTAAAAGTCAAATGCTCTACCAGCTGAGCTACGCACCCGTCGTTTACGACAACGGAAGTATACATAGTCGATAAAAAATTTATAGTCAACAAAAAAAATAAAAAAAGTTAAAAAAATTCAAAATGTAGTTTATTTGTTAATAATTATATGTTAGCATTCCCCTAAATTTTGATAAAACACGAGTTTAGAGGTAAATATGGTTAAGGATATTAATTCAGAGCAGGAAGGCAGATACGATATCTTACAGAACGGCGCCGGCGAAATTCTCATCATTATAAAGTATCGCGAAGGCGGTCCGGAAAACCCGCGTCTGGTTTATGACGGCGGTGCGCAGGCTCTGCTTTACCGCAGCCGCGAGAGCGCGGTTCTGCTTGACGCCATTAATATGGCGGCTCGCCAGCCTCTTAAGTCGGTTGATGAAGTTTTAATGGTTGAGATTGAAGACGACGACGTTGCGCGTGAATACAAGGTTCCGGTACGCATTGTCCGCAGTTTGGAATCTCTGGGAGCGGCCAAGAGCGCCTGACGCCGCTTACTTATACACAATGCAGGTAAAATAAGGGCTTTAAATGCCCTTATTTTTTGTTATATTGACAGCAATTGAGCGTTATATGGATGATTTTTAATGATTGCAAACCTGTTTTTCAGTCTGATTGCCGCCGGTTTTGCCGCCGAAGCGGCTACCAAAGCCCGTTATGAAAGGTTGTGGTCTTTTCTGCTGCTCGGCATTTTGGCGCTGTTGGGTTTCAATTTTTGGGAAAACGGGCAGCTCGGCGTCGTTGAAACGTTTGCTTTTCACTGGATAGACACGTCCCTGATGCGGGTAGATGTCAATTTGAATACCGACGCAGCCGTTTACGGCTTGGCTGCTCCTTTCGTCCTGTTGACGGGAATGTCTGTGTTTTACAATACCTTTTATAACGCCGAAACCGATAAACTGCGCCTCAACGGCCTGCTGCTTTTGAATTTGGCGGCGGTTATTCTGGTCATCTGCGCGCAAAACTTCATGCAGCTGCTGACGGCGGTCTGCATTGCCGATGTTCTCTGCCTGTTTATGATTAACGATATAGAAGGCAAGCGCCGCTATGTTTTTTACAATCTGCTGGCCGATATGGGACTGTTTACCCTCTTTGCCTTAATCTGGAAGCAAACCGGCAGCATCAGCCTGTCGGCGTTGTCCGGTTATCATCAGCCCGGACAGTATCCGGAACTGACCGTCGGTCTTCTGTTGTTCTGCGCCTTTATCAAATCGGGAATGTTTCTGTTTCAGGGCGGCTTCCTTAATCTTGCCGGCCTGAGCTTTAACCGTATTCTTTCCGTTTCCTATTGCGCAACGCCGCTCATCGGCATTTTGCTGCTGATAAAAGCCTATCCTTTGTTGGGCAACGTCCCATATGCTCCGGTGGTGCTGGAGCTTTTTGGCGGCCTGACGCTGCTTTGGGCCTTCGTTGGTGCCATAAGCATTGATAATCTCAAGGATAAGGCGCTTTATTTTAACCTGATGTTCTACGCATTGATGGTCGGACTGCTCTCGCTGGGGCTGAATCCGCTGCTGAAGCTTCTGCCTGGCCTTTTGTTGGCTGGCTGCCTGTTGAACATATTATGGATGATGACTGCCGTTTCGGCTTCAAACGAACTTTTTGTTTCCAACATGGGAGCCTTTGCCCGTCCGTTGAAAACGGTTTTTGTGCTGGCATTGTTGCTGGTATTTGCTTTGGTTCAGGGAATAACAAAGGCAGCCGCACCGCAAAACGAACGGTGGATTTATGTCTTTTCGGCCGTATTGTTGACGGCGTTGGCACATGTTTTGTATCAGATATTTTTGGGCAAGACGAATGCGGACGAACGGGTTTGGGCTTTTCTGAAAAATCCGCCGCTGCTTTTTCTGCTTCCCGTCGCGGCCGCCGTCGTCTTCATGATTTGGAAAAGCGGATTTTGTCATGTCGGAAGCTGGTATGTTTATGCGGCCTTTCTGCTAGTTTTGTTTTCCGGTCCGCTGCGTCGGCTCAGGCGGCTTTATGATTCGGAAACCGTTCAGGAGGCCGATTGGTTTGACGATATGTATGAAACGCTGCTGGTTGCGCCGGTTAAAATTCTCGGCCGCATTTTGTGGCTGACCATCGACTTTCTGATTATTGAGCGGACGATAGTGTCTTCCCTGAGCGGAGGCACGGCACTGCTCGTCCGCATACTGGACCGGATGCATACCGGCACCTGGGCGGGAAGTCTTTTGTATGTTTCGGCCGGCTTGCTGATTGCGGCGGCGGCTGTTTATGTAAAGGTGAACGGTTGATGGCTGCTTCTTTTAACTTTCTGTCGACGATTATTGCCATTCCTTTTATCGGGCTGCTGTTTGCGCTGGCGGCCAAAGACGACGAGAAGACGCACGGGCGCAATGTCTTCAATGTCAGCGTTTTTGCAATCATGACCAATCTTCTGGTTATTTGGCGGATGTTTGCGCTGCTGGACGTTTCGGCGCCGGGGCTGCAAATGGTTGAACGCTACGAGTGGCTTGAAAACCCGAAAATCAGCATCGTTCTGGGAATGGACGTTTTCTCTCTGCTGCTAATTTCGGCCGTGCATGCCGCCGTTCTGATCGGTATGTTCGGCGCCAGACACAACAAAGAAGACGGCAAGGCGCTGATGGTTTTTTCCCTGATGTTTGTCAGCATGGTTACCGGTTTTTTCGCCGCGGCGGACATTTTCTCTTTTTATATCTTTTTCGAAGCGATGCTGCTGCCGCTGTTTATGATTATCGGCATGTTCGGCGGTATCAGAAAGCAGGGGGTGCTGGCCCGCTTTTTTATCTATAATTTGCTTGGCGCCATCTTTTTGTTCTTTGCCACGGTCATTTTGTACAATTACCGGAGCGCCAATATCGCCCTGAATGCCGTCAGCCTGGTAAACCTGAACATGCGGCTGGAAATTTTCGTCTGGGGCGCGATATTCGTGTCGTTTCTGTCCCGGATACCGATTTGGCCGTTTCACTACTGGATTTCTTCCATCAGCACCGGTTTGCGCAATCCGCTGGTCTTCATCATTACCAACGTCATACCGCTGACCGGGGTCTACGGTTTCGTCCGTTTCTGGCCGAAGACGGTTCCGGGCGTATTGTCGTATTTCATGATAATTCTTGAAATCGTCTGCGTTATTTCAATGGTTTTTATCGCCTTAATCGGACTGATAAACAAAGATATTCAATACAAGATTTTTTCTTTTATGACCGTTGGCTATATCATATACCTGCTGGCGGCTTTTCTGCCGACGGACATGGTTTTGCAGAACATCGGCTACTCCCTGTTTTCTTTCCTGATTATCGCCGCCGGTCTGGAGGTGCTTTCCAACCATTTGGAAAAACAGCAGGAATGTATGGAAATCGGCTCTGCCGGCATTCTCTGCGCCTTGCCGCGCGCGTCGCTGGTCTTTTCGTTTTTTGTGCTGGCGGCGGTAGGCATGCCTTTGTCTTCAATGTTTCTTAACAATTTTGTTTTGGTAGCCGATTTGCTGGATAAAAATATTAAAATGGGCAGTTTGGTCGTCTTTTCGCTGATTGTGACTGCCGCGGCGCTGCTGCAGGAACTCTATCGCCTGAAAGACAACAGCTGTGTCGTTCCCGACAAACCCTGCGCCGCCGACATCTCGGCCAGGGCTTACGGCGTTCTGCTGCTGGTCTGCGGCTTCTTGCTGCTGACCTTTGTCAACCCGTTGTGGTTTGTGGTTAAGGGAGGAAACTGATGATTCACAATTATATTGCCGCTCTTCCCGAAATCTCGTTGGCCGCCGGCTTACTTGTCATGGCGCTGGTTCGTCTTTTCAGGAGCGAAAACACGCCGAAAACCTTTTATACGCTGGGAAAATTTTTTCTGGCTTTTACGCTGCTGACAACCGTCGTCTTTTACAACAGAAGCTGGCTGCCGCAGATTTTTGAAAACAACCCTTATACCAGCCTGTTTAAAATCATTATTTGTCTTTTTACGCTGGCCTGGGCATATTTGTCCTGCAAATGGTTTCTGAACAAGAACTATTCCAGCTGGTCGTTTTACAGCCTCATCCTTCTGGGGGTTCTGCTTTTGTCGCTGGCAATCTCCGCTTTGAACTTTGCGGCGCTCTTTGTCGGGCTTCAGGGCGCTTTTCTGCTCAACTGGTTTCTCATACGCCTCGGCGATGACGAAGAAAAGAAAAAACGTGATGCCGCCCGGCGTTTTTTGTGCTTTGCTTTGCTGTTTGCCGCTTTTTTTGCCTGCGGCTGCGTTCTGATTTTTATGCGTGCCGGCAGTTTGGAATATGCCGCTGCTTATGAGTATTTCAGCCGGACGGCGCAATTGTCTTCTTCCGACTATGCCGCCGCGGCAATGGTCCTTCTGCCGCTGCTGTTTATGCTGGGGCTGGTTCCGTTTCATTTCTGGTATATTGACGTTATCGGCGTGGCAATATTGCCGGTCAGCGGCTTTTTGACCATTGTTCCCCTGTTTGCCTGCGTCGCCTGTCTGACGGACGTGGTGCTGAATGCGTTTTTTCCGGTTTGGCCGGTATTGAAACCCGTGCTGGTTGTCTTTGCGCTGCTTTCGGTCGGTTTCGGCGTCATCGGAGCCAATGCCGAAACCAATATGCGCCGCCTGTTCGGCTTCAGCACGTTATATCATCTGGGCGTCATCGCTTTGTCCCTGGCCGCTTTTGACGACAACTCGGTTTTAAGCAGCTTTGTTTATATGTTGGTCTATGTTCTGGCCATGTCAGGCATATACACCTCGTTTCTGGGCATGCGGAGCCGAGGCGTTTATCTGATGGAACTGGAAAGCGTATCCGGCCTGTCAGAAGTGCGCCCTTACATTGCCGCCGGCTTTCTGGTCTTTCTTATTTCGCTGATTTCGACGCCGCCGATGCTGGGTTTTCTGGGTAAACTTTCGGTAGTCAACAATTTGGTCATTCAGGGCGCCTATACGACAATTTTTGTCGTTTTGCTGGCGGTGCTGATGCTGGTCTACGCTTATCTGAACGTTATCAAGGCATTATATTTCGATACGCGTACGAATACCTTTGACCGCGTTGACAAAGGGGTGTATATATGTTTAACCGTCAATCTGATTCTGGTGCTTATTTCCATATTGAACCCCAAATATCTGATGAACGACGTCGAAGCTATGCTGGTAACGATTTTTTAGGGAAGAGGAATGGCAGAATTTGCAAATTGGCAGTGGGTGGATTTGGAAGAAACTTCCAGCACCAATGATGAAGTAAAAAGGCTTTGCGCCGCGGCGCCTTCCGGCAAAAGGTTTATGGTTGCCGCCCGCCGGCAGAATGCGGGTCGCGGCCGCCGGGGCAGGGGCTGGGTCAGTCTTGAAGGCAATTTGTTTGTTTCTTTCGGACTGGAAGTCGCACCGCAGCTTCTGGGACAGATGACTTTTGTCGTCGGATTAAGCCTGCTTGAGGCGGTAAGGGAGCTCGCGCCGCAGGCTGATGTCTGCCTGAAATGGCCAAACGACGTGTTGGTCGGGGGCGGAAAGGTTTCGGGAATTTTGCTGGAGAAGGCCGCCGGAAACTATCTGGTCGTCGGCGTCGGCGTTAATATTGTTGCCGCGCCGCAGTGCGACAGCATACTTTATCCGGTCGTTTCGCTTAAACAGGCCGGCGTAATAACCGACCGGACGGCCTTTTTGCATGCCTTTGTCCGGGCGTATGACCGCAATCTGAATTGCTGGGAGAACGAAGGCTTTGCTCCGATACGGGAAAACTGGCTGAAACATGCCAAAAATTTGGGAGCCGGAATAACCGTCAATATGGAAAAGGAACGGAAAACCGGAAAATTTGCCGGGGTAGACGAAAACGGCGTTTTGCTGCTGGAAACCCCGTCCGGCATTGAGAAAATTTATGCCGGGGATATATTTTATTTGAAGGAAAAAGAAAATAAATGAGTAGTTTTGATAAGGAAGGTTTGTATTTTATCGCTTTGGGCGGAGCCGAAGAAGTCGGCTATAATATGTATGTTTACGCCGTGGACGGCAAATTAATCGTCGTCGACTGCGGATACGGATTTTTTAACGACGATTTTCCGGGCATGGAGCTGGGCTTCGCCTCGCCGGAAGCGCTGGAAGGCGAAATTGACAATATTGAGGGCTTGTTCATTACCCACTCGCACGAAGATCATTTCGGCGCCGTTGCCCACATCTGGCCGAAATTGAAGTGTCCGGTCTATGCAACGCCGTTTGCCGCCGCGCATATCGTCTCCCGGCTTAAGGACTATAAGCTTGAAAAAGAACCGCAGATTAACGTCGTCAATGACGGCGAAACCGTGAAACTGCAGAATTTTGAGGCCAAATTTGCTTCTTTGGTGCACTCGACGCTTGAAAACTCGGCGCTGTTAATTAAAACCCGCTACGGCAATGTCGTCCATGCCACCGACTGGCGCTTTGACGACGGCAGTTGCGGCATGCTTCCTTTTGACTATCAGTCGTTTAAGGATTTTGCCGCCGAAGGCATAGAGGCTTTTGTCTGCGATTCGACCAATCTGCTCGACACCGAGGAACAGCCGACCGAGATGCAGGTGCGCGAGAGCCTGATGAAACTGGTGCCGACTTTTAAGAACAAACTGGTCGCCACCTGCTTCGCCTCCAATGTCGTTCGGCTGGAGAGTCTTATTCTTGCCGCGCATGCGGCCGGGCGCACGCCGGTTGTCGCCGGCATGAGCCTCAATCAGAACCTTAAGATGGCCAAAGACTGCGGCTATCTGCAAAATCTGCCGCCGTACGTCAACGCCAAGGACGCGGCGGAAATTCCCAATGATGAAATCATGTATATCTGCGCCGGTTCGCAGGGAAATTACCGCAGCGGTCTGACCCGTATTGTCAACCGTGAAAATAAGGATATGATTCTCTGTCCCGGCGACGCGGTCATTTTTTCCTCCAAAATTATTCCCGGCAATGAGAAAAAAATTGAACGCATGCAGGAAAAACTGCGCGATCAGGGCGTAGAGGTCATCAGCAAAGAAGAATATCTGGTGCATTGTTCCGGCCACGGGGGCAAAAAGGAAACCCGCCAGATGTACGAAATTCTCAAACCGAATGTCCTGATAACCGTGCACGGCGAAAGACGGGTTATCCGTGAGCACAGCCGTTTTGCTAAAAGCTGCGGCATCAGTCACGTGGTAATGCCCCGCAATGGTGATGTTTTGCTTTTGAACGGCGACAAAATCGAAACTGTCGGCGAAGTTCCGACTGACATTTTGGGAGTAGACCGCAATCAGATAACCTCAATCAATTCGCAGCTGGTCAAAAACCGCAAACGTATCGCCTATAACGGCAGCGTCTTTATAACCGCGGTTCTGAATGAAAACTGGCAGCCCGAGTATTTGGACATATCTTCGATAGATATTCTGGATGAGGAAACTTGGACGAAACTGGCTGAAGAAATCCGCGCCGATATGCTGAAAGCGATTCCCGAAGAGGCAATCAAACTCAACCATCGGGAAAGCGCGGTTAAGGAATATATCAGTGCCAAAATCCGCAAACGTATCTATAACCAAACCGGCATCAAACCGGTGGTATTCATGCACTTTCATAAAAAAGAAACCGAAGCGTAAAAATTAAGGCTCTCGGAAAGAGAGCCTTTTGTTTATCAACGCATTTGCTGGATACAGGGATGTGCAGGTTGATATCCGCTGTGAGTACCGCCGGTGCAGTAACAATGGCTGCCTTTAATGCCGCCGCCGCAGCGGTTGAACCCTGTCGAACCGCCTGTAGAACCTCCCGTCGAACCTCCGGAGCTTCCGCCGGAAGACGAAGACTTGTAACAAGAACTTCCCGACTTGTAGTACCCTGAGTCACAGCTCCAGGCGGAACATTTGGAGGAGCAGTCGGAGTAGTAGG
>ERZ779876.171-NODE-171-length-80432-cov-155.038954_pt1 | contig 80432 bp, 48 predicted proteins | sample MGYA00511068_ERZ779876 | MGnify/ENA primary metagenome ERZ779876 (study PRJEB29588, sample SAMEA1970858) | human gut metagenome | biome: human gut; feature: human-associated habitat; material: faeces | place: Denmark | collected 2008/2010 ...
TTTTAAAGGCGAAAACCGTAGGTTTCTATGCACAAGCATAGTTGTTGCGAGTAACATAGTGAAGAATCCAGCGTAGCGAAATGCGGCTTACGCCTAGATTCCTCGGCGTTGCTCGGAATGACGAGGGGAAGAATGTAATTCAATCGGGTGTGAGTGTCTCGTCGCCGTTGCAACTCGTGTTCCGTCTTTGAACAAGGAGCGTACTAAATCGTACGTGACTTGTGAATGAGCGTCCTGACGACGCTATTTGCTCAATAGCGCATTTTTACCACTTGTTTTCGCAGTATTCGCAGAACGCGTACATATCCCTCACCTCAACCTTTGTGCCGTCATCGAGGATTGCGGTGCCGTTCCAGATGCCGTGGACTTGATGACAGTGCATGCGCAAAAGATTGAGAACGTTGAGATCGCCGTGATGGTCGTAAAACGGAGTCATGGTGAAATCAAATCTGCCGTCTTGCGAAACAAAGTGCCACGGCTCTTCGAACTTGTCGGGTTTTGGGAAAACTTCGACGTCGACGGGACCGAACTTGTGCGCTTTTCCGTCCCAGAAAATTGCCGTTTCGGTTGCGTTGGACTCGTCGCCGATGCCCCACGTGATTTCAAAACCGAACATGTGGTCTTTGCCGTCGGGACCTTGCACCACTTTCGAGCCGTTGCCCCAGTACCAAACCATTTTGTAGGGAGTGTTGACTCTGCCCCAGTCAAGAAACGCGAATGTGTCTTTCTTGTCGAAATTCCACACTTGCTCGCCCCAGCGGAACGTGCCGGCACAAGGCATGCAGTTTTGCTTGGTGGTCATAAAATATCTTGTTGGCTTGTTTGCAAAAGGAAGAACGGTGGTGATGTTTTCAAGCCCGTCCATGATATCCATTGTGAAGTTTGCCTCGACCTCTTTGCCTTTAAACTTGCCCTTGAAATAAAGAGTGCGCACTCTCTTTTCGGTTACGGCTTTGAATTGCGTGCCCGAAACGGTGAAATCCACGACGTTAGGCTCGTCGCCCTTGGGTGGAAGAATATATTTTTTGCCGCCGAGGAAAAGCGCGGTGGACTCAAGAATAGTGCCCGAATGAATTTTGCTCTTTTGGTGAGCGTTGTGCAAATCCGTGATGGACGCTTGCGCATATCCGCCGATTGATATGTTTGCAAAACTTATTTGCACCATAAATTCGCCGTTGGAAATCTGATAAAAATCCCATTCTTTTTTGCGCCAAGCGGGCTTTGCGTTGTCGCGCTCGTAGTCGAACACGTTGTGTCTTGCCCAACCGGGCGAAAGCAATTTGCCGTCAGCGGCAAGAAGTTTGGTCGGCTTGGTGTACTCCGTTTGTTTGCTTGTGAGTTGACCTTCCAACCAACTCGGATAAGTTCTCTTCATAATTTCCCTCCGCTTATATCTAAAAGATATAATGATTATACGAAAAGTATAAAACAAAAATGCGCTCATTTCAAGAGCGATTTTTTACAAAAGTACGATATTTCGATTTTTAGCGTAACAAAAATAATCGCCGAATTGTCGTAAATATCTATGAAAAACGTAAAAAAAGTGCTATGATTTCTTTGGAGTCAATTATGGAAATCAAACCGATCGCACACATTTTTACACCTTTCAAAGAAAAGTTCGGCATCCCTCGCCAATGCGGAAAAGTCGCAACGGTGGGAAGAATCGTCTTTGAAAAAGAATATCGCAACCCCGACGCGATAAGAGGCATCGAGGGATTTTCGCATTTGTGGTTGGTGTTCGATTTTTCAAAAGCGCATCGCAAAGACTTTTGTCCGACCGTGCGACCGCCGCGTCTTGGCGGAAACGAGAAGGCGGGTGTTTTTGCGACAAGGTCGCCTTTTCGCCCCAACTCTCTCGGATTGAGCTGTGTGAAACTTGTAAAAGCGGAAGATACGGAAAACGGCAAAGTTCTCGTTGTCGAGGGTGCGGATTTGCTTGACGGTACGCCGATATACGATATAAAACCGTATCTAAAATCCGATTGTATCCCCGACGCGATTTGCGGATTTGCAGACGAGTGCTCGGGACATGTTTTAAAGGTTGAAAACGTCGAAATTTTGAAAGACCTCCCCGATTGCGAAAAGCAAAACATCGTCGATTGCATTGCGCAAGATCCACGTCCGTCATATCAGAACGACGGCAGAATTTACGGTATGATATACGGCAATCACAACATAAAATTTACCGTTTCAAACGGTGTTGCAACACTTGCCGATTGCGTTGAAATTTGATTTAAACTGACAAAAATCGCACTTTACAATGCAAAAACGCACACGTCATGTGTGCGTTTTTGATGTTTTGAAAAATCAGTCGATGAAATATTTGCTGTAATTGGGCTTCAACATCGTATGCGGAATACTGATTTGCGCAAGGAATACGGCAAGCAATACGATGATACATCCGACAAACTCCTTTGTCGAATAACTTTCGTGCAAAAACGCAACGCCGCCAATAAACGCAATGACGGATTCAAGCGACATGATGAGGGTTGCAAGCTCGGGCGGAGCGTATCTTTGACCGATTGTCTGGAAGGTAAATCCGACGCCTGCCGACATTATGCCGACATACAGAATCGGCATAATGTTTGCTTGAATCGCGCTCACCGGCGGAAAACCCTCGATTGCCATTGCCGGCAAACTCAGAAGGCTCGCCACCACAAATTGTATAAATGTTATTTTGAGAGGATCGACTTCATCTACAAATATGTCTATAAACATAATTTGAAGAGAAAACATTATTGCACAAAGCAACAACACTCCGTCCGCATAAGTAAGCCCGGAATCGCCGTTTATGCACATTATATAAAAGCCAAGCACCGCCAGTACGATTGCAAATTTGCCGTTTGTGGGGATACGCCTTCTCAAAAGAAGATTCAGAAGAGGCACAATCACAATATAGAGTGCCGTTATAAATCCCGTTTTGCCGACCGTAGTATGCGCGATTCCGTATTGCTGCAAATTGTTTGCCACAAACAAACTCAAACCGCACAATGCACCGCCTACAAACGTCGCCTTGTTCCATCCGATACGCGTTGTGCCTTTCTTTTTGTCGATGAGCATGTTTATGAGGATAAATATGCCTATCACTCCCACCGCAAGAGAAAATCTCAAAGCGTTAAACGTAAAAGTCGGCACGTCGGACGACGCTTTTTGTTGAGCGATAAATGCAAAGCCCCACACAAGCGCACACAGTGAGCAAAATAGAATTCCGGTTAAGTTGTGAGATTTTTGTTTGATCATACAGTCTTTTATTTTATGCGTGTTTCAAGCGTTTTTGTCAGTTTTTTGTAGTCGTCAAGCGAGAGCGCTTCCCCCCTGACCATAGGAGAAAAGCCTGCTTCTTCTATAAGTTTGCCAGCCTCTTGTTTGTCGATTTGAAACGCAACCGACAAGTTGTTTGCAAGCGTTTTTCTGCGCATTGCAAATGACGAACGCACGAGTTTGTGCAAAAGAGGCGCGTTTTCACCGTCGAGTTTCGTGCGGTCTATATCTATGCGCACCACCGCACTGTCAACGTTGGGCGATGGGAAAAACATATTTCTAGACACGTTTCTGGTGATTTGCGCATTGCCTGCCATCTCGATTGCCAAAGTGATTGCGGAATAATCCGCCGTATTCGGTTTTGCAACGAAACGGAGCGCAACTTCTTTTTGCACCATAATCGTAACGGATTTGACGTCGAGCGAACTTTCGATAAAACGCATAGCAAGCGGCGTGGTGATGTAGTACGGCAAATTTGCAACCACTTTGAAACTATCGCCCACAACGGACTTAAGCTCGTCGTCTTTCATTTTGAGAACGTCGCGAAAAATAACTTCCGCATTGTCTACGCCTTGAAGGGAGAGTGCAAGCACGGGCTGCAAATTCCTGTCCACCTCGAAAGAATAAACCTTTTTTGCGACCTTTGCTATCGCGCGCGTGAGCGTACCCGCTCCGGTGCCGATTTCCACAACCGTATCGTCACCGTTTATTCCGCTGTCTGCAACGATTGCGTCAAGCAAGTTGGCGTCGGTGATAAAGTTTTGTCCGAGAGCCTTGTTGAAGTGAAAATCAACTCCGCGTATAATGTCTTTGATGCCGTTGTTTTCCATTTATTACCTTTAAAAACGGCGTATATACCGCCGATTCTTTCACACACTACTTACGTACCAAAGATAAAACGCCAAAGCACAAAAGACGAAATATCCAAAGTACAAAAGATAAAAACAGGAGTCAAAATCGGACTGCTGTTTTTTCTTAATATTCGGTTTCTTCCCTTATGGTTTCGCGCACCTTGAAATGTGCGCCGACGCTTTTTGCAAGCTCGCCGCAAGCCTTCACTTCGTCCTCGCCTATGAAATCCACAACCGACATGGTGGTGTCGATGCCGGCATCCACGCAATCCTTGGTGAATTTGAGCATTGCGTCGAATGCCGTCTCACCGTACTTGCTTCTGCAAATCTCCTGATAGGTTTCCTTTGTGGAGGCGTTGAGGGATACGGACACACTGTCGATATACGGCGCGATAAGTTTTGCAACGTCGTCTCGGTTGTTGATGAGATTGCCCAGTCCGTTGGTGTTTATGCGGATTTTGCAACCCTTCTTTTTAAGGTACGGTGCGATTTGCGAAATCATGGACAAATTGCACATAGGCTCGCCGAATCCGCAAAAAACTATCTCTTTGTATTTTGACAAATCGTACAAAGCGATGTCTTCCGCAAGCTCTTGGAAAGTCGGCTCTTTGAGCAGCCACAAATCGTTTCCGCTCACGCCGTCCTTGATATTGCGTATGCAAAACTCGCAGTTGTTGGGGCAACGATTTGTGATGTTGAGATACAAACTGTCGCCGAATTCATAAACGTAGTTGTTGGTCATATATATTCTCTAAAAACTTATTTTATATTTTTTCTTTGTGCAAAATCGAGGTTTTACCCGCTCATTTCAAGCATGTAAACAATCGTTTCGCGTTTTTGCTTGTCAACTCCGCAATTTCTTCTTCGCTCACTCCGAGCACCTGCGCCGCCTTTTGTGCGACAAGGCTTACGTATTTCGGCTCGTTTGTTTTGCCTCTGAACGGCACGGGAGTCATGTACGGGCAATCGGTTTCCAAAAGCAATCTGTCCTTTGGCACGGCGGCAAGCGATTCGAGATTATGCTTTGCGTTTTTAAAGGTTATCGCTCCGCCGAAAGCATAGTACGCGTCGAGTTTATCAAAGATTTTCACATACTCCGCAGAGCCGGAATAGCAGTGCAACAGCAATCCGTTTTTTATATACTTTTGCATATCGAAAAGGATTTTTCTAGTATCTTCGTATGCGTCGCGAACATGCAACGCAATCGGCAATTCCGCCTCATCTGCAAGTTCGATTTGCTTTGCGAAAGCGGATTTTTGCACTTCCCTTTCGCTCAAATCATAGTAGTAATCAAGCCCTATTTCGCCGATTGCGACAACCTTCTGACGTTTTGCAAGTTCGAGGATGCGTTGGCATGCCGCATCGTCCAACGTATCGGCATCGTGCGGATGTACTCCGACTGCGGCATACACCCTGTCATACTTTTCGCAAATTGAAACCGCAAGCTCGGACGAGGGCATATCGTACCCCACGCAAATCGCGCTCTCGATCCTGTCCTTGTCGAAATCGCCTACGATTCTGTCAATGTCGCAAAGCAGTTTTTCGTCGTTTAGGTGGCAGTGTGTGTCTATAAGCATATTGCGATTATCTCACCACACTGCCGCTGTCGACAGGCTTTTCGGGGGATACAAGCACGACTTGTTCGTTGCCGTCTGCGTCGGTGTAGCAAGCGCAAAGGAGCATACCTTGACTTTCTATTCCGCGAAGCTTTGCAGGTTTGAGGTTGTACACCACAACAACGTTTTTGCCGAGCATTTCTTCGGGCGTATAATGTTTTGCGATTCCGCTCACGATTGTGCGCACGTCACCGCCTATTTGCACGGAGAATTTGAGGAGCTTGTCCGCTTTTTCAACCTTTTCCGCAGTGAGAATTTTGCCCACGCGAAGTTGAATTTTCGCAAAATCGTCAATAGTAATTTCGCTTATATCAACGATATTTTCCGCTTTTTTGTCCTCTTTTTTCTCTTCTTTTTTAGCTTGTTTTTGCTCTTTTTTCTCCTCTTCTTCGGCGTCCTCTTTCACCAAGCCCTTTGCAAGAAGCTCTTTTTTCACCTTGTCGGCGTCTATTCTTGCAAACAAATGCGCGGGGTTTTCGGCAACTTTCGTGCCGTTTGCCAAAAGTCCGAATTTGTCGAGATCGTCAAAGGCGCGAATTGTCGTCCCGCACTGCTCGACCACTTTTTGAGAGGTGGACGGCATAAACGGAGAAAGCAGACTTGCGCAAATCACGATGGTTTCGGTGAGGTTGTAAAGCACGGTTGCCAATCTGTCTTTTTGGCTTTCGTCCTTTGCAAGCACCCACGGCATAGTTTCGTCGATATACTTGTTTGCCCTGCGCAGCACCGTAAATATATCCGAAAGCGCGTCTGCCGAGCGATATGCGTCGATATTTGCAAACACCTTGTCTCTTGCCGCTTTTGCAAGCGATTTAAGCTCGTCGTCAACGGGTTCGCTTACGCCCTTGTCGCAAACGATGCCGCCGAAATACTTGTTGCTCATGGCGATTGTTCGTTGCACGAGGTTGCCGTACACGTTGACAAGCTCGCTGTTGATGGTGTCGATAACCAGATCCCAGCTGATTATGCCGTCGTTGTCGAAAGGCATTTGCGAAAGCAGATAATATCTTACGCTGTCAACGCCGAAAAAGTCCACGAGATCGTCGGCATAAATGACGTTGCCTTTGGACTTTGACATCTTGCCGCCGTCTTGCAACAGCCACGGGTGTCCGAAAATTTGTTTGGGAAGAGGCTCGCCGAGTGCCATGAGGAATATCGGCCAATAAATCGAGTGGAAACGCACGATGTCCTTGCCGATGATATGCACGTCTGCCGGCCATTCCTTTTTGTAGAGGTCGCTTGAATTGCCGTCGGCGTCGTAGCCTACGCCCGTAATATAGTTGGTGAGCGCGTCAAGCCACACGTAAACGACGTGGCGTTTGTCAAAACTCACGGGAATACCCCAGTTGAACGACGTTCTCGAAACGCAAAGGTCTTGCAAACCGGGTTTCAAGAAGTTGTTGACCATCTCGTTTTTGCGCGATTGCGGAACGATGAAATCGGGATGTTCGTCGTAGTATTTCATAAGGCGGTCGGCATATTTGCTCATATTGAAGAAGTATGCCTCCTCCTCTGCCATTTCGACTTTGCCTCCGCAGTCGGGGCATTTGCCGTCGGCAAGTTGGCTCTCCGTCCAGAACGATTCGCACGGAGTGCAATACCAGCCCTTGTACGAGCCTTTGTATATATCGCCTTGTTTATAGAACTTTTCAAAGATTTTTTGGACTTGTTCCTCGTGATCTGCGTCGGTTGTGCGTATAAACTTGTCGTAGGTCGTGTCCATCAAATCCCAAATGCGTTTGATGTCCGCAACTCTTTGGTCGACGTATTGCTTGGGCGTCAGGCCTGCGGCTTGCGCTTTGAGCTCGATCTTTTCGCCGTGCTCGTCCGAACCTGTTTGAAAAAACACGTCGTAACCTTCCATGCGCTTCGCTCTTGCGATAAGGTCGGAAAAAACGATTTCGTATGTGTTGCCGATGTGCGGCTTGCCCGATGCGTAGGCAATTGCCGTAGTCATATAAAATTTCTTTTTGTCTTGCATGATGCCACCTCTTTGGCAGGCTAATGGTGCCGCCTTTTGAATTGAGTTTATACATTATACAACTTTTATTTATAAAAGTAAATAAGAAGTGCATACGCACGCAAAATGAAAAATACAATATCGTATGAACGTCGCATTTTTGATAATAAGCGCAATATCCGTCGTCTTGATGATTGCCCGCGCGCCCGAAGCCGCCTTCCCGACAATGATTGACGGAGTTACGCACGCAATCGAATTGTCAATCAAACTTTGCGCGATATATGCGGTGTGGCTGTCCGTTTTGAAAATGGTCGAAGCGACTTCGCTTGACAAAAAACTCTCCAAACTTCTCCGCCCGATCGTGCGCAAAATTTTCAAAAACGAAAGCGACGAAGCGTACGATTATATCTCGATAAATCTTGCGGCAAACATGTTCGGTATGGGCGGAGTCGCAACGCCTGCCGGCATAAAAGCGATGAGCGCAATGAGCGACGGTAGCGATAGAGCAAGCGACAACATGATTATGCTTTTGGTGATAAACGCAACGTCGATCCAACTTATTCCCGCAACCGTCATAGCAATGCGCGCGGGTGCAAATTCTCAAAGTCCGTCGGACATAATTTTGCCCACTCTGATATCCAGCGGTATAGCAACGCTTGTCGGCGCAATAATGTGCAAGGTGCTCTCGTTGAAAAAAAGTAATTTTAACAAAACCAACAAAACAAGCACTTTATTTAGAACAAAAGAGAAGATAAAACCCTCTTTTTGCGGTTATAGTAAAAAATTTCGTCGAGGTGCGAAATGAACGTAAGCACGTACGTATTGCCGGTTTTGCTCATTGCGCTTATCATCGTTTGCATTGTCAAAAAGGTGAAAGTGTACGACTGCTTTTTGCTCGGCGCGAAGGACGGATTGAACCTTGTTATAGATGTGTTTCCGTATATCGCGTCCATATTCGTGTGTATCGAACTGTTTAAGGCAAGCGGACTTTCAAGCACGATTTCCGCTTGGCTTGCAAAGCCGCTTTCGTATATCGGCATACCGAGCGAAGTGACGGAAATCATACTTCTCGTTCCCCTTTCGGGCAACGGCACGATTGCCCTTTTGGACGGCATATTTCAAAAATACGGCGCGGATTCGTATATAGCGAGATGCGCCGCCGTGATTGCAGGGGGAAGCGAAACGATATTTTATATTTGCGCGGTGTACTTTTCCGCTTGTAAGGTGAAAAAACTGCGTTACGCTATCCCCGTGTCTCTTTTTTGCACGCTGCTGGGAGCTTTGATTGCTTGCGCGCTCTGCCGTTTTATGTAAAAAAGAACGCCTTTTGCAAGGCGTTCTTTTTGTTGTGCACTAAATTATTTTGCGATGACTGCGTTGAGCTTTTCAACGAGTTCGTCAACGTTGATGCCGTGCACCGCAGCTGCCTCTTCGAGAGTTTCGCCGTGCGCGAGCATGCAATGCAAGCAGTGCATACCACTCTCTTGCAACACTTCTGCGAGTTTATCGGGATCGCCTTGTGCGAGTACGTCGATGATGAGCATGTCTTTTGTTACCATAGTTGTTACCTCCTAAAAGATATGTAAATTTTGATTATTCGAATTGTCCGCTCAACCAAGCCCACACAAGCAGAGCGATTACGCCGAGCGCAAGAAGCACCGCAATCGCAACTCTGATCGGCGACACGGGGGATTTGCCCGTGGATTTGCCCGTTCTTCCGTTGATGATAAAGCGGTAACCTTTTTTGCGATACATATACGCGCAAACCCAAAGAGGCAGAAGCATATAATGGAATTGTGTGCCGGAATAGGTGGTGTTTACGTTTAGATACCCCACGACATCCGCACAATAGCTATCGATAATGCGTTTGCGAATCGTATCGTCCATTTGCCCTTTCGCAACACCGAATCCGTCCTGCAAAGACGTGTCGTACCTCTCTGCCACAAAGCCTGCGATGTAGTCTTTGTTGTATGATTCGAGATTGTCGGTGTCGTATGGCAAAATCTTGTTTAGTTCTTTTTGGTTGAGTTGAGTGCTTGCTTCGACGGCGACGTTTTCAAAAGAGTTTTGCGTATTGCCGTTGATGTTGTACCATTCTATGTACGTTTCCACGCGGCGATCTTTTCCGCTGCCCACCGTTCTTGTGCGTCTTTTGCCGACTCTTCCGTCATAAGTGGAAAAAGCATCTGTCGAAAAAGCGTAAGACGGGATGTAAACGCCTTTGAAATTTTCAACCTTGAAACTTTTTTTGAGATTCCACGGCGCAAAAAGTTTCTTTTTTATCCACTTTTTGCCTGCGGTTGACGCCTGCTGTTGCGAGAGCGCAAACGGAAGGATGCTGTCCGGTTTCAAACCTTTCATGTCATCTATCTCAACAACATTCGTCCCTCCGCAATACGGACACTTGATTGCCGTATCAAACGACGAAAGTTTGACTTCTGCGCCGCAGTTCGGACATTTGTATGTCGAATCGTCAAACTTCACTTCCCCGTCCTTGACAGACGCGAGATAATCGCGTTTGAAACTTATCTTTTTATCGATCGAACGAGTTGCATCGCAATATGAACAATGAAGTGCGCCCCTTTCGGGATCATATGTCATATCCGCGCCGCAGTTTGTACATTTGACGACCGCCGTATTGTTGTAGTTGAAAACGTCTGCCATATAATAAACACTCTTGATTGTCTATCAGTCTATTTTTGCTCCGCATTCGGGACAGAATTTCATGCCCGATTTGACTTTGACTCCGCATTTGGGGCATGTTGCACTCATGGGCTGTCCGCATTCGGGACAGAATTTCGAATTTTGAGGAACTTCGGCACCGCACTTCGAGCATTTGCAAGTGGCTTCGCCGCCCACTTTCGCTCCGCATTCGGGACAGAATTTCGCTCCTGCTTTGACGCTTGCGCCGCATTTTGCACATTTGATTTTTGCGCTTTGCGCTTCGTCGAGATTTTGAGCGAACTGATTGCCAACTCTTGCGCCCATGCCGAGACCTATGCCTGCTGCGCCGAACATACCGCCCATACCGGGGTTCTTTGCCGCGTCGCGCATTGCCTGTACGGATTCGTATTGAGCGTACTCTCCCATTTTCCCGTCAAACACACCGAGCGTTGTGCGTTTGTCCATTGCCTTTTCAACCGCTTCGGGCAATTTGAAATTGCGCACAAGCACGGAATCGATGTCAAGACCGAGCTCGTTGAATCTTGGCTTTGCTTGAGTGCAAACGGTGTCGCCGATTTCAAGATAGTTTGCCGCAAGTTCGAGCGCGGGGATTTCGCACTCGCCGAGCATGTCGGTAAGTTGCGCAAGCACGATTGATTTGAGATGTTCCTCGATGTCCTCCGTCTTGAACGAATGAATCGTGCCAAAGCACTCTTTCATAAACAATTCGGGGTTCATGACGTGGAAGGAATATTCGCCATGGCCTGCAATACGAATCATTCCGAAATCCTTGTCGCGCATCATAACGGGATTTGGCGTGCCCCACTTCATTTGCGTGAATCTGCGCAAATTGACATAATAAACGTCGATTTGTTTGGGGTTTTCAAACGCATATTTCCAGTTTGCGATTGCGGTCAGCACGGGGGTTGAACCTTCGTCGAGTTTCCAGTTGCCCTCGGTGAACACGTCGCAAACGCTTCCGCGGTACACAAAGATTGCCGCTTGCGAAGGACGAACGATAAGTTCCGACCCTTTCATGATCGCATATCTGTCGTCGTACTCAAATTTTTTCACTATAGTATTTTGAGAACTGTCTTCCCATTGAATGACTTTGAGGAGTTGTCTTTTGATAAGTCCCATAGGGCCCTCCGATTTTTGTTTTATTATATGTATTATATCACAAGCGGTGATTTTTTCAATAAAAATTTATATAACCGCACGTTCTTCAAAAAAACATAAACAAAATCATTGTGATTTTCGGCAATTTTGCAAATGATTTTTGCTTAGCGACAAACTTTGCCGCAATCGTCCGCTTTCCGATTTAACGAAAAAGCCTCGCTTGTTGCGAGGCTTTTTGCGATTGAGGCTTAAATCAGCCGTTGATTGTAATTGTCGCGAAGCTTGACACAACTTGCGCATCGGGAACAAGCTGTCCTTCCTTGACGATTGTGCCGTCAGTAAAGGATTCGCCTGCTTTTGCCGTTCTTGTCGTAAGAAGCGTACCGTTGCTGTCCACAACCGTTCCGATTGCCGCATAGAGTTTATAAACAATCTTGCGAGCCGAGGACGTCGGGAGTGCAAACACTTCTTCCGCTGACGAGAACGTAACCGAATATCTTGCAACCAATGTCGTCTTGCTGCTTGACGAATACACTTCCGCGACACCGAACCACACAACGTTCACTTTTTGACCGTTAACCATTGTGGTCATGTTGAGCGTTTTTGCGCTATCGTTGTACAAACCGGAAACGCTTGGCGTATATGCCGTTGCGTCAACCTTTGCCGCTTGCTCAATCGGGACGGAAACGCGTTCCTGATCCGCAAACTGAACGATTGCGCTCTTGCCTGCCGCTGTTGTCGTAATACCGTCCTTTGCGACCGTATAAGATGTGTCTGCTGGCATAGATACGATTGCGTAGAAGAAGTCAAGTGTTTCGTCTATGGCAGCGTTGAACACTTCCTTACCTTCTGCGTCGAGCTTAATCTTTCCGGTTGTCGCATCGAATTCGGGAGTCGAAACGCCGAATTTCACGATGTAGGCGAACGGCATCGTCAATTTTGACGGATTGTTGGGATCGATGACAAACGATGTCTTGGCAAGGCTGTTGTCAACAAGCGACGTATAGATGCCCGTTGTCGTCAAAACGGTGCTGTTTCCGCTCTTTGTCGTCGTTGCGGACGTCATTTCTTTGACAATCATCTTCTTGACGAGGAACGGAATCTTGTAGGATTGTACGTTTCCGTCAACACCGATGAGTTTTGCGGTGACGTAAATCAATCCGCCGTTGTAAGAAGGTCTGAACTCGTCGAAGCTCCAAACAAGCAAGTGGTTTGCGTCTTTCGTCGTGTAGGTTACGACTTGCGTTGCGTCGCCGTTGCCCGTGCGCTCGTTGAATTTGAGCTCGGTGGGCATTGTGGGTTTGACGTATTCGTACGGATTGACGTATTGTTCAACGCCGCTGTTTGTGCCGTTTGCATAGCCGACGAGGGCTTTGAGCGCGCTCTCGTCCGCAATGCTCACAACGCTTCTGTCAAGCACTCTGACGGTGAATCTGATGCGTTGCGTACCTACTTCGTTGGTGCCGTAGTTGTACTCGCCACCGTAGTTGACGATTGCGTATGCGGTGTATTCTCCGCCCGCATAAGTGACGTTGACGCCGCTGAAGTCCCACGTTACCGGCAACTCAACCGTTGCGCCGTTTGCAAGCGTAACATTGAGTTTTGTCGGGAAGTTGACGTAATCTCTGTCGAGTTCCGCCGCCGTCATTGCGACGTATTCGCCGTCCACAAGCTTGTACGTACCGTCAAGATTATTCTTGACGTATCCGCCGATTGCCGTGCTTGATTTCTCATAGCGATCTCCGCTATATCCGCTCTTTCTTGCAAACACGTTTGCATTTAAGTACGGATCGATGACAAATTCTCCGTTCTTGAAAAGAGCGTCTCCGTTGCCCGTTACGAGCGTTGCGCTTTCCGTTCTGCTGTTGTTGATGTGAACGGTTACGTCAACCTTTGCGCTTGCGTCGTTGTCCTTAACTCCGCCGGTGAGCGTTGCTTCAACCGCAACGTTGCCGCCTCTGAACGTGTATTTAACGTCTTGTGCGTTCCAGGACACGTTGAGAGTTTGCGTCGTCACGTAGACGAGCAAGTAGAGGTCTTTGCCGTCCGAAGTCTTGAAGTTTTCGCCGATAGTGCTTACGTCACCGTCGAACAAGGCATAGTTCTTGGTGTCTTGGTTGTAGACGTAGAACTTGACGCCTGCGTAATCCTTCTCGTTTTCGAATCCGCCGTACACTTTGTAGATGCCGGGATAAGTCGTTCCGTCGGTATCCGTGAAGCCGTGGCGTTTCTTGTAGGTGGTGTTGTAATCGTATTGATTTGCGCCGATTGCTTCCTTGCCCTCGTTCCACCACGCATATGCTGTTACGAATTGTGCGCCGACGTAGAAGGTTGCCGTCTTGTCGTAGTTCGCCGTGTTGTAGACGGAGTTTTCACTGTCGGTGTACACGTCCTTGTTGTACTTGTACGAACCGACGGACATATCGTTGTAAGCAAGGTCGCTGTTGGTGAGCGTAACCTTGGATACGCGAATCTTGATCGTCATCTCGAAGGAAGGCATGACTTCGAAGTTCTTTTCTTCGCTGTCCCACACGTGGACGGTCATCTTTCTGTCGAGCGTTGCGCTGAGGTTTGCAAGATCTCTTGCCGTGGGCGCGTTCTCGTACGAAATGAAGTAGTTGCCCTTGTCGCCGTTTGCAAACGTGAGCGTCATTCTGGACGGGAGTCTGTCTGCGCCTGCGTATGCAAAGTGGTTGTAATAGACGTATTCTTCGGGCATACCGGTCGCCTTGGTGTAGACGATGTCGATATACCTGCCGTCCGCCACGCCGCCGTTCATGCCGACGAGCGTATCCGTGACGGTCGAATACTTGCTTTCCGTGTACAAGTATTCGAGTCCCGTTCCGTCGAGCATGAGCTCTGCGTCAACGATCGTACGATCGAGCACCGTGACGGGTACGTTGACGCGTTGTTTTGCGAGCATATATCTTGCTTCGTCCGTCAACTTGAAGTCTTTGTTGTCTCGTTTCATGAAGTCAACGTAGTCCTCGATGGTGACGTAGGATTGGATACCGCTGCCGGTGATGTCAGCCTTGACGTAGCCGCCGTCCGCTCTTTCGATGCCGATGACTGCCGTTGCCATGTATGCGGTGTTGCTCGTGCCGCTCTTGATGAGCTTGTCAACGTCTGACCAGTCGAAGAAAGCATCGAACGTGTCGCCGTTGACGGTTGTGATTCTCATCACGTTTGCAAGGTAAGACGCGTCTTTGTGGAGGAACGTGTCAACCACGATGGAGCGATTCTCGTAATCGGACATGTACATGATCGTTCTATCGACGACGTACACTTCGATTTCGCCGGTTTCGGTTTGCTCGTGCGCGCCTGCGTTATATCTGTAAGTTACGGCAACTTTATACTTCTTGCCGAAATACTTGGAGATATTTGCGTAGAACTCTTCGTTGTCGAAGTTGTATTCCACTCTGACGTCTTGCAAAACTTCGCTGCCGGCAACTTTGACCTTTTGTACGCTACCGTTTGCAAAGAGCGTGCTTGCTTTCGCATACGGATCGAGTCTGTAAGATTGACCGTTTGCAAGTCCTTCGATGCCTGTCGTCGCAACGGTGACGTTTGCAACCACGTTGCTTGAAAGTGCGACTTTGTCGCCGTCCATGCTGGTGATTGTGAGCGTCATCTCGCCGTTGTAGCCGCTTTGAGCCGTGTAATCGTTGCTCCAAGCAAGCGTGACGGGGATTTCCTTTCCGTTGACGCGGAGCGTCGTGGATTTGAGCAAGCCCTTATAGAAGTTGTCCGCCGTCAAGTCTGTCGCGAAGCCTTCCTTATAGCTTCCGCTTATACCGTCGAGCGTGAAGTCGTTGTTGATCGTGACGGTGTAGTCAAACGCAATGTCGCTGCCTGCAACGTAGTTGCCGAGCACGTACGCCTTGCGTGTGAACGAACCGTTCTTGATCTCTTCTGCCGTCGGCATGCTTGTGTCGAGCCAATGAAGCGGTACTTTGTGATAAGTCGTGCCGTCCACCGTGACGGTTGCCGTCGTTGCGAACGTGAACTTGTCGAACACGTCGTATTCGTTGCTCATACCGTCGGGCACTATATCCGCCGCTGCGTTGAAGCCGTCGAGATAAATTCTTGCAGTGAAGCCGTCGGCTTGCGGATAGCGGATTGCAAGTCCGTCGAAGAAGAAGTACTTGCGTTCGACGTAAGAGCCGCTTTCGTCGGTGACGATTTCGTCTTTGCTCGGTGCCGCATAATCGATCCACTTGATTGCAACGTCGATTGCGCCCTTGCCTTCCGCAGTCTGTACGTTTGCGGATGCAGGCAACTTCCACTCGTCGTAGACGTTGTAGCCGAGGCTCAAAACTTCTGCGCCTTCGCCTGCCACTCTGCCGCCGAGGGTCGTAAGTTTGCTTTCTCTGTCGGTAAGCTTGCCGCCCGTAAACGCATAAGACGGGATATTGACGTTGATTGCAACCTTGTTGTTGCCGATCACTGCGTAGATCGTTTGCGAGATGCCGTTGTAGTTTGCATCGGACACGACGGATTCAAACGCTCTGACGTATGCGATATAGCTGTCGCCTTTGACGAGGTTGACAAGCACCGGAGTGCCGTTTGCAACGTCGCCCCAATCGCTCGTCTTGAAGTAGTCGGAACGATTTTGTGCAAAGTTGATAGGATCGATACCGAACGCTTCGCCGTCAATGACGTGCGTTTGTTGATATACGCTGCCGGTGTAGTTGTTCTTGTCGGCAAGTTTGGCTTTAAGCTCTGCCGTCATGCCGTTCGCTCTGATGTACGAAGCAAGGTCGCCGATTGATTCGTCATAGAAGAAGTTGACGCTCTTGACGGTCTGTTGTTCGACACTCAAACGGAGCGTGATCTTTTGAGCTTCGTAAATCGCATTGCCGTTTTCGTCCGTTTTGCCGGTGTTGACAAGTGCGAGATCTTTGCCGTCCGCATCCTTGACTCTTGCTTCGACTTGTGCGTAAATCGTGCCGCCGTCAAAGATATTTTGCTCTGCTTTCACCTTCGTACATGCCGCATTGGTGTAGTACGTCACCGTGCTCCAATCGGGGTACATGGTGTGCGTTGCCGAACCGAAAGACACTTGATATCTCTCGTGCTCTTCACTCTCGACCCAAGTCGGGTTGAGCGTATCTTCGTGCGACACCGTCACGTTGAGCGTGGACGGAGAGAGCGCGTTGACCGCAAGCGGCACGTAAACTTCTTGCTTGCCGCTGAACTCTGTGCCTATCGTGAGTTTGACGTAGAGCGGATAGCTTCTGGAATTGCTGTATCCGTTGAACGTGATTTCGTCGGACGTAAGTTTGTGCACGCCGTTGTTGTACGCGTCGTAGTAGGTTTCGCCCGCCTTGATGAACGGAGCTTCAACTTGAAGCGCACTGCCGACGCTCAAAGTCTTTGCGACTTTGTTGCCGCTTGCGTCTTTGACGTAAATCTGATAACTGTTGCCGAGAGATTCTGCCGTTATCGTCGAGTATTGATATTGATCGAAGGTCACTTCGCTGACCATGGAATCGAACACGAAGGGCTTGACGACGATTCTGACGTTGACTTCCTGTGCAAACTTGCCGACGTAAGTTTCGCTCTTGCCGATAAATCCGACTTTGTCTGTCGTTGTGAGATTCTTTGTCACCGACGTGAAGATGCTGAATCTTTCGCCGCCGACTTTTGCCTTGACGGTGACGTCAATGCCCTTGTAGAAGTTGACTTTTCCATCTTGCTTAATCGCATCGATTGCCTTTGCAAGTTCGGTGGTATCCCACTCGACGTCGTAGCCCGTCATCGAGCTTTCGGTGACAAACTTGCCGTTGACGTACTTGAAGGAGTTGAGATATGCAACGAGATCTTGCGTGCTTGCGTCGACGGACATAGAGTCGATTTCAAAGATCGTCGTGTAATTGCCGTTGCTGTCGCGCTCGCTCTTGAAGGACACTTGCGGTGCGGACGAATCTTTGGACGTGCTCATCGAGGTAAGTCTTGAAATCTTGTAGTTCTTTGCAGTGAGCGCAATAGTGTCCTCAACAGCCTTTCCGAGACCCCATTGATACGTGAAGCCGACTTTGACGACGTTGCTTTCGTCACCGCTCTTCCAAGACGTCGAACCTTGCCAATCGTACTTGAAGTCGTCGGTGTTCCACTCGATCGTGCCTGCCGGGAATTGTCTGCCGGTGGGCAACTTGCTGCGGTCGAGCACGTAATACGTTGCGTCGCCGACGGTGATCGTCTTGTAGACGTCTTTGCCATCCTTGCTTTCGGTCACAAGACCTGCGATATACGCCGGATAGAGCACGTACTTGTTGCCGTCTTTGTTGAGGTTTGCTGTCGCACCTTTGTCGATCTCCGCTTGCGTGGGTTGAGTGAGAATCTGATATCCGTTCTCGCTCGGAGCGCCGCTTATCGGGTTGATAACCGCGTATGCCATGTTGCCCAAGCTGTCCGTCATGTAGGTGCCGAACGTGTACTTGCCGCTGGAGAAGGCAATTCTCACAAGGTCGGGAAGCTCTGCCATATACTTGGAGCTTTCCGTGTCGATATCCACGCCGAGAGCCTTTTCGCTGTACGAACCGTCGTTGTTTCTATAGAATCCTTTGACGGTTTGCAATTCCTTGTCGTTGGTGACGTAGACGGGGATTGCGTAGAGCACCGTGTTGAGCGCATAGCCGTACACGTAGCCTGCAAGACGTCTGCCGTTTTCGTCCGCCGTTTCGGAATTTGCCGCCGTCAAATCGACGGACGCCGCATCCCAAACGATATAAGTACCCGTTGCGTCCTGATATTGACTACCCGCGTTGTAGGACGTCATTTGTCTGTCCTCAATCCAAATCGGGAAGTTTACGGTTGCTTTTTGCGGGAAGAGCGTTGCGTCAAAGAAGAAACTGTCTCTGAGTTCGAAGTCTTTTCTTGCGCCGCCGAATACCGCATATCCCTTTCTGGTTGCAGGATCTTCGATGACGATTTCCGTCGGAGGTTGGATTCCGATGGTTTCTGCGCTTTCAGAATCGTCAAACGACAACATGCCGCTTGTAAAGCCGCTGTCCTTTATGACGCTGTACGGCGTGATACGAATCATGAAGAAATCCCATGCGTTGTCAAGCGTCGTCGTTGTTTCGGTTGCGCTTGCGCCTCCGCCGCTTGCAATACGCTTCATGTCTTTCTTTGTAGTAGTTATCGCTTTGTTGTACTTCATAGAAGTACCGACGCCGTTCTTCTCGCCGTTGACCATAATTTCGATTGCCTGGATGCCGGGTTTGACGGTTTGTCCGTCGTTACATCCGTATTCGCTTGCAGTCGGGTTGAGGTCAATGTAGATATTGATTGACGGATCGATCACACCTGTTGCAAACGGTATGGGAAGAATTCCGCCGATGAGTTTGTTGAGGTCTTCGACAACCTCGCTTGCAAGACCCTGGATCGTACCCCAGTCGATGGACAATTTGGCTGCGTCAAGCGCAAACATCAACGCCCACTTGGTCAGTGTGACAGGAAGCGATCTTGCAAAGGGTTCGACATATTTGACTTTTTCTTGCGTAGAAGCGTCTCTCTTCACCAACTCGTCGAGTCCGTTGTAGAACTTTGTAATTTCGTCTGTATCGCCGATTCCATCAATCAGATACGACTTCAGTTTGCTTCCGCCGTCTCCGACTTTGTCGACATCGCCGAAATACGGCTCGCCATCATTGCTGTCGATCTTGTCTTTCATCAATCCCATAAGAATCGATGTAACCATAATCATCAGCTCGTTGTAGGCATCTTTGTTGAGTTTGACTTTGAGAGATATCTTACCTGCGCCGTTTGACACTTGCGTCGCGCCGTCAAAGTACGGCCAATATTCGTGGTCGTTGAACAGGTTGACGTCAACACTCTTGATGAGGTTTTCAAGTTTAAGCGGATAGGTATACGCTGTCTTATCCGAATTCCAACCGCTTGCCGCCGTCGTCGAAACGTTGTCTGCCGCAGTCTTTGCGGACGGATATTCATAGGTTGAATCGTCGCCGTCCGTTCCGCTGACGAGTTGGAGGAGCGGCGAGTTGCCCATCATACCGCCGAGATCGATACAGTTAAGTGCCGAAATCAACGGCACGATTGCACCTGCCAAACCGCCTGTGACAAGATTGAGGTCCGTGATGAAGATATTGTTGCCTCCGACGATGACCGACAATCCCGTCTTTGCACGAGTACTCTTAAGGTCAAGACGAATATTATATCTCTTTGCCGATTCGTTGTTCTTGTCGTCTTTGAGGTTTGTGGCCGTAAAGACTTTTCTACCATTGAGCGTGATGCTCGAGTGTTCGTATGCCGTATACACATTTCGAGTTTGTGTCAACTGCCATACTTTGTTTTGAATGTTGATGGAAAGGCCTGGCTTCAGGTTGTCGATGGCGTTTTGGACAAGGGACATCAGACCGGACGTCTTGGAGAACGTCAAGCCTGCATAACCGGTCTTCACCGAGTTGATGAGTTTTTCGCTGTCAACCTTGCTTTCGCCGAAGCCGAGGGACACGTTCTTGATTGCAACGTTAGCACCTGTACCGACGCTGTCGAGCTGAGCGTTGAGGTTGATGGATTCAAATCCGCTTTCACCGAGATTGATATCGAGTTTGACGGACTTGATTGGCGGAAGCGTTATGTTGCCGAGATCAATGCCGAGCATGCCGATGAGCGTTGAGATAAACGCACTGTCGAACGACACGCCGAGACGACCGTTTTCGATGTCGACTTGCAAATACAATGCATTGCCTGCCGCCGCCTTTGCTTCTGCGCTTGCGTCTGCGTCCGAGGTCGTTGCGTCGGAGCTTACGCTTGCACCAGATGCCGTTGTCGCGTCATAACTCGGAGTTGCGCCGAGCAAACCTGCGATACCCTGGAACTTGATCTTGCCAAGTCCAAGACCGCTTGCGTCGATATAGAGCGCGTCGGAGTAAATCTCGCTGTCGCTGTAACCCGGCTTTGTTGCCGCACCGAGCTCCCACTTGCCGTCGGACTGCTTCATAAGTCTTGAAGAACCGAGGTAGTAGAGGCTGAGGATCGTGGAATTGATCGGATCGCCTGCCTTGATGTCGACTGCGATGTCACTGAACAGGATTCCGCCTATACCGTATGCGAGGATCGGAGCAAGATTGATGTTTGCCGCGATATCTATTGTAAGGTTGATCTCCTCGCTTGCCATGGTGATATTGACATCTGCAAGCGTGTACTTATAGTACGTCGTAGATGCCGAGTAGGTCGTGCCCGTGTAAAGCTCGTATGCGTCGCCGTTCTTGACGTAGACTTTGCCCTCGTATTGAGTTCCGCCGTCGTAGAGCGCGCCGTTGTTGAGCGTAAGCGCGGTGAACTTGCCGAACATGGATTGTCCGCCGAGGAGGTTTTCAAACAAGGAGATAACCCAGCCTGCAAGCGAATCCGAATAGCCTTCGTCACCGGGTTTGAGGTTCTTTGAAGTCATTGTGAGTTCCAAAGAAGCACTAAGACCGATTGTGGGCAGCTTGAGAGACGAGATGTCAAACGTACCCGTACCGCCGATCAGGCTGTTGAGGTCGAGCGACAAGATTTCGATGTAGCCTTGCGGTACGTTTGCGGTCTTTGCAAGTTTGTAGTAAGTCTTGCTCGAATCGACCGCCGCCGTGTCCACAACATAGTTGCCGCTTGCGTCTTTAACGTATTTGTCACCCGTGAATGATGCAAGTTCGTCGGAAGTGAGTGCCTTGTAGAAGTTCTTTCTCTCTGTCGAAAGGTTGAAGGTTTCCGCAATGCCCTTGCTTATATCTTTGGTGATTTGCGCCGCAGGTATATCGAGGCAGAAGTACAAGCCGTCGCTCAATCTCAGATTGAGGCTGAACTCCGTCTTTCCGCCGAGCGAATCCATTCTGAAGAGCAAGTCGCCGATGTCGGGGAGCAAATCTTTTTGTTCTAGACCGCGGATTTGCATTATCTTCTTGTAGATTGCGTTGATGAGGTCTGCGTTGAGTTGCATCAAGAGTTTTTGAGGAGTTACGTTGATCATGAAGTATGCGTAATCTCTCAAATGATCTTTGTTGTTTTCAATCGTCTTGATGTCGGAGCTGTTTGCAACGCTTGCGCCCGTGGCACCGCTCTCTTCACTGCCGTTCAGGAACTTGCCGAGAACGCCTTCGAGCAATCCGTCGAGGTTGAGATCGGTCACCGCAATCTTCGCAGTGTTGCCGAGGATGCCGCTGAGGTCAACGTACACGGAGTTTTCGATGAGATAAACGCCGAGCAACGTCTTCTTCGCAGACGTGCCGTCCGTGCCCTTTGCGTTCTTGTTGAGTTGCAAGCCGAGTTCGACTTTGAAGTTTTTGACATCGATGTTCGCAACAAGGTCGAGCGTGAGGAACGCGCCGAGATCGTTGCCGAATTCGTTGACGATGTTGAGTTTGAGCGTAGATCCGCTGATTGCGCTGTCTGGGCTGATAAGTCCCATAATCATATCGAGGAGTTCGCTCAAATCGATAATGTTTGCATCGCCTGCTTTGCCGCTGCCGTACAACGATACGTCAATGGACATTTCAAGATGTGCGGTTGCATTTTGCAATCTCACGTAATTCGAATATGATGCGGCATAATGAGTCAAATCTTTGTCCGCTTCGGTTGCAAGACGATAGATTTCGCCGTCCTTGACGTACTTTCCGGTTGCAGATTCGACGTATTTGACGTTGCCGCCCGCGTCTTTGTCGGCAAACTTGCTGTCTTTGTCAACCGAGAAGTCTTTGTTGACGGTTGCGTAGAGTTTGCCCAGAGAAATCGCGATTGCAAAGTCGCCTTGTTTGAGGTATGCGCCCTTCGTGCCGCTTGCTGTGTGTTTTGCAAACGTGTTCGTTGTCGCGTCGTAATCGTAGGTGTCGCCGTCCCATGCGGGATATGCATACGCAACGAGAGCATAATCGTCGGTGGACATAAGCACGTAAGTGTTGTCGTTGTCGCTTGCGCCGACGACGTATTCGCCGTTTGCGTTCTTAACGAATGTCGTACCGCTCCAATCGCTCGTCTTTGCATACTCTCCGTTTGCACCGTACATTGCGTTGAATTTCGCAACGGTTTCGTAGTAGAGCATGCCAACCTTGAAGCCGAGGTTGATGTCGATGCTAGGCGAATTGCCGTAGAAGTTGATCGTGATACCGCTGGTGTCCTTGGTGTTGGTCGTGCGGAGTTTGGGCAAGAATTCACCGATGCTTTGGAGAATTTCGCTATCGCTTTCCGCAAGCATACCGATAAGGTCCGCAACGAGAGTTTCGTTGAGGCCGACGGTGATGAAGTCGTTTGCGATGAGCAATCTGCCAAGCACGACGTTGAGGACGCTCCAAATATTTGCGGGGATCATACCGGTGTTGACTTCCTCGTCTGCCGCCATTGCCGCAACGGACGCTTGTGCGGAAGCGGTCGTCGCACTCGAACCGAGAATGCTTGAAAGATCAAGCCCCTCTATAACGCCGTAGGAGAAGAAGTCGCCCCAACCCACGATGTCGCCGATTTCGCTTGCGTCGAGGTTGAGATAGAGCTTGCCGTCCTTAATTTCAATCCACAACAACGCTTTGGGTTGCGCGTCGCCGTGGAAGTTGGTCACGTAGGTCAATTCGAGATAAATCTTTGCGCCTTCGAGAGCTTGCAAAATGCCGACGCTCTTGTCGCCCGCAATCATCTTGACGAGATTTGCCAGTTTGAGATACGCCTTGAGATCGACGTTCAAGCCGATAAGGCTCTCGAATTCCTTGTTGTTTTTAAGTGACGTTGCAACAAAGTAGAGGTACTCTGCAATCTGGTCGTTGTCAATGAATTTGGTGAATTGATACGTCCAGTTGATAACGTCGTTGAGCGTCATCTTGATGTTGAGGTTTGCACCGAGTTCAACACTGTCAAGCCCCGCAAGGACGCTTGTCACGTCAAACTCACCGCCGCCGAGCAAATCGCCGAGATTGAGCGAAAGTGCCTTGGTGTAGTTGGTGAAATCGGTGACTTTCTTGTACACCGTGCCGGTGTAAGTGTCGGCCTCTTCCATATCGGTGTAGCCGTTGCCGTTTGCGTCGATTGCTTCGTATGTGCCGTCCGCAAGCTTCTTGTATTGCAAATTGCCCTCGCCCGTGAAGCCTTGCAAATTGTCCTTTGTGGTCTTGACGTAGTTGCTGTTGCTGTCAACGATGTAGAGCGTGCCTGTGAACGTTGCAAATTGATTGGTCTTGACAAGTTCTCTGTAACTGCTGTTCTTGACGTTATTGTTGCCCGCGATATCGTTGAGTCTTTCGTGGACGGGCATATAGATGCCGTCAACGTCAGTGTAAACGATGCCGTCGTATGCGTATTGTCTTGCTTTTACGACTTCGCTATACACGGGCGCAGCCAACATATATCTGTCTTCCGGACCCGCAATCGAGCCGTCGTTGCTCTTGTAGATTGCATATTTGCCGCTTGCGTTTTCCGTTGCGGTGTACGTGCCGTCGCCGTTGTCGGACAAATCGTATCCGCCGTTTTCTTTTGCGTAATACTCGTTGCCGTCAACGCCTTTGTAAAGACGCACGTAATCTTTGTTTTGGAAATTCTTTCCGTAGTAGTTGGTGTAATCGTTGTTGTCGTTATCGCGATAGAAGCTTGCATAGTAGAAGATTGAGTTCGAGCCTTGTTGCGTTGCCAAAATGTCTTCTTTTCTGCCGAAGTTTATGGATGACGACTCACCTGCAACGCCGTTCAAACCTTGGATGTTGAGACCGAGGTCGAACATGGGGACGTCGCCCTTCTCGTTGAAGAGAATTGCACCGATCGTAATGTCGTACGGATTGAGATTTTGTTTGATATAAACCTTGAGGTTGGGCAACATATCCGCAATGCTTGCACTGTCGGGCAAAAGTTCTGCAAGCAAAACTTTCGCAAATCCGGACGTAACGTTTATTGCGATTGCGTTTGTGAATATGTTGAGGAACAAACTCGTGGATGCCGAGCTTTGCTTGTCGGGGTTCTTGTCAGTCACTTCGTCGGATGCCACGGATGCGTCGGACGCATCGCCTTGGATGGCTTTGCCGACAATTCCCGTCAGCACGTCTTCAAGAGGATACTCGCTCATATCCACGAAGAGTTTTGCGTCTTTGCCGAGCAATGCTTCCGCGTCGAGATAGAGACCTGCTTTGCCGGTGTCTTTGTCGTTGTCGTAGTAGATGCCGAGAATGTGCGGTTTTGTTCCGTCAAGCAACTTGCCTTCATAGTTGTTTGCGTCTCTGTTTGCACTCGTGACGTAGTTGCCGTTTTGCAACAAGTCGTTCTGCTCGCCCCAAACGTCGATTGCGACGTCGAGGTCACGCACGTCGATGCTGAACGACGGGAGAATGTAGAGCTTGAAGCCGAGGTTCAAACGAAGCGAGAAGTAGATGTTGAAGGACATATCCTCTGCAATTTGGAACTTGCCCTTCATTGCGCCGAGGATGCTGCCCAGCACGTCGCCGAGCGCTTCGTTCACGCCGCTGTACTTATCGTCGAGTTCACCGTTGACCAAAACATACAAACCGTTTTCTTTGAGTGCGTCGAGGTCGTCCGAAGCGGATACTTTGACGTAGTCGCCTTGGAATTTCTTGTACGCAATGCTCTTGATTACATCGTCGGTGGGTGCAACTCCGCCGTGCAAGCTCTTGTAAAGCTCCTCGTAAACGTCGTACGGGAGATAAATCTTGCCAGCTTCGAGGAAGAGTCTTCCGCTGAGCGTGAGCGAGATGTAGTAGAGGTTGTCGGTGTCAACGTACTCTTTGTATTGATAATCGGAGTACTTAGCGTCGCTGAAATCGGGTTGTTTGACAGAACTTTCTTGTTGAACCTTGACGAAGTATTGATCATCGTCTTTGACATCGTCGTGCGCAAGAAGCACTTTCTTTTCGGTGTTGTAGGTGTACTTCTTGTAAATGAACGTTCTTTGGATGCGCACGTATGCGGTGCCCGTCCACACGTAGTACTCTGTATTGCCCTTTTCCATCTCGCCGATGTAGTCGGGAAGTTCTGCTGCGCTTGCCGCCGCCTTTTGATACTTGCCAGCCGCGTCTTTGACGAACAAAGTGTCCTCGTCGATTGGGACGTATTTCGATTTATACTCGTAATAACGCGGAGAAGCTGCGTATTTTGCGGTGTCGAACGTGCCTGCGGTGTAATAATCGAACACCCAGTTGTCAGTACCGTCGGTCGCTTTGTCAACGCTCGTGTAGATGTCCTCGTTCGTGTTGACGTAGCGTGCGCCGGACGCGATGTTGGAAATGTCGTGATTTCTCATTGCGTCTTCGCCCGTGACGTAATTGAACTTGGTCACGCCGACCTTGGGTGCATTGATAGCAAGCGAAACCTTGTGATTCCACAAATAGAGGTTGATCGAGATAAACTCGTTGCGCGATTTGAGCGGTGTGACAAGCCAGTATGTGAAATTGACCGCTTCGTATTCGCCGCTTGCGTTCTTGAAGTAGAGTTTGGGCACTCTGATCAAGTAATCGTTTTTGAGTTCTTCAACCTTTTCGCAGTTGTTGATTTGAGTTTGAGTTGCGTCCGCATAGAGAACGTATGCGCCGCCGTTTTGCAGTTTGACGAAAACTTCGACTTTCTTTACGTCGTAATAGCTTGCCGTGCCTGCAACGACTTTCTTGTCGTATGCTTCGCGCTCGACTTGGGACATTTCGGACTTTTGCACGTATGCGCCGTCCGCATCCTTATAATACACGCCCTTGTTTTGCGCGCCGACGCCGCTGTACTCGGTGATGTCGAACAAGTACTTGGACTTGGTGAGCGTGTTTTTGAGATCTTTTGCGAGTTTCTTGTATTCCGCAGAAGATTTGTCAAGTCCCGCTACACTGCTCTTGAACTCGTCCACGACCACGTTTGCCTGTGCATAGGAGTATCTCGTGTTGTCGGTGTAAAGCGTAACGTTGGATTGATTCTTGAATTCGTCCGCGTCGAATTGGATAGCGTTCTCGCCCATCACGAGTGAGAGAATGCTGTTGATATAGTCTGCTTGCGCAAGAACCTTGACGTACCTTGACGTGATTTGCAAACCGTATGCAAACGTTCTGATATAGCCGAGGATAGAATCGTCTTTGACGAGCGGGAAAGAAATCTTGTCTTTCTTGTCTTCTTCGCCGTTTCCGTCGTTATCGTCAGCCGCCGTCATCGCTTCTTGGGAAGTTGCCGCGATGATGCTGCTCACGAGCTTGCGGATTTCGTTTGCGTCAATGCGCAAAGACGGGATGTTGAAGTAGCTCAAATCCACGAACAAGCCGCCGTTTTCACGCTTGTAGTTACCCTTTTCGTTCTTGTAGCAATAGCTTGAATCGTAGGAGTATCTTGTGCCTGCAAACTCGCTTGCGCTGATGTATTTGTACGTGCCGTCCTCTGCAAGATAGTAGCTGCCGTTCTTGGTTTCGAAATAGTGATCGTATCTCTCGCTCGGATCGACGTAGTGTTCGCTGTAAACGTTGTTTCTCTCCTCGTCGGTAAGAAGCGTGAACGTGCCGCCGACCATGTAGATGCCGAGCATATCGTGATATTCGCTGTCGTTGCCGCCCTTGGTTTGCAATCTGACAGAGAGATTGACGTAGCTTGCAATGTCTGCGATGAGGTTGACAAGTTCGGAAGGCTTGATGTTTTCGATGACCTTTTTGAGCAATTCGAGGACGGTAAACAAATCCATGTCGCCGTCAAATTGGTCATCGTCGCCTGCGTACTTGACAAGCTCCGTGCGCATGTAGTTGAGCAGTGCCGCAATCTGAATATCCGCGTCAACGACGAGTTGGACGGAACGATTTACGTCGCCGCCATCGTCCGCTTGCGCCTTGATGACGAGAAGTTGCTCGTCGGTGAGGCTGGGCAGGAACGCTTTAAGCACTGCGCTCAAATCGATGTCGTTTTCTTTGCCGGCCTTGAATTGCGTGGTGATGTCGATGGTTTCGCTGAGCGTAAATCTATCGACGTCGTCCATATTGGTGTACTCTGCAAGCTCGTCGCCGCTAAGCACGTACGTACGGGAGTTGGTGAATGCGATATCGAGGTTCTTGATCGCAAGGCCGAGCGTAAGCGTCGTGTCGTATTTTGCGCCGTCCGAAACGAAGGATTTGTTTGCGAGTGCGCCCGAAACGAGCTTGTAGATATATTCTGCGTCGTCGCCCGAAACGATAACTTCTTCTTTCGTCGTGCCGAGAACTTCGCTGCCGTCGCCTTTGCCGTTGTCAACGACTTTCATCGCATAGGGTTTGTTTGCGGCTTCGTCGAGCATAACTCTGTATTTTGCATAGCGAGTTACGCCGTCAAGGCTCATGTCGGGAGTGATTGCACGCACATAGCTACCGTTGCTTTCTTTGACGTAGTAGCCGTTTTCGTCCGCTCTGAACACATAGTACGCTGCGTTCGTATCTTTGAGCTTGCCGACAAGAGCTTCTTTGTCTTGTTCGGATGCCGTATAGACGGAATCTTTGTTGTATCTGTCGCCGTCGAGTCCGAGAGCCACGTCAACGGAGAGGTTGATGCTGTCGGACGTGTTGAGTTCGACTTGCACGCCGCCGTTGATTTCCTGATAGAACAAGTCTTTGATATCGAATCCGAGCAAATCTTCGGGGATGTATTCGAGGATCGTGTCGAAGAGTTTGTCTCCGAGCTTCAAGGTGAACAAGTCTTTGTTGATGAGCATTGAAAGCGCAAGTTCCTTGTCGCTGAGATTGATATCGCTCGTTTGTGCGTCGCTTGCGACAAACGCCTCGTCGGTGGACGCCGCTTGTGCGGAAGATCCTGCCGTGAAGAGAGCTTTTTCGGTGTCGAAGTCGATGATGTAATCTTTGAGAATTTCAGCGATATTAAGTCCGCCGATTGCAACCTTTTGGATGTTGAACGCGTCTTCGAGGTTGAGGTAGATCGTGTTGTTGACGTAATATGCGCCGAGCCACAAACTTTCGTAACCGGTTTCGGTGACGTTGATAAGCTCGATTTTGAGTTCTGACTTGGTGAGGTCGTAGATATCCACCATGAGCGACACGTCAAGTCTGAAGTGTGCGGAAGAATAACCCTTCGTCGTAGAGGGCATTTCAACCACGATACCCGTGAGGTCGCCTATAATAGAACTCAAAATTCTGCCGAAATCGAGCGTGCCTTCGGTGATGCCGAGTTCGAGTTCGACGGAGAAACCGACGGTGATGACGGTGTCGTAGAACATGTTGGTGGGCACGTCTTGATACGCCGCTTTTTCGTCATCGGTGAGTGCGTCGGTGTATTCGATTTCTCTGTTTGTGCCGTCGCCGTTGTCAACAAGGCGAGAGTGTTCTTTACCGTCGCGTATGTATGCCGGCAACAATTCGTTGCCTGCGCCGAATCCGATGTCGATGCCGCCGAGTTTAAGTCCCATGTTGACGCAACCGATTGCTATGTCGAGACCGAGATAGTATTCGTTGATTGCAGAATAGAGGTTGACGGTGCGATAGTACTTGCCGTTTACGTCTTTGACGTAACCGAACTTGCGAGTTTGCACTTCTTCGATCGGACATTCGTTGCCGTTGTAGCGGATGTAAGTGTCGCCTTTGATATACGTATCGGTGACGATTTCGTTGCCGCTTGCGTCCTTTCTGTACATTCTGTAACTACGCAAGCTGATAGGCGTTTCGCTCGTGGCAATCTTCGCATAGTAGTTTGCGTTGGAGTGCACGTACTTGCCTTCCGCTTTGTTGGTGATGTTGTGATATTCGCCAAGAGAAAGCACCGCAAAGGTCTTGCCTTCGGTGAGTTTGCCGTCCTCGAATCTTTGCTTGTTGCCGTAGGACGTACCATCTTCACTTGCGATAACTTCGTAAACGTCGGTGGTGCTTGCCTCATAGTATTCGCCGTTTGCGACGTAGTAGACGTCGTTTGCGATACCGTCGAATTTTTCGTTCTCGTAATAGGTGTATCTGTCGTTCTTATACTCGTTGTCGAACTTCGCTTTTTCTGTTGCGTCCGTCAAGTCGTCGATCAACTTGTAGACGGGTTCGCCGAGGTCGATACCGAGCGAAATGTTGAACACGTCAAACACGTCTTCGAGCGAGCCGAGGTCGGGCATGAACGTTGCAAGCACGAATGCGATCAACGCTCTTGTGATTTGGATTTGGAATTGAGCGTCGCTGTAAGCCAAAAGGAGAACCGCGTCGCGTTCCGCAGAGCGTTGTACATCGTCGCTTGCGGTTTGTGCGCCGTTCTTTTCTTTGTCGTCTTTCTTGCCGAACTTATCTGCAACTTTCTTTGCAAAGTCAACAAAGTTTTCGATCTTGGAATAGTTTTCCGCAGTGGATACGACTTTGGTGAGGTCGAGATAGAGCGTACCGCCGCTCAAATACAGACCGCCAAGCACCTTGTCGTTGCCGTCTTTCGTGCTTCTTGCCGTGTCGTATTTTGCAAAGTAACCGTCTGGGTTGACTTCGATAAATTCGATTGCGAGTTCGACCTTGTTCAAATCGCTGTTTTTGATGAAATCGTCAAACGAGCCGCCCGACGCAAGGCCTTGCAAATCGAGAGCCGCAAGGTCGATGTTTGCCGACACCTTCAAGCCGATGCCTGCGTTGAATGCGGACATGGTTTGCAGATTGATGATCATATCGCGGAACGCGCTGGGAAGCAAGCCGCCCGCGTTTACGACTTCCGCACTTGCGGAATTGAAGTAAATCAAACCGCTCACGCTCAACGAAACGTTTTGATCTTGATAGGTTTCTTGACCGCATCTTGCATAAAGTTTGACTTCGCTTGCAAGAGCGTTGCGCGTTGTGGTGTTGCCGGCCGCGTCGGTTTCCGTGATTGTGATATTGTCGTCGACTCTGGTGTAATACTCGGTGCTTATAGGAGCGTCCGCGTCATTACGGTTGACGTATAGATCTCTTTGCGAGTCGTAAACGTATTCGCCGTTGGGATCGAGGTCATATCTGACGGAATACGCATATTGTTTGCCGTCCTCGCCTGCTTTTACGGTTGCGAAAGAGCGAGAATACATCTTTACGCCGGTGAGGTCTTCTTTGGCGTAGCGTTTTGTTCCTTCGGGCAAGACTTCGCCGTCTGCGATAAGCCTGTATTCGCCCGTCGTTTCGTCAAACACGTACGCACCCTCTGCGTCGATATTGAAGTTCGGCTTGCGATACATGCCCGTCTTGAGCAGATATTCGCCGTTTGCGTCCTCTTTGAAGGTGTAGTAAATGCCGTTGTTCTTCGGTTCGGTTTCTCTTTGATAACTTTCGCCTCTGAATCCGCCTATGATTGCAACGATATTTGCGATGTAATCGTCAAGAGAGATAAATTCAAGTCTTTCGTCGTTGTCGAGAAGAGTTTGATACGTATCGACGCTTTCGAGATCGACTTTCGCGTCAAGACCGAGGTTGAGGTCGATGGTGTATTGTTTGTTCGTGCCGTCCTCGTTCTTTTTGATCGGATCTTTCTTGTTTGCAAGAGCGAGTTTAAGTTGCAACGCAAGAGCGTCGTTCAATCCGCAGTATGCAAACTTATCCGTTTGCGGATAGAGGTAGAGGCCGCTTTGCGATTCGTCAACCACGACGTTTTGAGAATCGATGACTTGTTTGAGGAGCATCGAAAGCACGTCGTTGATAAAGTTGGAACGCACGAATACGCCGAGATAATCTATTCTGTTGAGAGAGCCGCTTCCCCAGGGTTTTGCGGCAAGAACGAGCTTGGAAACGATTGCGCTCACGACTTTTGCGATATTCAAACTTTCGTCCTTTTCGTCCGCGGCCGTTTGAGCGTCGGAGCTAGAAGAAGAAAGTTCCACGCCGAATTTTTCAAGCACGTCGATAAGACCGATTTGAACGCGAGGCCCGCCCACACCGTTCATGTCGATGTAAACCGTGTCTTTGATGAGATAAATATTTATCTTGGTGTTGCTGCCCGGATGTTCGTAGTCGAAATCGATGCCGATGCTTGCTTCGATGCCGTTGAGCAACGTTTTGAGATTGAGTTTGCTCAGATCGAACTTTGACAGATCCTCCAATCCCATCTCTTGCAAGTTGAGTCTTGCCTTGACGTCGAGTTTGAAGCCGTCGTCCATCTTGTCCGAGAGCATAAGGTTGAGTCCCAGACGTTCGAGCAATTCGCCGACGCTGAACGCGTTTTTAATCACGTCAAAACCTATTTCCTCGTTGTCGGTGTTGATTCTGATTTGCGGAAGCATTGTTGCAAGCACGTCTTTCAAACCGTCCATGCCGAGAATGACGTTGAGCAATTCGTCAAATTCAAAACCTTCGCGGATATAATGTCCGTTGTCGTCTTGCACGAATCTGTTGTCATACAGATTGAGAGAGTATCTGTCCTTGGGCGAGAACGCTTCGAGCGTCTTTGCGTCGTCAACGTACACGTAAGTGGAGCTTGCATAGTAGTCTACAATGAGGCTGAGGTCGAGCGAAACGACGTGCGCGTTGTTGAGTTCCCGATAATATCTTCTGAAATTGCCGTCCGCAGATTCGACGTACTTGCCGTCCACAAGGCTGTATTTCTTGCCCGAGAAGGAAGAGTCGGTGATTTCGACGAATTTGTCGATACCCTCTTTCGCTTTTGCATCGATGGTGTTGAAGGCGTTACTGCTCTTGCCCGTTGCGAGATCGATGTTGTCGATGCTCACGCCGAGAGAGAGGAGATTGCTGTCGATATCGACGTTGATTGCGATAGACGGATCGAGTTGTAAATCGACGCCGACGGAGATGTCGAGGTCGAGTTTTTCGATGATGGTTGCAATGTCGGTGCTGCCTTCGCCCTTTGAAGTGAGTGCGGCAATAAGTCCGACAAGCACGTTTTGCATGACGAGAACGCCGAGTTTGCCGTCGGCGATGTCAAGCACGAGTTGCATTTGCTCGTCTGCGCTCATAGCGTTTACGGTGTCCGAAGCGGTCGATGCGCCGGAATTCTTGCTTGCAGACGAATTGAGATCACCCAAAAGTTTGGTGATTGCGTCGCAAATGATCTCGCTGATGTTGGTTTGTTCGATGTAGAACGGATCGCTGCCGAGGTTTCCGAGGTCGACGTAGACGTCGCCGCCGTTGACGTAAATCGCTATTATATTCTTATTTGTTATTTTATTCTTTATTTCAAGAACAATATTGCTGTCGTTGGATTCGTTGAGAGCGAGGTTTGCACCCACGCTGATTCCGATTTGATAATCGATGTTGTCAAACATATCCAAACCGAGTTTCAAACCGAGATCCGCAAGGAACAAATCGAGGTATTTTTCAAGGCGAACTTGCTCTTCTTGTCCTTTGAGTTGCAAGTCAAGTCCGAGTTCGACGTTGAGAGAAAGCGTATCGAGATTTTCGGCAGTCGTATAAATGGAGCTGTCGAAATCGTCGGGCATAACGCCGTCCTCTTTGCCGAGTCCGAGATTGATCTCGGAGATTTCCAAGCCGAGATACACGGGATCGATTTGGAGATTGAGAGCAAGATTGTACTTCCACGTAAGAGCAAGATAGCTTCTGTCGGGATTGAGCTTGATAAACTTGTCGGGATCGATTTTCTTTCCGGCAAGCATTTGTACAAGCGTTATGACAAGAGCTTCCGCAAAGTTGATTTGCACGCCCTTCGAGTCAATGCCGATATAACCGATAATTCCGCCGAGCACCGAGCCGAGCACGCCCATAAGATCGATGCCGCCGTCATCCGCCGTCATCGCTGTGCCGCCGTTGCCGCCGTCGCCTTTGCCTTTAAGCAAACCGCCGAGCAATGCGCCGATGTTGATATTGGCAAGAGCGATGTGGAAATCGTTGCTCAAATCGAGATATACCGTGCTGACTGCGTCGCCTTGTGCGTTTTCACCCGTGCTTTGCAAACGGAGAGCGAGGATGACGCTTTGCACTTTTTCCGCATTGGTCATCTTGTCTACGTCTTTGATGCTCTTGTTGTAAATTTCGATAGCGATATCGCTGTGAGAAGCGATGTATGCAATATCGAGGAGGCTTGCCGCCGTATAGAGTTTGTCGTTTTCAAACAACACGGAGTTTTCGTCCGTTACGTTGACTTTGACGTAGTTTTCACCGACGAGAACATATCCTTCGCCGCGATAATTCGATTTGGAAACTTCGCTCAGTGCAATTCCGCCTGCAACGTATTGTTTGACGTACACGTCGCCTTCGTAAGAAGTGCGCTCTTCGTCCGTAAGAAGCGTGTATTTTGTGCCGTTGAGTTTGTACACCTCGACGAATTTGGCAAGATTTGCCAGTTCGGATGCGGCGTATTTGACAAATACCGCATTTTGAGTGAAGTCAATGGGAACGTTCGGATTGAGATGTGCGTTGAGTGCGATACGGAATCCGATTTCGGCACCTGCTTCGACAGGCACCTTATAGGTGAGAAGAAGTTGTCTGATGAAGGAGTTGAGTTCGGGATTGCTGTCGTCGAGGAAGTTTGCAATCCACTCGCCCACCGTCCAGGACTTGTTGCCCGCTTCCGCACCGACGGTAAACGTGCCTTTGAGTTCGGCAAAGATCGACGGCAATGCGATGTCGCCGTAAGCGTTGAAGAGCGTCACGTCTTCGAACACGTCGCTTGTGTCGCCTTGCAAGTAGGCTGCCATCGTTTGAGTTTCTTTGTTGTTGCGCACGATTTTAACGGGTTCTACGGAGTCGCCGCCAATCGTGATGTTGATGGGATTGAGAATAGAACCGTCCGCCGTTTTGACGGTCGTGCCGATATAAATTTCCGCTCCGCCGACAGATTGACCTGCGTCGTTGTTTACGTCAACCGCAACTCTGACGGGTTTGTTGTCGTATTTGTCTTTGACGTTTGCCCATGCGATTTGCGCCCATGCGGTGAGTTCGTTTGCGTCGAAACCGAGGAGTTGATAGATGATGTCCGTCAATCCCTTTGCGATTTGAAGTTTCAAATTGTCGGAAGAAAGCGTTGCGATAATGTCGAGAGCAAGGGCTTTTTTCGCCGCTTGATCGTTTGCGTCTCCTTCTTCGGCGGTCATTGCGTCCGCATTCTTGCCGCCGTTTACGATAACGGTGGAATCTTTTGCGAGCAATGCGAGAATGACCTCATAGAGGTCAACGTCGGTTTTTACTTTGTCAAGACCAAAATTCTTTGCGTCGATATAAAGCGAACCGCCGGTGTAGTAAACGCCGAGCAAAACTTTGCGTTCTTCGGCAAATTTCTTGCCGGTGAGTTCGACAAGCAATTCGCTTACGTTGCCTTTCGTATTGATTTGAGGCGCACCGAACAAATAGTCGATGATAGGCGACAAATCGAGTTGCCCCGCAATACGCAACTCATAGTTGAGCGACATCTTCTCGTCAAATGCGAGCGTTGCTTTGGTTATATTCTCTTCTTGATAAGTACCGTTTGAATCTTTATAATAGAGCTTGCCCGTGTAGTCCGAGGGGACGGGATTCGAGTCGGTGATTTCAACGTATTTTCCGTCTTTGAGATAGTGTGTACCCTTGCCGAACACGAGTTCTTTTGCGCCTTGGTCCGCATTGAAGTCAAGACCGAGCGTAAGATCTATCCCAACGAACGGATATTCGAGGATTTCGGTGAAATCTTCGCTTTGACGTCCGTCGTTTGCAAGATAGTTTGTCGCCTTGTCGTTCAAACCGGCAGACAAACCGCTGAGTGCGACGTTGAGGTTGACGTTGTTGCCCAAAGACATGAACACGCCCAGTTGAAGTTCGGGCAAATTGAGTCCGTCGTTGAGAGCGATGCGTATACCGCCGTCGAAGTCGGTGCTTGCAAATTCGATTTTAACGCCGTCGATGTTGAGCAAATCGAGCACTTGTTCGAAGAGGTTGGAAGCAAGCACGATTTCAAGAGCGTGATTGCCGAGATTGAAACCGTCGAGGATGCCCGCAACGAATCCGAGCACGGCGTTGATATCCATGCCGTCGCCCGTCGTGTCGTCTGCGGTGAGAGCTTGTCCGCTTCCCGAGCCGCTTGCGCCCACGCCGAGAGCTGCAAGAAGCTCTTTTGCGTTAACTTTGATTTCTTTGACGTTTATGCAAAGGATGTCCGCTTTGAGATAAATCCAACCGTCTTGCAAATAGAGCGCAAGCACTTCTTCGTTGTTGGATTGCTTGGATATTGCAATCTTCGCGGAAGATTTGAGGAGCATATCGAGGATTGCGTCCGCATTAATTCCGCCGGTGAGGTCGATATCCGCGTTGATGTCGAGTTTAAGACCGCCGTCGATGTTTCCGAGTTCGATCAATGCGGTGAGCAAAACGCCCTTGAACATCGTTCCGATGTCTTGATTGGGCATGTCGACGGTGATCTTTGCAAGTTCGCCTTTGAGTGTATTGACGTCAACGGTAAGTCCCGTCGAAACGTTTACGTGGAGCAAATCGGTGTTAAATTTGCCGTTTTTGAGGATGGGCAAATATGCGTCGGGATTTGCTTCGAGTTCTTCTTCGAGTTTTTCGAACGTTGCGTTAAATCCAGGCAAATTGTTGATTTTACCAAAGGTAACTCCGACGCCGAGAGCAAGTCCGACGAGCGGTTCCGCATTTTCTACGCCGAGATTTGCGGACAACGTAAGAGTCTTCTCTTGTTGTGCGCCGAGATTCTTATAAACCAAAGACGCATCCTGAATCGGAATTTTCGCACCTGCGTTCTCACCCTTGAACACCATACCGAAAATGGTGTCGAGCAAATCTTTGGTGAGTTGAACTTCGATGCCTCTGATATTGAAGATGTCGCCGTCCATATCGAGATTGATATGGTCGAGTATCATATTGATCAATGCCAAAACATCCACGCTGCCGTCGGAATCCGCCGCCGCAAACGCGCCGTGTTGAATGACGATTTCGCCGTTATCTACAAGGGTTTGTTGAATATTTTGAGTGGTTGCTCCGCCCTTGAGTCCGTCGAGTGCGCCCTTGATTGCGGCAAACGCCTTGTCTACAAGCTCGCCGAGCAGGTCATTGACGTTTATGTCGTCGATTTTAAACTTCGTTCCGTTCGAGCCGAGCAAACCGCTTGCGTCAAGATATACGCCTTCTCTTGCGCCCGTGTAGTATGCCGTGACGCGTTTTGCACCGTTTCTGCCGAGAATTTCAAGAGCGAGTCTTGTCTTTTTGGAATCTCTGGTGTTGATTTCGCCTTGGAGCTTGATCGTCAACTCAACCGTACCTTTTTCGAAGTTAATTTCCTTTGCAAAGAGCGGTTTGAGAGCTTCGAGCATCTCGGGTTTGAGATTTTTGGTGAGAAGATTTGATATGAGAGTGCCGAAAGAGCCGATTACGTTGTCAATCGACACTGTCTTTTTGTTGAAGTCGAGAGAAAGAGTTATCGCGCCGTCGAGAGTGAGGAAGGAATATTTGTTTTCGCTTTCCTTGACGGAATCGTAAAGGGACTTTTCACCGTCCTGAATGGCGGTGTTGTTTTCGTTGCGAGATTTCAAAAGCGCAACGACATCGAGGTCGGGGGTACCTGCGAAGTCCGCTTTTGCGTGTCCGAGATCGATGCCGAATTCGGATTGGAAAGTGCCGTACTTTTCTTCGAAGCCTTCAACTCCGTAAGAGTTGAGGTTGACGTCGATGTTGAAATTGACGCCTTTGAGCGCACCGTTCATGATGTCGGCTTCCAAATAAAGAGCCATACCCGCAAGTGCGCCGAGCTTGCCGAGATCGAGGCCGAGCACGTCTTTTACGAGATTGATGATGTTTTCGGGGATAAGACCTTGAACGAGCGGAATAATGCTGACGATAAGACCGAGATCGCAAGGCATACGCAACACTTGATGACCGTTGCCGTAGTCCACGATCGTGCTCTTGCTTGCGCCGAACAAAACGTTGACGAGCAATTGTTCAACCGTCAAATGAGCCAAATCGATTTTGATAAGGCTGTTGATGAGTCCGCCGATGTCATAACCCATAAGGGTGTCGTAAAGAACGGAAGAGAGATCGAGTTGATCGAGAGCGTCCGCAAATCTGGACACAAACTTCGTCATATCGATCGTATCGGTGTAAACGACGTGCACGCCGTCCCCTTTCTTTATTCCGCGCATGTCGGCAACCAGCTTGCCTTCATAGTAGTACGCGCCGAAAAGCAAAGTGCCTTCACCGTTTTTCGCCATCGTGCAGACGGTGTCTTTGTCGACGGTTCTGCCGTTGATTTCGGACGTGAGCTTGCGGAACTCGACGAGGATTTGGCTCTTGGAATCGTCTTGCGAATCGATCTTGCTTGCAAAGCGCGCCACGATGAGTGAATCGTAAGAGTCCTTGGAGAAACCGAGCACAAAAGCCGTGTCGACGTTTATGTATCGTTTGTCTTTCTCCGAGTGAGCCTCTGCAAGAGCCGCCGCTTTAAAGATATTCCACGCCTCTTGCGAGCCGAGATATTCCGAGTTGTCGATATCCGGATCGGGTGTGGGCGTAGGAATAACGGGGGTATCCGTGTTCCCGTTGTTTGTCGGATTGCATGCAACCATGCCGAAAAGCATAACGCTTACCAGCACGAGCAACAATACGAGCGATAACTTTCTCATTCTCATAATCTCCTCCGAAACGCATGCTTTACGCGTGTAACGCATACGTGTAGATTATTATACAGTCCAATTATACGTTTTTTTCGCCTATTTGTCAATACTTATCTGTTTAGAATATCAATAACAATACCTTGTGGTGTGCTTGATTTCAAAGCACAATCTGTTGGGGGAAATGCCGATTTTCAGCCCTTTTCGCATCCGAAAATCGCAAAAATTTAACGTTTTGCCATATTTTCCCGATTGCCGCTGATTTTATAGACAAATACCGTGTTTTTCGACATTCTAACCGTGTTTTTTACAAATTTTTCCAAAGTTTTTCAAAATGAGTTTATGCGGATAGAATCCGCGAAAAAAGTTTTCGGAGCGGTTTTTCGCAACTTATTTTTCTTTCGACGTTTTCTTTCGTTTTTCAATCAATTTAGCATATCTAACCTATCGTTTTTCACAATCCGTCCTCACATGAAGGTCGTCGTTTGACATTGAAAAACAATAGTGCTATATTCATTTTATGCAAAAGAGCGTAGAAAAAAATCCGTTGATAAGCGAGGACGTTCGAATCACCCTCGCGCCGAGGCGCAAGCGCAACAGAATTTGGGAAATCGACTTCCTTCGCGGCGTGTGCGTCATCCTTATGATTCTCGACCATCTGGCAATCTTGCTGGGGTCGTATTTCGGCAATCAATGGTACGGATTCGGCTTTGCCCAAAGAGGCGTCGGGGACTCTTTCACCACGTTTTGCTACAACTGGATAAACGGAAGCGCAAGCAGCGTGAGAGATGTCATACACCCGATAGTTCTGTTTATTTTCTTCTCCATATCCGGCATATCCTGCACTTTTTCGCGTAACAACGCAAAAAGAGGATTTCAGCTTCTTGCGGTTGCGTTGATTTACACGTTGGGCTCGTATATCGCACAAAACCAAATGGGAATAAGCGGCGTATTCGTTGCGTTCGGCGTGCTTGACTTCCTTGCCGTATCCATGCTCTTATACGCTTTGATTTCCTTTCTGACGCGCGACAATCGGCTTGCAATGATTATCGCAAGCATAGTGCTAATCGTGCTTACGCTGTGTCTGTATTTTTGCTATACACCACCGGCGACGACGCCGAAAATCTTTGCGATTATCTTCCCGCCTCACGATTTTTGGGGCAACCCGTCCTTATTCTACTCTCAATACGAGTTTTCACCCGGCGATTTGTTCACCATGATACCCTACACCGCTTTCTATTTTGCCGGCGTACTCATAGGCGAATTGTTTTATTACGAACGCCTTTCTCTCGTGCGTTTCGACCTGACGAAAGCTCTCTACAAAAAAACCTGCGACGCCCTTTACGCAAACGTCGAAGCGGAAAAAAAATCCCTGCGCGATTTTTCGATAGACGCCTTAAAGTTCATGCTCGGCGCAGGCAAGGTTACGACGGCAATCGCAAAAGCGATAGAAAAGGCGGTCTGCTTCTTCGGCAAGCACGCTCTCATCGTCTACGTCGTTCACGTGGTGATGCTGGCTGCGATTTTAAGCCTTATCAGCGGTCTGTTCATCACTCCCGGCAACTTCGGTTTTTAAGCATCCAACACTTATTCAAGGCGCACTTATTAACGGAATGTGCAACTTCAAAGACGTAACACGAGCCGCAAGGCGGCGAGAATATGAGCGCCGAGCTTGACGATAAGTACGAGAATGCGTGGCATTCTGTTGCGTAGCCGCCACGCAGGCGAAGTGGCATAATGAGAGAATTGCCCCTATCTATGCGAGTGCCGATTGTCTCCCCCACGAACGACGGATAATCTTGTAGAGAATTGTCCTTGTTTGAGTGGTGGGAGAAATACCGGCGTGTCCGGAAAGAGGGGGCACATCTAATTTAGAGTACATGCCGACAAACTCTTGTAGAGGAAGAACAAAACACGTGAGGAAAGGGGAAGTTGTATTTAGAGTACATGCCGACAAACTCTTGTAAAGGAAGAACAAAAGCCCGAAGGGGAAAGAGGGGGCACATCTAATTTAGGGTACACGACGAAAAACTCTATCGTTTTAATGCGAAAACGCTCGCGTTTTCGCATTAAAAAAACCGTTTTGCTTTTCAAACAAAACGGCTTTCTTTACTCTCGTCTTTTGTCACTTTGCATATCCGGCAAGTCTGATTTGCGTTGTCCTTCCGCCGCGCGCCGCCTCGTTTGCATCTGCCGCCTGGCGCATGATTCTGCGCGAAAGACGGTCGGGAGATTTGACGTTTTTGACAAGATAAGGTTGTTCCGCGTCGGACACGATAAGGATGCTGCCCACACCGACTATTCTTCCGAAAAAGTTTTGTTTTGTTTCAACCATCTTGATTTCGCAAAGGGGAATCACAACCGAACGCACGCTGAATACGCCCTCTCTGAACACGACTTTGTCAGGAGTGAGCACCAGCTCTTTGGAGTTGAGGCGAATCGTTTCTACGATCAAGCCGAACAACACGACTACACCCACACCCAAAAGCACCCATCTCATCACGTCGTCCGTGAGATATTGCGCCGGTTCGGTTTTTGTAAACAAGCCCTCGATTTTGTCCTTAAAAATCCAAATAACCGCGGTTAAGCCGCCCAGTATCGCGCCAAGAAAAACGGTGCGCAGATACACCCAAGCGGAAAACTTGCCTTTTGCCACCACTCTTTCGATTTTCGAATACTTTTTTTCAAGCGTTTTCATACTTCACCTTCTTATTTGGTGCATTTGGGAAATTTTGCTATTCTCGTGAGCGTACATCCGAAAGGAACGTACGTTCTTTCAAGACTTTCTTCCGAAAACACGCATTTTTTCGGGAATTGCTCGAAGCCGTCTGTGTCGTACTCCCAGTTAGACACGTTTTTGGAGCGGATTTTAAGCTCGAACGGCGGTTGCTCTTGCCTGAACGGCACGTTTGATATTTCGTTGACGACAACCCTCTCTTCTTCAAAGAGCTTTTTGCTCGATTTCTTCGAAAGAACGGGAGCTATATTCCACTTTTTCGTACATTTTACCACAAGCGTGCGACGATCGCTTACGTCTTGCTTGATTTCGCACGGAAGTTTGAGCGACATCAAAAGATTGCCCTTAAACAAACTGCGCGAGCCGTCCGCGTTTTCCTCGACGGTGAGCGGAATGTTCATTTTGAGCATAAACGTGCTGCCTGCTTTTAGGATGCACTTGACGGAAATTTCCCTAGTTCCGCTCGCGACGATTTGTCCGCCCGATATGAGCTGCATAAACGTGTTTTTCGGCACGCGGAAATTGATTTTGACTTCGGGTTCGCCGTCCGCTTGTTCCACTTTGAACACGACGGCGTTTCTGAACGGATATCCCGTGCGCTCGGATACGGTGAGATTGCAACCGCCCACGCAAATATCCATCGTGCAAGGCGTGTACGTAAGGAAATTCAACTCGTCGTCTTTGACCATGCACGCCGTTTGCATATAGAGCGGATACGCACTCAAAAGCGCAATCGCACCCTTTGACGCCTTTTTCGTATAGAAAGCGTTGTCGCCCTCGGAATAAGGCATTTTTCTTGCTTGCGACGCTTCCGTCTGATTGATATAAACGGTGTCCTGCACCGCCGAACAGTCCTCGAAACTCGCCCCTGCGACAAGATTGAACACGATACGTTCGATGCTGTCCACAAGCGAATAATCCTTCGTTTCCTTGACGACTTCCACGAGGGATTCCAAAAGCTCGACGCCTGCCTCTACGTCCACTGCGCCCACGCCTTTTGTGCCTGCGATTTTGGGTGCGCACGCAAATGCGCCCAGCGGCGTTCCGTGATATTTTTCAAGTGCGTTTACAAGTTTGAGCGACAGGTTTTTGAGGTTGTCGTCGCCTATAAATCTTCCGTATGCGGCAGGATATTTCACCGCTTTTGCAAGGTTGACGCCGCTTGTTTCAACCGCCACTCTGTGCTTCTTTTTGTGCCACTGCTTGTCTATGTCGTCGGGAGTGAGCACTCTGCGCTTTTTGTCCTCGCTTTGCACCGATTCGAAACTTAAAACTTGCTTTTGGATATGTTTAAGTGCCGTTTGCGATATATAGCGATAATAGGGTTTCTTGTAAACGAAATGCGTTGCAAGCTTAAACCAGTCGTTTGAACTGTCGCGCAATTTCTCTCCGAGGTCTTGCAACCATTCGAGGTCGGTTTCTCTGTACACCGCCTCTATCGCGCCGATTTCTTCAAGCAATCTCGCGCGCGAATCGAACCAACAAGAACTTATCGAATAGGTGTTGAATTGACTCTTGAAAAACTTTTTCAAAAACGGCAAAACTCTCTCGTTGCCCGTTGCCTCGTAGTAGGTAAGCAAGGTTTTGACCGCCTCGATTTTCGGTGTAAGGGACAAGGTGTTTTTGGGTCCGAAATCTCCGCCCTCGTTCGCGCTCGAAAAGATGGGCGCCATATAACTCGCAACCTTTTCTTTGAGCGTGTTGTCGTCAAGAGCGCAAGAGAGCAAAGTCAAACCGCGGACGTAGCGCGGCAGGCTTTCGCCGCCGTTCCATTCTCCGTCCTTCACAAGCCCCGAAAGCGATCCGATACGCTTTTGCAAATTGCTTGCAAGCAACATCTCGTCAAGCAACCATCCTTGCGGTTTTATCGCGCCGAGGGGCAGTTTTTTGAGGTTTTTATCCACGGATTTTGCCAAAATTTCTCCTTGCCGTATGGCTATGCCATACACCTTGCTTATTATTATAAGTTAGCACATAAATTTGACAAATGCAAGTGAAAGAATTATCATAAGCCCAAAGGAGAGTCAAAAATGAAATACGTTCTCGTACTCTGCGACGGCATGGCGGATTATCCCGTGAAATCATTAAACGGAAAAACGCCTCTCGAAGCGGCAAAAACTCCCAATATGGATGCCTTGGCGCAAACGGCTCAAATAGGACTTGTCAAAACCGTTCCCGACGGTTTCAAACCGGGCAGCGACGTTGCAAATCTCGGCGTACTGGGCTTTGACGCGCGCACTTGCTACACGGGCAGAAGTCCCTTGGAAGCCCTTTCAATCGGCATCGACCTCAAAGCCGACGACCTTGCCATGCGCGCAAACCTCGTCACACTCTCGGACAACGAGCCGTTCGAGGACAAAATCATGCTGGATTACAGTTCGGGCGAGATAGACGCGGACGAAGCGCGCGAGCTTATGGACTGCGTAAAGGACAATTTCAACTGCGACAAATTCAGTTTCTACACGGGCACGAGTTATCGCAACTGCCTTGTGGTGTCCCGCGCAAAGCCCGAAGAGGACTTGACTCCGCCCCACGATATAAGCGGTCTTCGCATAGGCGAGTATCTTCCAAAAGGTACTCTCGGCAAAGACTTGACGTCCTTCGTTGTCAATTCGTACGAAATTTTGAAAGACCACCCCATCAACGTTCGCCGCATTGAGCGCGGAGAAAACCCGGCAAACGCCGTTTGGTTTTGGGGAGAAGGCACAAAACCCTCGATCCCGAATTTTGAGGAAAAATACGGCAAAAAAGGCGCGATGATAAGCGCGGTCGATTTGCTCAAAGGCATTGCGATAGGCAGCGGCATGAACTCTATTGACGTCGAGGGCGCAAACGGCACGCTCACCACCAACTTCGACGGCAAGGCGCAAGCAGCGATAAACGCTCTTGAAAACGGTGAAGATTTTTGTTTCGTACATATCGAAGCCACCGACGAATGCGGTCATCAAGGGGACGCGCAAGGCAAGATAAAAGCAATCGAACTTATAGACGAAAAAATTGTTTCGCCCATAGTGTCGCACTTTGCAAAAAAAGGCGACGATTTCGCGATGCTGATAATGCCCGACCACTACACCCCGATTGCGTTGCGCACTCATTCAAGCGAGCCTGTCCCGTTTATGCTTTTCTCAACGAAAACCGCTCTTGCGTACGACTCGCTTTGCGGTGAAAATCAAAGCGTCGAAACACGTGTTTACAGCGAAAAATCCGCTGCGGAAAGCGGTGTGTATTTCGACAAACCGTGGGAGCTTATCGACAAGTTTTTTGCGATAAAATAACTCCCTTGTGAGATGAGACACAGCCAATTTAAAAATATCGATAACACGCACAAAACCGACTTTATCAGTCGGTTTTGCTTTTATAAAACGTCGATTTTGCAAAAATATTCGTTTGTATTATTCTTTATTTATTGTTATAATCGTGCTCGGTTACGCTGTCGGCAAGCGACTTCTTTTTCTTCTTGCCGTCAACGAATTTGTGTATCTCTACTTTAAATTTCTTGCCGACCGCTTTGCGTACTTGCTTCATTACAAACTTCGTTATTTTAAGCACTAGTTGCATAAGCGCGACAAAGAACGTTACGCCGAACACAATCCACTTTACAAGGCTTGTTTCGCCCGTTGCGATACCTGCCATTGACACTGCCGATATCGCAAGGAAAAACACGTTGACAAACGCTTTGAATATACCGAGAACTTTCTTGTAATTCTTCACGTTGGTTTTCAGTTTTTTCTTGTCCTTGAACGTCAGCACGACAAGCACTACAAACGTTATCACCAGCACCGCCAGCATGGGAATGAGTATGTACGTATAAATCGAATCCACCCATTTTTTTGCCACAAACATGCATGTAGACGCTATCGCATACAGCGTTGAAACAATCGTCCAAACGACGTTCAGTTTCTGCACAACGGACATTCCCTTGTCCTTTTCTTCCTGTTCGACAAATGCCTGTGCTTTTTCAACGTCTTCTTGCGAGTACTTTTCGTCAATCGGCGCAACTTCTTGCGCTTTCGGCACAAACATAGCTTTCTTCTCTTTTGCCATAAACTTCCTCTTGCAAATAATTATATTCTTTTCTATGCGCCAAATAGTTTGGCGTAAAAATGTTCATGCGCGTGCGTTGAGTAGTGATTCAACGCACGCGCATGTTTTTTTGTGCCGAATTAAACTTCTTTGTTGACGACCCTCTTCAAAAAGTCGTCGCAAAGGCGGATGTTTTCGATTGCCGCGCCCTTGTTCCAGTTGAGCGGATAGCAATGGTTGTCAAAGAACTTAGTGCTGTGATGTTCCTCGACGTGTACGCCGAGATCTTGAAGTTTTTTGACGAGTTTTTGTCCTTGTCCTTTGCAGAACATATCTTTCTCCGCATAGGTGATGAAACTTATCGGGAATTGCTCGTTGACGTATCCGAACGGCGCAAGCACGTCTACGTATTGATATTTATCAAGCTCTTTGACGTGAATACCGCTGAAATCGAACAGCACTTTATCCGTAAGATTGAAGGGCATTTTTTGTCCGAGAGCTTCGCCGATGTCGTAGATGCCGCAATCGAGCATTGCCGTACGGAATTTGAGGTCGGTCGACACCCCGAATCTCGCTTGCAAATCCTTGTTTGTGGCAACGCAAGCGAGCATTGCGGAATAATAACCGCCTGCCGAGTCGCCCGAAACGCACATATTGTCAAGGTCGAGATTGTACTTTTGCGCATTTTCGCCAACCCAGTTGAGCGCGTTTACGAGATGTTGCAATCCCTTCGGGAAGAGATATTCCGGCCCCAGACCGTAGTTGACGTTGACAACAAAGAAACCTTTGTTTGCCGCCCATTTTGCAAGGCCTCTGCGGTAGTGCTTGTCGCCTGCCACAAATCCGCCGCCGTGGATGTAGAAGAACACGGGATATTTTTCGTTTCCGTCTTTTTTGACGAAATAAGTGTCGAGCTTTTCGGCATCGTCTTTTCCGTAGGCGATATCGGTTTCCACTTCAAATTTTACGTCTTTAAAGCGGAGCATTTTCTTGTTGTTTTGAGCACCGTCGAACAATTTGTCGATTGCCACGAACAAAAATTGCGCAAATGTCATAATGTACACCCCTTAAGAATGATATTTGTTATAAAGACATTTTAGCACATATCCTACAAGTGTGCAATAAGCAAATTCGACTTATTTCACGAAAAATCCGGCAAATCCGCACAAAAAATCTTTTGTTGACATACTTTGCAAATTATGTTATAAACTCTATGAAAACTTATGTGGACTTTTCCGGGCCCAAGCCACCTTTTCGCCACACAACGCTATGCGCTGTGTTTTTTTATGGCAAAAACACACTTTGAGGTATTATGAAAAAGCTGAAACTTCCGAGCGAAGTCGTCTATCTTGCGGCAATAGTGTTGCTGGCGTTTTCGGTTGCCATGCTCACGAGCGTGGATTTCGGCATATCGATGATAGTTGCGCCCGCATACATTTTGAGTCTGGTCGTACCTATCACTTTCGGTCAGGCGGAATATGTGATTCAAGCGATACTCTTCGTGATATTCTGCATCGTGATGAAAAATTTTCGCATCTCGTACTTGTCGTCTTTTATAACCTGTCTGCTGTACGGCGCAGTGCTCGATCTTTTCAGACTTATCCCGATTTTCAACCCTGCCGTTACACCGCCGGGAAGCATGGATCTTTGGGTAAGAATCGTGATGTTTATCCTCGGCGTGCCGATGTCGGCGTTTTCTATCGCCTTGTTTTCAAAGACGTACCTGTATCCCGAAGTGTATGATTTATTCTTTATGGGCATCAGCAAAAAATACTGCATAAAAACCGCGGTTTTCAAAACTTGTTTCGACGCTTTTATGCTCGTTCTCGGCACGACGATGACGCTTGCGTTTTTCAAAAAATTCGTAGGAATCAACTGGGGCACGCTCGTTATGACGGTGTGCAACGGAACTTTGATAAGTCTGTTTTCAAAGCTGCTCGACAAGTGTATAGACGTTAAACCAATATTCAAACGCTTTGCGTCGCACTTCGCCCTTGACGAGCCTATACCGACAAGAATCAAACATTCTGCTTATGTTCGAGAAATATGATTCGCCGTCATAGGTTTGTTTGAATGAAAAAATCGCTCGTTCAAGCGATTTTTTAATTCAAGCCTATTTCGGTCAAGCGATGTTTGCATGCAAAGATATAACACGAACAAAGCACCTCATCGACAACCACGATTTACTATACGTAAATGCGCGGGCATATAAATCTTAACTGCCCGACTCTGTTTAGCGATTTAGAGTTCGATTGCGTTGAATTCTTTTATGTTTTTCAAAACGAGGTCAAAATAGCGGTTTGCAATGTCAACGTCTTTTTGATTGCCTCTGATTGCGGTTGAGAGCGTAACTCTGCCCAGAAGCGTCGTCACGGACATGAGGAAGAACGGCTTGTACTTCACTGCGCCGGAGATAAATCCGTCCACGAGTTTCATGCCGTCAAAGGTGAGTTTTTGGTCGTTCAAAAGCCCCATATTGCTCACTGCGATGAGCGGATTGGTATAGCCCGCCTTGATTGCAAATTCCGCTATGTCTTGCGGGAAAATCGTGTAAGCAAGTTTCAAAAGCGGCAAGGAATAAAGTCCCATAAACTTGTCGCGTTTAAATCCCTTCGTCGAGCGAATGACGTTGACGATTGTGTCTTGTATGCTTTCGCCCTTGCTCATCGTGCGCACCGCCATCCACGCCGTGTGATTGGTAAGTCCGCCTTGCAAACCGCCCTCGACGATATGCTTTCTCAAATCGATCGCGCAAGAAACGGTGAGGCTGTCGGTGTCTTTAAGGCCGCACATCTCGTACAGCGAACGGAACACCGCCGCCATAATCGCGTCGTTGACGGTGATTCCCATCTTTTTTGCGAGTGCGCGGAGTTTGTCGAAATCTTCTTCGTTTATAACTCTTTTGACGATTTTGTTGGTGTCCTCGGGCACGCTTTCGCTCCAGGGAAACGCAACTTTGTCTTCGGTTTTGGAGATGTTTTTGTAGAGGTTTTTTGCGTGTTTCAAGTCCTCGCCTTCGAGCTTGGAATACACTTGGTCGTAACTTCTCGAACCGCTCTTCATATGGAGCGCGGAGTAGTTGCCTGCTTTAAGATTGGTGTAGTTTTCGCAAAGGGTTGCAAGGAAGTATTTGAGGTCGCCGCCGTCCATGCACATATGGTTGTTGCGCAACGCAAGAACGGAGTGCTTGTCGTCCTCGAACACTGCGATTTTGATTTGCACGTTGTTGTCGTAAGGAATAACGCCCAAAAGCCACTCGTCCGCAACCTTGTCCGCGTCCTCGACTTTTTCATAGGAAACGATATCGTCTATCGTGTAGTTTTCTTCCTTCCAATACGGCTCTATGACGGTGGTGTTGAAACTCGAATGAAGCACCGGGGCTTTTTCAACCATAAAAAGCACGACGTTCTTCAAAACTTCCATATCGAAGCTACCCTCGTAGGTGAGCTTTGCATGCACCATTCTGTCGTAATAGTTGCGGAACAAAAACTGCATTCTATCCCACATTTCAGCCTTCAATGTCGTTGCCATAAATCTCTCCTAGATGTCAAAATCGACACTTTATCAATGCAAAACGATATATTAATCGTCCCATTCAGTCCAATACTTTTGGTCTTCTTTCTCGTTTTTGTCTTCGAGTTCGGCTCTTTCTTTCTTGTTTTTCGCCTTTGCTTTCTTGATGACGAACACGATGAGTTCGACAAGTGCGCACACGACGCCGATGAGGCACAACAACCAACCCGGATGCCATACGCCGTTGACGGTGAGTCCCAAAATCACGTAAAGCATGACGCCGAAAATCTCAACGAAAACGGGCAATTCGAACCACTTGATTTTGCTGTTCGTTCCAAACGCGATTGCCGTATCAACGCCCAAAAGCACAACGGGCATTGCAAGAAAACTCATCCATGCGCCTTCGATTTTGAACACGAGTCGAAGAAGCAAAAACACGAACACGGTAAACAAAACTTCGCATATCGCAACGAATATTCTGACGGGAACGTATTTCTTTTTCTTTGCGAATTTGACCGCTCCGTATGAAAGCAACACGCTTACGCCCGCAAACACACCGCCCACCATAATGAGCCATGCCGGGTGCCAAATCTTCGCAACGCCGCCTACGATGAGATACACGATTGTGAGCAATGCCACGATTGCCGCCGCACAAATGCTTGCGGCACTGATTTTGCGTTTGACTTCACCGCTCTTTATTTGTCTTTTTTCAAACTGTTCGAGAGTTTGATCGATATCGCCGAGTTCGGAAATCGCCATATCGTAAATGAGATTGTCGTCGCTCACGCCTTTGATACGCAACTCCTGCTCTCTGTCAAGAAGTTGACGAAGCAACGCTTTGCGGTATTCCATCGCCGCTTGCGTGGGTGCGATTTTTCTGAAATGCTCTTCAAGATACTTTTTGAATCTTTCTTTCATAACGTACTCTCCCTTGCGCGATTGCGCTTGATGTTTACACGAAATATACGCGCGTATCGGCGTTTGGTTACATTGTATCACAATTTTTTTTGCTTGCATACGGTATATGGAAAATCATTCTTTGTCACGCACGAAACAAACTCGCAAAAAACTCTTTCCGCATGCGTTTTACATAACAAACAAGGAGGAATGCTTATGCTTTTCAATTTTTTCAATCCGTGCTGTCAAAACACGCCTATGCGCTACTGCAATCAACCGTCGATTGAATATATCAGAGGTCCGATGGGGCCGGTGGGAGCGACGGGCCCCAGAGGACCTATGGGGCCGCAAGGCGCACAAGGTCCGCAAGGTCCGCAAGGCGCAACTGGCGCGACAGGAGCTACAGGTCCCGTCGGTGCAACGGGAGCAACGGGTGCAACCGGGCCGCAAGGGCCTCAAGGCATCCAAGGCGAAACCGGTGCGACGGGCGCAACCGGACCGCAAGGTCCTGCCGGACCTCAAGGCGCGCAAGGAATACAGGGTGAAACGGGTGCGACCGGTCCTCAAGGTCCCGTCGGTCCGCAAGGTCCGCAAGGAGAGCCGGGCACAAGCGCATTGCAAGACGCATTGTATGCCTACGGCGGTACGCAAACGGTTGCGACGGGCGCGATAATTCCGCTTGCCAACTCAACATCCACGCCTACGACCACAATGACTTTGACGGACAACGCAATCGTTTTGCCGGCAGGCACTTATCTCGTAACCTATGGGGCAACCGGCACGCGAACGACGGACGGAAATCTGTCGGCGCAATTGTATGCAAACGGCTCGGCACTCGCAAACGAAATCGTCAGTGACAACGCCACCTCCGCAAACTCGGCAAATCTGTCCAAAACCATTCTTTACACCGCCGCCGCAGACGGAACGACTCTTTCTTTGTACAACACGTCGGGTGAAAGCGTAAATCTCACGGGAGCAAACATCACTGCGGTCAGAATTCTATAATAGTCGGAGTTTATCAACCAAAAACGCACACTTTAAGTGTGCGTTTTTGCATTTTATCGTATTTTTATTTGCTTTTACATCATTCGATACCGTCGAAAAAGTCTATGAGTTTTGCGATTTTTTGCTCGGCGGTAAGTTTGTTGACTTCAAATATCATTGAGGGCGGAATGGTGGTTGTAAGCACCACGCTTCCGCTGTTTTTGGCAACCGCGTTCATAAGACTTTCGTTTTTGAAGATGTCGGCGTCATAGAAATTTACACCCGCTCCGTTGCGGTTGATGACGATTCTCGACACGTCGTAATTGGACGCGAGATTTTTCAAAAGCGCGATATTGATAAGATTTTCAAGCGGCAAATCCACTTCGCCGTACACCTCGCCGAGTTCCTTGACGAGCGAATCTCTTGCGCTCTTTGACGCAACCTTTGATATTTGCTTGTACACCCTCAACTTGTCGCGACCGGATATATAGCTGTCGCTGATGAACGCCGCCGCGTCCACTTTCATTTCCACGTCGCGTTCGGGCTTCTTGACGACGCCCGTCTTTATCTCTTGCACCGCTTCGTCAAGCAATTCCAGATACATCTCGTAACCGACTTTTTCGATGTGCCCGCTTTGCTCCGCGCCCAAAATGTTACCCGCACCTCTTATGGACAAGTCGGCAAGCGCAACTCTGAATCCGCTGCCTATCTCGGTGTTTTCAAGCAGCGAATCCAACCTCTTTTGCGCGTTTTCGGTGATAGTACCGTTTTCAGGAACGGTGAAATACGCATGCGCAAGCACTCCTCGTCTGCCCACTCTTCCTCTCAACTGGTAGAGCTGCGAAAGTCCGAAGCGACCGCTGTCTATGACGATAAGCGTGTTTGCGTCGGGAAGGTCTATTCCGTTTTCGATAATCGTGGTTGACACAAGCACGTCGAATTCTTTGTCGTAAAATGCGCTTATGCGTTGTTCGAGTTGACCGGGAGCCATTTGTCCGTGAGCGGTGATAACCCTTGCGCCCTCGCACATTTGACGGATTCTGCTTGCAAATGCGTCGAGCGCGTCTATATCGTTGAGAAGCACGAGCGTTTGTCCGCCCCTTGCAAGTTCTCTTGTGATTGCGTCCTTGCAAAGCGCGTCGCTGTAACCCACCACGTATGTTTGAATCGGTAGCCTGCCTCTCGGTGCGGTTTCCAGCATGGATATATCTCTGACGCCCGTGAGCGACATATTCAGCGTGCGCGGAATTGGCGTTGCCGAGAGCGTAAGCACGTTGACGAGCGGATATTTTTCTTTCAGTTTCTCTTTGTGTTCAACGCCGAAACGCTGCTCTTCGTCAAGCACCAACAGCCCCAAATCGTGAAATTCGACGTCTTTTGCAAGCACTTTGTGCGTTGCGATAACCATGTGCGTGGTGCCGTCTTTTAGTTCTTTGAGAAGTTGTTCGTTTTCCTTTGACGATTGAAGTCTTGTGAGCAATCCGCATTTTATGCCGAAAGGTTCGAGGCGTTTGACAAGATTTTCATAATGCTGTCTTGCAAGTATCGTGGTCGGCGCAAGCAACACCGCCTGTTTCGAGTCGAGAACGGTTTTGAACATCGCTCTGAACGCAACTTCCGTCTTGCCGAAGCCCACGTCGCCAACAAGCAACCTGTCCATAATTCGTCCGCTTTCCATATCGTTTTTGATATCGGCAATCGCTTTGAGCTGGTCGGGAGTTTCTTCGTATTCGAAATTGTCCTCGAATTCCTTTTGCCACACGGTGTCGGGACTGTATTTAAATCCGCGTTGCTTTTCGCGCTTTGCGTATAGTTCGACGAGGTTGATTGCAAGTTTGCGCACGGATTTGCGCACCTTTTCCTTTTCTCTCTCGAACTCTTTGCCGCCGAGCTTGTTGAGTTTGGGGTGCTCCTCTCCGACAAACTTTTGCAGATTGTTCATCTGGTCGGTTGCAACGTAAAGCGTATCGCCGTCGCGATATTTAAGGACGATGTATTCTTTTTCGAAATCGCCCGTTTTGAGAATGGTCGTCCCCTCGCAAATGCCCACGCCGTGAATTTTGTGCACGACGTAATCGCCGGGCTTGGGCGAAAGAGCTTGCTCGGTTGCTTTGACGGCAATTTCGCTCGTGCGGCGTTTGCCTATGCACTCGCTCGTGCCGATAAGACAGGCTTTGACCGCCGGATATATAAAACCTGTTTCCACTTGAAGCGGAGTTGCCAAAACGCTGCCTTCGTCGTTGCCGTCCTCGCTGTAAGTTGCGTATATCTCGTATTCTCTGAGGCTCTCGACGATGTTTTTCGCCTGTTCTCTGCCGCCGCACGCCATAACTACCTTCGTGCCGTTGAGGATAAAGTTTTTCAGATCCTGAACGATGGTGTTGGGATCGAGATAATATTTCGTTACGGGACGAGTTTTAGGCTCGATGATATATTTCGGCTCGAACAGTCTGTTGTCGAGAGAAAGCGAGGCAAATCCCATTTTTCTCAAAAAGATGAGTTGACGTTTGACCTCGTGCGCGGTTATGCACACCTCTTTATGTTCGGGCAAAATCTCTGCGCCTTCGCACAACGTTTTTATGCGCCCGGCAAACTCTTTTTCGAGAATTTGCAACTTGTCGGCAACAACTCTCGGCTCGTCGAAAATCACAAGCGTCGGTTTGTCGTCGTCAAAAAAGTCGAAAAGACTTTGCGTGCAACTCTTCAAAAAGGGCAACGCCCAAACGCTCGACGCGTCGCATGCGCCCACGCTCAACAATTCTTTTGCTTGCTGCGCGTTTTTGTTTTCGGGATGCAAAGAGAGCTTTTCCCTTGCAAATTCATAGCCCTTTTCGTCAAGCAATATATCGCTTGCAGGCGCAAAATATACGCTTTGCACCTCGTTGGACGCAAGCATGCTTTCAACGTCTATAACCTTGATGTTTTCAACAAGCTCGTCAAAGAAATTGATTCTGTACGCAACGCCCGAAATATCGCAAACGTCCACAATATCGCCTCTGACGGCAAAATCGCCGACGTCTTGCACCATCGCCTGACGTTTGTACCCGGCAAGCGCAAGTTTGTCGGCAAGAACTTGCGGAGAAATCACGTCTTCTTTTTTTACGCAAACGGTGTATTTTTCGACAAGCTCTCTTTTGGGGAAAAGCTGCAACAAACTGTCCGCCGCAGTAACCACGACGTCAACCTCGCCGCACGCAATATCTTTAAGCGCGCAAATGCGCTCGCGCATACCCTGCGCCGAAAAGCCTTTTCTTGCAATCAACACGTCGTCGCGATAGGGCAAATAATCGACTTTTACCCCCCAACTTTCAATTTTTCTCGCAAGACTTTTCGCGCCCAGTGCGTCGGACGCAACGATAAGTTTTCTCACGGGAAGTTGGGACATAATATGGATTTTCGCACCCTCGCAAACTCGCAAAACGCAAACTGCCGACAGTTTGTCGTCGGCAAGTTTTTTTGCGCCTATACCTTGCAAAGAAGCAAGTTTTTCGCCCATATTTTGAAGTTGAAAAATCTTCGGTGTTTCCATTTTCAATATATAAAATCGTAAATTGTCAAATCACTTTTTTCTGTTTACGCGCTCTTGTATGCGTTGAATATCGTCGCCCTCGATTATCATTTCAAACGCTTCGACGGCAGTGTCGATTGACTGCTGCAAAACCTGCTTGTTTGCAAAATCGACCTTTGACAGTACAAAATCGATAAGTTCAACCTCGTGATTGGCAAGTTCATCGGTTTTTGTACCGATGCGCACGCGCGCAAATTGCTCGGTGTTAAGTTCCTTGACAATATTACGCATGCCGTTGTGAGTGCCTGCGCTTCCTTCCTCGCGTATGCGCAATTTTCCGATAGGCAAATCTATATCGTCATAGCAAACGACAAGCTCTCTTGCCTCGTCCACGTCGTAGGCGCGCACCAGCTTTTTGACCGCTTCGCCCGAAAGATTCATATACGTTTGCGGTTTTGCAATCACAAATTCCACGCCCTTGTAGACCGCCTTGCAAGTGAGTGCGTCGCACTCGGATTTGGCAATCTTCACTTTGCACTTTTTTGCCAAAGCGTCCACCGCCATAAAGCCGACGTTGTGATATGTGTTTTTGTACTTCATGCCGGGGTTGCCCAGTCCTACGATGAGTATCATATTGTCCTCTTAAACATCGATATTCTTGATGTTTTTATTGCGATTTTATGTGTTTTTTATACGATTTTTTGCACGTTTCTACGTGTTTTTTACATGTTTTTTGCGTGCTTTTCGACGACTTTTCGACGACTTTTCACCGCTCGAATTGTCCTGTGCAATCGATATTTTGCATATTCTCGCACACTGTTTTTGTTCCGTCTGCCGATTGTCAGTCTTGTTTGGGTTTGGTGTCTTGTCGCACTCGTCCGATTGTAAACGAGCCATCCTCGACGTCGCGCGTAACCGTCGTGCCTGCCGCGATAAACGCGTGATCGCCCACAACTAGCGGAGCGACAAGATTGGTGTTCGCACCCAAAAAGCACTCCGCGCCAACGGTGGTTTTGTGCTTTTGATGCCCGTCGTAGTTGCAAAATACCGTTCCGCAACCGACGTTCGTGCGCTCGCCCACGTCCGCATCGCCGACGTAGCTCAAATGTGCGCATTTGACGCCTTCTCGAAGCCTCGAAGCCTTGACCTCGACGAAATCGCCCACTCGGCAACCTTCGTCCACAACGGCATGCCGAAGCCTTGCAAACGGTCCGACATTCGCGCGCGTGCGCACGTGCGAGCATATGACGTGCGAACAGCTTACGTCTGCGCCGTCTATCACGCTGTCGCGGATATACGATGCAAAAACGGTGCTTCCGTTCAATATCGTACTTTCACCCTCGATTGTGCAAAACGGCTTGATAATTACGCCGCTTTCGACGTTTACGGTGTCGTCTACAAACGTTGTCGCCTTGTCGATTATTTGCACTCCGCGATTCAAAAGCCCGTCCAAAATCTCGTCTTTGAGAAGATTATACACTATATTATAGCTTTTTGCATCACCAATCTTCAAAAAAGCGTCCTGCTTGCAAAAAACGCCATCGTCAACGCCTTTGCCTATGCATATTTTGGCAAGAGAATCCTTTGCGCCAAGGCGGATGAGCGAGATGTTTTTCTGCTTCATTTGCCTGACGAGCATTTCGATATCCTTCTTTTTGACAAGCGGCATGTCAAGCGTCAACACGACGTTTACGCAGCCGTCAAGCAATGCGTTCTCCTCCTTGTACGCCTCCGTTTTTGCGATACGGCACTTTTTTGCCGAGAAATCCGCAAATTCGCGCAAAACGTAATCCTCCGCACGCCGCCCCAACAATTCTTTTTCGCCGTTTTCGGTTTTTATAAAAACAATATTATATTTATCCATACCATACTATATTCGTTTTGCAAAAAAACTTTTCATACGCTGACATAATAATTTGCAAACGGCAAAAATCGAGGCGTATATTGTGCGTGTTCGGGCAGGCAAATCTTCGCGGTGGCAAAATAAAACTTCGGAGAGAACCTATGGATAACAAAACCAAAAAGATTGTATTTGTCATTGTTGCTTCAATCATTTCGCTTATATCGACCGTTGTCGGAATTGTGTTCGGCGTGCCGCAGGACGCAATCAAGGACGCGGTTGACATCGACACGGGCATTGTCGAAACGCTGTAATCTTCATCGCGCGTTTTCTCCTTTTTATCGCGCAAATATGAGCGTCGCCAAAAAAATGCCGAGGCGACGCAAAATCAAGATTGCAACGAAAATGCTCTTTTTAAAACCTATCCTGCAACACTCGCTCTCTAAATGACCGACCGGCGCCTGCCCGACAACAAATATGCGCGGACGAAACCGTCCGCGCATAATCAGATAAATCAACTTAAAAACACTTCTGAGTAAAATCGTTTTGTGCAAACCTTACGATTGTCTTTGAAAACAGCCGTAGCGTTTCACTTGTTTTTTCTCTTCTGCTTGAAGAAGTCGGATAACAGTTGCGAACAGGTTTCTTGCTCGTGACCGCCTTCGACGGTGACAAGGTGGTTGAAAAGCCCCGGTTCGAAAAGGTTGAGTTTTGAGCCGCACGCTCCCGTTTTGTCGTCGTATGCACCAAAGTAAAGCGCGCGGATTCGAGAATGAATCATCGCCCCCGCACACATCACACACGGCTCCAACGTGACATACACATCGCAATTTTCAAGCCACCAGTTGCCGACGGCTTTGGTCGCCTCGGACAGTGCCAAAATCTCGGCGTGACAGATTGCATTGTTTTCTCTCTCCTTGCGATTGCCGCTTGCGCCGACGACTTTGCCGTCCTTTACGACAACGCACCCGACGGGCACTTCGTCTTGCAAAGCGCACCCTTTTGCCAGCTCAATCGCCATATCCATAAATTGTTTGTCGTATGCCATAAATCACCTTTATCGTACGGCGTGTACCTTAAATTAGATGTGCCCCCTCTTTCCGGACACGCCGGTATTTCTCCCACCACTCAGTTAGGGGCAATTCTCTACAAGATTATCCGTCGTTCGCGGGGGAGACAGTCGGCACTCGCATAGATAAGTATCGTCCCCTTGTTATGCCACTTCGCCTGCGTGGCGGCTACGCAACAGAATGCCACGCATTCTCGTACTTTTCATCAAGCTCGGCGCTCATATTCTCGCCGCCTTGCGGCTCGCACTCCGAATAAACACATTCCGTTTATAAGAACACCCTGAATAAGTGAAGATTCTTCCTATACAAGAGTTGAACGACGTGTACTCTAATTGCACTTTCCCCTTTCCTCACGTGTTTGGACTTCGGCGTTTGCAGAGCAATCCGCCTCGTTCGCTTTGGCTACAACACATTCACAGGATGTGTTGCTTAACGCGTCGCGCCCATACCGCCGTTCCCCCTTAAAAGGGAACCCACGGCGTCCGCTCTGCGGGGGGACACACTCAGCACTCGCATAGATTGCTATCGTTCCCTTTTTATGTCACTCGTTCGCGGACGAAAAGAATCCAAACTCGTCCGCTCACTTGTACTTTACGTCAAGCTCGGCGTTCGCTTTCTCGCCGCCTTGCGGCTCGTGTTCCGTCTTTTAAGTTGCACATACCGTGTATAAGAACGCTTCGAATGAGTAAAGATTCTTCCTATACAAGAGTGTTGCGTCATGTACCCTAATTAGATGTACCCCCTCTTTCCGGACACGCCGGTATTTCTCCCACCACTCAAATAGGGACAATTCTCTACAAAATTATCCGTCGTTCGCGGGGGAGACAGTCGGCACTCGCATAAATAGGGGCAATCCTCACATTATGCCACCGTCCTTTGTGCGCCAGCTACGCAACAACACGGCGCAGTCGGACGGTACAACCGTCAAGCTCGGCGCTCATATTCTCGCCGCCTTGCGGCTCGCACACCGAATAAGCACATTCCGTTTATAAGAACGCCCTTAATGAGTGTTCGTTTATCCGCTTGCGCCGAAGGCACACCCACCAAGCAAGCACTCGCACGGAGTTGTGGTTTGAATTTTGTCCCTCTCTTTTTGAGAGTGAAGAGTGGTTGCGCGGTAGTAATTGCGAAAACAAGCGAGGTCGGTGGCAATCGCCACTGTGTTTTCGTTTCTATTTAGGGGATTCCCACGTCGCTTTGCTCCTCGGAATGACATTCGGGGGCGGTTGCCATAACCTAGGCGCCGTTTGAGCAATGCGGCTCGTGTTCCGTCTTTGAAGTTGCACATACCGTGTATAAGAACGCTCTGAATAAGTGTTCGTTTATCCGCTTGCGTGCTTGCACGCCAACACCAAGCAGACAATCTTGCGAAATTGTGGCAGGAGTTTTTATCCCTGCTCGAACTGATAGCAAAGATTTTCTGCGCGGTAGAAATTGCGAGAACAAGCGAGGCTCTCGGCAATACGCCATTGAGGTTTGCGTTTCTATTTAGGGGATTCCCACGCTTACGCTCGGAATGACATTTGAGGCGTGTTGCCGTTGCCTATGCGTAGTTTGAGCAATGTTATTCGCCAAATAGGCCGTCATGTAATGACGAGGATATTTGGATGAAGAGCAAGGAAAGTGCGTCTTGAACCAGCACCCAGCGTACTCGAAGTACGTGGTGGTGGGACAAGTCGTGCTTGACGACGCTATTCGCCAAATAGCCTCGTCATTTGTGATAGGGCAACGAATTGTTGATGGTGAGCACCCTGTACACTTGCTCGCAAAGCATCACCCTGAACAGTTGATGAGGGAACGTCGGCTTGCCGAAAGACAAGACGAAATCGGCTTTCGAGCGAAGCTCGTCGGTGTGACCATGACTGCCGCCGATAAGAAAAGAAAACTCGCTTTCGCCGTCGTTGCACTTTGTCTTTATCAGATCAGCAAGGGCTTCGCTTGACAATTCCTTGCCCCGAAAATCCATTGCGATTATATACCCTTTTGCTTTTGACAAAAGCTCGTCGCTTTCTATGCGTTGTTGCTCCGAGGGCGTTTTGCCTTGCGGTGCATCGGGAAGCTCGACGACTTTTACGTCGGCAAAGCGCGAGGCGCGTTTGACATACTCGGCTATTGCGTCCGCAAAATATTTCTCTTTGATTTTGCCTATTGCGATAACGTTGATTTTCATCTTGTCATCCCCCACACGAAACTGAATATCGTGGCGCATACTCCGACCGCAAGCGTAAGCAAAAACGGAACGTCAACGTAACCTTTTGCAAGGTTGCCCGAATCGAAAGGAGTGTCGGATATGCGCTCTTTTTTCACCGCGTCTTTGCGCATCAAAAAGAAGAACAACACAAGCAGACACGCGCAAAGCACCACCACGCCCGCCGCCACGGCAAAGCCGAGATTTGAGGAATATACCCAGTCGCTGATTTTGTTGATGAAGTCAAACGCTCCGCCGTTTTGCGAAACGTACTCGGAAAACACGCTGAACGCATTGTTGACAAAGTGAATCAATATTCCGCCCCAAATCGAGCCCGTGTAATAGGTGATAAGCGCAAGCGTCGCTCCGAAAAAGAAGGTGTAACCCGTCTGCACTATATTTTGGTGCATGAGCGAAAACAGCAACGCGGATACTATGACAAACTTCCACTTGCACTCCGCATAGCCTGCACGAATGAGTCCTCTGTGCGCGACTTCTTCACACACGCCCGGCAATACCGCAACCAGAAACAGTTCTTTGAAAAGCACGCCTATGCTCGAATATTCCGTTCTCGAGGAAACGTGGGTGAAACCTATCATGCGCAACACCGTTTGCCAGACGTACGAGATACCGCTCGACACAACGATTGCGCACACGCATATGCCTATTATTAAAAGCCAGTTCTTTGCGGAAATCTTTTTGAAACCGAAATCGGAAATAATGTCCTTTGCGTTTTCGCCCCTTCCTTTTGCGCCGAGAGAGTACAAAAACACGCTCAAAAACGCGAAAATCGCAATCTGCACAACGCAAGAGAAAAACGCGTCCGAATCGGCAACGCCCAGCGCGGAATAGATGTCCAAACTCGACGCGATACGCAAAAGCAAAGTGCATATCACAACGACAAAATATATCCAACCTACACTTGCGCGCTTTGTCATACCATACCTACGATGAAAGCGTAAAGCCAGTATATGCACACAAGCGCAAGCGCAATCCACACGCCGGACATATGCTGATTTTTGCCGAGATATTCAACTTCGTTGCGCTCTTCAAGCTCGTATTGTACGCGCTTCCAGCCCTGCTTCGTAAACAGCGATTTGAAAAAGCGGAACATACCCTTGAACACGTTTTCGCTTTTTGTCGTGACGTTTGCCGTTGCCACGATCGTGAATCCGTCCTCTTCGTATACGTTGCTGACCTCTCCTGCTCTTTGGCGTTTGTCGCCTGCTCGATAGAACAAATACAGTAAGCACACGAGCAATACAATACCTATGATTACGCTCGCAGCTCCCGTTAGCCAGTTGAAATAACCGAGTTTCAGGTATATTTCGTCCACTTGCGGCAAATACGCCGTGAGCGTGAGGGATATAAAGTTGTTGACAAAGTGGACTATGACGCTTGCCCATATCGAGCCAGAAAGTGCGACCACGAGCGCAAGCACTACGCCCAACCCGAATTGATGCACCGTTTGAACGGGATTTGCGTGCATAAGAGAGAAAAACAACCCCGACATAAGCACGCCGAACCATATATTGCGCGTGGCAAGACCGGGAAAAACCGTGCCGCGCATAAATATTTCTTCTCCTATTGCAGGCATAATTGCCATGACGAAAATCGCAAGAAAATATATGCCTACATTTGAAAAAGACGGCATGGACACTCCCGCTCCGTGATATCCGATGATGCCCAAAAACGCACTCCATGCGTTTGCAAGCGGCAAAAATACGAGTATGGTTGCGATTGCGATAAACGGCAAAATTGCGATTTGAACGGGATTGAGTTTGCCTTTGATTTTTGCGACGCGCACGACGTCCACTTTGCGCACGCGCGTATAAACGAATACGGTTGCGATAAAACCGACTTGCATGATTGCATAGCCGCACCAACTGTACACGCTCATGCCGTCGAGCGTTGCGGATACGTTGCGGAGAGCAAGGGACAAAAACAGCGAAAGCAAACTGCCGACGCATATGCCCAAAAGATAAATTGACGAACTTTCGCTTGCGCCTATCGTTCTTCTCATAATATTTCGAAAACCTCGCTTCTTCTCGATTGATGCGCAACATACAATTCGATGTCGCTGTCTTTTGCTTTCAATGCGTTTTCCACGGCGTCGTACGCTTTTTGCTCGGTGTTGTTGTTTTCGCTTATATGTCCCAAAACAAGCTGTTTTATGCGTGAATCGTCGCACAAAATCGAGGCGATTCTCGCCGACGCATCGTTTGAAAGATGTCCGTTGTTGGACAAAATCCTTGCTTTGAGCATGGGCGGATATTTGCCGTTTTTGAGCATATCGATGTCGTGATTCGCCTCCAAAAGCACGACTTCGCTGTCCTTTATGTTTTTGACGACGCCCCTTGTCGGTACGCCGATGTCGGTTGCCACGCTGCACCTTGCGCCTTGACAATCGAACGTATATGCAAGAGGATACGCCGCATCGTGCGGAATTCTGAACGGTTCTACGCTTATATCGCCGATTTTGAATCCGCTCTCGTAATCGTCGTTGCTCACCACGTTTTTGATGTCGTACTTTTGACACATTGCCATTGCGGTGAGCGGATGCGCGTACACTTTGGTGTACGGTGAAAGTTTGCAAAGCCCTGCGATATGGTCGCTGTGCTCGTGCGTAACCACAACGCCGTCGATGTCGCTCGGTTTCAAGCCGAAAGGCACAAGCTCGCTTGCAATTCGAGTGTAGGACACGCCTGCGTCAACCAAAATTGCCGTTGAATTTGACAGTATGAGCGTTGAATTACCCTTGCTTCCGCTTGCGAGAGACACGAGTTTGAGCGACATGTTTTCCTCTTTTGAACAAGAAACGAATCGCAAAAAGCAATTCGTTCCCCTATATACCGTTTGATTTGCTCTTTATTTTGCCGAAATTAAATCTCTCTCGACATGTTTTGCATGTTTTCCACCTTGTCGTCGAGCTTGTTCATAAGGATTGCGAACACGATGGTCAACACCAAGTTGACAAGGCACAGCACGAGCACGATGAGGAATGCGATTTTCTCGCTTACGACGAATGTCTTTGTAACCAGCCACTTAATGAGCAAAGCAAGCATTGCTCCCGAGGACGCAAGCGCAAAGATGAAGTTGAACGCGCGCGGGTATTTCCCCACGATGACGGATATGAGCGAGGCAATCGTCATAACCGCACTGACCACTGCAACACCGATGTACGCAATGTTGGAAAGCGGACGAAGCGCAAAACCGTTGTCAATCCAGTTTTTTATCACACCGATGACGTTGAGTTTTTCTATCGACACACTGCCCACGCTCGGCATAAAGTAGGAGAGAATGAACGGAAGCACCGTGAGCGCGGAAAGAAGGAAAGTGACAAGTGCGAAAATTCTGGGTTGCACTTTGCCTTTCTTTTTGACCTTGCGCGCGGAAACCGTTTCGAAATCGGTTGCCTCGTCGTTCTCGACGGTGGCTTGCGCATATACGTTTTGTCCCCTGCCGTCAGTTCTCAAAACGTTGCTGTCCTGCGTCATATAGGGCACGACGGCAAGCGGAACGACGATGGGTTGGAGTTGGATTGTGTTGTGCTTGGGCGCAACGATAGGCACGGGGCCGCCCGTTCCCACCGGTTTGAGCACCGTGACGTCCGAACCTGCTTCGGGTTGCGGAGCGGCGTACGCTTCCGACTCGAACATCGGTTCGTCTTCCAATTTGATTTCCCCGTTGTCAGGCGTCATAACAATCTCTTGTTTTTTGTCCTTCTTTGACATATTTCCTCCTGGCGATTATTTGAGATAACCGCATTTGTCGCGATTTATAATTGCGCTCACCGTACACAAAACGACGTATGCCGCGCCAAACACGACCAACGTAAACAGTTCGCTGCTTGCATAGCCGTGGATAAAGTCGTTGATGAAATCTATTTGTTCTATGCCGATTGCGCTTGCGCCTGCCAAACTTGCGACAAATATTGCAAGCACGCAAAGCAAATTGACGATTGCTCCTCTTGCGAATTTGACGGGTTTCACCGCACCGAATATCGCAAAACAGGACTTAATCGCATTGATAAGCACGTATAAAATGCCGATTGTGAGAATAAGCGAGGGTACGGCACTCACCCAGATCGCGCCGACTTCGCTGCCGCTCCAACCAAGTTGCGCCGTATTTTTAAAAGCGGAAACCAAGTTTGACACGACGTTGAATTTGTCAAACACCATCTTGAACGGCGCGTTGAAACTTGCTCCGACCGCCGCAAAAACGTACGGCAAAAGCACGGCAACGGACGCCACGAGAGCGATTATTCCGCTTGCCATATTCTTTGCGCGTTTGCCTCTTTTCCACTTTTTGTTGACCTCTTCGCGCTTTGGTTGCACGTCGTCAACGGTGGAAACGATGCGTCTGGAATCGGAGTCGGGCGTCTCCTTGTTGACAATCGTCGGTTCTATCACGTACTCCTGCATAACCGTCGGCATAACGTGATAGGCGGCGTTGTTAATAGGAGGCGGCGCGAGCCTTATGCCCGCATCGTCAACGCTTCGATTTTTGTTTTTGTTGAATTTGTCTGCCATGATAACTCAACCGTCGATATATCGGTTTTTCTTGTTCTGCACGGGTTGCGCTTTGATGGGTTGCTCTTTGATAGGCTGCGCCTTGACGGGTGCGACTTGCTCGACTTGCGGAGCATATTGCATGAGCGGTTGCTCTTGCGTCACGTACGGCACGAACGCCACCGGTTGTACGATGGGCGGCATTTGATAAGGCTTGCCGTCCTCTCCGACAAGGTATGCCGGCACTCCCGGATATTGCGGGGGCATTGCCGACTGTTGCGGAGCATACGGATAAGGATAAGGCGGATAGGGGTACGGCGCATAACCGTTTTGATAAGGCGTACGTCCGGGACCGGAGAAATCCGCTTGCTGTTCCTTTTCGGGCTCTTTTTCGGGAGCGGGTTGTTCCTCTTGAACGGGAGCGTTCAACTCGTCCACAAACTCGTCTAGCGTCGGAACTTTTTTCACTTCCAAATCGGCTTGGGGCGCAGGAATAATCTGTTGCTTGCGCTTGACGGGCGGACTTTGTTTGATTTTGTTTTTTGCAAGGAGCAAAAGCGCGCGCGCTTTGTTGCGTCCGCAATGAGTACACGCCGTTGCCGTAAGCGGATTTATCGTTCCGCAAGCGGGGCAAACGTAAGTGTCGCCCTCAATGTCGTCCTCGTCGATTTGAGTGTAGGGGTCGGCATAATATTTCGAATAAGTTTTGAGCGCGGTTGACATTTTCTTCAAAAGTTCCACGTCCTCCGAACCGAGTTCGTTGAGCTTTTGACGATATTTTTCAAGATTTTCCGCTTTTTCGCGGTACTCTTCCTCGCTCTTTTTGCGATACTCTTCAACCTGTTCGAGAGCCTTTTCTCTCTCGTCGTCGGCTTTGGCGCGCTTTTCGGCGATCTCTTTGTCGACCGCCGCCATTCTGTCGCGCTCCATATTGTCAAGGCGCAACTTTGCCTTGCGTGCGTCGAGCATATCGTCGTCGCTGTGCGTTTCGCTCTCAACCACTATGGGAGCGCCGCAAGACACGCAAAATTTCGCGCCCGGAAGATTTTGAGTTCCGCACACGGCGCATACGGGTTTGCGCATAACTTGCAAAATGCCTCCGCATTTTGCGCAGTATCTGCTGCCCGCGCTGTTTTTTGCGTGGCAAACGGGACAGACGGTCTGATAATTTTCAACTACGTCCGCTCCGCACGTGGGGCAAAAGGCTTGTCCCGGTTTCACTTCGTTTCCGCATATCTTGCAAACAAACATATTTCACCTGCGAATATCTTTGTGTTGTGAATTTTGATGTATATAAGGGTTTTTCGCCATGTACCCTAAATTAGATGCGCCCTCTCTTTCCCTTTCGGGCTTTTGTTCGTCCTCTACAAGAGTTGAACGGCGTGTACTCTAAATTAGATGTGCCCCCTTTTTCCCTTTCGGGCTTTTCTCCCACCACTCAAATAGGGCAATTCTCTACAAGATTATCCGTCGTTCGCGGGGGAGACAGTCGGCACTCGCATAGATAGGGACATTTCTCTACTTATGCCACTTCGCCTGCGTGGCGGCTTCGCAACAGAATGCCACGCATTCTCGTACTTTTCGTCAAGCTCGGCGCTCAAATTCTCGCCGCCTTGCGGCTCGTGTTCCGTCTTTGAAGTTGCACATACCGTGCATAAGAACGCCCTGAATGAGTGTTTTGTTTCTCCGCTTGCGCCGAAGGCGCACCCACCAAGCAGACAATCTTGCGAAATTGAGGCAGGAGTTTTTGTCCATGCTCAAACTGATAGCAAAGATTTTCTGCGCGGTAGAAATTGCGAGAACAAGCGAGGCTCTCGGCAATACGCCATTGAGGTTTGCGTTTCTATTTAGGGGATTCCCACGCTTACGCTCGGAATGACATTTGAGGCGTGTTGCCGTTGCCTATGCGTAGTTTGAGCAATGCCTTGCGGCTCGTGTTCCGTCTTTTAAGTTGCACATACCGTGCATAAGAACGCCTTGAATAAGTGTTCGTTTATCCGCGCTTAAAGCTGTCTTTGAGTCCCACTATGCTGTTGAACTCGTTTTGCTCGTTGCGTTTGATAAAGTAGCCCTCGCGCAAGAATTGGAATCTTGTGTGAACGGGTGCTTCCGCAACGATTTTTTCCGCCTTGCCGTGCAAAACGGTGAGAGAATCGCGGTTGACTCTGTCCATATAATCGCCGTCGCCGTCGTTGATGAGATAGTCGAACATATTGAGCGTCACGTCGGCGCAATCGTTGGCGTTCACCCAGTGAATCGTGCCTTTGACCTTCATATTTGCGCCCTCTTCGCCGCTCTTCGTACCTTCGAGATATTCCACGTGCACTGCGGTGACGTTGCCGTCCGTATCTTGCTCGCAACCGACATACTTGACGATGTACGCGCCTTTAAGACGCACGATTCCGTCCGGCTTCAAACGGAAATATTTGGGCGGAGGATTGAGTGCGAAATCGTCTTGTTCGATATACAATTCTCTGCCGAAAGTGGTTTCGTGCACGCCTGCGTTTTCCGCTTGCGGATTGTTTTCGATATAAACGGGTTCGCTCTTGCCCTCGGGATAGTTGTCGACGATGAGTTTGAGCGGTTTAGTGACAACCATTGCGCGTTGAGCGCGTGCGTTCAAGTCCTCTCTCACGCAATGTTCGAGAATGGAAATATCCACTTCGCTGTCCGCTTTTGCAACACCGATACGCGAGCAGAAATCGCGGATTGCTTCGGGCGTGTAGCCTCTCTCTCTTATGCCCGAAAGCGTGGAAAGACGAGGATCGTCCCAGCCCCAAACCACTTTTTCGTCGACAAGACGTTTGATGAAACGTTTGCTCATGACAGTGTGCGTGAGGTTGAGCCTTGCAAACTCGATTTGTCTGGGACGAGGATCGAATCCGCAATTGAGCGTAACCCAGTCGTAAAGAGGACGATGGTTTTCAAATTCAAGCGAGCAAAGCGAGTGCGTGATGCCCTCGATTGCGTCCTCGATGGGATGTGCAAAATCGTACATGGGGTATATCACCCATTGATCGCCGGTGTGCGGATGCGTTGCGTGGCAAATGCGATAGATGACCGGATCGCGCATGTTGATGTTGGGCGACGCCATGTCTATCTTTGCGCGCAAAACCTTTTCGCCGTCTGCAAATTCACCGTTTTTCATGCGCTCGAAAAGGTCGAGATTTTCTTCGACGGAGCGGTTTCTGTACGGACTTTCCGTGCCGGGCACGCCGAAGCTGCCGCGCGTCGCGCTTATCTCTTCCGCGCTCAAATCGCAAACGTACGCCTTGCCCTCTTTGATGAGCTTGATTGCGCACTCGTACATTTTGGGGAAATAATCGCTTGCGTTGTGAAGTTCGTCCCAGTCGAAGCCCAGCCACTTGATGTCGGCTTTGATGCTTTCCATATACTCCACGTCTTCTTTTGCGGGGTTGGTGTCGTCAAAACGCAAGTTGCACGCGCCGTGATACTTTTCTTTCATGCCGAAGTTGATGCACAACGCTTTTGCGTGACCGATGTGCAAATATCCGTTCGGCTCGGGCGGAAAACGCGTAATGATTTTGTTCACCTTGCCGGAAGCAAGGTCTTCGTCAATGATTTCTTCGATAAAGTTTCTTGAATTGTCTTCCATGTAGGTAATGCCTTTTCGTAAGCACGTGCGCAATACGCACACGCAGTACGCATAAAATTATTATAATTTATAATAAAACGAAATTCAGGTTATGTCAATACAATGAAAATGTAAAATTATGTGGATTAATAAATAACTTGGATGAGATGCAGTCCCTTTGCGGACAAAGTTTTGCCGGCAAGTTTTCTGTCACCGCTCTCCAAAATCGTGCGGACGTCGTCGGGAGTGAGTTTTCCTATGCCGACGTACAGCAACGTGCCCGCGATTATGCGCACCATGTTGTATAGAAAACCGTTGCCGGTGACATATACGTTCATTACGGAATTCGTCAGCAATCCGTCTTTTCCCGCAGCGGAATCCTCGCTCGAATACGTTTGCAACGGAGCTGTTTCCACCTCGATTGAATATATCGTGCGGACGGTGTTTTTGATTATGCTGCCGCTTGCTTCGAAACACTTGAAATCGTGCGTGCCCTCTATGATTTTGCACGCCTCTTTGATTTTGTCGAGATCGACGGGCACGATGATATGTTCGTGCGTGGGTTCGAGCACGGGACGGCGATGTTTCGAGATATACGTTTTGTAGCAATAAGTCTTGCGTTTTGCATTGAAACGCGCGTTGAAATCGTCGGATACGACTTCGCAAGAAAGCATGCTCACGTCGTCCGGAAGATGCGTGTTGACGGCAAAAGGAATCTTGTCGACGGGGATCGAAGTGTCTGCGTCGAAATGCACGACTTGTCCCTCTGCGTGAACGCCTGCGTCCGTGCGACCGCTTGCGGTTGCGGCGGTTTTCATGCCGAAAGTTTTTTCGAGAGCTTTTTCAAAGACCTCTTGAACGCTCAATCCGTTGAGCTGTCTTTGCCAGCCGACGTACCTTGCTCCGAAATAGGAAATCACCGCGCGATATCTCATAACACCAAACCTCCGAAAATCATTTGGTCGATGTTGATGCCTATCGTCGGGAAATAGTATCTTTCAAGCAAAATCACCACAAAGAAAGCACACATAAAAACGGTTGCGATGAGGTCGCCTACACCGAGTTTTGCCTGTTTCATTTTGGTGCGTTTTTCGGTTGCGTTGTAGCACCTTGCGTCCATTGCGAAAGCAAGCTCGTCCGCGCGTCTGAACGAGTTGACGAAAAGCGGGATAAGCACGGGCAAAAGAGCCTTTGCTCTTGAAAATAGTCCGCCCGTATCGAAACTTGCGCCGCGCGCTTTTTGAGCCGAAATAATCTTGTTGGTTTCCTCAAACAGCGTAGGAATAAATCGAAGCGCGATGCTCATAATCATTGCTATGTCGCGCACGGGAACTTTGACGAGTTTGAGCGGCGACATAAGCGATTCCACACCGTCGGCAAGCTCAACCGGCGTTGTCGTGAGCGAAAGCAAAGATGCGCCCGAAATCAACAAAACGAGCCTTAAAACCATCTTTATGGTTGTATGAACTCCCGTTTTGGTGATTGTAAAGATTTGCCAATGCACCAAAACTTCGCCGTCTTTTATCAAAAACAGATTGAGAATTGCGGTGAATAAAACGATAAACAGCACGCCTTTTACGCTTTTCAAAACCGACGCCATGGGAAGTTTGGCAAGCATGATTATCGCAATAAGGACAACCGCCGTAAGCATAAATCCGAAATAAGATTTGACAAAGAAAATGCCTATGACGTACATGAGCGTAAGCAAAAGTTTCACCCTTGCGTCAAGGCGATGAACGGGAGAATTTGTGGGATAATATTGTCCGAAGGAAACGTCTTTAAACATGCTCGTTCCCTCCTTCTTTCGCCTTGATTTCGGCAAGTTTCAGACAAAGCTCGTCCATTGAAATTATGTCTCTCGGAAGGTCTATTCCTCTTGCGATGAGCATATCGGAAATTCTCGTCGCGCACGGCACGTCAAGCCCTGCTTCCTCAATGAGTTTTCTGTTTGAAAACACCTCTTTTGGTGTGCCGTCGGCAATGAGTTTTCCGTCTTTGAGCGCAACGATTCTGTCCGCGATCACCGCAATGTCGTCCATGTTGTGCGACACCATAATCACCGTCGGAGAAACCTCTTTTTGAAGTTTTTTGACAAGGGCGAGAATCTCCTCTCTGCCTTGCGGATCAAGCCCTGCAACCGGCTCGTCGAGGACGAGAATTTTGGGCTCCATGGCAATGACGCCGGCAATTGCGACACGGCGTTTTTCTCCGCCGCTCAAATCAAAAGGACTGCGATGCGCAAATGCGTCGTAATCAAGACCGACCACCTCGATTGCGCGTCTTACTCGTCTGTCGATTTCGTCCTTTTCGAGTTTCATGTTTTTCGGGCCGAACGCAACGTCCTTCTCGACGGTATCTGCAAAAAGCTGATATTCGGGATATTGAAACACCATGCCGACTTCGAAACGCAAATTTTTGAGCGTCTTTTTGTCGGTTGCGCTCATGCCGTTGACGACGACGGACGATTTCTTTTTGTCCTGAACCTTGACAAGTCCGTTCAAATGCTGAATGAGAGTGGATTTTCCGCTACCCGTCGCGCCGACGATGCCCACGAATTGCCCCTCTTCTATGGTCAGATTTATATCCGAAAGCGCCACCTTTTCAAAAGGCGTTTTGGGAGAATAAACGTACGTGAGATTTTTTATTTCAATTGCCGACATACGCCCTCCGCAAGTTCCTCTTCGGTGAGTGCCGCCGAGTCGAAAACAAAGCCCTTTCGTTCGAGGGATTTGCAAAGTGCGTACACGGGCGGCAGCGTGAGTCCGCACGCTTCCAAAAGTCCCGACGCAAACACCTCTTTTGGTGTGCCGTCGATTGCGACTCTGCCCTTGCGCAAAACGATGATTCTGTCCGCAAGCACCGCCTCGTCCATATTGTGCGTGATGTTGATGACGGTTATGCCCTGCTCGTTTAGCTTTTTGGCGATTGCCATGATCTCTTTTCGTCCGTTGGGATCGAGCATGGATGTGGACTCGTCCAAAATCAGAATTTGCGGACGCATTGCCAAAACGCCTGCGATTGCGATGCGCTGTTTTTGTCCGCCGCTGAGCTTGGACGCCGAGCGTTTTCTATACTCACTCATGCCAACGGCTTCGAGAGCTTCGTTCACTCGTTCGATAATCTCTTCTCTGGGAACACCGATATTTTCGGGGCCGAACGCAACATCGTCCTCGATGATGGTTGCAACCATCTGATTGTCGGGATTTTGGAAAACCATACCCGCTTTTTTGCGGATTTCAAAGGTGTTTTTCTCGTCGGAAGTGGACAAGCCGTCAATCAAAATCTCGCCGCTTGAGGGTATAAAAAGACCGTTGAGAAGTTTTGCAAGCGTCGATTTGCCGCTGCCGTTCATGCCGGCGAGCGCGACAAATTCGCCTTTCTCAACGGAAAAAGACAGGTTTTTGAGGGCTTTTAGACTGCTGCCCTCCCCTAATGAGTAGCTATAACTTACTCCTTTGAGGACGATTTGCGACATACCGAGAGTATAACACAGCGCATTTCTTTTGGCAAACGATAATAAGTTTTTGTCAAACTAATAAATATATTTAAAACGAAACATAGCCGTGCGCGAGCATTGCGTCTTGACTTTAAAGCCGTATCATATTAAAATATTTAGCGAAAAAAGGAGCTTTTTATGTTCAAACTTATCGTTTTCGATCTTGACAAAACTCTCGCCGACCTCGGCAAAGGTATGAGCGCACGCAACACCGCAAAACTTCGCCACCTTGAAAAATCGGGCGCAAGAATTGCGATATGCTCGGGAAAGCCGACGTATTATCTTTGCGGATTTATGCGGCAAGTGGGATTGAAAGCTCCGATTCTTATCGGCGAAAACGGCGCGACGATTCAATTGGGCGTCGATTTGCCTCCGTCGGATTTTTACGTTCTGACAAAAGACGAACGTGCAAAACGCGTCCTTAAAAAAGTGTACGACGACATCGACGCAACGTTCGAGGGCAAGATGTGGTTTCAGCCGAATTCGGTGTGCGTAACACCCTTCCCGAAAACACAAGAGGACTTTGACAAGATACAAAACTACGTTGATAAAAACAAAGACCTTCTTTCTTGCTTGAAAGTGTACAGGCACGTCGATTCCTTCGATTTTATCCCTTGCGGAATTGACAAGGAAATCGCCCTCGAATATCTTGCGAACATGCTGAATATAACCAAGGAAGAAACGATTGCCGTCGGCGACGGCGTAAACGACTACCCCATGTTTCGCTTTGCAAAGCTGTCCGTGGGCGTAAACGTAAAAGACGAAAGCAAAGTAAATTTCAATTTCAAATCCACAAGCGATGCGCTTGATTTTCTGGCGCAAACGTTGAAGGAGCAAACATGCTGACAAGCTACAAAAAAATATCCGTCATATACGGCGGCAACGGCAGAAAATATGCGTCGCAAATCAAAGACAAACTTCAAGATTTGCACGAAAAAGAGTTTTATCCTATCAAAATCGAAGATTTAAATACCGATTGGGTTGGACACGACGTTTTGGGCACGGTTGTCAAAACCATACGAAACAGCGATTTGATATACATCGTTTTTACCCTTGACGATATCGGCGCAAGCAAACGCGCATACGAGCAAAACGGCGATGATGCGCTTGTCGGCAGACTTCGCCAAAACGTTCTTATCGAGCTTGGTATGGCTCTCGTGGTGTGCGACAACACCGAAAAAATCAAAATAGTCGCCGACTTCAACAAGAACGAATTGGGAGAGGATTTTCCCAGCGATATACGCAACGCTCTGTCTATACGTGAATTTTCAAACGGCAATTTCGACGAGGTTTTGGATTCCATTTGCCGTTTTATACGCAACGATTTCGACGTCGCACCTACGAAAAATTTGCTTCACGACGAACACGGCATTGTGGACTTTGAAAACGTTTTCGACGAATTCGAAAAACTGAACAGATACGGCGGAAAGAAAATCAAACGCCTTTGGGATATCCTCGATTTGTGGCTACCGACGCTAGACTCTTTCGACTACGTTGAAGAAAGATTGCTCTACACTCTCGAAAGACTCAAATCCTTCCCCGTGTTCGGTTCGGGTGAAAAATTGATAGACTGGATAAAGAAATTCCGCGACGCTTGCCTTGATCCGCACCTGCCGATAACTTCGGACAGAGAGTTTATACGTTTCACGCAAGACGTGGTGAACGCAAGCCTCGACTACACTCTCGTAAAAACCGACGAATCCACCGAAACGAGCTTGCAAGCATACAAAGACGTGGCGTCCGACTTTTCCGACCTTTACGACGATTACAAGGATATGGAAGCCCGCGACGTAAAATTCCATCCGGTGATCAGCTTCGTTTTGCTGGAATACTACGGCTTGACGCTGATGCGAATCTACAACCTCACGAAAGACTCGTCTTTGCTTGACAGAGTGATTGCGCTCTATCAAGAAGGCGCGGAGGTTGCGCTCAAACTCGACACGAGATTCCGTCTTTATCAAGGCTACGTTTCATTCAACCTCGGAAGAGCGTATTATTACAGATATCGCGAATTCGGCAACGAAGAGGATTGCACAACATTCCACGAACAAATGGAAAAAACGCTCAAAATCCGCAAAAGATGGACGGATCACACCCACTTTTTGCCGTGCTATGCCAATGCGCTCTCCTATGAATATTTTTACGCACTCAGCGAATACGTAAAAATGCAGTACGCAACGGGCGAGTTGTCGGGCGAGTTGTTCGATGCGACTCTCGATCGGATAATTTCGGACATCGACGACTACATCTGCAACGACTCCGAACTTCAAAAGCTCTACAAAATCAAAAACGTGTGCTTGAAAATGTACGAGAGTTGATTTCGCAAATCTTATACGCAATATTCGGCGGGGCAAAACCTCGCCTTTTTTTTGCAAAATCGTAATTATTGGCAAAAAACAAAATCGCCCTTTTTATTGACTATTAATTTTTATCAATGTATAATATCTAATTGATTATGCGCCTTGCACACCCGCTCGTGCGCGTAATGCAACAAAACACTCAAAGATATTTATTTGGAGGACTATCCGATATGAAAAAAATGACCATTGACGGCAATACCGCTGCGGCGCACATCGCTTATGCTTTCTCGGACGTAGCGGCTATTTACCCTATCACACCGTCATCACCCATGGCAGAAAACTGCGACGACTGGGCAGGCCAAGGCAGAAAGAATCTTTTTGGCAACGTTCTTAAAATTGCCGAAATGCAATCCGAAGCAGGCGCTGCAGGTGCGGTTCACGGTTCTTTGGCGGCAGGTGCTTTGACGAGCACGTTCACGGCAAGCCAAGGCTTGTTGCTCATGATCCCCAACATGTACAAAATTGCGGGCGAATTGCTTCCTTGCGTGTTTAACGTATCCGCAAGAAGCGTAGCGGGTCACGCACTCAACATCTTCGGCGATCACTCGGACGTTATGGCATGCCGTCAAACCGGTTTTGCTATGCTCGCTGCAAACAGCGTGCAAGAAGTTATGGACCTCACTCTCGTGTCCTATCTTTCCACAATCGAATCCAGCGTTCCTTTCCTCAACTTCTTCGACGGTTTCCGCACCTCTCACGAAGTTGACAAAATCGACGTCATCGAATACGACGAAATCAAGCCTCTCGTCAATTTCAAGAAAGTGGACGAGTTCCGCGCACGCGCTCTCAACCCCGAGCATCCTCATCAACAAGGCACGGCTCAAAACCCCGACATCTACTTCCAAAACAGAGAAGCAAGCAACAAATACTATGACGCTGTCCCCGCAATCGTTCAAGCGCAAATGGACAAAGTCAGCGCGCTCACCGGAAGAAAATACAACCTCGTCGACTACTACGGCGCACCCGATGCGGATCGCGTGATCGTCATCATGGGTTCGGGCGCGGAAGCCGTTGAAGAAACCGTTGACTACCTCAACGCAAGAGGACACAAAGTCGGCCTTTTGAAAGTCAGACTTTATCGCCCCTTCCCGCAAGACGCATTCGTCAAAGCCATCCCCGCAACCGCAAAAGTTGTCACGGTTATGGACAGAACCAAAGAGCCGGGCGCACAAGGCGAACCTCTCTACCTCGACGTCGTGTCCGCACTCAACGAAGCAGGCGTACAAAAAGAAGTGCTCTGCGGTCGTTACGGTCTCGGCAGCAAGGAATTCAACCCCTCCATGGTCAACGCAATCTACGAGAACATGAGCGGTGAAAAGAAAGACAGATTCACCGTCGGCATCAACGACGACGTCACTTTCCATTCCTTGAACGTCACCGAAAAGATCGACGCATCCGACGCAAGCGCAATCTCTTGCAAGTTCTACGGTCTCGGCTCTGACGGCACCGTCGGCGCAAACAAGAACTCCATCAAAATCATCGGCGACCACACCGACAAATACGCTCAAGCATACTTTGCATACGACTCCAAGAAGTCGGGCGGTATCACAATCTCCCACTTGCGTTTCAGCGACAAGCCCATCAGAAGCACTTACCTCATCGACCAAGCCGACTTCGTGGCTTGCCACAACGAATCATACGTGCTTCGTTACGACATGCTCTCCGACCTTAAAGACGGCGGCACGTTCCTTCTCAACTCTCAATGGGAACCCGAAGAGATGGACGCAAAACTTCCTGCGGCAATGAAGAACATGATTGCAAAGAAACACGTCAAGTTCTACACTCTCGACGGTCTCAAAGTCATCCAAGAAATCGGCACGAAAAAAGGCGTCAACACCGTCATGCAAGCCGCATTCTTCAAACTTGCAAACGTCATTCCTTACGAAGACGCAGAGCGTTATATGAAGGAAATGATCAAGAAGTCCTACGGCAAGAAAGGCGACGCGGTCGTTGCAATGAACAACGCATGCGTTGACAACGCAATCGCACACCTCAAAGAAGTCAAATATCCGCAAAGCTGGGAAACCACGACCAACGGCGCAGCTCCGCTCCCCGTCCCCAACGACGAATATTTCAAGAACTTCATTGCGCCCATCACCGCACAAGAAGGCGACAAACTCCCCGTTTCCGCATTCAATCCCAACGGTTACGTCCCCACCGGCACGACCAAGTTTGAAAAACGCGGTATCGCAGTGTCCGTTCCTATGTGGGACAAAGACAAGTGCATCCAATGCAACCGCTGCGCTCTCGTTTGCCCGCACGCAACCATTCGTCCGACTCTCGCAACGGCGGAAGAGCTTGCAGACAAACCCGCAACGTTTGAAACCAAACCCGCTATCGGCGTGAAAGGCTACGAATTCCGTATGCAAGTCAGCCCCTTCGACTGCACGGGTTGCTCCAACTGCGTGGCTGTTTGCCCCGCAAAAGAGAAAGCTCTCACCATGGTTCCCCTCGACGAAGCAATCGCAAAAGAGGAAGAAAACTGGGACTATGCGGCAAACCTCAAAGAAACCAGTGCGGAACTCAAATCCGTCAACGTCAAGAACAGCCAATTCAAGAAGCCGCTCTTCGAGTTCTCGGGTGCATGCGCAGGCTGCGGCGAAACTCCGTACGTCAAACTTATGACTCAACTCTTCGGTGACAGAATGCTCATTGCAAACGCAACGGGTTGCTCCTCCATCTACGGCGGCAGCGCACCGACTTGCCCCTACACCAAGAACGACAAAGGTCGCGGTCCTGCATGGGCAAACTCCTTGTTCGAGGACAACGCAGAGTTCGGTTACGGCATGCACCTTGCATACGACACTCGTCGCAACGTGCTTGCAAACAACATCACGAGCCTTATCGGTCTCGACGCAATCTCCGAGGATATGAAAGCCGCTCTCAACGCATGGCTTGAAAACAAAGAGGACGCTCAAAAGAGCGAAGAAGCTGCGGACGCAATCCTTGCTCTCCTCCCCGAAGAAAAGAAGACCGCAAACGGTTTGAGCCTCGAACTTCTCGAAAGCATCGAAGCAAGAAAAGACTGCCTCATCAAGAAATCCGTTTGGATCGTCGGCGGCGACGGATGGGCATACGATATCGGTTACAACGGCGTTGACCACGTTCTCGCAAGCGGCGAAGACGTCAACATCCTCGTTCTCGACACCGAAGTGTACTCCAACACCGGCGGACAAGCATCCAAGTCCACTCCTACCGGCGCAATCGCAAAATTTGCGGCAACCGGCAAACGCACCAAGAAGAAAGACCTTGCTCTTCTCGCAATGGACTATGGTTATGTCTACGTCGCACAAGTTTCTATGGGCGCGGACATGAACCAAGTCGTCAAAGCGTTTGCAGAGGCAGAGGCATATCACGGCCCGTCCATCATAATCGCTTACGCACCGTGCATCAACCACGGCATCAAGGGCGGTATGGACAACTCTCAAATGGAAATGAAGAAGGCTGTTGACTGCGGATATTGGCAACTCTTCCGCTACAACCCGACCCTCGTGGGCACGGACAAAGCTCCTCTTGCAATCGACAGCAAAGAGCCTACGGACGATTATCAAGCGTTCCTTATGAACGAAACCAGATACGCATCCCTCGCAAAGATGAATCCGGATGCGGCAAAAGTTTTGTTTGCAAAGAACGAAGAAGACGCGGCAAAGAAACGTGCATTCTACGTCAAGAAAGCCGCTTCTTACACCGAGGAATAATCGATATTATCCCAAAGCAAGCCAAAACCCCTCCGAATCGCTCGGAGGGGTTTTTGTTTGCGTTTTAAAACAAGATATTGTATTTATTTTGATTCTATCAGTGACAATAAAACTTTTTTGCCGTCGTTCAAAACTATATAAAACATATACCCCATTTCTTTATCCACGTATTCTATATCGTTCACTTTGTTTATTTCGGTTGAGATAAGTTCTCCGATTGTTGTCAATAATTCTTCCATAAAAGCTCCTTTTTGCATACAAAAAACACCATCACTATACGATGTTTTACATTTTTTATTAAGTATTGATACCTTGGAAATCAATTCCCCTTATAAGCGTTTACGCTCCTTATATTCTACTAGATATTTTATCTAGTGTCAAGACAAAATATCTAGTTGCATTACATAATATGCGTATGGACAAAAAATTCTGCCAAAACTTAAAAGCCGCAAGAGCACAATCGGGCATGACGCAAAAGCAAATTGCGACGCTTTTGGGTGTTGTGGAAAGTTGTTATGCAAATTGGGAACAAGGACGCACCGAACCGAGTGTGACCATGTTAAGAGCGTTGTGCAACACTCTAAACGTGACTGCGGACGAGCTTTTAAACGGCGAGCTTTAACATTTCCGTAAAAGAAATTCCCCTCCGAATCGCTCGGAGGGGTTTTTGTTTTCGCTCGGTTTTATTTTAGATTTCTGAAATAAACGATTTTGGTGTCGGGAGCAAAAGGTTCTGACAGGTCGGGATTTTGCGCGAGGATGTCGGCAGGCATTGCGGACAGCGCAGAACACACGTCAAGCATCGTATCCGACTCGGAGGCAACGTAAACGGACAATGCGGAGTTGTTTTGCGGCCGCTCTTCACCGACGTTCACTGCCGAGATATACGTTGCTTCGAGAGGAGAAAATCCGCACACCGCAATTGCAACGTCAAATGTGATGTCAAACTCACGCTCTCTGCGAACGACGGCGTCAATACGCTGAATTCGGCATTCTACCCGCACATCTTTTGAGAAAGGAATATCGCTCGGCGCAGAAACCGCAAAAGGTATTTCGGCGCGCACTGAGTTGAACCCGTTTTCGTCCCGATAGATTATGTCGGTGTTTGCAACTCCCTCAACAACCAAATTGTTGTCCTCGCTGACATACGCTCGGGTGGTGTAACACCTTGCATAAGGCAGAGCGCACACTTCGATTGCCGCCGGTTTGTTGTCCGAAAGCGTTGCGCTTCCGCTCACGCCCTTGACAAAATATCCGCACCCGTCAAAGCAAGTGTAATTTGCGGTTTTGCGCTCGATTTCCGTTTGGTTGGACAGCATAAACAAATCGGACACAATCTCGGTTTTCGAGCATCTGAACGCTTGAACTTTGATCTGAACTTCACCTTCGACTCTGATAGTATTGTCGTCCGTCACGCCTTGCAAAACGATTTTGGACGATTTGGTTTGAGCATAAAGTTTGATTGCGTCCCCTTCCTGAACTCCGTCGAGATTAAATTCTTCTTCAAGAGGGATTTCAAACGAATGCTGTTTGATTTCTCCTCCTTCGACGTAAGTTACGAACGCATAGACCGCCAGTTTTGCATTTGCGCCGCCGTCGGTTGCGATTGATTTTAAGGGGACTACGGTTGTGGACAAACCGAGCACGGACTCGATTTCGCCGCCCACGTTTTTCTCGTCGTCAAACGGCACGACGACGGATTTTTGTGCAATAAAAGTCGGCATATAAATCTCTTTTTTCGTAACGAAACAATCGTCCGCGTTTGTCAACGCCTCGATTTCATCTCGTTTGATTGCCGAAACCGTAACTTCGAGCACCGCCGTAAGCGTGAGTGTATCGCCTGCGTTAACGTCGGATTCGGATATAACGACGTCCGCCCAAACGTTGTCGCCCTCGACAAACACACCGTCCACTCTTGCGGTGAAATCGGCATTGTAATCCACGCCTTTCGGCATGCCGTCTTTGCTCAAATATGCAAGGCGAAAATTCACTCTTCCGCCCACTTGCGCATATCCGTCTTGCGCCTCGACGCTCGTAGCTCTTGCGTCCACCGCCACCGACAATACCTTTGCAACGTTTGTCATATCGACGTCGGACGGCGAAAACTCAACGACACGCTCCGACGTCGGCGCAACATAAAATTTGCTGGCACTTAATTTTTCAAAATCGAACATAGCATTCCTCCGTTTCACCAAAAACATATTCGAAATTCTTTTGATTTATGACGAATAAATTTTGATTTTCGGGCAATAATCCTGCTATGAGAGAAATCGGTCAATCACTTTGCGAGGCGAAAGCGCGCGTACAACAAATCATCGGCATCCCCGTGCTTGTCAAAATCAACAGCGGCAGAGGCAAATCCGCACTCTATCACGGCAAAGTCACGGCGATATTTCCCTCTATCTTCACCGTCGAACTGGACGGCGGCGAAAAGCGCACTTTCTCGTACAGCGACGTGCATACAAAAAACGTGCTGTTCTTGAAAAACAAGGAATAAATCTCAAACTACACGCTCCTCATAATACTCCCCTTATCACAACAAGCGACTGTCCTCGGGCGGTCGTTTGTTGTTTCACGTATCTTTTGCGCGTCGTCCGATTGTTTTTTATATTGTTATTTCTTTTATAATACATAATCCATTATATCTTTATAAAAGGTCGAAATACCTTTCCTCTTGCATCGAAATCCGCTGCATCGGTGCGTGCCACTACATATTGTGGTGCGCTGCTTCGCACTGCGGAAAACGGCAAAAACAATATAGCGCGTTAGAATACGCATTGCGATTTTACATAGGCGGTTACATATCCAAAAACCGCACTTTTCGATACACGAAACATAGACTTTGCAATTTTCGGCATTTTGTGACAAAAACACAATATGTAGTGTTTCGCAAAAAAGTTTCACACTTTATTTTGCGATTTGTCCTTGACATATCGTGCGTGCTTGCTATAATAAAGAGGCACATTTTCCAAGGGGGTTCAATAGATATGTTGAACATCAAAAAAAGAGACGGGAGTATAGTTCCATTCAATCTGAACAAAATCAAGGTCGCAATCGAAAAAGCGTTTACGGCAGTGAACAAAAGTTACAGCGACGACATCATCGACATGCTTGCTTTGCGCGTCACCGCAACCTTCAACGACAAGGTTAAAGGCGACGTCGTAAGCGTCGAGGATATTCAAGACTCCGTTGAGGTCGTCCTCATTCAATCGGGCTACGTCGAAGTGGCAAAAGCCTACATTCTTTACAGAAAACAACACGAAAAACTCCGCGAGATGAACTCCACCATGCTCGACTATAAGAACACGGTGAACAACTATCTCAAAATCAACGACTGGCGCGTCAAGGAAAACTCTACGGTCACCTACTCGGTGGGCGGTCTTATCCTTTCCAACTCGGGCGCAGTGACGGCAAACTACTGGCTCAGCGAAATCTACGACGATGAAATCGCAAAAGCTCACCGCGAGGCTCAAATTCATATCCACGATTTGTCCATGCTCACCGGTTATTGCGCAGGCTGGTCGCTCAAACAACTCATCAAGGAAGGCCTTGGCGGAATCCCCGGCAAAATCACCTCTTCGCCGGCAGGACACCTTTCCACGCTCTGCAATCAAATGGTCAACTTCCTCGGCATCATGCAAAACGAATGGGCAGGCGCACAAGCGTTCAGCTCTTTCGACACGTATCTCGCACCGTTCGTAAAGGTTGACAACCTCTCTTACAAAGAAGTCAAACAATGCATCCAATCTTTCATTTACGGCGTCAACACGCCTTCTCGTTGGGGTACGCAAGCACCGTTCACCAACATCACGCTCGACTGGGTTGTGCCAAACGATTTGGCGGAACTTCCCGCAATCGTCGGCGGCAAGGAAATGGACTTCAAGTATAAAGACTGCGTCAAAGAAATGGCGATGGTCAACAAGGCGTTTATCGAGATCATGATCGAGGGCGACGCCAACGGCAGAGGCTTCCAATATCCTATCCCGACTTACTCCATCACGAGAGACTTCGACTGGTCGAACACCGAAAACAACCGCCTTCTCTTCACGATGACGGCAAAATACGGCACGCCGTACTTCTCCAACTACATCAACTCCGACATGGAGCCCAGCGACGTGCGCAGTATGT